>ERZ831634.2477-NODE-2477-length-15938-cov-44.013474_pt1 | contig 15938 bp, 15 predicted proteins | sample MGYA00519953_ERZ831634 | MGnify/ENA primary metagenome ERZ831634 (study PRJEB31850, sample SAMEA3708718) | human gut metagenome | biome: human gut; feature: human-associated habitat; material: faeces | place: China | collected 2014 ... | reverse complement strand
GCCCGGCAGTGGAGAAAATGTATCTTTCTTCTGCATATATGGGAGAAAAGAAAAATCCGGATTTGGAGCTTTCCTGTACGGTGTATAACTTAAATGCACCGGAAAATAAGGAACTTCTGGAGAAGTCGGAAGTTTTGTATGGCTATACTTTTTTTGTAAACAGGGTGAATGTCAATAAGGAAAATGGGATGGAACTGGAGCAGGCGATTGATGAAGCCATTGACACATGTACGAGAGAAAATATTTTGAAGGATTTCTTTCGGACATATAAGAATGAGGTGAGAAGGATTATGGCACTTGATTTTACCTTTGAAAGACAGATTGAATTGACGAGGATGGAGTATTATCAGGATGGTTTTTCAGAAGGAGAGACCCATGGAGAAAAGAATGGGCAGTTGCGGACACTGATTTCACAGGTGGTTAGGAAGCTTCGTAAAGGAAAAAGTGTAGAGCAGATTGCAGACGAACTGGAAGCAGATATGGAAACGATTGCTCCTATCTGCCAGGCAGCGGAAGAGTTTGCCCCGGAATATGACGAGGAGAAAATCTTCGAAAAGGTCAAAAATGCATAAATATTGACTAAATTTGCATAAAACACCTTTTGGGGTTGAGAATTTTATATAAGTACCTTAAATTAAAAAGTAACGTATTATTGAGAAAAACGGCACATGGAGCAGACAGATGCGCAATAATATTTTATCTTTGAAGAACATTTACAACTTACTGGTTATGAAGGACTACCCTGTGGAAGGCGGAAGTGTGATTAGCGGAGACCGGAAAAAGGGCATGACACTTACAAAATTCTGGAAGGAAAATCTGCTTCCGCAGCTTACGGAGGGCAGGTACGGTACCAACATCTGGAAGTATACGGGTACCCGCAACAGACATACTTCGGAAATCTGCAACAGAAGCAGCCAGCTGTTGACTTATGAAGAGTATATGCAGGAGATTGTGGCATTACTGAATGTGGAATTTCTGCTGCAGCAGACGGAGCAGTTTATGTTCTATCTGCGGAAACATGAGTTTAATTATGAAGTATTTACGGACAAGCTTCCCGTTTTTTTAGATGCTGTTTCCAAAGAGGACGAAGTGTGGAATTATGACATAGGGGCATTTTTTGAAAGTAACCGGAAAGATATAGCGGAAATGGAGTCCTACGGAAAAGCAGGAAAAGAATTTACCGCAGGATATTTTTTGACATTTCTGACACTGCATGCGTTGACCGGTGAATACATGCAGAGCAAAACGATGCACATTGTCAGGGAAAATCCGCAGTATGCCATGAAGGAGCTCTGGCAGAGATTTTATCATCGGGAAGAAGAAAGAAATGTTGTTTTCCTTACGGCAAAGGATACGGAAATATATGGAGAAATGTTGCCGGCAGAGAATTTCTGGGGAAGAGAGAGGGAGCAGTTTGACCTTCGGGAGATGTTAGCTAAGGGCGGACATTACCTTTTAAGCGGGATGGGCGGCATCGGCAAAACGGAACTTGCCAAGCAGTTTATCCGGTATTGTGTAAAAAATAAAAAAGTAGATTATATCGGTGTGATTCCCTATGAAAACCAATTTGCGGAAAGCCTGCTCAGGGCATTTTCCGGGAAACAGGAAAAAACCTTCCGGGAAAGCTTTAAGGAGGTTATCGGGGAACTGAAGCAATTGGCATCACAGAAAAAGGTTCTGCTTTTTATTGATGATGTAACGAAAAACGTGCAGGAGGATGAGTATCTGGCGGTATTGGAGAAAGTGCCGGCTACGATATTTATGACATCAAGACTGGCGGACATAGATGGATTTGAAACGTATCCGGTGAAGGAGCTTTCCAAGGATGCCTGTGAGCTTATTTTCCGTGACAGTTATAAAAGATTAATGAAACCGGAGGATTTACAGGAATTAAATATTCTGCTGGACGACAATATCTGCAGACATACGCTGACAATCCGATGGCTTGGACAGGCTGCCTATGCTATGAACTGGTCTGTGGAAGAATTGCTGAAAAAGCTTGAAAAGAAAGAAGAATCCATTCTCTGGAAAGAGAAAAAACGACATGTGAGCCTGAAGGATATGTACCTGCAGCTGTATACAAAGACAGGGCTGCATATGAAGGAAAAGGCATTTTTAGAAATTATGGCGGCGCTTCCCAGCCGGAAATATCCGGTTTCCTTCCTATACACTTACCTTGGTATTTTCATGGAGGAAAATAAACAGGATTTTCTGCATAGGCTGTGCAATCGCGGGTGGCTGGAGAGCAAGGACGAAAGTGTTTTTATGCATCCGGTCATTGCGGAGAGCATTTCCCGGAAAGTATTGCCGGAGGAAACTCTGAAAACGTTGTTTAAGAATATCGGGAAAATATGGAGAAGCTGGTTTGGAAATGTAACAGAATCAGATAAATGGAATGCTGTCTGCGAGTGTCCGAACAGTGACTTTATAAAAAGCGCGGAGCTGGTAGCGGATTTGTTTTTCAGCCTTCCGCAGTCATCAATGGGCAGATTTAAAGAATATTTTCCTGTCATAATTCTGGCATCCGGTGTGGTAAAAAATCATTTTTCGATTTCAACCGATCGGGCAAAGATACTGAAGGAAATGGTAGAAAATGCCGGAAGTCTGCCGGATGATATACGTATTCATGCGTATCTGGTCTGTACAGATTATATGATTACGGATATTGCCCTGTTAAAAGAGGAAATACGCCGGCAGGACGAAAAGCCAACCATATTCCGGGAACTGATGGGACAGCTTTATAATTTAACACTGGTAAATAAAGGATAAATTCCAGAAAAAAGTAGAGCTTACCCATGAAATCTGTTATAATGAAATTTGCAGTGACGGCAGTTTTGTTATGGCAGATTTTTTTATATTGCAGGAAACAAACAGAGAATTTGAAGAAAACAACAACCGGTAAAGGAAGGGCGGCGGAAACGTGCAGAGGATTAACGAGGACTTACGAAGCGGACAATTTAAGCAGGCATATCTTTTGTACGGAGAGGAAGCATACCTTTGCAGGCAGTACAGGGACAGGCTGAAAAAGGCGCTTCTGGGCGATGGGGATGCCATGAACATGAACTGCTTTGAGGGCAAGGATGTCAATGTGGGAGAAGTCATTGATGTGGCGGAGACCATGCCTTTTTTTGCGGACAGGCGGGTTATCGTCATGGACGGCACAGGGCTTTTTAAGAGCGGCGGGGAAAAGCTGGCGGAGTACATTGCGGGCTTAAAGGACAGCGGCTCCCAGACCTATTTTGTGTTCTGCGAAAGCGAGGTTGACAAGAGAAGCAGGCTCTTTAAGCAGGTGCAGCAGACCGGTTATGTCTGTGAAATGAAACAGCAGGACGAGCAGACCTTAAAGCGCTGGGCGGCCGGGGTGTTAAAGCAGGACGGCAAGAAAATTACGGAGAATACGCTGGAGTATTTTCTGGAAAAAGTCGGCACCGATATGGAAAACATCCGCACGGAGTTAGAGAAGCTGAGCTGCTACTGCATGGATAAAGAAGTGATTGAAAAAGAAGATGTGGACAGTATCTGCGTGGTAAACATTACCAACCACATTTTTGATATGGTGACAGCCATTTCGGAAAAACAGACGAAGAAAGCATTGCTTTTGTATTACGATTTGCTGGCATTAAAAGAACCTCCCATGCGGATTTTATTTTTGATTGCCAGACAGATGAATCTGCTTCTGCAGGTGAAGCAGCTGAAGGGCAAAGGCTTTGACAATAAAAGAATCGGAGAAAAAATCGGGCTGCCCCCTTTTATTGCGGGCAAGAATGTGACGCAGGCGTCCCGGTTTAAGGAAAGAGAATTAAAAGCTGCCGTGGTAAAATGTGTGGAAGCGGAAGAAGCGGTCAAAACCGGCAGGCTGAAGGATACGGTCAGTGTGGAAATGCTGATTTTATCCGTTTTGTAAGCCGGAATGGGGAAAACGTCGGCAGGCGGCAGAAAGGTGCGGTGACGAAATGATAAAAATTTTAATCGTGGAGGATGAGGAGCCCATCAACAATCTGATTCGCATGAATCTGACAAAGGCGGGATATCAGTGTAAATGTGCATTTGACGGGCAGGAGGCCGCGGACATGATGGCGGCGGAGAAGTTTGATCTGTTTCTTTTAGACATCATGCTTCCCAGGATTAACGGCTATGAGCTTCTGGAATATGCCCAGACCCTGAACACACCGGTTATTTTTATTACGGCGATGGGTACGGTGGAAAACAAGGTAAAAGGATTAAAAAAAGGCGCAGACGATTATATTTCCAAGCCCTTTGAGATTGTAGAACTGCTGGCACGCGTGGAAACGGTGCTCCGGCGGTACAACAAGGCGGAAAAAATCATTAAAATTCTGGACATTGAGGTGGATACGGAGTCCCGTACCGTAATGCAGAACGGGCAGCAGGTTATTCTTACCTTAAAGGAATTTGAACTGCTTCTTTTGTTTATCCGCAACAAAAACATTGCCCTGTACCGGGACGTGATTTACGAAAGCGTCTGGGAAGGGGAGGATATGGGAGAAAGCAGAACGGTGGATCTGCATGTGCAGCGCCTGAAGAGAAAGCTGCACTGGGAAAATAAAATTGTAGCTGTCTACAAAGTGGGTTACCGCCTGGAGGCATAGCCTGCGCCGCAAAATGAGGAGCTATTTTCATTTATGAAATTTTTCTGGAAAATATTTTTTGCTTTTACGGCTATTATCACCATGGTTTTCAGTGTGTTCGGTATCTGGCTGATTTCCCAGACCTTCCGCAATTCCTTAAACAAGGAAATAGAGGAGGGCAACCGGGAAAACCGTATGTTCCAGTTTGCCTTTGAGGTAAACATGAACTCCATTTCGGAAAATTACCGGACGGAAAAAATCGTCAGGGCGCTGACGGAATCGGTGGTGAACAACTTAGACAAAAATGAATATTCCTACAAACTTTACCGTGACGGCAGGTACCTGGTTTACGAAAATCAGGAGCTTCGTCTGGAAAACGGTCTGATTGAAAAACTGACGGATGCGGACTGTGTGTATCAGGTGTTGGAAAACGACGGAAAAAAATATCTGATTTTTATCTGTAAAAGTGTGATTGGCGGCAGAAACTATTATCTGGAAAGCACAAAGGATATTACTGATTTGTACGAAGAACGGAACAGCTTTTACAGCCAGTACCGGGTGGTTATGCTCTGCCTGGTCGCAGTGACCGGCGTGGTTATTTTTATTGTGTCCCGTTTCCTGACCCGGTCGGTGGCGAGCCTTTCCGACACCACAAAGCGCTTCGCGGTAGGAGATTACGGCACCCGTGCGAAGGTTTACAGCGAGGATGAAATCGGTACTCTGGCGCAGGATTTTAACATTATGGCGGACAATCTGACCCAGAAGATGGATGAACTGAAGGACAATGCCCGCAAACAGGAGGATTTTACCGCTTCTTTTGCACATGAACTGAAAACGCCGCTGACCTCCATTGTCGGATATGCGGACATGCTGCGCACCATGGACCTTGACAAGGAGGAAACCGTGGAGGCAGCCAATTACATTTACTCTCAGGGCAAGCGCCTGGAAAGTCTTTCCTTTAAGCTGCTTGACCTGATTGTGACCCAGAATGAAAAGATTTCGTATACGCCGCATTCCACCCGGACGCTTATAGCGGAAGTGGAGCGAATTACGGCGAAGAGTCTTTCCGATAAAGAAATCACCCTGTATACCGATGTGGAAGAAGGTACGGTTTACGGGGAAAAGGATTTGCTTCTTTCCTTATTTGTAAATCTGGTGGACAATGCCAGAAAGGCGCTTTCTCCTAAAGGAAAAATCACCATAACAGGAAGAACGGAGGAGGAAGGGTACCGGTTTGATGTCTGCGACGATGGCTGCGGTATGCCGGAAGAGGAAATCCACAAGGTTACGGAGGCGTTTTACATGGTGGACAAATCCCGCTCCCGCAAGGAGGGAGGCGCCGGTCTGGGGTTGACTTTGTGTAGCCGGATTGTGGCGCTTCATAAGGCGGAGTGGAAAATTGAGAGTAAAATGGGAGAAGGTACCTGCATCACCCTGACGTTTCCGGCAAAGGAGGTGCTGCATGAAACAGAAAAATGAGAAAAACGGCAGTATCCTTGACTACAGTATCAGCATTCTTCTGATGCTCATTTTAGCGTTGTCCACGTATCTTGCCCCCTTTGCCTACAGCAATTTTTCGGATAATAAGGATATGAGGGAAGCCCACGCGGTGGAAAGAGAAGGCTTTTCATTCCGTGCACCCGTCGAAAGCAATGCCGGAGAAAAGGTGCAGAGCATGATGGCTGCGCTGGTAAATACCAACGGTCTGCAGAAAACCATGTCCTTAAGTGAGACAGAATTAAACACGGGTGAGGTTTTCGGCGGTGTAAAGGAAGCCATCGGCATTGCCATTTCCTGTAAACTGCTGCCCGATATCAGCGCCTATGATTTAGAGCATAATATTGTTTATGTGGATTATTACAACGTCAGCGATGCCTCTTCCGAGGATACGGACATGGCTTTTTTCTGTATCCGGTTCAGCGACAACGCGACCTTTGATTTTACCTTACGGGTGGATGCTTCGGACTATATTATTTATCAGGCGGAAATTTACTGCGCCGAGGCTTCCGAATATGTGGAGCAGGTGGACTCCGACGATAAGGAGGTTGTGGCATACTTAAACGATCAGTTTACGGAGAACGCCGGCAAGTATTTTGAAGCGGAGGGATATGATGTACTGACGGACAATACCCAGAGTGAACTTCTGATTATGATGGGTTACGAAAGAGGCGAATATGCGGTGTACCACACCGTATGCCAGAATACCAATATGGGTATATCCGGGCTGCGCTGGGGCTTTGTACCCATGACGGTGGCTCTGGAAGACGGCGCCGCCACCCAGGAATGGGGCTACCAGAGAATTGTGGATTACTTCTACGACAAATACCAGATAGAAATAGATTAAAAGTGTCATTTATGGGACACCGTTTCTGCTATCCTTGCTTCAGAAGGTGAGAGAAAGAGCGAGAGAAACTTACAGAAATCCGCTGCGGAAAGCAGAGGTTTTCAGGAAGAAAGGCAGGAACAGTTATGAAAAATACAGTATTTGTAGGAGTTACGGTTTTACTTATTCTGACGGTATGGCTGTCAGCGGCGGGCATTGTGAAAAGCGAGAGCAGTGAGTGCGCAAAAGAAGAGCACTATGCGGTGCTGGAGCAGCAGTATGTAGAGGATATAAGAGAATATTTAAATAAAACAGGTTACCCCGACAGCGGTGTTATGTGCAACCGTGTCACCTACGAGGACGGCAGGAGGGAATACACGGTATTTCTTCACCATCGCAGGCTGGCAGGGCTTGCGGAGGAGGAAAAAGAAGCGCTTATGCAGGAACTTTTGCAGAAAGCGATGGAAGAGGAAGCTTTTCAAAAGGAAGAGATTTCGTTTACCTTTTCGATTTCCTGATTAGCATTATCGCGGGACGGGGACTATAATGGAAGAATGCCTGAAATGAGAGGAGAAATTATGGTTCGTATTCCCAAAGCAAATGAAGTTTACAAACATTTTAAGGGCAATTTATACCAGGTGATGACGGTGGCAGAGCATTCGGAAACGGGCGAGGAGCTGGTAATCTATCAGGCTCTTTACGGGGAAGGAAAGGTCTATGCCAGACCGCTTGCCGATTTCTGTGCGGTGCTTGATAAGGGAAAATATCCCGATGCCGCGCAGGAGCACCGGTTTGAATTGCAGGAACCGGAAGAAATGACATTGGATCCTATGGTGTTGGAGTTTCTGGACGCTGATAACTGCGAGGACAGACTGAATATTTTATCCGCCTTAAAGCACCGGATCACGGATGACATGATTAACACCATGGCGGTGGCATGTGACGTGGAGGTGCCGGAGGGCAGGATAGAGGACAGATATTACAGTCTGAAGAACTGTCTGCTTACCAAAAAGAAATTTGAGGGTAGCCGGCTACGATAAACAGCAGTGTGCCGGTCGTCACCATGGATGTGGAAAGGATGGGTGAAGACTATGGCATACAGCTTGGAAAACAGACTGATTATCGGCATCTCCACAAGAGCGCTTTTTGATTTGCGGACGGAGAACCGGATTTTTGAAGAAGAGGGCGTGGAGGCCTATGCAAAGTACCAGCGGGAGCACGAGACAGAAATTTTAAAGCCCGGCCCGGGGTTCTCTCTGATAAAAGCGCTGTTGTCCTTAAATACTCCCGCCGGAATGGGCGGGACACCGGAAAAAGGCGGATGTGCCAAGGAGCAGGAAAGCGGCACCGGGCGCCATGTATCCGGCAACCGGGTGGAGGTGGTGCTCATGTCGAAAAACAGCCCGGACATTTCCCTCCGGATTTTCCGTTCCATAGAGCATTACGGACTGGATATCACCCGGTCCTTCTTTACAAGCGGAGCCCCTATGGCGCCGTATCTTGCCGCGTTTAGGACGGATTTGTTTTTGTCCGCCTGTGAGGAGGATGTGCGGGCTGCCATAGAGGCGGGCATTGCCGCCGGTATTGTCTGCGGGGAGGGAAACCACTATAAGGAAAGTCCTTCGGACGGCAAAATCAGGATAGCCTTTGATGCGGATGCGGTTATTTTTTCCGATGAAGCAGAGAATGTTTTCAGGAAAGAAGGACTGGAGGCATTTGAAAACAGTGAGAAAAAGAAGGCGGACATTCCGCTCTGCGCCGGTCCCTTTGCCAGGTTTCTGCATACCATTTCCGACTGGCAGCAGGAATACGCGCCGGGGGAGTCGCCCATAAGGACGGCACTTGTTACGGCAAGAAGTGCGCCTGCCCATGAGAGGGTAATCCGTACCCTGCGGGCATGGAATGTCCGTATAGATGAGGCATGCTTTCTGGGTGGAGTGACGAAAAGGGATGTGCTGGCAGCCTTTGGGGCACAGATTTTCTTTGATGACCAGCAGGTGCATGTAGGACCCGCAGCGGAGGTGGTTCCTTCGGCAAGGGTGCCGGCAGCGGCGGACAAAATATACAGTATGGAAAGAGTTATACATGAAGTATCATGATATTGTGGAGGGCACCTTTTTAGAGAGGCCCAACCGTTTTATAGCCTACGCCGAGATAAACGGCAGGCGGGAAAAGGTGCATGTGAAAAACACCGGCCGGTGCCGGGAGCTTCTGACAGAGCATGCACCGGTTTATTTAGAGCGAAACGACAGCAAGACGAGAAGCACCGCCTATGACCTTGTGGCGGTGGAAAAGCAGGGCAGGCTTATCAATATGGATTCCCAGGCACCCAACAGGGCTGTGGAAGAGTGGCTTAGAAAAAAGATACTCTTCCCGGACCTGTCTTTGCTGCGTCCGGAAACAAAGTACGGCAATTCCCGGTTTGATTTTTATATAGAGACACCGGACAAAAAGATTTTCATGGAGGTCAAGGGAGTTACCTTAGAAGAAAATAACTGTGTCATGTTTCCCGATGCGCCGTCTGAACGGGCCTTAAAGCATGTGGAGGAGCTGACGGAAGCAAAAAAGGACGGATATGAGGCATATATTCTGTTTGTTATCCAGATGAAGGATGTGGATTATTTTACACCCAATGCCGCTATGCAGCCCGCTTTTGCGGAGGCGCTGAAAAAGGCAGAGGAAGCCGGTGTGCATATCCTTGCCTACGACTGCTTTATCGGCAGAGATTGTATGGAAATACAGGATAAAGTGAAAATAAGACTCTCAGATGAGGAAGATTTCTTAGAAAATTCTGATGAAAATCTTAATTTCACAGTGGGGGATATTCCCAAACCGCTCTTAAAATGGTATGATACCAACAGACGGATTTTGCCGTGGAGGGAGGAACCGGCCCCGTACCGGGTCTGGGTTTCCGAGATTATGCTCCAGCAGACCAGAGTGGAAGCCGTGAAGCCCTATTTTGAGCGTTTCATGAAGGCTCTGCCGGATATTAAAAGTCTTTCCGAGGTGGAAGAGGATGTGCTTTTAAAGCTTTGGGAGGGACTGGGCTACTACAATCGTGCCCGGAACTTAAAGGCAGCAGCCATCCAGATTATGACGGAATACGGCGGAGAAATGCCTGCTTCCGAAGAAGAGCTTTTAAAATTAAAGGGAATCGGCAGTTATACGGCGGGAGCGATTGCTTCCATTGCCTTCGGCATACCGGTTCCGGCTGTGGACGGCAATGTACTGCGTGTCATATCAAGGCTGTTTATGAGACCCGATGACATCGCACAGGAGAAAGTAAAGAAAAACTTAGAGGAAGAGCTTCGGGCAGCCATGCCAAGGCGTGCCGGTGATTTTAATCAGGCCATGATGGAAATCGGCGCCATGGTCTGCATCCCAAACGGCGCTCCTCATTGCGAGGTATGCCCCCTGTCCCATATCTGTGCGGCGTACCATGCCGGAAGACAGAGTGAGTTCCCGGTAAAGAGTGCAAAAAAAGGCCGTACCATAGAGGAAAAGACAGTTTTTATCCTGCAGGATGAGGAAAAAACAGCGCTTCACAAAAGACCGGATAAAGGACTTTTAGCAGGGCTGTATGAATTTCCCAACACGGCAGGGCATCTTTCACCGGAAGAGGTTACTGCCTTTTTCAAGAAAAGAGGTATGCCCATCGTCAGGGTGGCAAGACTTACAGATGCGGTACATGTGTTTTCTCATAAGGAATGGCATATGTGGGGATACCTGGTGCGGGTGGACGAGCTTTCCGACCGCACGCAGGCCGTCAAAAAGGAACAGTGGATTTTTGAACGTTCCGAAGAGGTACAAAAAAAGTATGCCATACCGTCTGCGTTTGCGGCGTATGCGTCATATATATTATAAATCCGCTAAACAGGAGGAATGAAAACTATTATGAAACTTTTATCCATTGCAATACCATGCTATAACTCGGCAGCATACATGGGAAAATGCATTGAATCCCTGTTAAAGGGAGGAGAAGATGTGGAAATACTGATTGTGGACGATGGCTCCACCAAGGATAATACCGCGGAAATTGCAGATGAATATGCGGCAAAGTATCCCGATATCATTAAAGCAATTCATAAGGAAAACGGCGGTCACGGTTCTGCCGTGAATGCGGGGATTGAAAACGCATCGGGTCTGTATTTCAAGGTAGTTGACTCCGACGACTGGGTACAGGAAGAGGCTTACAAAAAGATTTTGGATACTCTGCGGGATATTGCCGGCGGTGACAAGGCACTGGATATGCTGGTAAGCAACTTTGTCTACGAAAAAGAAGGGGAGAAGCGTAAGAAGATAATGCATTACCGCCATATTCTTCCTACGGACAGGATGTTTACCTGGGACGACTGCAGACATTTCAGGAAGGCACATTATATTCTGATGCATTCCGTTATTTTCCGCACCCAGCTTCTAAAGGATTGTGGTCTGCATCTGCCGGAACATACCTTCTATGTGGATAACATCTATGTATTTGAACCGCTTTTACATGTAAACACTATGTATTATCTGGATGTGAATTTCTACCGTTATTATATCGGACGTGCCGACCAGTCCGTCAATGAAACGGTCATGATTTCCCGCTTAGACCAGCAGATCATGGTCAATAAAATCATGATTGATTTCTATACGGAGCATAAGAACCAGATTATCAGATGCAAGAGACGGCACCAGTATATGAGAAATTACCTGGAAATTATCATGACGGTTTCCTCCGCACTGTGTCTGCGGGCAGGTACGGATGAGCAGCTGAATGCCAAGAAGGAGTTGTGGCAGTATTTAAAGGATAAGGACAGGCTTCTATATGCCTGGATGCGCAACGGCATTATGGGCGGTTTCATGAACCTGCCCGGCAAGGGCGGCAGAAAGCTTTCCGTGGAAGGCTACATGATCTGCCAGAAGATATTTAATTTTAACTAAGAAATAACAAAAGCGTATGGGCATTTCGCTCATACGCTTTTTATTTTTATATTAAGACTCTACCTGAGGTCCGCGGTTGCGGCTCGGATGAAACATACGTCTGATGGCGCATACAGAATCAAAACGGTAAACCAGCACGTACATCACGGCTGCCATAATGAAAGCGGTGGTAACGTCAAAGACGGAATGCTGTTTGATGAACATGGTGGAAAGGATAATGGATACGCAAAGGATGAAAGAACCGATGCGGATGCCTTTTTTATTTTCCAGATGCCTGCTCTTCATAACGGCAATGTGCGCACCCAGGGAATTGTAAACATGGATGCTGGGCCAGAGGTTGGTAGGTGTATCTGTCTTATACAGGGCAGCCACCATTCTGGTGAAAATATTGTCTCTGGGCATGACATAAGGTCTTAAGTGATGACCGTTGGGCCACAGAGTGGAAACGATTAGGAAAATGGTCATGCCGGTTGCTAAAAACAGGCAGGTTTTGTAATATTCCTCTTTGTCCTTAAAGAAGAAGAAAACCACAACCGTTGCAATGTAGGCAAACCATAAAAAGTAAGGAATAACGAATACCTCACAGAAAGGAATCATATCATCCAGCGCTACATGGATGACCCTGTACTGGCTCGTAACCGTATTCTCTAAATAACAGAACCATGTCATATATATGATGCCGTAAATGATGGCGGGAATGGCATGGCGGTACTTGAGATAAAAACTCTTCCATTCAAATTTCTTTTTCACAATAAAACTCCCATCCTGTGCTCCCCGGAGGCTTAAATCCGGAGGGCTGTAATATCTCCCAAAGTTACATCACAAGTATAGCTAAGTTTATTTTTTTTGCAATCCTTTTTTGCAAATCTTTGTAAAGAATTAAGAATTTATTTATGAATAAAAGCGGTTTCTGTATTTTAATGCAAAAAACATTAAAATTATACAATCATGGGGATGGTTCTCTGCTGGCAGCTTATTTCTAAAAAGTCAGCCATTTCGTGTACTTCACCGTCCGTGTGAACCCACAGGGGCTTGCTTGTCTTGATGGTAATTTTTTCGGCATGAAAAGCATGGATGCCGGGCACCATGTAATGCTTTCCGAAGAAGGCGGTAGGCAGCGCAAGCAGGATAACGGGCTTGGGAACATCTCCCGCCACGCAGAGTTCAAACCTGCCGTCCGTACAGTCCGCAGTGGGGCAGAATTTAAAGCCGCCGCCCTCAAAACGGTGAATCATGGATACGGTAAACAGAAGCCGGTTAATATGTATGGGCTCGTTGTCATCGTCCAGAAACAAATCGCAGGCGGTCTTTTTGGCGGAGATAAGCTGCTTTATGGCAATACCGAAATAGGTGAGCTTTCCTAATTTTATGCGGTTGAAGAAATCCTTGATTTTGGAGTTCATGGCTTCTTCGCATACGGCGGCGTCAAAGCCGATGCCGCAGCTTACCGCAAAGTAGGTGGTTTTGTCCGGAGTGCGCACACAGCCTAAATCCATGTAGCAGACATGTTTTTCATCCAGAATGAGATTCAGAGCCTGCTGAGGATTTTTCGGAATGCCAAGGTCCCTTGCCAGGTCGTTGGAAGAACCGGTGGGAATGTAGCCAATCTTCATATTATCATAGGAAGAAATTCCCTGCAGGGCTTCGTTGAACGTACCGTCGCCGCCTAAAATGATGAGGCGGAGAGGCAGGTTTTCTTTTGCATAATCCCCGGTAATGGAAGAAGAAAGAACCGCTACATCGCCTGCTTTATGGGAAAAATGGGCGTTAAACGGTATTTTGTTTGCTTCAAGCACCGGTTTTATTTCTTCCTTCCAGATCCGCATACCGTTGCCGGAGCGGGAAGCCGGATTTATGATAAGTTCGTATTTCTGCATGATTATCTCCATTCTTTATCTTTTACGGTTTATTGTAGCAGTAAAGGGAAGGAAAGTAAATGAAATCTTGCGTGAAGGGGTGCGCTATGTTATAATTTAGGACAAGCGTTTTGATACGTTAATGTAAAAAAGCAGGAAATGGAGGAAACGTTATGTATTCTTTAGAGGAAGTAAAGGCTGTTGACCCGGAAATCGCACAGGCTATTGTAGATGAGCAGGAAAGACAGAACAGCCACATTGAGCTGATTGCATCTGAAAACTGGGTCAGCAAGGCGGTCATGGCTGCCATGGGAAGTATTCTTACCAATAAATATGCGGAAGGCTATCCCGGAAAGAGGTATTACGGCGGCTGTGAGTGTGTGGACGTCGTGGAAAATCTGGCGATTGAAAGGGCAAAGGAGCTGTTCGGCTGCGATTATGCCAATGTTCAGCCCCACTCCGGTGCACAGGCAAATATGGCAGTACAGTTTGCTGTCTGCAAGCCCGGCGACACCATCATGGGCATGAATCTTGACCATGGCGGACATTTAACACACGGAAGCCCGGTAAACATGTCCGGCAAATACTTCCATGTAGTGCCTTACGGTGTAAATGATGACGGTTTCCTTGACTATGATAAAATGAGAGAGTTAGCTATTGCCAATAAGCCCCGGTTAATTATTGCCGGCGCTTCTGCCTATGCAAGAACCATCGACTTCAAAAAATTCCGTGAGGTAGCGGATGAAGTAGGTGCGGTTCTGATGGTGGATATGGCGCATATTGCGGGTCTTGTGGCAGCAGGCCTTCATCCGAGTCCCATTCCCTATGCGGATGTGGTCACCACCACAACCCACAAGACACTCCGCGGACCCAGAGGCGGTATGATTTTGTGCAACAAGGAAGCAGCAGAAAAATACAACTTCAACAAGGCTATTTTCCCCGGCATCCAGGGCGGTCCTCTGATGCATGTGATTGCGGCAAAGGCAGTCTGCTTCAAGGAAGCTTTGAGCGACGACTTCAAGGTTTACCAGCAGAACATTATTGATAATGCACAGGCTCTCTGTAACGGACTGATGAGCCGCGGAATTAAAATTGTTTCCGGTGGTACGGACAATCACCTGATGTTAGTGGATTTAACCAATTACGGTCTGACCGGTAAAGCAGTGGAGAAGCTTCTTGACGCAGCACATATCACCTGCAACAAGAACACCATCCCCAATGACCCGCAGTCTCCGTTTGTCACCAGCGGTGTACGCTTAGGCACACCTGCCGTTACCAGCAGAGGCATGAACACCGAAGATATGGACAAGATTGCGGAGGCAATCGCCATGGTTATCAAGGGTGGTGAGGAGAAGATCTCTGAAGCAAGAGCCATTGTCCAGACACTGACCGACAAATATCCGCTGATGTAAGGAACATTTGATGTTTTTTATTATGTGTATGGCATAAGTTACAGGTATTGATTCATGAAGGCATGCAGAAATGAGGTTCATTTTTGTATGCCTTTATTGTTTTTATGGGAAATCCCGTTGATTTTCCTATACAAAACAATAAAGCCCTCCGGGCAGGAGTACACTGCGGCGGAGTGGAATTATGTCGTTGAAGCGACCCGCCGCAGGCGGAAAATCCCGAAGAGCAGGATTCTTCTTGTGTGGGTGAGCCGGAAAACTGAACGACGGTATGCCATTGTATGCACATGAATCATGGCATTTTGGGTATAGGGAGAAGAAACCAACCGGTATACCCAAGAGAAAAAATAGGATTGGGTACAGAGGAGAAGAAAGTGAAGGAAATACCCAAAGAGATGAAATATTTTGGGTACAGAGGAGAGGAAAGTGAAGGAAATACCCAAAGAGATGAAATATTTTGGGTACAGAGGAGAGGAAAGTGAAGGAAATACCCAAAAAATGAAATGTTTTGGGTACAGAGGAGAGGAAAGTGAAGGAAATACCCAAAGAGATGAAATGTTTTGGGTACAGAGAGAGAAAAGTGAAGGAAATACCCAAAGAGATGAAATATTTTGGGTACAGAGAGAGTAAAAAGGTAAGAAATACCCAACAGGAGAAATAACAATGGGTATGAGGAGAAAAAAATGGGGACAATGCCCAAAAGAAAAATCCATACACAGTGCATGGAATACAGTTGACAAGAAATGCCCTGAAAGACGATAATAAGAAAATGAGAGGCAGAAAAGCAGAGGCAGAAAAGCAGAGGCAGAAAAGCAGAGGCAGAAAAGCAGAGGCAGAAAAG
>ERZ831634.2468-NODE-2468-length-15989-cov-5.608196_pt1 | contig 15989 bp, 12 predicted proteins | sample MGYA00519953_ERZ831634 | MGnify/ENA primary metagenome ERZ831634 (study PRJEB31850, sample SAMEA3708718) | human gut metagenome | biome: human gut; feature: human-associated habitat; material: faeces | place: China | collected 2014 ... | reverse complement strand
CCGCCGAGACGGCGGTCTTGAGCAGGGTTCGGCGGTCGATCTTGAGGTCTTCGGGCATGTGGCTCCTGTGCTGGGCAAGTGGAAGGGACAGAAAGTTTCGGCCGCATGGTCCCGACTCTCCGTACAATAGGAGTCCGGGCCACACCCGAAATGCGTTCCACAATGATAAGTCAATCCCGAACACCTGCAGGAATCCTCCGCACGCTCACCGCCATCCTCTGCCTGGCGGCCATTCTGATGTCCGTGACGGGCTCGTCGGCATGGGCGGCGCCCAGAGTCGTGCGCGTCGTCGGCATCCAGGACGGCATCTCCGATTCGCAGGCCGACTACTTCAGGCGCACGATTGCCGAACTCAACGACCTCACCGAGGACCGCATCTTCGTGACGAGACCCATTCCCGCCGCCTCGAGCCTTGACCTCAACGCCTATCAGGGACTCGACTTCGCGATCGTGAGTCCGCGCGTCTTTGCGCTCCTCGAGCGCTACAACGGCTTCATTCCGATGGCGTCGCTGAGCGTGGACATCCCCGACTGTGAGCCCGGCGCCGAGCTTCGCCCCGTCGTCTCCGCGCTCGTCTTCGCGACGCCCGACGCCGATGAGGACGGTCTGGCGAAGCCGCACCTGAGCGACATCGCGGGCGAGACCGTCACCGTGGTCAAGGGCGACGAGGTCGACACGACCTTCCTCCTTCAGAACGAGCTTTCGAGCCGTCGCCTAGCGCCCGTCAAGGTGCGTGTCGCCTCCGATGGCGGGACGCCCTCCGAGATCATCAGAAGGGCGGTCGAGCGCGGCGACAAGCTCTTCGCGGTCTCGACCGACCTATTGCGCGAGACGAGTTCCGACCTCTTCAGCGGCTTCGTCAAGGTCGACATGCGCGTCGACGACGAGACGGGGCTCGTGAGTTCCGTGACCCCGATGCCGGGACGCGTGTTCGCGGCGGGTCTTTCGGTCGCGCGCATGGGGCTGCTCGAATTTGCCGCAACGCTCTTCGCGCTTGACATCGCTCCCGACATCCACTGGGTGCGTCCTGCGGACTATCGCTCCGTGCATCTGGCGGCCGAGCGCATGCGCGATCCCGTCTACATGAGCTATCAGAAGAAGACGCTTCTCGAGGAGATGCGCGAGCACGCCGCCTGGGTGATCCTCGCCGCGGCGATCCTCATCGGCATGATCTGGCATTCGGTCGCGGCCGAGCGGCTCGTGCGTCGCCGCAGCGCCGAACTCATGGAGACGGTCAAGCGCCAGCAGGCCTCCGAGCGCCAGTTCGAGGCCCTCGAGCGCATGACAGCCGTCTCCCAGATGTCGAACATCGTGGCCCATGAGCTCAGGCAGCCGCTCGCCGCCGTCACCAACTTCGCGATGGGCGTCAGGCGCCGCATCGCCAACGGCACGCTCACCGCCGACTCGCTCGAATTCGCGCTCGGCAGGATCCTCGCCGAGAACGAGCGCGCGAGCGACATCGTCGAGCACGTGCGCGACTACGCCCGAAAGCGCCGCCGCCAGATCACCCCCGTCGACCTCACGCAGATGAGCGCCAAGGTCGTTTCCTCGATGCGCGCCTCCAACGCCAGGGTCTCCTTCGAGTCCGAGGTGCCCGCAGGCCTCTTCGTCGAGGGCGATTCGCTCGAAATCGAACTCGTGCTCAGAAACCTCGTGAAGAATGCGGGCGAGAGCGCCGCACAGGCGGACGGGGTGCCCCGCGTCGTTTTGGCGGGCGAAAGGATAGGCGATGAAGTCGTCATCACCGTCACCGACAACGGTCCCGTGAGGACGAAGGCCGAGATCGACGCCTTCCTCGTTCCTCTCTGGAGCGAGAAGTCGGGCGGCCTCGGACTCGGCCTTGCGATCGTTCGCCGCATCATCGAGGCCTACGGCGGTACGATCGTCTTCGACGTCGTCGAGCCGCAGGGCGTCAGGGTGGAGGCGAGGCTTCCCGCCCGCCCTGATCTCTGAGCCTCAACACCAAGAAAATCGAATCATGGAAAAGATCAATCTTTCGGATCTCCTTGAACCGGAGCACATGGATCCCGTCAAGCGCATCGCGCTCATTCGCATCGTCGACGACGACGGCGGCGTGCGCGAGTCCTACAAGTTCCTGATTGAAAGCGAGGGCTGGCGCGTGAAGACCTACCCGAGCGCCGAGGCCTTCCTCGAGGAGGACGACCCGACGGTGCCGGGCTGCGGCGTCTTCGACGTCCGCATGACGGGCATCACGGGCATGGAGCTGCACCAGAAGCTCATCGAGCTCGCAAACCGCCTGCCCGTCATCTTCGTGAGCGCCCACGGCGACATCGAGATGGCCGTCAAGGCGATGAGGCGCGGCGCGGTGGACTTCCTCACGAAGCCCGTCGTCGACGAGAAGCTCCTCTCCTCGATCGACCGCGCCGTCGCAAGAAGCTGCGAGGAAGCGGCCGAGGCCGAAACGGTCCGCGAACTTGCGGGCCTCTGGCAGGCGCTCAGTCCCCGCGAGTGCCAGGTCGCGCAGCTCGCCGCCGAGGGCCTCACCACGAAGGCCGCGCCGGCGAAAGCCATGGCGACGGCGGCGGCAAGGGCGCCGCGGGTGCAGAGAACGGGGTCCATGATGGTCTAATCCTTGTGTGTTGGTTGGGTCGCAAAAACGAGGGGGCGCCTGCGTTTGCAGGCGGCCTGAGTTTGGTCGGCCGTTTTTGCGACAAAACGAAGATTAGAGAATGCTGTGGGCCCTGTCTCTTGTGAGGATTCCCGTGCCGATTGTCTGAAAGCGATGTTGTGTTTCTCGAAAATCGGCAAATCCTCGGGAAACTACGAAGTCGGATATTGGAAGGTCGGACCCTCCTTTTCCTCATGAAAGACGTACACGAAGAGTGCCATCACCCAGCGAAGCAACGTGTCGCCGTCGTTGCGTTCGTGCCAGAGAAGGTGCGGCCTGTGCACCATGCCCGAGAAGATGGGCGAGAGCGCCGAAATGGCGATGCCCGCGTCCTGCGCGCCGCGGATCAGGACTTCGGGCATGATGCCCACGAGGTCCGTCGCCGCAATGAGCGCGGGCTGAGGCAGGATGTAGGCCGAGCGGACCTGCGTGCGGCCGGGCAGGTTGCGGCGCGCTTGGTCGGTGTGAGCCGGCGGGTCGATCCCGCTCCCGGGCGGAACGTGCACGCTGATGTTGGGCCAGCGCGCGAGGTCCTCCTCGGTGAGCTTCCTTTCGGCGTGGTAGATCGCCTCGAGCGGATGCCCGCGGCGCACGACGTAGCGGTACGGCGACTCGAGAATGCGCACGCTGCGGATCCCGGGCGACGTCTTTTCCGTCGGGAAGATGCCGAAGTCGATTTCGCCCGTGCTCAGCTTGCCGACGAGGTCCGATTCGATTGGCAGGATCTGGAAGTCGAGATGCGGCGCCTTGTCAATGATGGCGGGAATCACCTTCGTGAGAATCGAAACTGCGCCGAAGTCTGCGCAGGCGATGCGGATGAGGCGCTGGGCCTGCGCGGGATCGAAGACGGGAGGCTCGAACAGGTCGTCGAAGCCGTCAAGCAGCATGATCGCCTTGGGCAGAAGGGCCATGGCGCCCGGCGTGGGCATGAGGCCGTTGCGGCTGCGTACGAAGAGCGGCTCTCCGAAGGTCTCGCGAAGGTGCGTGAGCATGCGGCAGGCGGACGACAGGCTGAGGTTGAGCTTTTGGGCGCTGACGGTCAGGGACTGAAGGCGGCAGAGCGTCACGAAGAAGAGAAGGTCCTGCTGGCTCAGGGAGGACTGAATCATGGTGCTGGTCCCGGGCTGAAAAAAAAACGACGTTCGGGTGGATGCTCCGAACTCCTTCTGCGGCAGGTGCTTTGATGGATCCATGAGGTTAGCACGAAGCGTTTCTCCGGTGTGGGCGAGCCGGTTGGGAATAACCCGAACGGCGCGCACGAAATCGCCAGATCTGACAAAAGGCTCATGGCCGAATTCGCAAAATGGAGGAGGAATGAGCTTATGGAAGGCAGAAAACACGCTCTGTAACATTCGGAACGTAGGGCGGCGGCTTGACTCGTCCCGCCTCATCCGACCAGTGCGTCGGGCGTTTCGCGGATGCGGACGTCCGCGCGACATTCACAAAGGAATAGAGAAGATGAACCGCAGAAAGTTTTTGAGCTGTGCCGTGCTTGCGGCGACCGCGGGCGCCACGGGCGGCGCCATGGCTATGGGCACCGCCTCGGGCTACAACGTCGTGGGCTTTGCGGCCCTTTACGGTCCGTTGGGCGAAGTGCTCGTCAATCCGTACGGCATTGCGCCGCTCACTGCCATCATCAAGAACGGCGGCTATGAACTTCTCGATGCCGACGTGCGCGTCGTGCCGAAGAAGGGCGGTCAGGAAATCGCCTACAAGGTCTCCCGCTCCCAGCTCCTCACGCACGGCGGCGTGCCGGTCTTCGGTCTGTACGCCGACTACCAGAACCAGGTCGAAGTGACCGCCAAGAAGCGCTTCAAGGGCCAGGTCGAAACCGTCAAGTTCACCTACACGATCTACGCCGGCCCGATCACCGGCATTCCGTCCGGCGCCCCGCACGAAAAGAGCCTGATGTTCAAGGCCAACGTGAAGAAGGTCTCCAAGAAGTTCGCCGACCGCCTCTACTTCGTCAACAACCTCGGCACGCCGAACGCCCAGACCATGCGCACCATCTGGAACAACCCGATGGGCGGCGCCATGACCTGGCAGTTCCCGCCCAAGACGGTCATCATCGACACGAAGGGCGAAATCCGTTGGTTCCTCGACTACCGCGACCTCTGGAAGCCCGAGGATCCGTATTCCAACGGCGTGATGATGGGCTTCCACCAGAATCCGGACGGCTGCCTCACTTTCGGCTTCGGCCAGCGCTACGCCAAGTACGACCTCATGGGCCGCAAGATCTGGAACCGCCGTCTGCCCAACGCCTACGCCGACTTCTCCCACGCCCTGGATCCCGCCCAGAACGGCCACTACTTCCTGCGCGTCTCCTCCGCCGACCTGCGTCGCGCCGATGAAAAGCGCGTGCACACGGTGCGCGACGTGATCATCGAAGTCGACCAGAACGGCACGGTAGTCGACGAATGGCGTCTCTTCGACATCCTCGACCCGTATCGCTCCGACGTGATCAAGGCCCTTGACCAGGGCGCCGTGTGCCTGAACATCGACCCGTCGAAGTCCGGCCACACGCTCTCCGCCGAAGAGCTCGCCAAGCAGGAGGCCGAAGGCGAATTCGGCGACATCGCCGGCGTGGGTCCGGGCCGCAACTGGGCTCACGTCAACTCCGTCGACTACGACCCGACCGACGACTCGATCATCATCTCCTCGCGCCATCAGTCCGCCTGCATCAAGATCGGCCGCGACAAGAAGGTCAAGTGGATCCTCGGCGCGCCCAAGGGCTGGCGCTCTCCCTGGAAGGAGGCTCTGCTCACGCCGGTCTCCGCCAAGGGCCAGAAGCTCAACTGCACGGACGTCGAGTGCACGGACACCGACTTCGACTGGACGTACACGCAGCACACGGCCTTCCGCGTTGATGAAAAGTCCGACAAGCGCTACTGCATGATCTCCGTCTTCGACAACGGCGACGCCCGCAATCTCGACCAGCCAGCCCTCGCCTCGATGAAGTACAGCCGCGCCGTCATCTACAAGATCGACCAGAAGAACATGACCGTCGAGCAGGTCTGGGAATACGGCAAGGAACGCGGCCACGACTGGTACAGCCCGGTCACGTCGCTCACCCGCTACGAAGCCGACAAGGACTCCGTCATGGTGTACTCCGCCACGGCCGGCATGGACTTCAGCCTCTCGGGCGGCTCCTCGACGCCTCCGCGTCCTGTTCTTAATGAATTCGAATGGGGCGCCAAGGAGCCCGCCGTCGAAATTCAGATGAGCCCGGGCAGCGGCTACCGTGCCTTCCCGATCAGCGTGAAGAAGGCCTTCACGGAAAACTGATCCTGAGGCATCCGCACGGGCCTCGTGCTGCCCCATGAAGAAAGAAGGACCTCCGGCGACTGCCAGCGCCGGAGGTCCTTCACATTCCGAGGAATGCGTCCCTGAGTCAGAGGCGCCGCTCGACGAGAAGGCCGGGAGCACCCGCATGGGGCTCGAGGTCCTCGCGGAACAAGAGCGGGGCGTGCTTTGCGGCCGTCTCTGCGGGAATGCGTCCGCCCGAGCCAGGCAGGATCGCCTTGAGTTGTGCGAGAGAGAAGCCCCATCGGAATGTGGGCGAGAAGAATCAGGACGCCCGCCTTGAAGGCAAAACTGTGGGCAGCGAGCGCGCCCTGATAGAACGGCGACTGCTCATGAGGCTGGTGCAGGATGAAGAGGAGCACGAGGAGCGCGTAGGCGATGCGCTGGCCCGCGTTGTAGCGGCCTTGCGGCGCGGTCGAGGGTTCGGCCTTCGTGAGGCGCAGGAACCTGAGAAGCTTTGTTGGATAGCCGCCGAGATTGTGCAGCCAGGCGAGGAACGGGCGCTCGGTGCGTAGGATTTCGTGCACGAAGCGCCTTGCCCTCGCGTGCGAGAAGACGAGCCATGCGGCGATGACGATGATGAGCGCGAAGCCCGCGATGAAGTGGACGGAGACGTCGAGGCGTTCCGGGCGTATGCCTGCGCGTGCGGCGGATCCGAGCGCAATGCCTGAGGCGGCGAACGCCCCGGCAGATGAGGTTGAGGAAGTGGACGATCTGGTCGGAGGGATGGAAGCGCTTGACCGAGGCGTGCCTGACGAGAGTTTGCATAAGCGGACTCCTGTACGGGTTGTGCCGCGGAGCGCCCTCAAGGCGGAATGACGGATCTGCGGCGTGTTGAACGAGCGGCGGGGAGCGAAAGGCCTCCCGAGCGTGTTTTCAATCGCGCCACGAGGTCTTGGGGCAATGTTGGTTCAGACCCGTGTAAAGAAGCGCAAGGACGTGTCGGCAAAGTGGGAGGAAATCCGGGAAGGACATGTTGAGGGCATGAAAAGGGCGCGGTTCCCGGCGGGAGCCGCACCCATGCGTGCATTTGTGAACGGTCTGATGAGTTTGCCGCGGTCAGGCCGACTTGGCGGGCAGGAAGGCCCTGACGGCGAGGATCAGGTCGCGCACGCCGTAGATCGTCATGAAGAAGGCCGAGACGGGGATGGCGGCGTAGGCCCAACGGACCTGCAGCCAGGGGATCGACTGGAAGGTGGCCTGTGCGCGCAGGACCCAGACGACGCCGTACCAGCAGATGAGCGCGTAGGTGACGAGCTCGATCACGGTGACGGCGAGGCGGCAGCAGTGGCCGAAGTTCGTGCCCGCGACGCGGTCGGTGATGACGTCGACGACGAAGTGGCCGCGCGTGCGCACGAGTTCCATAGCGCCGGGGAAGATCATCCAGACGAGCAGGATCTGGATCCAGTCGTCGGTCTGGGTGAAGTTGTAGACGGGCACGAAGCGCACGAAGACGTTGGCGATGAACATCACGAAGATGCCTGCGAGCGCGAGCGTGCTCACGGTGCGCGCGGTGACGGAGACGCAGCGGTCGGCCGCCTTGAGAAGGTTCATGACGGCGGACATCAGGGCACCCATTTGGCGAAGCCGAGCGAGAGCTCGGGGATGAAGGCGACGAGGATCGCCACGATGATCATGATGAGGACGTAGCCCACGGCCTCCTTCGCGATGGCAAGGACGTGCTCGCCCGTGATCGAGCTCATCACGTAGAGGTTGAGGCCTACGGGCGGCGTGAGCACGCCGATGGCGAGCGAGATGCACATCACGATGCCGAGCTGAACGATGTCGTAGCCGAAGCTCTTGGCGAGCGGCACGAAGATCGGGACGGTGATGAGGAGGATGGCCGTGCCCTCCATGAAGCAGCCCATCAGCACGAGGAGCGCGATGATGAGAAGGAGCACGGGCGCCGCAGTCGCAAAGGAGGTCGAGATGAAGGCGATCGCCTGCTGCGGAATGCGGGTGTAGAGGAGTACGTACTGGAAGAAGCCCGCGGTGGCAATGACGAACATCACCTTGGCGGTCTGCTCGACCGTGTTCCAGAAGATGGCGGGAAGGTCGCGCACCCTGAGCGTTCCGTAAACGAAGAAGCCGAGGAACATCACGTAGAGGGACGCGACGGCGGCCGCTTCGGTCGCCGTGAAGATGCCGCCGAACATGCCGCCCATCACGATGACGGGGGTCATGAGCGCGAAGAAGGCCTCCCTGAAGGCCTGAAGGCGCTCGCGCCATGGCGCGGGTTCGGTCTTGGCGTAGTTTCGGCGCGCGGAGACCCAGGAGGACCAGCCCATGAACATGATGCCGAGCAGGAGGCCCGGCACGGCGCCCGCCGCAAAGAGCGAGTTGACGCTCGTCTGCGTGAGGCCCGCGTAGAGGATGAGCGTGATCGAGGGCGGGATGATGGGGCCGAGGGCGCCGCCCGCCGCGATCGTCGCGCAGCTGAACGGGCGCCCGTAGCCCGACTTCGTCATTTCGTTGATGGCGATCATGCCGATGCCCGCCGCGCAGGCGGCCGCCGAGCCGCTCATGGCGGCCATGACGACGCAGGCGACGATGGCGGCGTTGGAGAGTCCGCCCCAGCGGTGGCCGAGGCAGACGCGTCCGAAGCCGAAGAGCGACTTGCTCACGCCGCCCACGGTCATCAGGTTCCCCATGAGAAGGAAGAACGGAATCGACATGAGCGTGATCCCCGAGACCTGCGCGAACATGCGCTGCGGCACGAGGAAGAGGCGCGCGGGGTCGCCGCCCGCGAAGAGGAAGGTCGCGATCGAGGCGAACCCCATGGTCACGGCCGTGCTGACGCCGAGAAGCATCAGCAGGAGCACCGCCCCGAAAATGACGAACATCAGCATGGATGAGCTTCCGTGCTTACTTGGCGCGGTTGGCCTCGACGGCGTCGAGGAGCTTCTTCATCTCGTCCTTGCCCGCGAGCTCGCCAATCTTGTCGTAGGCGGGCTTCATGAGCTTCACGAAGGAGTCGCGGTCGGGGTTCGTCACGTGCATGCCCTTCTTCTTGAGCTCCTCGATGACGGCGGCTTCACCGTGGCTGATGCGGTCGCGGGTGAGGTTCTGCGCCTTGACGGCCTCTTCCTTCAGGATGGCCTGCAGTTCGGGCTGGAGGCCCTCGAGGAACATCTTGTTGAAGAGAAGGACCTGGCAGTCGAAGTAGTGGTTCGTGAGCGCGAGCTCGTCCTGGGTTTCAAAGAGCGAGTCGGCGAGAATCGTGAAGACGGGGTTTTCCTCGCCCGTCACGACGCCCTGCTTGAGGCTGGTGTAGAGCTCGGAGTAGGCGATCTTCTGCGTGTTGGCGCCGACGGCGTCGAAGGCGGCGAGAAGGCCCGTGGCGGGCGGAACGCGGATCTTGACGCCCTTGAGGTCGGCGGCGGAGTTGACGGGCACGCCCTTGGTCGTCGTCTGGCGGAAGCCGTAGTCGAACATGGAGAGGCCGACGGCGTCGTGCTGGGCGAGGCCCTCGTTCATCCAGGGCATGACGAAGGCGTCGATCGTGCGGTGGGCGTGATCATAGTCCTTGAAGAGGAACGGAGCCGTCATGGCGTTGAGCTTCTTCGAGTACATGGCGAGGTTGCCGAGGCTCACGACCGCGCTGTCGAGCGCGCCGAGCGTGACCTGTTCGGCAAGCGCGGGCTGGTCGCCGAGCTCGCCTGCGGGGTAGACCTCGACCTTGACCTTGCCGCCCGTGCGCTCGGAGACGTTCTTCGCGAACTGAAGCGCGGCCTCGTGGTGGGCGTGCGAGACGGCCGCGGTGTGGGCGAGGCGGATCGTCTGGGCGGAGAAGTCGGCGGCACCGGCGACGGCGCACGCAAGGGCGGCCGCGACGGCCACGGCGGCGGTCTTGATGAAGTTGGGCATTGTGTGGGCTCCCGCTGTTGTCTGTCCTGAACCTCCGCCCATGGGCGAAGGCACATGTCGTTTTTTTGAAGCTAATCATTATAACGGGAGCCGCCTGCGGCCGAAAGACGGTGATAACGCGCGCCTGCAACAGATTCGCGAGGCTCTCCATATGCAGACGACTGCCGCAGAGGGATGAAGAATAGGAGGACAATTTCATGTCATCGTATGGGAGCACGTACCGTATGAAGATTTCGCGGACCATATGATAATTCACCCGAGGTAGTACTTTGGGGGTAGGCCTCATATGTCCAATGCGCGACTTTTGCCGTATGAGAGGCGCTTCGGGGACGTTTAGACTGTGCTTAAACGGTCGCAAAAGGCGGACGGGTGCCCTCGCTCCCGCTTGCCGGCTCAGACGCACGGACCGTTGAAACGACGGGCCCGGCGCAGCGGGAGAGCTGCCAGGAGGCCCTCACCGGAGAAGATCCTATGTTTGAAACGCAATACGAAGCGCTGCGGCGTCAGGGCATTTCCCGACGCAGCTTCCTGCAGTTCTGCTCCCTCACGGCCGCGAGCCTGGGGATTGGAAGCGCGGGCGCCAAGGACATCGCCGAGGCGATGGAGACGAAGCCCCGCACGCCGGTCATCTGGCTCCACGGCCTTGAATGCACCTGTTGCACCGAATCCTTCATCCGCAGCTACCATCCGGTCGCCAAGGACCTGGTGCTCTCGATGATCTCGCTCGATTACGACGACACGATCATGGCCGCCGCCGGTCATCAGGCCGAGGCCGCCCTCGAGGACACGATCGAGAAGTACAAGGGCAACTACATCCTTGCCGTTGAGGGCAACGTGCCGCTCAACGACGACGGCGTGAACTGCATTCCCGGCGGCGAGACCTTCCTGAGGAAGATCAAGCACGTCGCTGCGGGCGCCAAGGCCGTCATCGGCTGGGGCTCCTGCGCCGCCTGGGGCTGCGTGCAGGCCGCCAAGCCCAATCCCACGCACGCTGTGCCGATCACGGAGATCATCACGGACAAGCCCATCGTGCTCGTGCCCGGCTGCCCGCCGATTCCCGAAGTGATGACGGGCGTGGTCACCTACATCCTCACGTACGACCGCCTGCCGCCGCTTGACCGCATGGGCCGTCCTAAGATGTTCTACGGCCAGCGCATTCACGACAAGTGCTATCGCCGCGCCCACTTCGACGCGGGCCAGTTCGTCGAGAAGTTCGACGACGAGGGCGCCAAGCTCGGCTACTGCCTCTACAAGGTGGGCTGCAAGGGACCAACGTCCTACAACGCCTGCTCGGCCATCCGCTGGAACGAGGGCCTCTCCTGGCCGGTCCAGTCAGGCCACGGTTGCATCGGCTGCTCCGAGCCCAACTTCTTCGACAAGGGCTCCTTCTACGAGCACGAGACGACGGTCCTGCCTCCGGGCTGGGGCGGCATCGAGGCGACCGCCGACAAGGTGGGCCTCGCGACGCTCGGCGTCGTCGGCGTCGCGGCTGCCGCGCACGTGGCCATGTCCGCCGTGTCGCAGGCCCGCGCCAAGAAGACCAACAAGGACATCGGAGGTAAGGAAGAATGAGTGAACGCAGAATTGTTGTGGACCCGGTCACCCGAATCGAGGGTCACCTGCGCGTCCAGGCCACGCTCGGCGACGACGGACGAATCGCCGACTCCATGAGCACCGGCACGATGTGGCGAGGCCTCGAGGTCATTCTCAAGGGCCGCGACCCGCGCGACGCCTGGGCCTTCGTCGAACGCATCTGCGGCGTCTGCACGGGCATTCACGCCCTTGCGGCCGTGCGCAGCGTCGAGGACGCCCTCGGGATCAAGATCCCGAAGAACGCCAACATCATGCGCAACCTGGTCAATGCCACGCTCTACGTGCACGACCATCTGGTGCACTTCTACCAGCTCTCCGCGCTCGACTGGGTCGACGTGGTCTCGGCGCTTGAGGCCGATCCCCGCGAAACCGCGGCGATCCAGCAGAAGATCTCCCCGAGTCATCCGCTTGCCTCCGTGGGCTACTTCCGCGACGTCCAGAACCGCCTGAAGAAGTTCGTCGCGAGCGGCCAGCTCGGCATCTTCAAGAACGGCTACTGGGGCCATCCGGCCATGAAGCTGCCGCCCGCCGTGAACCTTCTTGCCGTCACGCACTATCTTGAAGTGCTCGACTTCCAGAAGGAGATCATCAAGATCCACACGATCCTTGGCGGCAAGAACCCGCATCCGAACTATCTGGTCGGCGGCATGGCCTGCCCGATCAACATGCACGATACGGGCGCCCAGGGCACGATGGTCAACGAGGTGACGCTCAACTACATGCGCGACATTGCGAAGCGCTCGCTCGAGATCGTCGAGAACGTCTATCTGCCGGACATCAAGGCCATCGCGGGCTTCTATCCCGAATGGTTCAAGTACGGCGCGGGCCTCTCCAACAAGAATGTCCTCTGCTACGGCGAATTTCCCGAAATCGCCAACGACTGGTCCGATGCCTCGATGCAGCTGCCGCGGGGCGCGATCATCAACGGCAACCTCAACGAGGTGCACGACGTCGACCTGCGCGACCTCAACGAGATCCAGGAATTCGTGGACCACTCGTGGTACCGCTATCCGGACGCCGGCAAGGGCCTGCATCCGTGGGAAGGCATCACCGAGCAGGCCTTCGAGCTCTCGAAGGGCTCCGTGGGCGACAAGACGAAGTTCGAATGGCTCGGCGCCGACGGCAAGTACTCCTGGATCAAGAGCCCGCGCTGGAAGGGCCACATGATGGAAGTCGGACCGCTCTCGCGCCTCGTCATGGGCGTCGCCAAGAACGTGCCGCACATCAAGGAGCCCGCCATGGCGCTCCTCGAGGAGCTCAACGCGCCGCTCGAGGCCGTCTTCTCGACGCTCGGCCGTCACGCAGCCCGCGCGCTCGAGTGCCGTTGGGCCGCCCAGAAGATGGTCCAGTACGTCGACGACCTGACGGCCAACATCCGTGCGGGCGACGAATGCGCCGCCAACATGGAGAAGTGGGAGCCCAGCACCTGGCCCAAGGAAGCCCGCGGCGTGGGCTTCTGCGAGGCCCCGCGCGGCGCCCTCGGCCACTGGTGCGTCATCAAGGACACGCGCATCGCCAACTGGCAGGCCATCGTGCCGACGACGTGGAACGCGTCGCCGCGCTCTCCCTCGGGCGAGCTCGGCGCCTTCGAGCAGAGCCTCATCGGCACCCCGGTCGCCGTCGAGGACCAGCCGCTCGAAATCATCCGCACGATCCACAGCTTCGACCCGTGCCTGGCCTGCGCCACTCATCTCCTGAGCCCGAAGGGCGAGGAACTCTGCAGCGTCAAGGTGCGCTGATGGGAGGCCGCTATGAAAATCGATCCCGTCACTTTTGAAGTCGATGCGAGCGGAGGCACCCGGCCCGTATACGTCTGGGAGGCCCCGGTTCGAGTCTGGCACTGGCTGATGGCCGTCGCGATGTTCGCGATGATCATTACCGGCTACCTGATCGGCCGACCGCTTGTCTCCAACCTCGGGGACACGTGGATCACCTACGACTTCGGCTACGTGCGCATGGTGCACTTCGCCGCGGGGCTGTTCTTCACGGCGCTCTTCATCTACCGCCTCTTCTGGGTGGCGGTGGGCAACCGCTACGCGAGGATGATCTTCTTCCCGCCGCTGTTGTCGATGAAGTGGTGGAAGGGCGTGTTCGCCCAGGTCGCCTACTACCTCTTCATGAGGAAGTCCGCACCTGAATACGCCGGCCACAACCCGCTTGCGCAGCTCGCGATGTTCGCGATGTTCGTGCTCGGCTCCTTCGTGATCATCATCACGGGCCTCGCGCTCTACGCGCAGTCCTGGGGCTGGGACACGAGCTGGATGGCCTGGTTCGGCTGGGTGTTCGTGCTCTTCGGAGACGCCCAGGCGGTCCGCACGGTGCACCACGTGATGATGTACGTGTTCATCCTCTTCAGCATCGCCCACATCTACATGAGCTTCCGCGAAGACGTCATGGGCGGCGCCACCACGCTCTCCTCGATGAGCACCGGCCTGCGCATGTTCAAGGAGGACCATCACGGTTGAGCCTGATTGTCTCAGGTGACTGAAGCCGCAAAACAAAGGGGCCCGTTCAGGCAGCAATGCCGGGACGGGCCTCTTTTTGTTGTCTTGTTTCTTCTTTTCTGGTCCTGACGTGGGTTGGGATGCTGAGGACGCAGTCGGGCGTCCGAGGATGCGGAGCCGGGCCAGCCCGACACTTTTTCCCCTGCGGGCGGCCGCTCCATGGGTCCGCATTATGCTCCTGAAAACCGACTGAGCGGTATTTATTGTTGAGGGAAAGTGCCATGAGGGAAATCCCGACCTGTAGCACAGATTTTGCATAAGCCTTGATGCTCAAGGGAAGGGTAATCGTTATTGGTAAAAATCCTAAGGGATTGTCCTGGGTTTTTGGCTGATATAAACCGACCGGACGGAATGTATTGGTGTATGATGCGTACCGTCGTGTACTCCCACACTCCAAGCAGTTCCTCAGAGGACCGTCCTCAGGGGAACTCATCTTAAGGACCAGCCAAAATGTTCAAGAAGACTCTTCTCTCCGCCGCCGCTCTTCTCGCGGCCGGCACGCTTTCTGCTTCCGTCTTCGCCAAGATAATAGTTATAGCCGTCTACCTGGATGGAGCCGGTCTCCATGATGCTGTCTTCGTTGAAGTAGTACCAGTTTCCGTCAATGGAAGCCCAGGTGGAAGTTAAGGCTTTGCCATCTTTTCCATAATAGTAATGAAGGAATTCAGGAGCGTCATCTTCGGACCAGTAATCTTCGTTGTCCATAGTGACCCACTGGTAGGTGACACGTTTTCCTTCTTCGTTTACATAGTATTCGTCGATCTGTTCGGAATAAGCGCGAACGCCGTCAGCGTTTAAGTAATACCAGTCATTTCCGGATTTCTTCCATGTATCTGTAAGGGGATCTCCGTAGGAGTCGTAGTAATACCAGTTTCCGTTTTCTTCCGTCCATCCGGCTGCTTTTGCATATGCCGGAAAAGCCATGGATGCAGTAAATACTGCAGTGGATAATACAGCCAGGAATGTTGTCTGTTTTCTCATAATATAAATTCTCTCCTTTTGATGTTTTGAAAATGTGTTTTGTTAGTGGCCGTTGATCCGTTGTTTGCATTACGCAGGTCATTATAACCAGGATAAAGCCGCCTTTCCAGTGAAGGTTACTGGTAAGTCTGGGCATGGTTTCCACACCTGGAAATGGGCGTATCCAGGAGCCCCTTAAGGAAAATGACAGTAGGTTTTTTAAGCATTTTGTGGTATGCTTGTTTTCAGATAGATTGATGCGTAAACGACTTAAAGGAGAAAACGTATTATGAGGATGAAAGTTTCAAACTATATTTCTGAGATGTTAGTAAAAGCTGGGATCCACCAGGCATTTATGGTTACAGGCGGCGGTGCCATGCATTTGGATGATGCATTGGGACACCAGGAAGGCCTTCACTGTATCTATGATCACCATGAGCAGGCCTGCGCCATTGCAGCAGAGGCATATGCCAGGATCCATAATGAGATGGCAGCTCTCTGCGTGACCACAGGTCCTGGAGGAACCAATGCCATTACCGGTGTTCTAGGTGCATGGCTGGACTCCATTCCAATGCTGGTACTTTCCGGACAGGTGCGCTACGATACCACAGCAAGGTGGTCCGGTACAGGGATCCGTGCTATGGGTGATCAGGAATTTGATATTTGTAAGGCCATTGACTGTATGACCAAGTATTCAGAAATGGTCATTGATCCTTTACGTATCCGCTATTGCCTGGAAAAAGCATTATATCTGGCAAAGTCCGGCCGCCGTGGTCCAAGCTGGCTGGATATTCCTTTAAATGTCCAGGGTGCGTATGTGGAGACCGATGAGCTGATCGGATTTGACCCGGTAGATTATGAAAACGGAGGAAATGGCTGGGCAGAGAAGAAAAATGTACCGGCTATCCCGGAAGATGAGGCCGGAGAAGGTGAAAAACGCCAGGTTCTTCCAAAGAAGGTAACAGAAGAGATTGCAAAAGCGATCATTGAGAAGATGATGAAGTACTACGAGAATCCGTCCATCGGTGTGAAGATCATTGAGCTGGACGATGCGTATCAGATGTGCACCAAAAGCGAGATGTACGAATATCTGATCAAGATCGCGAAGACTCCGAGGAAAATGACTCTGACGG
>ERZ831634.2467-NODE-2467-length-15990-cov-2.689300_pt1 | contig 15990 bp, 18 predicted proteins | sample MGYA00519953_ERZ831634 | MGnify/ENA primary metagenome ERZ831634 (study PRJEB31850, sample SAMEA3708718) | human gut metagenome | biome: human gut; feature: human-associated habitat; material: faeces | place: China | collected 2014 ... | reverse complement strand
GGAGAGCTGGCAGCATAGCTGACTGAGGAGTTTTTCCAGCAAAGCGCTGTTCCGTTGAATAGAGAAGAACCCCTCCGCCGCTTACGCGGCACCTCCCCTTCGCTGGGGAGGCAGAGGGCCGCCTGTCTGGATCTAAGCTTCCCCTGCGTCCTGACGGACAGCTGTCATGATATACACCGGGTTCTGGGCCATCATGAGATGATGCTGGCCGACTCGTTTGCTGCGGGCCGTGCTGACCTGGGTGATGTCCAGCTGGTATCCGTTACGGGCGGCGTAATAAGCGGTGACGGCGGCCAGGGTTTCCAGGCTGATGGCCGTAATGACCATGCGGCAGGCTTCATTCTTGTCATACAGGTCATCGAGGATAGATGCCAGATTGCCTTTGGTCCCGCCAATGAAGGCGTAATCCGGTGCGATGTCCAAGGTTTTTAAGGTCCGGCTGGCATCACCGGCGACGACGGTGACGTTAGTCAGGCTGAAATGGCCGATATTCTGCTGCAATACAGTCAGGGCCTCTTCATTGATTTCAAAGGCATAGACATGACCAAAAGGAGCCTGCAAGGCCAGTTCGACTGTGCACGAACCGGTCCCGGCTCCGATGTCACAGACGACGGCGTCCGCTTCCGGAGCCAGTTTGGACAGGGCGACGCTGCGGATTTCCTGCTTGGTCATGGGCGCTTTGCCGCGCAGGAAGGCTTCATCGGGCAGACCGTGGACGGGCCGCACCCAGGGCCGGGCCTTTTCGTTTTCTACCATCATGACGGCCAGGGAATCAGCGGGACGGTCGGTGAAATCGGCAGCCGTCCCGCGGAGGATGGTTTCATTGTCATAAGATAAGTCGCAGCCAATGGCTACGGACACCGTATCCAGACCGGCCTGGCAGAGTTCCCGGCACAAGGCGGCCGGTGAATCGGACCCGCCTGTCAGGACGAAGACTTTCCGATGCTGGCGGACGGCGGCGACGAGGGATTCCCGGCGGCCATGGCGGCTGACGATAAAAGCGTCGTTCCACGTCGTCTGCAAGGCAGCCGCAAAGTAGACGAGGCTGCTGATGCCGGCGATGCGGATCACCGTGCAGCCAGGGATGTCCGTGAGCAAGGCGGCCAGGCTGAAAAAGCCGACGTCGCCGGACACGAGGATGGCCATGGGCCCTTCCTCATCGGACAAAGAAGCGGCAAGCTGACAAATATCGTCACGCCGGTACGTCGCGACCAGGCGCTTCCCGGAAGCCGCAAAAGGCGCCAGCATCCGCTTGTCGCCGACGAGGATGGGCGAAGCCTCTATGGCCGCTTTGGCCTGCCCCGTCAACAAAGCCGGATTGCCGGGCCCTGTGCCGATAATATATACGTGCATGGTATGTCTCCTTTCATGGGTGTAGGGGCTGTCGCACGAAATTTTCTGTCATCATGCAACTTCCTCTCGCCTTATAGTTTGTAGTGCAGAGTTTGTAGTTTGCAGAAGGTAGTTTTAAACTTAAAAACATTTACTAAAAACTACAAACTGCAAACTTAATACTCACAAAGCGGCTGTCTTTATGGGACAGCCTCTTTTTCCTTTGACAAACATAGTTCCTCATCGTAAAATAGTATGAGTGTGCATGATGTAAGATGCATATAGTTAGGAGTTAAGAACTTATGATTACTGTCGTTGAAAAAGTGCGGTTCTATGAAACCGACATGATGGGCATTGCCCACCATTCCAATCATATCCGCTGGTTCGAGTGCGGCCGCTGTGAATATCTGGCAGCTGCCGGCATCGATTTGTTCGCCCTGCTGGACCGGGGCATTTCCTATCCCATCAAGAGCGTGTCCTGCGAGTACATCAGTCCCATCAACTATGCCGATACCATCGACATCGAGACGCGGCTGGTCAAGCTGAGCCGGGCGCAGATGGTCTTTTCGTACCGCATCGTCAACCACGATGACCACCGCCTGCTGGCGACGGGGACGACGCAGAACGTCTTTGCCCATAAGGACAGCGGCAAAGTCGCCCGCCTCGATGAAGCCGATTATAAGAAATTACAGGCCATGTATGCCGAAGATAAAGCGGCTGCCCAGGCCGGGGGAGGGGTCCATGGAACGTAATCAACAGCCTATCGGCGTCTTTGATTCCGGCGTCGGCGGCCTGACCGTCGTCGCCAAGCTGCGGATGCTGCTGCCTCATGAAAACATCATCTACGTGGGCGATACCAAGCGCAATCCCTATGGGACGCGGACGCCGGAAGAAATCCTGACCTATACGCGGGATATCCTGCGCTTCTTGTCGCCATCGGCTGCAACACCGTGACGGCCGTCGCCTATGATACGGTCGTCCAGGAAGTACCGTATCCCCTCATCGGCATGAGCCGGGGCCTGCGGACAGCGCGGGAAATCAGCGCGACCAAGAAGATTGCCGTCTTTGCCACGCCGCTCACGATTGCCAACCACAGCCATCGCAAAGTCGCCGCCGCCATGGACCCGGACATCGAAATCGTCGAGCAGTCCTGCCCGGCCCTGGCCAATCTCATCGAACGGGGCGTCCTCGACGGCCCGGAAATCCGCGAGCCTTTGAAGCGCTATACGGAACCGGTCCTTCATTCCGGTGCCGATACGGCCATCTTCGGCTGTACCCATTTCCCCTTCGTCCAGCCCTTGTTTGAAGAACTCTGCGGTGATTCCATCGCTTTTGTCGATCCGGCTCATGAAATGGCCCTGGAAACATTGGACGTCCTGAAAAAGGATGGCCTCCTCAATAAGCAGCCGGAACCGGGGACTCTCCGCCTGTGCTTTACGGCAGAGAGCGGCCGCGGCTCCCGCCTGGCCCAGCACCTCATCCCAGCCAATGAATTTACAGCTGAAGAAATTTCCCTCACTTAATGGTTATCAAAATATTATATAAAAGGAGTCTTGCGTCGTGTTTTTCTATGTCTTACTCAATGTTGTCATTGCCGTCATCGGCATTGTCGCTGTCTTGTACCTTTTATTCCGCCTCTTTGCCTGGCGGCAGGGCGATGCCCGCTTCGTCATCGAAGCCCGTCGCCGCAAACCGTTTGAACTGAAACAGATGACCCAGGATACGGCTGTCTTTGAAACGGAAGTCCCCCTCCACAACGCCGGCCGTCAGCTCGGTACGATCATGGATTTCTATCCCCGGACCCTGCTGCCCCGCGAACAGTACGACAAGGTCATCGTCCATTCCCAGCTGGCCAATAAAGCGGCTGAACGCGATGACAACTATTGGGAATCGGTCATCTTCAACCCTGGCGACAAGGGTATGATCCGCGTCACTATCGCCCTGGTCAGCAAAGACGGCAATATCCGCGAAGACCTGAAGACCTTCCCTGACATGCCCATCGATTTGGTATATCAGGTCGTTTCCCGCAGCGAATGGTACATCCATAAAGCCCGCATCACCCTGAAGGCTTCGGAAGTACAGCACGCATTGGAACAGAACTAGGAGGTTTTAACGAGATGGCAGAATTAGAATTAGTACCTGTAAAAACGAGAATCCTTACGGATAAAGATGATATTGTCGACGTCATTGAAGAATATGCAAAAGATATCGTCGGCCCGGACGATTTGGTCTGCTCGGCCGAAAGCGTCGTTGCCATTACCCAGCGCCGCTATACCCGTCCGGAAGAACTGACGCCGTCGTGGCAGGCCCGCCTCATGCGCCGCTTCGTCCCGGGCGAAGGCAGTATGGCCAGCCTTTATGGCATGCAGGCTGCGATGAACCTCGAAGGCGAATGGAAGATGATGTTCTGGTTCTTCATCGGCTTCTTGGCCAAGCTCGTCGGCAAGAACGGTGTATGGTATGCCAAATGCCGCCAGGCATCGCTCACGGACGATGTCACCGGCACCATGCCGCCTTTTGATAAATGCATCGTCTACGGCCCGGCCGAACCGGATAAAGTCGCTGAAAAGATCAAACAGCGCATGGGCTGCTACGGCGCCGTCGTCGCTGACGTCAACGACCTCAAGCGCTCGGCTGTCCTCGGCCACAGCAAAGGCCTGAACCCGAAGGAAATCGCCAAGATCCTCATCGACAACCCCTTCGGCAACGCTTCCCAGAAGACGCCGATCGTCGTCATCAAGAATTACGCCCAGTTCGTCAAGAACCGGAATAAGGACTAAGGAGACGGGCCTGTGGCAGAAAAAATCGTACTGGCAACGCACAATGCCGGAAAAATCCGGGAATTCAAGAGCATCCTGGAACCTTTAGGCTATGAAGCCGTTTCCGTCCACGACGTCATCGCCGATATTACCGAGCCCGAAGAAACGGGGAAGACCTTTGCCGAAAATGCCTTGCTCAAGGCAACCTATTATATGAAGGCTACCGGTCTGCCCTGCCTGGCCGATGACTCAGGTATTGCCGCCGACGTCCTCGGCGGCCGTCCCGGCGTCTATTCGGCCCGCTATGCCGGTCCGGACTGTGATGATGAAGCCAATAACCAGAAGCTCATCGCCGACCTGGCGACCTTTCCGCCGGAACAGCGCACGGTCCACTATATCTGCTCCCTCGTCCTCATCTGGCCCGACGGCCGGACCGTGACGGCTGGAGGGAGCTGTGACGGTGTCCTGCGCGACTTCTATGCCGGCGACAATGGCTTCGGTTATGATCCGCTCTTCTACGTCCCCGAAAAGGGAAAGACTATGGCCGAAATGACCATGGAAGAAAAGAACGCCATCAGCCACCGTGGCAAAGCCTTGAAGAAGCTCGTCGAGGCCTTGTCATGAGTACCGTCCGCGTCGGCCTGGTCAGTGACAGCCACGGCCGTTTCGAATGTCTGTCGCGCATGGCCGATGCCGCGCCCGACGTGGCGGCCTGGATCCATTGCGGCGACTACTGTGATGACGGTGAAGACCTGGCCATCTATACGGGCGTTCCCGTCTATGCCGTTTTAGGCAACAATGATTACATGACCCATACGAACGATCCGGAATGTCGCTGCGTCACCGTCGGCGGCATTCGCATCGTCGCCATCCACGGCTGTCAGTGGTATGGTGAAAGGCGCTGGCAGAAGCTCGTCGATCTGGGCCGTCAGAACCAGGCGGACCTCGTCGCCTTTGGCCATACGCACCGCCGTTTCGTCAAGATGGACGGAGAGATGTGGGTCGTCAATCCCGGCAGTATCGGTCTGCCCCGGGATGGCCGGAAGGGGACGTATGCCATCGCATCCATCGATGACGGCGTCATTACCGACGTGGCCTTTCACGAAATTGAACGGTAATTCCAGCAGAAATGGATGATAAGATTCATGAAAACGAATAAACTCAAGCTCTACGGATTCAACAACCTGACCAAGACCCTGAGCTTCAACATGTATGATATTTGTTATGCCGTCAGCGACGAATCGCGCCGTCAGTACATCGAATACATCGATGAACAGTACAATGCCGACAGGCTGACAAAAATCCTGCGCAACGTGTCGGACATCATCGGCGCCCACGTCCTCAACGTCGCCAGCCAGGATTATGACCCCCAGGGGGCCAGTGTTACCATCCTCATTTCCGAAGAAGAAGTACACGATGCCGATGTGGTTTGTCATCTCGACAAGAGCCATCTGACCGTCCATACCTATCCTGAAAGCCATCCCCAGAAGGGCATCATGACTTTCCGGGCCGATATCGACGTGTCTACGTGTGGCCGCATTTCGCCGCTCAACGCCTTGAATTATCTCCTCGACAGCTTTGATTCGGATATCGTCACCCTCGATTACCGCGTCCGTGGCTTCACACGCGATGTGAATGGCAAGAAACTGTTCATCGACCACCGCATCAATTCCATCCAGAATTATATCGCCCCGGCCACGCGCAACCGCTACGATATGATCGACGTCAACGTCTATCAGGAAAACATCTTCCATACCAAGATGGTCCTGCACGACTTCGACCTGGATAATTATCTCTTCAACATCACGAAAGAAGACCTGACGCCGCGCCAGCAGCAGCAGATACGCCGCCAGGTGCGCCAGGAAATGCTGGAAATCTACAACGGCCGCAACATGCCGTCCATGCGCTAAAGGGGGCGAGAGTTTGGATACTAAAAAAACACTGTGCCGCATCGGTCGGAAAATGAAAGATGCCGGCCTGGTCACCGCCTGTGATGGCAACATCAGTTTCCGCCGCGACGACGGTACCGTCGTCATCACACCGTCAGGCGTGCCCAAAGGGGAACTGAAGCCGAAGCACCTGCTCGTCGTCGACCTCGACGGCCACGTCCTGGAAGGGACGGGGAAGGCCTCGTCGGAATCGGCCCTCCACTTGGAAATTTATCGGAAGCGGGAAGACGTCCGGGCCATCATCCACGCCCATCCCGTTACGGCGACGGCCCTGACCGTAGCCGGCATCCCTTTCCGGCCGGACATCGTCACCGAAGGGGCCCTGGTCCTGGGACCGGTGCCGACCGTAGCCTATGCGCCGCCGGGATCGGCGGAATTGGCCACAGCCTGTGCCGAAGCCGCAGAAGGAGCCGACGTCTTCCTCATGGAACGCCATGGCGCCGCCACGGTCGGCCAAGACCTGGAACAGGCCTTCTACCGCCTGGAAACACTGGAAACCGTAGCCAAGATGTACCGCGATTCCCTCATCTTCGCTGCCGCCAGCAGCCAACAAAAAAATAACCCTACTGCCAAAGCCCAGCCCTTGAGCTGGTATTTGAAGCAGTGAAAAAAAGGAGCTGTCCCATGAAGACAGCTCCTTTTTGGCAGTCAGCGACTAGCTGTTAAAAGACGTCCCTCTTCACAGGATACGGCAAAACATGGTATTATTAAAAGGATTGTTTGTTTCAGTGAGAATTACGATAAGGAGGTATCATCATGAATCTGGATGGTATCACATTACATTGCATTACGAACGAACTGGCCGACATCCTCAAGGGCGGCCAGATTTCTAAAATCTATCAGCTCGACGCCCGGTCCCTCTATTTCCGCATCTTCAACGATACGGGCATCCATCACCTGGTCATCACCCTGGACGATTCTCCGCGCCTGTACGTCGCCGATACCATGCCGCCGACGCCGGATATTCCGACGGGCCTCTGCATGTTCCTGCGCAAGTATTATGAAAACGGCCGCATTGCATCCATCGCCCAGCTGCACCTGGACCGGCTCATCGAAATCGCCGTCGACGTCCTCGACATGTCAGGCCGCCTGGTGACGCGCAAGATTCACGTCGAACTCATGGGTAAATACAGCAACGTCATCTTTACCGAAGACGGCACTATCATCGAAGCTCTCATCAAGACGGGCAAGAACAAGCAGGCCCTGCGGACCATCGCTCCTAAGGAACCCTATGCCTTCCCGCCGAACTTCATGCGCATGGACCCCTTTGCTTTTTCGGCTCAGGAACTGACGGATATGATGGAAACGGGTACGGACGAACCGCTCAAGACGTGGATGCTCAAGCGCTTCAACGGCATGAGCACCATCGTCCTCAACGAACTGTCCTATGATTCAGGCATCGATGCAGGGCGTCCCGTAGGGGACTTGTCGCCGGCTGACCGCTTCGCTTGGTGCCGTACGGTCGAAGCCTTTGGCAAGCGCCTGGACGGCATTTCCGGCGCCTATGTCTATACGGTCAAGGGCAAGGAAGTCATCTTCCCGCTGGAACTCCACAGCCTGGCTCAATATCCGCGGCGCCATTTCAAGCTCATCGAAACGTACCTCAGCGAGTACCAGGCGACGCACCGCAGCCTTAACGGCGAACAGGAACAGCTGCAGAAGAAGGTCGGCAAGCTCATCGAAAAGCAGAAGCGCAAGATTAAGCGCATTGCCAGCGAAATGAAAGAAACGAAGAAGATGGATACGTACAAGCTCTACGGCGACCTGCTCATGATCTACGCCTACGAAAAGCACGATCATGAAAAAGAAGTGACCGTCCAGAACCTCTTGTCGCAAGACCAGGAAAAGGTGACTATCCCCTTGAACCCGGCCTATTCCATGACGGACAATGCCAACCGCTATTACAAGCGCTACATCAAGATGCGCAACCGCAAGCAGATGTCGGCCCAGCTCCACGAAGAGAACCAGAAGCACCTGGATTATCTCTATTCGCTGGAATATGCCCTGGAAAATACGAGTACGAAAGATGAAATCGCCGATATCAAGGCCGAAATGAAACAGATGAACCTCATCAGCGGCCACAACCGGGACAAGCTCAAAAAAGAATCGGCTCAGGATATCCTGACCCTCCAGGCCGACGGCCTGGACATCTGGGTCGGCCGCAACAACCGGCAGAATGACCTCTGGTTCCACGTCAAGAACCAGCCCGGTTCCCACGTCATCCTGGCCTGCCATAACGTGACGCCGACGGACGCCCAGATCGAACGGGCTGCCCAACTGGCCGCCTACTACAGCAAGGCCCGGGAAAGCTCGAAAGTCGAAGTCGACTGCACTCTCGTACGCCACGTCAAGAAACCGGCTCATGCCGTCCCAGGCTACGTCATCTTCACCGACCAGACGACGTACATGGTAGAACCGAAAAAATAATGGTTTGTGGCTCGTGGTTCGTAGGGGCAGGCCGTAGGCTCTCCTCATAGGAGAGCTGTCAGCGAAGCTGACTGAGAGGTTGCCTTTTATCGTTTGCGGTTTGGTGTATGATGTTTGAGGCGATGGTTATTTGCTTAATTTGTGGTAAAATATTGCAAAAATTAAGCCGTTTAGGGTATAATGAGGTATTGAATAGACTAATAAGGGGGTTCGTAAATGCGAAGTATGACTGGTTTTGGCAGCGGTTCCGGCAACGACGGGAAACTGGCTGTCACTCTTGAAATGCGCGCTGTGAACCAACGTTTTTTGGAATTGAATATCCGCATGCCTCATGCTTATCTGGCCCTGGAAGACCGGCTGCGCAATGGCATCAAGGCCGTCCTCAAGCGGGGCAAAGTCGACGTCTTCGTCACTGTCCAGGACCTGGACCCGGCGGCACCGGATGTCCGCGTCGACCACGCTGCCTTAGGCGCCGTCAAGACGGCCTTGCAGGACGTGAACGACCGTTTCTTTGAAGGTAAGGCCGTGACCCTCGGCGATGTGACGTCCCTGACCAAGGACTGGTTCGTCCAGACGCCGCCGGCCATCGACGCCGATGCCAGCTGGCCGCCTTTTGAAGCCGCCTTGCAGGGGGCTTTAGACAGCATGGTCGCCATGCGCGAACGGGAAGGGGCCAATATCAGCCGGGATCTCCTCAGCCGGGCCGATAAGATGGCAGCCCTCGTCGAATCCATTGCCAGCCGCAAGGAAATCATCGTCCAGGCCTATGAAGAACGGCTGGAAAAGAAAATCCTGGCCCTCATGGATAAGGTCCAGGCCGCCGTTCCCGATGAAGACCGGCTCTTGCAGGAAGTAGCCATCTATTCGGATAAAGTCGATTTCACCGAAGAAGTCGTCCGCTTCCGCAGCCACTTGAACCAGCTGCACGCCATGCTGCAAAGTCCTGGCGAAGTAGGGCGCAAGCTCGATTTCCTCATCCAGGAAATGAACCGCGAGACCAACACCATCGGCTCCAAGGCCGGCGACCTGGCCGTGACCGAAGCGGTCCTGCAGCTCAAGAATGAAATCGAAAAGATACGCGAACAGGTGCAGAATATCGAATGATGAATTTCAACTTATTAAATATCGGCTTTGGCAATGTCGTCATGGGCGACAAAGTCGTGGCTATCATCAGTCCTGAGTCGGCGCCCATCAAGCGCCTCGTCCAGGATGCCCGTGATGGGAATACCCTCATCGATGCGACTTTTGGCCGCAAGACCCGGTCGGTCCTGGTCATGGACAACGGCTGGATCATCTTGTCGGCCTTACAGCCCGAGACGATTTCTCACCGCATCGTTCCCGCCGGCAGCGATTCCTTCTGGGAAGATGCCGCTGACGACGGGGAAACAGAAAAGGAGTAGTAATGCTATGAATGATTCCGGATTGCTCATCGTCGTGTCCGGCCCGTCCGGAGCCGGCAAGGGGACTATCTGTTCTGCTCTGCGGGAACAGTTCCCCAATATCCAGTATTCCATTTCCATGACGACCCGTGATCCCCGGCCCGGGGAAGTAGACGGCGTCAATTATTATTTTGCCGATAACGCGCGGTTCGAACAGCTCCTGGCAGAAGATGCCTTCCTGGAACACGCCAAGGTCTACGATCATTACTACGGCACGCCCAAGAAGTACGTCTACCGGATGTTGGAAGAAGGAAAGCATGTCATGCTGGAAATCGACATCCAGGGAGCCATGCAGGTCAAAGAACGGTATCCCCAGGGCGTCTTCATCTACATCGTACCGCCTAGCCGGGCTGTGTTGGAAAAACGCCTCCGCGGCCGCCAGACCGATTCGGACGACGTCATCGCCGGCCGCCTGGCCAAGGCCCGGGAAGAACTGGACTGGATCGACCGCTATGATTATGTCATCGTCAACGACGATTTGGATAAGGCCGTCGACGAAGCGGCTTCTATCTTGAAAGCCGAACAGTGTAAAGTGACGCGCAATGCCCATCGCATCGCCCATACGAAAGAATTGTACAAATAATAGGAGAGATGAACTATGTTAATTAAACCGACTCTTGAATCCCTGATGACTAAAGTGGACAGCAAATATACGCTGGTTACGCTGGCTGCCAAACGGGCCCGCCAGCTTACCGATGGCGACGAACCCCTCGTCGACGTCGATACGACGAAAGTAGTTTCCATTGCCATGGAAGAAATCGACCAGGGCAAGATCACGTATGAAGCACCGCGTGACGGCATTAAATAACACGGAGGTGTTTTCCATGAGCTTGGAAAAGAAAAAGATTGTCTTAGGGATCACTGGCGGCATTGCGGCCTTCAAGGCGGCTTCTATTGCCAGTCAGCTCCGCAAGCGGGGGGCCGAAGTCAAATGCATCATGACCGACCATGCGACGAAACTGATCACGCCCTTGACGATGCGGGAAATTTCCGGCAATCCCGTTGCCGTATCCATGTTCGACGATGTGCCTGAATTCAACGTAGAACACATCGCCCTGGCCCGCTGGGCCGACGTCTTCGTCATCGCTCCGGCGACGGCCGACATCATTGGCAAAGTCGCCAACGGCATTGCCGACGACATGCTGTCGACGACGGTCATGGCTACGACGGCACCGGTCCTCATCGCACCGGCCATGAATACCAACATGTATCTCAACCCCATTACCCAGGACAATATGGCCAAACTGAAGAAATTCGGCTATCATTTCATCGCTCCCGACAGCGGTCATCTGGCCTGCGGCATCGACGGCGTCGGCCGCCTGCCCGAACCGGATACCATCGTCGACTACATCGAGCTCCTGGCCTGCCGCAATGACCTCCTGAAAGGGAAGAAGGTCATCGTTACGGCTGGTGGCACGCGGGAACCTATCGACCCGGTCCGCTTCATCGGTAATCATTCCAGCGGCCGCATGGGCTTTGCCATCGCCAAGGCTGCCGTCATGGCCGGTGCTGAAGTCACCCTCGTCGCCGGGACGACAGATAACCTCAAGACACCTGTCGGCCTGGCCCGCCGCATCGATGTCGGCAGTACGCGTGACATGAAAGCTGCCGTCGATTCCTATTATAACGACTGCGACCTGGTCATCAAAGCCGCAGCTGTCGCCGATTACCGTTCGGCCCATCCGGCGGAAAACAAGATCAAGAAAAACGACGATACCCTGACCATCGAAATGGCCAAGAACCCGGATATCCTCTATGGCCTGGGCCAGCGCAAGACCCATCAGACCCTGGTCGGCTTTGCTGCCGAAACGACGAACGTCATCGAATACGGCACGAAGAAGCTCAAGAAGAAGAACCTCGACATGCTCGTGGCCAACGACGTCAGTGCCGAAGGAGCCGGCTTCAAAGGGACGACCAACATCGCCACCCTGCTTTTCCCGGACGGCTCTATGGAAAAATTGGAAAAAATGGATAAAGACGAACTCGCTGCCATCATCGTAGCCCGCGCGGCTGCCATTATGGCGAAAAAGAATCGTTGATAGCAGGGAGTTTGCAGAAAAAGGACTGTCGCATGTGCGACAGTCCCTTTTTCCCTACCCTACCAGGACCTGTCCGAAGTAGACGATGGCCCCTAAGAGGATGATATATGGTACATAGACTTTCATGATTGCCTGAAGGATTTCGTTATCCTTGCCGGTCAGGGAGATGGCCCCGACGGCGATGGCGATACTCTGCGGCGAAATCATCTTGCCTGCGCAGGTACCGGCCGCGTTGGCAGCAGCCAGCCAGGCTTTATTGGCGTTGATGGCGGCAGCGGCATCGGTCTGGAGGTTGCCGAAGAGGACGTTACTGGACGTACCGGAACCGGTGATGAACGTGCCGACAGAGCCGATGAGCGGTGCAATGGCCGGATACATCATGCCCGTCGCTTCGACAGCCGTGCGGGCGATATCTGACGTCATGCCGCTGTAGCCCATGACTTTAGCTGTAGCGATGACGGCGATGATGGTGATGATCGTATTGCGCAGACCTTTAATGGTGTTCAGCAAGACGAAGAACATTTCGCTAAAACGGGCCGACTGGGCCTTACCGCTGATGAAGGCTGCCAGGAGGATGAGGATGCCCGGCGTATTGACCCAGATGAAGGTATAAGGTACGCCGCCCTGACCGGTATAGATGAGGACCGACGATTTAATAGCCATGAGCGGTGCATGGATGAAGGGAACGAGTTTCGACGTCAGCAATAAGAAGACGAAGATCAAGATGAAGGGCAGGCAAGCCAGCAGGCCACCGCGGAGCGGTACGTGAGACGGATTGATGTCCATGGCATATTCCGGATCGTCGATAGGACGGAAATGGGAATAAACGACGATGAGGGCCATGATGACGATAGAAGCCCCCATGACAGCCAGTTCCGGACCGACGAAGGCCGAGACGATGAGTTCCGGCACAGCCAGGCCCAGGGCCGAGAGCAGGGTAACCATGAAAACGCCTTTGAGGGCCTTCAGCGAGCCGCCGACGATGGCGACGATGATGAACGGGCAAAGGATGTTGAGCGGCAGGAGCTGCAAGCTGATATATGTCGACAGCTGGACCGGATCGAGGCCCGTCAAGTTAGCCAGGGTGCTGGCCGGGATACCGATGGAACCATACGTCGTCGGAACGGAGTTAGCAACCAGGCAGACCAGGATAGCCTTGATGGGGTCGAAACCCAGGGCAACCAGCATCGATGCCGGGATAGCGATAGCCGTACCGAAGCCGGCCATACCTTCCATGAAGGCGCCGAAACCCCAGCCAATGAGCAGGGCCAGGACGCGGCGGTCCTTGCTGACCGTCGTCAGCATGTGCTTGACGATATCCATGCTCTTGGTGTACAAGGTCAGATTATACGTAAAGATAGCGGCGATGATGACCAGTAAAATAGGCCAGCATGCCAGGGCCACGCCTTCCAGGGCTGCCGTAGCGGCATCCATGCCCGGCATATGATACCAGGCCAGGGCGACGGCAAAAGAAATGATCAAGGCAATGGGACATGCCTTGAAGCTCTGCATCTTCAGGAAGCCCAAAGAAACGATGAGCCACAAAATAGGTGACAATGCCAATAAAAATACCATAATACAAATACCCTCTTTCTTTGTTCACTTTTGAACTTATTATATGCTCAAAAACTATTAATAATTAAATAATTAATTCCCGAACAACATGATACTATTATATAATAGAAAAAGGGCATAAATCAACAGCTTAACAATGCTATTAAAGTATAGCTCAAGCCTTAGTTAGACGAAAAACGCAAGATTATTTTTCGATTTTGGCGAATATTCTTATTTCCCATCTTTATTCTTTTTTTCACATACTATGGATAGGGTACAAAAAAATCAGCTATTTCCTAAGAAATAGCTGAAAACATATTCAAAAAATAACGTTTTATTGTTCATTTTTTTGTATATAAATTACGCGCTGCGGATAAGGTATATCAATACCGTTGGCATCGAAGGTATCCTTTACCTTGGACATAGTGTCGTAATAGACGGGGTAATAATTTTCCTTGGCGACCTTGGGAAAAGCGGCGATGCGCACGGAGCTTTCGGCAAATTCGCGGATGCCGATTTCCATCGTGTCGGCATTGAGGACCCGCCTGTCTTCCCGGAATATCTGCTTCAGCAGGGCAATGGCCTTATGATGGTCGTTCTGATAACTGATGTCGAAGAAAAAAGTAATGTACCTTTCCTGCTGGTAAGAGCTGTTGGTCACCTGGGACGAGGTGATACTGGAATTGGGGATGAAAATCGTCTTGTTGTCTTTCGTCGTAATAGCCGTATTCATCATCTGAATCCCTTTGACACTGCCTTCTACACCGCCGACAGCGATCCAATCTCCGGCTTTGAAAGGCTTGAAGATCAGGATCAAAAGGCCGGAAGCGAAATTCGACAGATTGCTCTGCAAGGCCAGGCCGACAGCCAGGCCAAAGGCGCCGAACGCGGCCAGGAAGGAATTCGTCGGGATACCGGCCTTATTCAGGGCCGACAACAAGACCAAGGCCATGATGGCATAATAAATCAGCTGGCTGACAAAGGTGATGACCGTATGGTCGTAATTGGCATGGGTCATCATGCGGACAGCCAGGTTCTTGAAAGCCCGGGCCACGTAGCGGCCGACGATGAAGATGATAATGGCATAGATGACATCGGGACCGTGGTTGAGCAGAAAATCCTTTAAATGGTCCAGCGTCGTGACGCTCTGCGTGACCTGGTTCTGGACATCGGCCTGGACGACGTTAGCCGCCTGCTGCGCTGTATCGGCCGTATTTTCAGCAATGTTCATATTTCGCACCCTCCTCTTGTGTGTAGTTCTATTATACCCGGGATTTTGGGTAGTGGCTAGTGGCTAGGGGCTAGGGGCTAGGGGTTCGTAGGGGCCGACGGCCCGGCTCTCCTGCTAGGAGAGCTGTCAGCGCAGCTGACTGAGAGGTTAACCTCTCCGGCCCTTCGGGCTACCTCTCCTATGAGGAGAGACTTCCGACGGATGCCTTACGTTACAGTTACCGTCATTCCCTCATTATACTAGAAGCGGGCTTGCCACGTGCGAGCCCCTACAATTGCGCAGACAGGCGATAACTAATTCACGGCCTGTAGCCTTGCGCATAAATGTATGCAAAAAAGGCGCTGTCGCATGAAGACAGCGCCTTTTTTGAGTTTAAAGTTTGTAGTTTTTAGTTTGCAGTTATTGGCTAAAAATTTAACCTCTTTCTACAAACTCGGCACTACAAACTTTAAACTATCTTTTAGCCTTCGATTTCGGATACGACACCGGCACCTACGGTACGGCCGCCTTCACGGATAGCGAAGCGCAGGCCTGCTTCGATAGCAATCGGTGTGATGAGTTCGACTTCCATCTTGACGTTATCGCCAGGCATGCACATTTCTGTGCCTTCCGGCAGGGTGATGACACCCGTTACGTCAGTCGTGCGGAAGTAGAACTGCGGACGATAGCCGTTGAAGAACGGCGTATGACGGCCGCCTTCATCTTTGGTCAGGACATAGACCTGAGCCTTGAATTTCGTGTGCGGATGAATCGTGCCCGGTTTAGCCAGGACCTGGCCGCGTTCGACGTCTTTGCGGTCGATGCCACGGAGGAGTGCGCCGATGTTGTCGCCTGCTTCTGCGAGGTCCAGGATCTTACGGAACATTTCAACGCCCGTAACGACGGTATCTTTCGGTTTATCAGCGAGGCCGACGATTTCGACAGCGTCACCGACTTTGATCGTACCACGTTCGACACGGCCCGTAGCAACCGTACCACGGCCGGTGATGGTGAATACGTCTTCGACAGGCATCAGGAACGGCTGGTCTGTCGGACGCTGCGGCGTCGGGATGTAGCTGTCGACAGCATCCATCAAGTCGAGGATGGATTTTTCAGCTTCCGGATCGCCTTCGAGGGCTTTCAATGCAGAACCTACGATGATAGGTACTTCATCGCCAGGATAATCATATTCAGTCAGGAGGTCGCGGACTTCCATTTCAACGAGTTCAATCAGTTCCGGATCGTCGACCTGGTCAGCTTTGTTGAGGTATACGACGATAG
>ERZ831634.2445-NODE-2445-length-16140-cov-3.553808_pt1 | contig 16140 bp, 15 predicted proteins | sample MGYA00519953_ERZ831634 | MGnify/ENA primary metagenome ERZ831634 (study PRJEB31850, sample SAMEA3708718) | human gut metagenome | biome: human gut; feature: human-associated habitat; material: faeces | place: China | collected 2014 ... | reverse complement strand
CAATACTTTCAGCCAGAATCATCAGGGATGCCATATTTCCGTTAGATTCTGAAGAACGTGCAAATGTTTTTATCATTGATGATTCCATGTTTGAACGTAATCGTTCAAAGAAGGCTGAGCTTCTTGCCAAAGTCTATGACCATGCGAAGCATAAATACCTCTTTGGATTTCGAATGCTTACCTTAGGCTGGTCAGATGGAAGCTCTTTCCTGCCGGTCAACAGCATTCTTCTTTCCACAGAAAACAGGAAAACTGCATCAATGAAGCAACAGAAGTGGATAAAAGAACTGTTGGTTACAAACGCCGGAAGCTTTCCTTGGAAAAAGGAACACAAGCCATGCTTACGCTTTTGGATGCAGCCAAGAAAGCTGCAATGACCGCACATACTGCAGTTGTTTTTACACGATATATGATACTTTCACTAGAAAGCAGGGAATCCAATGATAACCGGTCTCTGGGCGAGCTTTTTCTATACTTTTCAGATGAAATGTCCGATATCACATAGATACAGGCTTTTCAAATGTTGCTTCAACAGAAAAATTCAAAAAAAGAAATCCTTATTTTTTATATGCTTTCCATAGGGGGCAGTGGGTACTTTTATGTGAATAAAATTTTTGAAAAATCGTTATCGTGTGTGATGAGATAGTACAGATAGATAACAGATAATATACAGATAAACAATAATTTATTAAGAGTAAAATTTGATGGCAGAGGTTGTAATGACTTCTGCCTTTTATATTAAGGAATGTGATTATTTATAGAAAGCGTAGCAATGATGAATGGTAGAATTTTATTAAATGAATGAATTGATAAAGAAACAATGTAGCCTAAATAGCACAAAGGTAGAAAATATTGAGGTTATACGGATTTGTCGGTTGAAAAAGCAACAAGAGGATGATATACTTAAAAAGTATATCTATGCTTGACTTTTTGATTTGCTGACAGGACAGAAAAATTGTGTGAAGCGATAGCTGCTGATGATAAAGCAATGAATATTGACGGTAACAATATGACACTTTATGAAGGGCTTGAGACAGATGTGCCAATAAAGACAGCAGCACAAAAATAAATCAAATAAATACCTAGAAATGGCTTAAAATAAGGAGGAAATGACAAGATGGAAGCATATAAATCAGAATTTATAGAATTTATGGTAGAAAGTGATGTATTAAAGTTTGGTGACTTTACATTAAAGAGTGGCAGAAAGTCTCCATTTTTTATGAATGCAGGTGCTTATGTAACAGGAACACAGCTTATGAGACTTGGCGAATACTATGCTAAGGCGATACATGAGACATATGGCGATGATTTCGATGTGCTTTTCGGACCTGCTTATAAGGGTATTCCAATAAGTGTTGTAACAGCGGTTGCATATGCTAAGCTCTATGGCAAGGAAGTGCGTTACTGTTCAGACCGTAAGGAAGAAAAAGACCACGGTGCCGATAAGGGAAGCTTTCTTGGAAGCAAGTTAAAGGATGGCGACAGAGTTATTATGATAGAAGATGTTACAACCTCAGGTAAATCCATGGAAGAGACAGTACCTAAGGTAAGAGGGGCAGCAGATGTTACTATAGTTGGCCTTATGGTATCACTTAACCGTATGGAAGTTGGCCTTGGCGGCAAGGTAAGCGCCCTTGATGAGATTAAGGAAAGATATGGTTTTCCTACAAGTGCAATCGTATCAATGGAAGATGTTGTTGAACATCTCTATAACAGAAAGTGTCAGGGTAAGATTGTTATTAATGATGAATTAAAGACAGCAATAGACCAATATTATGATGAATATGGTGTAAAATAATTAGTTGTTGAAAATGTAAAATAATCGACTAAAAATATTTGATAAGAAATATTTGATAAGAAATATTTGATAGGAAATTAAGAAATATAGAAAGAGGATTGTTATGGACGAGAAATTATATAAAAGAGTTAAGTCAGCAGGTGCATCTAATATTGTTTTTGGAATTATTTCGCTTGTTACAGGAATAACTACAGGTGTAATGCTTATAATAAGTGGTGCTAAGCTTCTTGCGCATAAATCAGAGACTTTGTTTTGATTTTGGAGAAGTTGATGAATAATAGAAAAGTTCGCAAAGCTATCAAGTGGGCATTGTTTATTATATACATAGCGGTACTTATTTATATCATGTTCTTTGCAGAGGAGTTGGGAAGAACTGAGAGCTCGGGAACTTATAGATATAACCTTGTTTTATTTAAGGAAATTAAAAGATTTCTTAATAATTCACAGCATGTCGGAAGAATGGCAGTATTTCTTAATGTTGCAGGTAATGTTATAGCATTTATGCCATTTGGTTTTTGTATTTCGCTGCTGACACACAATAGAAGAAAGTTTTTTTCAATATTTCTTGGATCGTTTGCATTAAGTTTAACAATTGAGACAATCCAGCTTGTATGTAAGATTGGATGCTTTGATGTTGATGATCTTCTCCTTAATACGATAGGCGGAATCTTAGGCTATGTTGTATTTCTGGCATATGATAAATATTTTGGAAAATACAGGATGTATAGGCGTAATAAAAAAAGGAATAATCAATAATGAAGTTATTTAATAAATATAAGTTTTCTGATAAAAGTCAGACTCTGGGTGGTATTATATCTTTGCTGATGGGGCTGTCTTCTGCCGGTATATTTATATACGGTATATATATTTCGTTTAAAGCACATGGCAATGCAGGTCTTGAGGTAGGAAGCATCGGTCTGTTAAGTCTTATGTTTGCCATTATGGGAACATTTATAGGACTTATCAGCTTTAAGGAAAGAGATAAATTTTATACATTATCAAAAGTAGGCTCGCTATTATGTGGAATACTTGCTGTATTTTTGATATCAATATGTTTTTTGGGATTTTAAAAGTTCATGGCAGGTTTGTTTTTGATACCATCAGGTATAAATGCAGCCTGCTATTTTTATAATATGGAAGAATGGAGAATTAAATTATGTTTGAAGATAATTTGGATGAAAGATATGGACTTGCTTTTGAAAGGATTAAGCAGATTAATAGTGAGTGTGATATATTACAGGATGGTTTTTGCGAGTATTTTAAAAGGGTGTCTGGTTTTATAATTGAGATGGATAAGTTAAAACATAATATAGATACTAAATGTTATGAAAATGCTGCTTTAGAAGAATTACAAAGGGTTAATACAGATTTATACAAGGATGTGCTTGACAGTACAGATGCTTACGATAAGAGTTTTGCCAATCCATCATATGCATGTGAAAGACTAGGTCTTGATTATGGCAGGTTATTATCATTTCTTTATATAGAGATAAGAGGAATGATTGTATATGTATACGAAAAAAGGACAGCACAGATGACTGCTGTGGCAGAGCTTTTTGTTGAGATATACTGTATGTTTGAACAGGCTGACAGACTGCCGGAATATAAGAGTGTGCTTGACTGTGTGTACTGGTATGTGAGTGATTATAGTGATGATATGATTGAATACAGGATAAGTGAAATGTTAAATCCTGATTATTCATTTGCAACAGATATTATAATGAACAGTGATCTTAATGATTTAAGATATCTTTACCGATTTGGTGAATATATAACAGATAATGAGATTAAAACGGCACGGTATCTTAATTCACTTTCACAGTCAGAGATTGAGAGCATGGCAGCTACATTTACAGAGGGCTATAGAATAGGCTTTGAGCTTGGCAATAAAGACATATCTAAGAAGAAGACAGTGAATATAAGATATTGTATAGGTTTTGAAAGACTTGTAAGGGAAGAGATTAAACAATTTGAAAAAATCGGACTTAAATCTACAATATACAGAGCAGCAGCTGACAGCATTAATAAGAAAATGCATATTAAGATTGGCTATGTTTCAACAAGCCCTAATAAGCAGATGGATTATGACCATAGATTTGACAATGCACTTTATCTTGATTCACAGTTTGTTGAAAGAAAACTTGGCGCTTTAAAGCTTGCATATGAAAAGAATAAGACATATGCGGCAGAATTTGGCGGACCAGCCGTTATGGAAATATTCGGTGAAGTGCCGTTTGAACCGGTCGATAAGCCGGAAAGTCTGCGCCTTGATGAGAAGCAGCAGAAACTTTCTGTTAAGTATAATAATGAGGCATCTGCGATTGTGAATACCTATATAAAGGGCGAGGAGAGAAGTTTTACAATAATTGCATATCCAATTCCTGAGATTGGTGATAATTATGAGCAGATATTTAATGAAACAGTTAAGATTAATACACTTGATTATGACAAATATAAGGTGATACAGCAGAATATAATAGAGGCACTTGATGGAGCAGATTATGTAAGTGTCAAGGGCTGTAATGGCAATACAACAGACATGAGGGTAAGCATTATGCCGATAGCTGATAAGACTTCACAGACGGTATTTGAAAATTGTCTTGCAGATGTCAATATTCCGCTTGGAGAAGTATTTACATCACCGGTATTAAAAAATACAACAGGTCGGCTTAATGTAAGCCAGGTATATCTTAATGATTTGAAATTTAAAAATCTCACGGTTGAATTTAGGGACGGTTTTGTAACTGGTTACAATTGTGATAATTTTGCCGATGAAGATAAGAATAAAGCATTTTTTAAGGAAAATGTATTATATAATCATGATACTCTTCCAATTGGTGAATTTGCAATAGGAACTAATACTACAGCTTATGTTATGGCTAATAAATATGATATTGTATACAAGCTTCCAATTCTTATTGTGGAAAAGATGGGACCTCATTTTGCTATAGGTGACACATGTTATTCAAGGTCAGAGGACATAGTGGTCTTTAATCCAAATGGAAAAGAAATAATCTCAAGAGATAATGAAGTATCGCTTCTTAGAAAGACACAGCCGGAGAAGGCATATTTTAACTGTCATACAGATATAACAATTCCATATGACGAGATAGGCTCAATCAGTGCCATACATTCTGATGGGAAAGAGATTAAGATAATAGAAAATGGAAGATTCGTGCTTGAGGGCTGCGAAGAACTTAATAAACCATTTAACTGTTAAATTATAGGAATTCAAGTGCGCTAACTGCTTGACTACAAACAAAAAACCAAGTACAATTAAAATGTAATGTCATTTCCTGTATAATGAATGATATATATGTTAAAATTGTGTCAAACGATTGCAAATTGCACAATTTTACCATTGAATATTATGAATAGTGAGAATATTGTTCATATTAATTCAGAAGGATTTAATAATATATCATTTTAGTATTTGGAAAGACATATATAATTATGGGCGTGTATATTATATAAACAGCATAAGGCTCATAATCAAATAAATTATATTAACTTTTTTGCAGGAATTGCCTGCAGGATGGAGGAAGAAAGATGTCTAAAGTAGGAATTGTAATGGGTAGTGATTCAGATATGCCTGTTATGTCTAAGGCTGCTGATATTCTTGACAAGTTAGGAATATCTTATGAGATGACAATTATTTCAGCACACAGGGAACCGGATGTATTTTTTGAATATGCTAAGACAGCAGAAGAAAAAGGATTCAAAGTTATAATTGCCGGAGCAGGTATGGCAGCACATTTACCAGGTATGTGTGCAGCAATATTTCCAATGCCTGTAATTGGAATCCCAATGCATACAACTTCGCTTGGTGGAAGAGATTCACTCTATTCAATCGTACAGATGCCATCAGGAATTCCAGTTGCTACTGTTGCAATTAATGGTGGAGCTAATGCTGGACTTCTGGCAGCAAAGATTCTTGCAACATCAGATGCAGAGCTTCTTAACAGATTAAAAGCATATACAAAAGAGCTTAAGGAAAGTGTACAGGCTAAGGATGCGCATCTTAAGGAAGTTGGATATAAGAAGTATATGGAAGAGAAGAATAAGTAATAATTACAGATTAATTATTAATTTATATAGATTATACATAAAGGAAGGAGAGGCTACATAAGGCAGTATAACAGCCATTATACGCATGTAGCAATTAGAAAAATGGATTACAAAAAAGCAGGCGTTGATATCGAAGCAGGATATAAGTCAGTAGAATTAATGAAAGAACATGTTGCTAAGACAATGAGAGAAGAGGTACTTACTAATCTTGGTGGTTTTTCAGGCGCATTTTCAATGGAGAAGTTCAAGGGCATGGAAAAGCCGACACTTGTATCAGGTACTGATGGTGTAGGAACTAAGTTAAAGATTGCATTTACAATGGATAAACATGATACAGTAGGTATTGATTGTGTGGCTATGTGTGTCAATGATATAGCATGTGCAGGTGGTGAACCACTTTTCTTCCTTGATTATATTGCATGTGGCAAGAATGAACCTGAAAAAATTGCCAATATCGTTAAGGGTGTTGCAGATGGATGTATCCAGTCAGATTGTGCATTAATCGGTGGTGAGACAGCAGAGATGCCAGGCTTTTATCCTGTAGACGAATATGACCTTGCCGGTTTTGCAGTAGGTGTTGTAGATGAGAAGGATTTAATAACAGGTAAGGATATCAAGGCTGGTGATACACTTATAGGTATTGCTTCAAGCGGTGTTCACAGCAATGGTTTTTCACTTGTAAGAAGTGTATTTACAATTACAGAAGAAGCACTTAATACATATTATGAATCACTTGGAAAGACTCTCGGAGAAGCATTACTTGCTCCAACTAAGATATATGTTAAGACTCTTAAGGAAATTAAGAATGCCGGCGTTAAGATTAAGGGCTGCAGTCATATAACAGGCGGTGGTTTCTATGAAAATGTCCCAAGAATGTTACATGACGGCGTAAGAGCTGTAATTAAGAAGGACAGCTATGAAGTTCCTGCAATATTTAAGATGCTTCAGGAAGATGGACAGATTGAAGAACATATGATGTATAATACATTTAATATGGGTATCGGTATGGTGCTTGCAGTAGATCCTGCTGATACAGATAAAGTATTAGAGGCTGTTAAAGCTGCCGGTGAGACAGGTTATGTAATCGGTACAGTTGAAGAGGGTGAGAAGGGAGTAACAGTATGCTAAGAGTTGCTGTTATGGTATCGGGTGGCGGTACCAACCTTCAGGCAATAATAGATGCTATTAATAATAAGACGATAACTAATGCTATGATTGTAGGTGTAATAAGTAATAATGCCAATGCATATGCACTCACAAGAGCTAAAGATAATGGCATAGAGGCCGTATGTGTTTCGCCTAAGGATTATGAAGACAGAGATGAGTTTAATGATGCTCTTCTGGCTAAAGTTAATGAGTTTAAACCTGATTTAATAGTTCTTGCAGGATTTCTTGTTAAGATTCCTGAGAAAATGGTACATGAATACAGCCATAGAATTATTAATATCCATCCATCTCTTATTCCATCTTTTTGTGGTGTTGGTTATTATGGACTTCATGTACATGAGGAAGCACTTAAAAAGGGTGTCAAGGTTACAGGAGCAACTGTGCATTATGTAGATGAGGGAATGGATACCGGTGAGATTATATTCCAAAAAGCAGTTGATGTACTTGATACTGATACACCGCAGACTTTGCAAAGAAGAGTTATGGAGCAGGCAGAATGGAAGCTTTTGCCGGCTGCAATTAATATGATAGCTAATAAAGATACTGATAAACAGACTGATTAAGATTATTGTTCTTATGTACTCATGTTTTGTGGGTATGTAAGAACATACTTTATATATGAGCAGGAATTATTTGTTATATATGTGGCTGATGGTATCAGATACGATTATATTATTAAAAAGGAGATTTACATATGAAAGTACTTGTTATAGGAAGTGGCGGACGTGAACATGTTATATGCTGGAAGATAGCACAGAGCAAAAAGGTTGACAAGATATATTGTGCACCGGGCAATGCAGGAATATCTGAGGTGGCTGAATGTGTTGATATTAAGGCCATGGAATTTGATAAGCTTGTGGCATTTGCTAAGGAAAATGATATAGATTTAACAGTTGTAGGTATGGATGATCCACTTGTTGGTGGAATTGTAGATGCATTTGAAGCAGAAGGCTTAAGAGTATTCGGACCTAGAAAGAATGCGGCAATATTAGAAGGCTCTAAGGCATTTTCAAAGGATCTTATGAAAAAATATAATATTCCAACAGCAGCCTATGAGACATTTACATCACCAGAGAAAGCTAAAGAATATCTTGAGACTTCTAAGTATCCGATTGTGCTTAAAGCAGACGGCCTTGCGTTAGGTAAGGGTGTTCTTATATGCGAGACTAAGGAAGAGGCTATGGCTGGTGTTCAGGAGCTTATGATGGATAAGAAGTTCGGTTCAGCAGGTAATACTATTGTCGTCGAAGAATTTATGACCGGCAGGGAGATATCTGTACTTTCATTTGTAGATGGCAATACGATTAAGATTATGTCATCAGCGCAGGATCATAAGAGAGCGTTAGACGGTGATAAAGGTCTTAATACAGGAGGTATGGGTAACTTTTCACCAAGTCCGTTCTATACTGAGGAAGTTGATGATTTCTGTAAGAAATATATCTATCAGGCAACTGTCGATGCAATGAAAGCAGAGGGCAGGGAATTTAAAGGTGTTATATTCTTTGGACTTATGCTTACAAATGATGGTCCTAAGGTGCTTGAATATAATGCAAGATTTGGGGATCCGGAAGCACAGGTTGTTCTCCCAAGAATGAAGAATGATATTATTGATGTATTTGAAGCATGTATTGATGGAACACTTGATAAGATTGACCTTCAGTTTGAAGATAATGCATGTGTATGTGTAATTCTTGCATCAGACGGATATCCTCTTGCATATGAGAAAGGTTTTGAGATAACAGGTCTTGATAACTTTAAGAACAAAGACGGATATTATCTTTTCCATGCCGGAACTAAGTTTAATGAGGAAGGTAAGGCCGTTACTAACGGAGGAAGAGTTCTAGGTGTTACAGCACTTGGTAAGACATTAAAAGAAGCAAGAGCTAATGCATATGAGGCAACAGAGTGGGTTGGATTTAAGAACAAGTATATGAGACATGATATAGGTAAGGCTATTGATGAGGTATAATTATATTTAAAATAGTATAAAATTATATTAATAATTGCAGAGCTGTTATTTAATATTGAAGATTAAAAGATAAGTTTAAGGAATTGTACAAGACATTTAACTTAATATCTTTGAATTAAATAACAGCTTTTACAAGATTGTTATAAATATTAATAATATAATTATAATGCAGATGATATATAAAATACGGCAGGTATAAAGTTTTCTTGATTTCAAATGAAAATGTTTTGGAGGATTAATGGGTAAATTATCACATAAGCAATTAAAAAAAATAATTAAAAAGTCAGTTGCATTTATTATGGCAGCAGGATTAAGCATGGGAGCAGCAAAAATTACAGATATATATGGAGAGATTAGTTTTGTACAGGTACAGGCAGCCGAGTATGATTCTATGTTAGGAGAGTGTATAGCAGATTTTGATTTGTCAGATTATTATGAGCTTACACCACCGGAATATAATACATATTATCCATGGGAATGTGTGTGGTATGCCTGTGCAAGGGCAGAAGAGAAAGCTGGGCACAGGATTCCTGAAATAAGAGGACTTGGTAATGCGGCAGAGTGGTATGATAGGTCTGAGCTTGAAAAAGGAACAGATATAAGAAGTAATTCAATTCTTTGTTATGGTAAAAAAGCAAGTAACAAATATGGACATGTTGTATATATAGAATGTGTTAAGGATGATACAGTATATTATACAGAAGCTAATGTAGATGGTGGAAAGTCAGATGAGCTTCGTTCACCAAGTGATGGCGTATTAAAGAAAACAACAGTAGATACACTTGAAGCTCCTGAAAATTTTCAGGGGTATATATATCTTGACAGATTTATAGAGGGTGAGTTGATGCTCGGTGATGATAATTTATGGCATTTTTATAAAGATGGAAATATTAATACAGCATATACAGGCATGGCAAGAAATGAATATGGCTGGTGGTATATAACCGATGGTGAGCTTGACCTTTCATATACTGGACTTGCCGAAAATGATTATGGGTACTGGTATTTTAATGACGGATTTATTGCATTTGATTATACTGGTATGGTAAATATAGATAATGAATGGTATTATTGCCAGAATGGATATGTCAATAAAGAATATACAGGAATGGCATGTGATGGATATAAATGGTGGTATTTTAACAATGGTGAATTAGATACTGAATATACAGGAATGGCACTAAATGAATACGGCTGGTGGTATATGAGCAATGGAAACTTTGATTTAAGCTATACAGGAATGGCAGAAAATGAATATGGCTGGTGGTATATGAGTAAAGGAGCCCTTGACTTAAGCTATACAGGAATGGCACTAAACAGATACGGCTGGTGGTATATGAGTAACGGAGCTCTTGACTTAAGCTATACAGGAATGGCAGAAAATGAATACGGCTGGTGGTATATGAGTAATGGAGCCCTTGACTTAAATTATACGGGAATGGCACGTAATGAATATGGCTGGTGGTATATTAATAAGGGATTGCTTGATTCTGAATATACAGGTATAGCTTCTAATGAATATGGAGAATGGTATTTTGTTGATGGCGTAATAGCATATGATTATACAGACGAGATTGAAGCTGATGGACATACATATGTAATTACAAATGGTTATGTAACACAGGTAAAACATTCATGGGATGACGGTGTTACAGTAACAGAAGCTACATGTACAGACAATGGTATTATACGTTATACATGTAAGAGTTGTGATGAAACCAAGGAAGAAGTTATTAAGGCTAAGGGACATGAATATTCATGGGTAGTAGCTAAGCCTGCAACAACAAGCGAAGAAGGTCTTGAAGAATACAAGTGTCTTGTATGTGGTGATGTAAAGGAGACAAGAAAGCTTGAAAAGTTACAGGCAGAGGGTGATAAGAAGACAGACAATAATAATGTATCTGATAAGAATATTACAGATAAGGATGTTGTAGATAAAGATATTGCAAATAAAAATATTACAGATAAGATTTCCTCTGATAATAAGGCATCAGCTGATAATAAGCAGATAGATAGAAGCACAAAAGATGATGTGATATCATCTGTAAATAATCAGTAGTGTAACTAAAAATATATGATATAAGACAGGTGATGGTGGCTAAGAAAAGATATTATCATATAAAATTATGATATATAATCTTTAAGCCACTTTCACCTGTTTTATGGTTTACCATATTAAGGATGAACAAAATATGAAATTATTATTGATTATTTGTTAATAAATACATTATAATTATAACCTAAACACAAAAAAGGAGAAATCAGACTATGGAAAAATTTTTCAAAGTGAAAGAACATGGTTCAAATGTAAAAACTGAAATTCTTGCAGGTATTACAAGCTTTATGGCTATGGCATACATCCTTATGGTTAATTCTAATATGTTTGCATCTTTAGGTGTTGTTTCATATAATGCAGTATACATTGCAACTGCAATTTCTGCTGTTATTGGAACACTTTTGATAGGACTTTTAGCTAACCTTCCACTGGCACTTGCTTCCGGAATGGGACTTAATGCATTCTTTGTATATACAGTATGCTTTACATTTGGATTAAGCTATGCTAACGGATTAGTATTGGTATTATTTGACGGTTTATTATTTGTTGTCTTAACAGTAACAGGTATACGAGCAAAGTTATTCAATGCCATTCCTATGTGTGTAAGAATTGCAATACCGGCTGGTATTGGTCTTTTTATTGCATTTATAGGATTACAGGATGCAGGAATTGTTGTTGCAGATACTTCAACATGCGTTAATCTTGTTTCATTTAACCTTTTTAACGGTAATGCAACATGGGCAACAGTTATGCCTAAGCTTATAACAATATTTACATTAATGATTATTGCTGTACTTGCAAGCAAAAAGGTTAAGGGTTCAGTATTTTTTGGTATTCTTGGTGGAACTTTCGGATATTATATATTAGGTTTTACAATACCTGGTTTTTATGATGGATTTGGTGCTAATTTCAGCTTTAATCCGTTTAAGGCATTTGGTGAATGGGGTTCACAGGCTTTTGGAAAAGTATTTACACAGGGATTTGATTTTTCAGCATATCTTGCTAACCATACATCAGCAGAGCTGGTTATTCTTGTTATAACAACAGCACTTGCATTTTGTCTTGTAGATATGTTTGATACACTTGGAACACTTTATGGTGCATGTTCAAGGGGTGATCTTCTTACAAAAGAAGGAGATGTGCCTAACTTTGAAAAGGCCATGTTATCAGATGCCGTAGCTACAGTAGTAGGTTCAGTATGCGGTACATCAACAGTTACAACATTTGTTGAATCATCAGCGGGTGTGGCAGAAGGCGGAAGAACAGGTCTTTCTGCAATTACAACTGCGGCAATGTTTTTTGTAGCAATGTTTTTAAGTCCGGTTGCATCACTTATTCCAACCTATGCAACAGCAGGAGCATTAATATATGTAGGTGTTCTTATGATGGGTGGTGTTAAAAATATTGAATGGGATGATCCTGCATCAGCAGTACCGGCTTTCCTTACTCTTGCAATGATGCCTCTTGCTTATAATATAAGCTATGGTATTGCATTTGGTGTTATTTCATATATCATAATTCATGTATTTGCCGGAAAGATAAAGGAAATTAAGTCATTTACATGGGTTGTTGGAATATTATTTGTATTGATGTTCTTCCTTACACACTAATACCGGGTTAGTATAATTTTCATGGCATATAAATTGCCGGTTTAATCAGAGGAATATATTTATTAAGAAGTCATATGCAGACTCACAGTTATATGTATATAGCCTGTTATCTTAGGGTAAGTTGTATTCATATAAGAGCGTAATGCATATGACTTTTTATTTATATGGCTATGTGTCAGGTATTTGTTAGCCAATGATTTGACGGCTTATATGTGTAATGATAAAATGAAACTGTTAAAAACAGTGATTAGTATTAATGATAATATTTAAAAGACTGTATAATTGAAAATAATATAATTATATTCAGAGGTATATGAAATTATGGATAAAAGATTAGAAAATCAGCTGGCATTTGCATTAGAGATTGATAAGGGAAAAAATATCTTAAGACAGACACATTTGTCGGGACATGGGCGTAACGAAAATGATGCTGAACATGCATGGCATATGGCGGTTATGGCATATCTTCTTAAGGAATATGCTAACGAAGAGGTTGATATTTCAAAGGTTATGATTATGTGTCTTATTCATGATATTGTTGAAATAGAAGCAGGTGATACATATGCTTATGATGATGATGGATTAAAGACACAAAAGGCAAGGGAAGATATGGCTAAAGAACATATTTTTTCCATTCTTCCTGATGATCAGAAACGGGAAATGATTGCATTGTTTGACGAATTTGAGGCAAATCAAACGCCGGAATCAAAGTATGCACATGCAATGGATAATCTGCAGCCATTAATTCTTAATAACAGTAATGGTGGTTCTGACTGGAAACGGCATAAGGTATCGGCAAGTCAGGTATATAAAAGGCAGAATAAGACTAAGGATGGATCTGTAAAGTTATTTGAGGTTGTAGATAATATAATTAAGGAAAATATCAATAAGGGAAATATAATTAATAACTGATAAAGTGGGAGAGTGACATATGAATAACAAAATGACATTTTGCACATCGTATGGAAATAAAAATCATTCTAACAATATTATAAAATAGGAGCGTTATAATAAAATGGATAAATATTTATCAAATGCAGAGAATATGCTGGATTTTATAAAGAAAAGCCCGAGTTGTTATCATGTTATTGATAACTTTAAGACTATGCTTGATAACAAAGGTTTTTGTGAGCTTAAGGAAAACAGATTATGGAATATTAAAGAAGGAAACGGTTATTATACCGTGCGTGGTGATTCATCAATAATTGCGTTTTATATACCTTGTAAGGACTATAGTAATTATCAGATATGTGCATCGCACAGTGATTCCCCTTCTTTTAAGATAAAAGAGAATCCCGAAATGCTGACTGATGGACATTACGTGGAACTTAACGTGGAAAAATATGGTGGGATGATATTTGCACCATGGTTTGACAGACCATTATCCATTGCAGGAAGAGTAGTAGTTAATGATACAGACACAGATTCATTAAGTGTAAGACTTGTAAATATTGACAGGGATTTGGTGATGATACCTAATGTTGCAATACATATGAACAGGGATGTCAATGCCGGTTATAAATATAGTGCACAAAAGGATATGCTTCCAATACTGGGAGAAGAGACAGCCAAAGGCAGATTAAATGAGATAATAGCCGAAAGTGCAGGCGTTTCCGTACAAAACATAGCAGGTATGGATATGTTTTTATATAACAGGGTATCATCGGCTATATGGGGAGCTGATAATGAGTTTATATCATCAACCAAACTTGATGATCTGGAATGTGCATATACAACTATGACAGGTTTTATTGACAGCATTGGCAATAATAACAAGAGTGTGTCAGTATGCTGTGTATTTGATAATGAAGAGGTGGGGAGCACTACAAAGCAGGGGGCAGACTCAACAATGCTTTCTGATGTACTTGAAAGAATTAATGAAAGCTGTAACAGAACAAGACAGCAGTATATGATGGCAATAGCGGACAGTTTTATGGTATCTGCTGATAATGCACATGCTGTTCATCCACATCATCAGGATAAAGCTGACCCTACAAACAGACCGTATATGAACAGAGGAATAGTTATAAAATATAATGCTAATCAGAAGTATACAACTGATTCAATATCAGCATCAATATTTAAAAAGATATGCCAAAAATCAGGAGTACCCATACAGTCATATATTAATCATTCTGATATTGCGGGGGGTTCAACACTTGGAAATATTGCTAATACACATGTGTCACTTAATACTGTAGACGTAGGTCTTGCACAGCTTGCCATGCATTCGCCATATGAGACAGCAGGTATCAAGGATGTGACATATATGATAAAAGCTGTTAAAGAGTTTTATTCGACACATATCTATGCTGAAAATGATTTTTATAAGTTTATATAATTACAATTATCTAAAGTCAATTGAAGTTAATATTTAAAATAGTATTTATACTATTCTCTATTTCTGAGCAACATTTGCTGCGAAGAGGCGAAGAAAAATTTGCTCAGGCAATTTTTCTTCTGCCATCAATGGCTATTTGTTCTGTTCAGATACAAATAGCCGTGTGATAAAATAAGCTATCAGGCTTATTTTTCACACTATTCTGTAATCATAAATGCATGATTCATAGGACCACTGCCATGTCCAAGGTCAAGCATTGCCATAAGAGCATTGGATATGTAAGTTTTGGCATTTTCAATAGATGTTTTTAAATCATATCCTTTAGCAAGATTAGAGGCAATAGCACTTGATAATGTGCAGCCGGTTCCGTGTGTATTAGGATTATCTATTCTGGTTCCATTAAACCATACATAACTGTCATTATAATATAATAAATCGTTAGCATCGTTAATATTATGACCGCCTTTACATAGTACGGCACAATTATAAGAATTGCTTATAACTGAGGCAGCCTTAATACAGTCATCTGCCGAATTAATAGTAATACCGCTTAATACCTCTGCTTCAGGAATATTAGGTGTTATTACAGTTGATATTGGAAGAAGTCTTTTTTTAAGAGTATCAATTGCAGCTTCATTAATTAACCTTGCACCGCTTGTAGCTACCATAACAGGGTCAACGACGATATTTTTGGCATTATACTGATGCAGTTTATCAGCAATTATGTTGATAAGTTCTGAGGAAGAAACCATGCCAATCTTAACGGCATCTGGGAATATATCTGTAAATATGCTGTCTAGCTGTTTTCCAAGAAATTCAGGTGTTACATCCATGATTGCCGATACTCCCATAGTATTCTGGGCAGTAAGAGAAGTGATTGCACTCATTGCATATATACCATTTGCCATCATAGTCTTTATATCTGCCTGTATACCGGCACCACCGCTACAGTCACTTCCTGCGATTGTAAGAGCTGTTTTCATCTTCATATGTCCTCCTGAATAAATTTTGATATTACGATTATAAACTTAAATAATTATAAGACTGCGCCATGTTTTAGTCAATGTGAATGTGAAAATGCTTTATTATAAATTTTATTAAAAATATTCAGATATAGATATCTATAAATGC
>ERZ831634.2441-NODE-2441-length-16160-cov-5.559640_pt1 | contig 16160 bp, 15 predicted proteins | sample MGYA00519953_ERZ831634 | MGnify/ENA primary metagenome ERZ831634 (study PRJEB31850, sample SAMEA3708718) | human gut metagenome | biome: human gut; feature: human-associated habitat; material: faeces | place: China | collected 2014 ... | reverse complement strand
CAGTCTCCAACAACAGGCCGGGCATCCGAATGGATGCCCGGCCTGTTGTTTCGTTTTAAGATTACTCGTCGGAGAGGACATCCTGCCGGCACGTCCAGTCACGGCGGCTCTCCCGTCGGTGCATGGCCTCTGCCGCTTCGTTCAGCCATGTGCGCATCTGCTGCGGAGTGATACTGCCAACGCAGTAGCCGCCGATCAGAGCCAGCTCCACCGCCTTGTCCAGCGCGGGCAGCTTTTCCAGGCAGCCGTCCTCGCAGGCCAGATACACCTTGCACTCCGGCAGCCTGCGCCGCACCTCGATGGCGATGTCGCAGCGGGCGGAAACGTCCTTGGTATCCTCCGCCGCCGGGGAAAAATCGGTTTCCAGCAGCAAAAGATCCACGTTCTCCGCCTCACACTACCAGATTACATCCTCGCCGTGGTCGGAGAGGATGCCCAGGGGTCTGCATCCCCCCAGCCGCGCAAGCCAGTCTGCCGCCCGACGGGTCATAGCAGATGTGGTAAAGCATACCGCCGCTCTGGGCGGCGTCGGCTCCGTTCCGCCGCAGGTGGACAGCTCCCGCTTTTGGAAAATGCTCATCCAGACGCCCCCTTTGCTCCCGTCTCTTTAGACAGCCGCGTCCCACATTCGGGACAGTACACCGCAACGTCCGTGACCACCACACTGCAGCCGGGACAGCAGCGATGGCGGGCGCGGTAGAAGTCATAGAGGGTCTCCTTTGGCAGCGCTGCGCCGCAGGAGATACAGTCTGTCCGGTAAGCGCCGTTGCCCCTGCCGCAGGCCGGGCAGATCTTGCGTCCCCGCAGAGTCTCCGGCCCGAAGCCATATTCCAGAAGGGACACCCGGCGCAAGGCCTTTTTGGTTTCCAGGTCATACTCCGTCATTCGGTCCTTCCCTCCTCTTCCTCTGTGCCGCCCACCAGCAGCCGCGCCCCGCAGGCGGGGCAGAAGAAGGCGTCCGGGTCTTTCAGCCTGATGCCGCAGTGGTGGCAGAACACAGGGTATTCGTTCTCCCAGGGGGCGCAGTCCAGACACCGCTCCGCGTTGATGTTGAACATGGCGGAGGACACATACCGGCCGCATTGGGGGCATCGGTCAAAGGCCCACCGCCCCTCCGTCTCCCACGCGATCTCCAGTGCCTCGTCCTCCGTATCCGCCCGAATGGACTTGGTCACGCAGCACAGCTCACCGGAAATGTCGCAGTAGAACCGAAAGACCCGCTTACCGCCGGGACCGGCGATGACCCGGTAGGCGGCCGTTTTCTTCGCCTGAACCATCCGTATTTCCCCCTTCTTTCCCGCTTTTCGCCTTGTAAAAACGCCGTGGGGTGTGCTACAATAAAGTGTATGAATTTGAAGCCGGGCAGCGGCTGCCGCCCCGCTTTGACAAATTTACCTCACTTTTTGTATAGCATGGATCTCTTATTTTGTTAACCCTAATTTCTCCGAATTAGGGTCCTGAAGGCTAAATTTTACCGAAAAGCTTCAAAAATACCGCTGATTTATGAACAGCTTCTCGATTTTGGAGGGTTTCCCATGAAAAAGCGTCTGTTTTCCCTGCTGCTGGTATCCGCCCTTGTGTTTACCCTCTCCGGCTGCGGAGAGAAGTCCCTGCTTCGGGAGAGCGACCCGGTGACGCTGAACTTCTGGCACGTTTACGGCGAGCAGTCCGGCTCGCCTATGGATCTGCTGGTGCAGGAATTCAACCGTACCGTGGGGCAGGAGAAGGGCGTCCGGGTACAGGTGACCAATCTCAGCAGTGCCTCCAAGATCGGCGGCTTCCTCAAGGAAGCCCAGAAGGGCGGCAGAGACGCACCGGAAATGCCCGATCTGTTCACCTGCCACATCAGCGACGCCACGGCGCTGGGCTCGGACAATCTGGTAGATTGGAACGCCCGGTTTACAGCAGAGGAGCTCTCTAACTTTGTCCCCGGCTTTCTGGCCGACGGCATGACGGAGGACGGAACCCTGCTGCTCTTCCCTATTTCCAAATCCACCCAGCTTCTAATGTGCAACGGCAGCGGCTTCGCCCGCTCTCTGGCTCAGGGCCATGTGGTGGTCTCCGATCTCTATTCCAACACGCAGGTCATGACAGGCGATGTTCTCTCCGGTCTCGGCTCCTCCGCGGCGATCCTCTACTATAACGATACCGTTACCTACCGGGACGGCACGCAGGAGCCCATGGATCTCCATGTACTGCCCATGCCGAAAACGGCAGGTGCAGACGCTCTGATGACGCAGGCGGGCGTGGGCCTTTGTGCCTACAAGACCACTGACCAGAAGGCGGAGGCTGCCGCGCTGTTCGTCCGCTGGCTGACGGAAAGTGAGCGGAATCTGGACTTTGTGGCCCAGACCGGTTATATGCCGGTACGGAACGGTGCCTTTGACGCCATCGAAAATTATGATAAGTTCCCGGAACCGACTGAAAGCTACCGTCAGCTTTACGCAGCCCTGAAAATCATGCAGGAAAGCTACACTCCCTTATCCGAGCCTCGCTTTGAGGGCTACTACGGAAAGGTCAGCCAACTTTATGATGGTCTGCGGCAAATGCAGCAGAAGCTTCCCGCCCGTGCTGCTGCCGGTGAAAGCATTGACACATTGGCAGAGGAAACCTGGGCGCTGCTGTGCGCTATCCATTGAGAACACTGTCATGCTGAAAGAGGGGGACGGCCCATGTCCGGGTTTTCTTTTTCCAAACTGAAACAGGCCAAGCCCTCCATGCGACGGCGGCTGTTCCTCTACATGGGCGCACTGGCGGCGCTGCTGCTGGTAACGCTGTTCGCTGTCCTTCTTCTGCTGGGACAGCTGAAAAGCCCCCGGGAGGAGCTGGCGAAATCGCTGACCTTCCGGATGGAGGCGTTTCAATCGGACATGGAATCCCTGTGGCGGAATGTCTCCGTAATGGGGCTTCATCTCTCCGAGGACATGACCGCCATTCTGGAAAAACAGACAACGGATCTTTCCAAACTGGATGGGGACGCGGACGCTGTGGAGCGGCTGGAGGAGGCTATGCTGGAGCCGCTGTGCCAGTATGTCCGTCAGGCGGACTGCTCCGGCGCGTTCGTGGTGCTGAACACATCTCTTGTCAGTGCTGACAGTTCCTTCAGCGGCCTGTATGTCCAGCGGAGCAACGCCGCCCACACCACAAGTGGGCTGCTGCTCTACCGCAGCATGGCGGACATCGGACGGCGGCATGATGTGATGCCCCACCGGAAATGGGCACAGGAATTTGACCTGTCGGAATTTCCCGGTTTTACCCGGTATTTGGAATCGGCCTCCGCCCCTATTGAGCGGAATTGCCGCACCACGCCCCTGCTGACCCTGCCCGACACCTCTGAACGCGCGATCCTTCTGACAGTTCCCATGCTGGGTGGGGATGGTACAGCCTACGGCCTGTGCGGCTTTTCGGTGAATCAGACCTACTTCTCCTCCCACCACGCTCAGCCCTCCGGCGTCAGCCGACTGGCCTGCGTCCTGTCGGACAGTGCGGCGGGGCTGGATATTTCAAAGGGCCTTCTGGCCTATCCCGCAAATGGCTTCTGCTTTGTCCCGGACGAGTTGCTGACGGAAAAACCGCTCCAGGAAGGGCTAACCTCCTACACCGGAGCGGAGCTGTCCTTCGTGGGCCTTTCTCAGCCCTTCATGGCCGCCAGCGGCGATATCGAGCCTCATGCCCTGACGGTTCTGATCCCCAAAAGAGACTATGGTCGGCTCCTGCTGAAAAGCAAATTGGAGATTGGCGGGCTGCTGATGCTGCTGGTATTTTTCGGTGGAGCCTGCTGTCTGTTTTACACGCGGCGTTATTTCAGGCCCATTCTGGAAGACATTGATCATGTCACCGAGATCGGCGGTGATGAGGGACAGCCCTTTTTTGAAGAACTTCTGCCCCTTTCCACCAAACTCCGTGACCACGAACAGACCATTACCGATCTGGAAACAGAAAAACAGGATCTACAGGGGCAGATGGAGCAGGTGGAGGCCAACGCCAAGCGCTTGGCGCAAAAACGAAAGGACGAAATTGACCCGGAAGAGTATCATGTGTTCCTTTCTTCCTATCAAAAGCTGGGGGCCGAATCTCGGGCTGTGATCGATGCAATGGTTGACGGAGTCAGTGCTCAGGTGCTTGCGGAACAGCTCGGAAAAAAGATGAGCACAGTCTACTCCTATCGCAGGGATATCTATGGAAAAGTAGGGATTCAAGGTGAAGACAAGCTCCAGCAGCTCCGTGTCCGCGTCTCGCTCATGCGGCGGGAGCAAACAGAATACGGCGGTTCCTCCGCCCCCTCTAACGGCGAAAACGCCGGGCAAGCGGTAAATCGATAAATCCCAACTGTTCACGGGCTGAAAGTGTAAACACTTTCAGCCCGTGTTTTTATATATCCTAATTCCCTTTTGTCTTTCTATGCCCTCTGAAACCATCGAAGATACAAGGCTCTGGCTCCTTTTAGAATACAAAGTCAAACTGGAACCTTGTTATAAAGGAACCCCGACAGACATCGCAAAGCGATGATCTGTCGGGGTTTTCCCGGATTCAGTTGTTGTCCTGATCAGAGACAGACCGCGCCGGGATTTGATCCGTAGACGGAGTCTTAGGCCTGAGGAGCAGCCTCTTCCGCAGCCTTCTTGGCAGCGGCGGCCTTCTCAGCCTGAGCCTTCTTGATGGCCTTATACTTTTCCTTCTCCTCAGCGGTGGCCTTGGGGAGGATGGCGTCACGGGGGCAGACCTTGGTGCAGAGCTTGCAGCCCACGCACTTGTCATAGTCGATGACAGCCACGCCGTTGACCACATGGATAGCGTCCTTCTTGCACTCCTTCTCGCACAGGCCGCAGCCGATGCAGGAGTTGCCGCAGACACTCATAGCAGCCTTGCCCTTATCCAGGTTGGCACAGGCCACATGGACCTTCTTGCTCACGGGCACAGAGGTGATCAGGCCGCGGGGGCAGGCCTTCATGCAGGCGCCGCAGTTGGTGCACTTCTCAGGGTCCACAACGGCGGTGCCGTTGGGACCGATGGACATAGCACCGAACTGGCAGGCGTTCACGCAGGAGCCGAAGCCCAGGCAGCCGAAGCGGCAGTCCAGAGGACCGGCAGCAACCTTGGTGGCAGAGAGGCAGTCATGCACGCCCACATACTCAAAGCGCTTCTTAGCAGCCTCGCCGCCGTTGCAGCGGACGAAGGCCACCTGACGCTCACCGGTGGGAGCAGCCATGCCCATGATCTCAGCGATGGCGGCAGCATTGTCGGGGCCTGCGGGAGCGCAAGCGGTGACAGGAGCGTTGCCGGCCAGAATGGCAGCAGCGCAGCCGCCGCAGCCGGGGTAGCCGCAGCCGCCGCAGTTAGCGCCGGCCAGATGGCTGAGGATAGCCTCCTCGCGGGGATCCTTTTTGACCTCAAAGATCTTGGAAGCCACGGACAGGATCAGTCCGAACAGAGCACCCAGAGCGCCCAGCACTGCGATAGCAGCAATAATATTTCCCATCTTTCCTACCTCCTTACCAAACCTTCAGGCCGGAGAAGCCCATAAAGGCCAGAGCCATCAGGCCGGCGGTGATCAGCGCGATGGGGAAACCGTCCCAGCACTTGGGATAGTCAGCGAACACCAGACGCTCACGGATGCTGGCGAACAACACGATGGCCAGCAGGAAGCCCAGACCGCCGGTGATGCCGTAGACCACAGACTCAATGAAGTTGTAGCCGTTCTGCACGTTCAGCAGCACAACGCCCAGAACTGCGCAGTTGGTGGTGATCAGGGGCAGATACACGCCAAGAGCGGTATACAGAGCGGGCATGGCCTTCTGGAGGAACATCTCGATGAACTGCACCAGAGAAGCGATGACCAGAATGAATGCCACGGTCTGCATGTAAGCCAGATCCAGGGGGATCAGGATGTACTTGTTCACCACAAAGCACACAGCGGAGGCCAGACCCATAACGAAGGTAACGGCCACGCCCATGCCCACTGCGGTATCCACCTTCTTGGAAACGCCCAGGAAGGGGCAGCAGCCCAGGAACTGGGAGAAGATGAAGTTGTTTGCCAGGATTGCGCCCAGCGTGATCGAAAGCAGCTTAAAGATTTCCATTATTTGCTCTCCTCCTTATCCTTCTTGGGACGAGCCAGAGCCCACTGCATGGCAGCGATCAGAGCAGCCAGCACCAGGAAGCCGCCCACAGGCAGGGTCAGCATACCGATACCGTAATCAGCGGGGAAGATCTGGATGCCCACATGCTGACCGGCCTCGTTCACAGCGCCCAGGACGCCGCCGCCGAAGGTGCCGCCGCCCAGGAACTCACGGATGATGCACATGGCCAGCAGGACCCAGGTGTAGCCGATGCCCTGGAAGATGCCGTCAAAGAAAGAGGCAACCATGCCGTTCTTGTAGGAGAAAGCCTCCGCACGGCCCAGGATGATGCAGTTCACCACGATCAAGGGGATGAACACGCCCAGAGAGTTGGCCAGATCCGGCAGGAATGCCTGAATAGACAGGTCCACGCAGGTCACGAAGCCGGCGATCACCACGATGAACATGGCGATACGGATCTTATCAGGGATGATCTTCCGCATAGCGGAAATAATGATGTTGGACAGGGTCAGGATGATGGTAACCGCCACACCCATGCCGATGCCGTTGAAGAAAGAGGTGGTGATGGCCATGGTAGAGCACATGCCCAGCACCTGAACCAGAACGGGGTTCTGCGTCAGCATACCGTCCTTGAATTGTTTACCAAGATTCATACTTCAGTGTCCTCCTCTCTTAACCGATGACGCCGGCAGCAGCCAAAGCGGCATTGACGCCGGTGGTCACACCCTTGGTGGACACGGTAGCGCCGGTGATGGCGTCCACGTTGGAGCCAACGGACAGAACGCCGTCAGCGGCGGACTTGCCGATAAACTGATCCAGAACGCGGGTGCCGTTGGTCAGAGGCTCGTTGCTCATGACCTTGGAGCCGATACCGGAGGTCTCAGAGTTGGTGACAATGGAAACACCGGTGACAGCACCGTCCATGTCAATGCCCACCATCATGGAGATGGTGCCCTGAGAGCCGGAAGCCTCCACGTTGATGGCGTAGCCCACAGGCTGACCGCCGGACTGAGCCTGATAGACGGCTGCCAGCGTACCGCCCTGAGCGGTGGCAGCGGCGGTCATATCGTCGGTCAGCTCCATAGCGTCGGAGAAATCGTCGGCCTCAATGACCTTCTGCATAGCGGCCACGGTCTTTTCCCAGGTGATCGCGGCGATCTTATCCTTGGTGATGCTGTTGACCCAGCCCAGCAGGCCAGCCACGACCATGCAGGTAAGCAGCAGGGTCACAGTCAGCTTGATGATGTACTTGGGGTCCATATTGACCTTTTCCTTGGTCTTCACTTCATTGCTCATTTCGCGGCTGCCTCCTTCTTGTCGGATTTCACCACGCCGAAACGAACGGGCTTGGTGTACTTGTCGATCAACGCGGTGCAGCAGTTCATGACCATGATGGAGTAGCAAACGCCCTCATTGTAAGAACCGAAGTACCGGATGAACACGGTGAACAGGCCGCAGCCGATACCGTAGATCAGCTGGCCCTTCTTGGTGACGGGGGAAGTGGCATAGTCGGTAGCCATGAAGAAAGCGCCCAGGAACAGGCCGCCGCCGAAGATGCTGTAAAGCATATACTCAGCGCCGCCGGCCTTGGGGAACAGCACGGTCAGAACAGCCACGGTGGCGATGTAGGCCACGGGAGTCTGCCAGTTGATGACCTTGCGCCAGATCAGGTACAGGCCGCCGATGAGCAGCATCAGGGCAGAAACCTCACCCATGGAGCCGCCCACCTTGCCCAGGAACATATCACCCACGGAGGCGATCTGCTTCAGGCCCTCCAGATCGCCGGTCTTCAGATAGGCCAGCGGGGTCGCGGCGGAAACCACGTCCACAGGCATACCACCGCCGATGGCGGCCTTGGTGCCGGCAGGCAGCCAGGTGGTCATGGCGCCGGCATAGCTGGCCAGCAGAGCGGCACGGCCTGCCAGAGCAGGGTTCAGGAAGTTCTTGCCGATGCCGCCAAAGAGCTGCTTGACCACAATGATGGCAAAGAAGTCACCGATGAGGATCATCCACAGCGGGGTGGTGGCGGGGCAGACGAAAGCCAGCAGCATACCGGTGACCACAGCGGAGAGGTCATCGATGGACTGGGGCTTGTGCATGAGCTTGCGGTACAGTCCCTCAAAGACAACGCAGCCAATGACGGACACGGCGGTGAGGAGCAGAGCCTCCACGCCGAAGTAAATGATGGCCCAGATTAGAGCGGGACACATGGCAATGATGACGTCCAGCATGATGGACCGGGTGGTCTCACTGCCGCGGATGTGAGGGTTGGAAGTGGCAATGAGCTTCAAATTCTTGTAATCGGTCATCTCTTATGCCTCCTTCTTCGCTTCCGCGGCCTTCTTGGCCTCAGCGGCGGCCCGATCAGCAGCCATCTTGTTCTTGACGAGCTGCTTGCCGGTCTTGAACATGTGGGTCAGGTGCATACGGGCGGGGCAGGCGTAAGCGCAGGCGCCGCACTCCATGCAGTCCATGATGTGGGCCTCGTTCAGCTCATCCACCATGCCCTTCTCGGCATACTGATACATAAAGAGAGGCTCCAGGTGCACCGGGCAGGCGGCAACGCACTTACCGCAGCGGATGCACTGGGGATGCTCAACGGTCTGCTCCTCCTTCTCGCAGAAAGCGAGGATGGCGCCGGTGCCCTTGGCCACGGGAATATCCGCGGTATACTGGGCCATGCCCATCATGGGGCCGCCGGCGATGAGCTTGTAAGTACCGTCCTTCACGCCGCCGCAAGCGTCCAGCAGCAGAGACACGGGGGTACCGATGGGGCACTCGATGTTCTTGGGATCCACGATGCCGGAACCGGACACGGTGACCACCTTGTTCACCACGGGCATACCGGTGGTGATGGCCTTGAAGATGCAGATGGTGGTGTTGATGTTGAACACCGCGCAGCCCACATCAGCGGGCAGGCCGCCGGGAGGCACCTGACGGCCGGTGATGGCCTGAATCAGCTGCTTCTCACCGCCCTGGGGGTAACGGCAGCGCAGAGGCTCCACCACAACGGGGGCCTTCTTCTCAGCGATGACCTTGTTCATGGCGTCGATGCCGTTCTGCTTGTTGTCCTCAACGCCGATGATGACTTTGTCCACACCGAACATCTTGGCCAGATAGGTAGCGCCGCCGATGATCTCCTCGGGACGCTCCAGCATGGCCCGATGGTCGCCGGTGATGTAAGGCTCGCACTCAGCGCCGTTGATGAGCACGTCCTTCACCTTGCCGATGCCGCCGGAGATCTTAACATGCGTGGGGAAGGTCGCGCCGCCCATACCCACGATACCGGCATTCTTCACGATCTCGACCATTTCCTCCACCGTCAGAGCGTCGGGATCGGCAGGAGCCTTCACCTCTTCGCTGACCGTGTTCTGGAAATCGTTTTCGATCACAACGGACACCATGTCGCCGCCCATAGAGAAGGGCCGGGGCTCGATGGCCTTCACCGTACCGGAAACGCTGGCATGGATCGGGGCGCCCAGCCCCTTGAATTCGCCGATTTTCTGACCCACCTTTACCTGGTCGCCTACTTTTACGATCGGGGTGCAGGGTGCGCCAAAGTGCATCGACATGGGGATGACCACGGTAGCCGGGGGTGCCAGCTGCTCGATGGCCTTTTCATTGGTTGCGGCCTTCATATCATGGGGATGAACGCCGCCAAAGAAAGCTTGTGCCATTGTCTTCACCTCATTCTTACTCCATTGATAGGTGTCAAAGCATACCCCGCCCCGCCATCGGGCAATGGCATGGCAGGCCATGCTTCGGCACACTATCACATACTGCGCTTTATTCTACACCACCCGTTGAAAAATGTCCAGACTATGAATTCGTTTTTTTGTATAAAATTTATCAATTTCTTTGTATTCCTCCACTTTTTCCCTGTTTTTGCACAAGCCCACCCTCTCTTTTTGGTCAACCTGCATATTTTCCTGCCGACAACTCCCGCAGTCGCTGTACCCCCTCTGCCTCTCTTGTCTTTTTTTCGGAGGTATGCTATGATGAAGCATATCTTTCAGAAAGTATCGCCGCAGTCCGGCCTGTCTGCCGGAGCGGCGAATGGAGGTCCCTTTTTATGACGAAGCCCATTGACCGCGCCGAAATGAAAGCCCAGACCCGGAAACTCTTGCAGACAGCTCAGGTATCCCCCAAGGGTATGACGGCCCTGTACTGTGCCTGTCTGTTTCTGCTCAGCCTGCTGGAGGCCCTGATTCCCGGGCCGGAGCTGGTATCCACCTTCCTCTCCATCCTCACAACGCTGGCTGAGTGGATCTTAGCCGCCGGCTTTGCCCTCTACTGCATGGACATCCGCCGCCGGGAGCGCTCAGAATACGCTGTGCTGTTCGATGGGTTCTCCTTCACCGGCAAAATCATCGCTCTGAACATCGTGATCAACCTGTTTGTGTTCCTGTGGTCCATGCTGTTTGTATTCCCCGGCATCATCGCCTATTACCGCTACAGCTTCGCCCTTTATAATCTCTATGAAGATCCGGAGATGGATATTATGGAGGCGCTGAATCTGAGCAAGCGACAGACACAGGGGTATAAAATGGAGCTGTTCAAGCTGGATCTCAGCTACATGGGCTGGATCCTGCTGGGTATGCTTCCCAGTCTCTTTTTCACGGGTCAGGCGCTTTTGTCTCGTGGAATCAGTGGTATGGATCCCTCCACAGTCCTCGCCGTACCCATGTCTCTGTGGCAGATCCTGACAGCCTCCGCCTTTGTCTACGCGCTGTCCATCTTCTATCTGCCTAACTACCAGTGCGTCCAGCTTGCCTATTTCGATGCCGCCAAGGAAGATATGCCGGAGTTCCGCTCCCGGCAGTCAGATTTCTCCGACGGCCCGGGCAGTTTCTGAGTTTTCTTTCTAATCATTCCGCCCCGGCTGGGTCACCCTTGCCGGGGCGTTTTTCCCATCCCATTCTGGAGGTGCCGCTATGCTGACTTACCCCATGGAGGAACGGGGTTCTCTCCCCCTCTATGAATACCTGTGCCGCCGGATCCGGGCGGACATTCTCAGCGGTGCTCTGCCCGCCGGGACGCGGCTTCCCTCCAAGCGGGCGCTGGCGGAGCATCTGCGGGTCTCCGTTGTTACCGTGGAGGGCGCGTACAGTCAGTTGGAAGCGGAGGGCTATTTACAGGCCCGGCCCAAGCGTGGCTTTTTTGTCTCCGCCGTGGAGCAGGCCCCACCGCCTGCTGTCCGCTCGGTTTTGATGCCGGAGACCACCACTGTTTCCTGGCGGCTGGATCTGGGCCGCAATCAGGTGGACACTGCCCGGTTCCCCGTTTCCACCTGGGCCCGCCTCACCCGGCAGGTCCTCTCGGAAGCACCGGAGGCTCTGTTGTCCCCGGTGCCCCATCAGGGCTTGGCTGCCCTGCGGCAGGCCATTGCCGACGATCTCCGGGACTTCAAAGGTATGGCAGTCTCCCCGGAACAGATCGTCATCGGCGCCGGTGCGGAATACCTTTACTTATTGCTGGCCCAACTGCTGGGCCGGGACACGGTGTTCGCCGTGGAGGACCCCGGCTATCCCAAGATCCGTCAGGTCTATGACGCCTGCGGAGCCGCCTGCGTCCCCATCCCGCTGGATAATCAGGGCGTAGAACTGGCGGCGCTGATGAGATCCAAGGCGCGGGCGCTGCACATCTCCCCCAACCACCAGTACCCCACCGGACTGGTGACCCCCATCGCCCGGCGGCAAGCCCTTCTGCGCTGGGCAGAGGATACCGGTTCCACCATCATCGAGGATGACTATGACAGCGAGTTCCGCTACACTGGTCGTCCCATCCCCACCCTGCAAAGCATCGATGACCGGGGCCGGGTCATTTACCTGAACACCTTTTCCCAGACCATTTCCCCCTCTATGCGTCTTGGCTTTCTGGTGCTGCCGCCCCGGCTGCTGGAACGCTACCGGCAGGAGCTGGGCTTCTATGCCTGTACGGTCCCTGCGCTGGAGCAGCACGTTCTGGCCCGGTTCATCGCCGGAGGGCACTATGAGCGCCATCTCTCCCGGATGCGGAAGGAATATCGGGACCGCCGCTCCGCCACCATCAGCGCCTTCCGGGCTTCGCCGCTGGCCAGCCATGTCACCTTTTCCGAGGAGGGGGCCGGTCTGCACTTTCTGCTGCGGCTGGATACCAACCGCTCCGATGAAGAATTGCGCCGCCTGACGGCGGAGGCCGGCATCCGACTGAGCTTTCTCTCAGAGTATGCCGCCGTACCGGACCCCCGCTTCGCCCACACGCTGGTGGTCAATTACGCCGGTCTGTCCCAGTCTGATCTGGAAGAGGCCCTCCGACTGCTGACGGATGTTCTGCTGCCGCTGCTGGCATAAAATATATCATTTTCTTCCAAGAGAGGTTTGTTCCTATGAAGTCCGTCAACCGTGCCAAGCTGGATCTCATCATTGCCGTCACCGCCTTCGGCACCATCGGCATTTTTGTCCGCTATATCAACCTGCCCTCCTCTGTCATCGCCTTTGTCCGCGGCGCGGTGGGCGCAGTGTTCCTGCTGCTTCTGCTGTATTTCCGCCGGACACCCTTTCGGTGGGCAAGCGTCCAGCCGCATTGGAAGCTGCTGGCTCTTTCCGGCGCGATCATCAGCTTCAACTGGATCACGCTGTTTGAAGCCTACCGTTACACCACCGTGGCCACCGCTACCCTGTGCTACTACATGGCGCCGGTGTTCGTGACGCTGGCCTCCCCCTTTCTGTTCCACGAAAAGCTGACCACCAGAAAGCTCCTCTGCGTGCTGGCCGCCCTGTGCGGCATGGTGTTTGTCTCCGGAGTCCCCCAGTCCGGCCTGCCGGAAGCCGGGGAAGCCACCGGTATCCTACTGGCCCTTCTTTCCGCCGTGCTTTATGCCAGCGATGTGTCCATCAACAAGCTTCTGGATCAGGTCCCCGCCTGTGAGCGGACCTTGGTGCAGCTGGCGGTGGCAGCACTGGTGATGATCCCCTATATCCTGCTGACGGAGGATGTAGCCGCTATGGCTCTGACACCTCTGGGCGCCGTACTGCTGCTGATCGTAGGTGTTTTCCACACCGGCTGGTGCTATTCCCTGTTCTTCGGCTCCATGACCTATCTCCCCGCCCAGACGGTGGTGCTGTTCAGCTACATCGACCCCATCGTAGCCATCTTCCTCTCCGCTCTGCTGCTGAAGGAGCCTCTGGGTTGGAGCGGGATCCTTGGCGCCGTTCTGGTGCTGGGCTCCACCCTCATCAGTGAACTGCCTGTCCGGGCCGCTGCGGAAACCAAATAAACTGTCAGGCGGCAGTCAGCCCGCCGGAGGGACCATGTACGATCTGCATTCCATCTTGATCCAACTGAAAAAAGAGGACACACCGCTCCATGGCGTCATGGTGCGGTGTGTCCGTTGTTTTTATCAGTGGCTGGACCCCACCCTGTGGGAAGGTTCAGCGCTGTTTGAGCTGTGGGCGCAGGAATTGGAGCTGATCTACGGTGATCTGCACCAGCGGCTCTCTCCCAATGCAAAAACCGACGCCGGGTCCTTGGGTGATCGGTTTGGTTTTGACACACCGCCGGAATTGCCCCGGCTCCTGCAAAGCATCCAGACCTTTTACAGTGTGCTCATCAAGCTCATCGCCTGGAACACCCTCCGGGGTGCGACCCCAGAACCGCCTCTGACGGAGCTTCTCTCCGGCAGGGCCTTTGTTAACCGGGGTATCCGCAATTTCTGTGGGGATGACTGGTATATCTGGCCGCTGGACATCTGGGACCCGGCGCTGGAAACCCAGTGTGAGGAATTGCGGGCCTGTCTGGAGTCCTTTGACACCTGTCCGGAAGGCAGCACCCTTTCCCCGGACAGTCTCAGCCGCATCTACGAAACCGTGGTCCCCCCGGCCCTCCGCCATGCCCTTGGGGAATACTACACCCCCGGCTGGCTGGCGGAACGGACCCTGCAAAATGCCGTCAGCGCAAGCGGACAGCAGGCCGGAGATTTGCGCTTTCTGGACCCCGCCTGTGGCTCCGGTGTTTTTTTGATCCAGGCTCTCCGCATGATCCGGGCGGATACGCCCCAAGACCCTCCCTTATCTGATCAGGTGGCAGGCTTCGACCTCCACCCATTGGCAGTCCTAACGGCGAAGGTCAATTATCTGGCCGTCATGGCCCGCCAGCCGCTGCCGGAAGTGGGTCTGTTTCTTTCCATTTACCGCTATGACGCTCTGAATATCCCCATCCTCCGGGGGGATACACTGGTGATCGACACCGGCTGTGGTCTGGCATGTGATGTTCCCCTGTCCCTCTGCCGTCAGGCAGTGGAAATGCGCCCCGATCCGAAGAAATTTCTTTCCATGCCGGAAGCACGCGGTCTGCTCACCTCTCTGCCCCCGAATGGGCGGCTTCTTTTGGCCGGTATTTTGCTGAACCGTATTTGGGCGTTCTTCCATCAAAAGGCAGATATAGTCATGGGAAATCCCCCATGGGTGAACTGGGAGTACCTGTCCCCCCGGTATCGGGCCGGGTCCCAGCATTTGTGGGGGGAATACGGCCTGTTGCAGGTAAAAGGCCCCCGGCTCGGTTTTTCCAAGGAGGATGTGTCTACCCTGTTCACCTGCGCCGCGTTGGACCGCTTTCTCGTCCCCGGTGGGCGCCTCAGTTTTATCTTGCGGCAGGCTACTTTCCGCTCCGCGCAGAACGGTGCCGGGTTCCGGCGGTTCCATCTGGACGGCCCCGGTCTGGATTTCCGGGTGCTTGAGGTGGAGGACCTTGGCCGTATCCGACCCTTTGACGGGATCTGCACCCCTGTTGCGCTGGTACTCATCCAGCGGGACGCCCGCCACGTTTTCCCTGTCCCCTACCGGCACTGGCAGGCAAAGCCCGGCTTCCGGCGGGCGGTCCGGTCACTGGACGCGACGATTGCCTCCGTTCTCCCCTTTGTACGGATGGAGAACATGACCGCCGCTCCCGCCCACCGGGATGATCCCGGCTCCGTGTGGGTCAGCGCTCCCAATGGACTTGCTCCAGTACTGGACGCTCTTTTAGGCAGCAATCCCTATCAGGCCCGGACCGGCGTATTCACCGGCGGGGCCAACGCCGTCTATCGGTTCCAGATTCTGGAACGGACAGGCAATACCCTGCGGGTCACCAATCTGGCGGAAAAGGCCCGCCGCAAGGCCCCCGCCGTTACGGCGGAGCTGGAGCCAACCTGCGTCTATCCCCTTATTCAGGGCAGCGACCTCTCCCAGTGGAGCGTCCGCAGCCGTGCCTGGCTGCTGTGCCCCCACACGGCTGAAACCAAAATCTATCCTCTTGCGGAAGCGGATTTGCGACAGGATCTGCCGCTGACCTACGCCTACCTGACCCGGTTCCGGGATCTTCTGGAAACCCGGAAAGGCTTCGCCGGGTGGGAACGGGCCATCCAAGAGCGTTACTTCTACGCGCTGCTGCGGGTGGGGCCCTATACGTTTTCCCGCTACAAGGTAGCGTGGCGCTACATCGCCCGCTCCTTCATCACGGCGGTCATCACCCCGATGCAGGACCCCTATCTGGGAGAAACGCTGCCCCTGCCCAACGAAAAGGTGGTCTATGTGGGCACTGACTGCCGGGAGGAGGCCTATTATCTCTGCGGAATTCTCAGCTCCGCTCCGGTGCGCTGCTGCGTCACCTGCTACATGAACCCCACCAGTATTTCCGCTCATGTGCTGGACAAGCTGCATATTCCGGCCTTTGACCCCGCGGACAGCCGTCATCTGTCCATCGCCGCTCTCTGCGAGGAGGGCCACCGAGCCTCAGACCCTCGCTGTCAGGACGCCGTCCGGCAGCAGCTTGACCGGGCGGTAGCCGCGCTTTACGGCCTCACTTCCGCGGATCTGGACACCGTCCGGTCCATGCTGGAAAAGATTTGAAAAAACCCACCCCGGAGTACTGTGTACTCCGGGGTGGGTTCAGCGTATCGAAAAAAGCTTTTTTCTCCCCGCTGAACAAGTTTTCAGAACTTTATAGAATTTCTGAAAACTTAGGATCTCAATTGCGCAGGACACCCTTCTTAGGTTTCCCGCGCACACCCTTCCTTACCGCTACGGAAAATCCACTGCTTTATCGGTAAACTCAACCCCCCCC
>ERZ831634.2432-NODE-2432-length-16227-cov-2.575439_pt1 | contig 16227 bp, 9 predicted proteins | sample MGYA00519953_ERZ831634 | MGnify/ENA primary metagenome ERZ831634 (study PRJEB31850, sample SAMEA3708718) | human gut metagenome | biome: human gut; feature: human-associated habitat; material: faeces | place: China | collected 2014 ... | reverse complement strand
TAAAGCGGGTCTTCCGCCTCAAGCCCTATCACTTTATTATTCTCTAAAAAAACGCAAGGCACCCGATCATTCGTAGCTGCCTGAATAAACGAATAATCATATCCAATCTCAGAAGCTCCCGGATATACTCTTTTATTCCAGTCCACATTACCATCCCCCAGTCCGATATGCCATTTTCCTACGGAACCGGTTATGTATCCGGCCTGTTTCATTACCTTAGGCAAAGTAATTGCCTCTGTATCAATAATCAACTTTGCATTCCCCGGCAATATCTTTGCATCCGGATTTGTCCAGGGATACCTGCCTGTCATTACCGAATAACGACTGGGGGTAGAAGTAGCCGCCGTACAAAATCCTTGAGTAAAACGAATACCCTCATTAGCAATACGGTCCATACCGGGAGTTTGTATTGCATCAGCCCCATAGCAACTCAAATCTCCGTAACCCAGATCGTCAGCAACAATAAGTACTACATTGGGGTGTTGTTTATCTATAGATTTCTTCTCCGGTTGAAACTGTCCGGCCAACAGGGTAACAGGCATCGAAGAAATGCCTGCGAACGCATAAAAAGTCAAATTCAAGTTTTTCATATTTATTTATGTAGTTATTTAAATGTTTTCAAGTTGTTTTTCAGTCTCTACAAGACCTCCGGATATTTCTCATTTACTATTTTTTCCTCTTTGTAGTCATTAAAATAATCTCCGACAACATTGAGATATGCCTCTTGCTTCTCTTTTCTTCTCTGCCACACCCGGCAAAGCTACTAACAAAAGAGCAACACATACAAATGATGTTCTTTTAATATTATAGCTTCTTTTCATGCATTCCTCAAATTAAAGCCTTCACAAACCAATTCTTTCTAACGTTATTTCTTCACCCGCCCGTGTTTTTAACTCAAGAACTCCATTCTTTTCAGTAATCTTCTTCTTTTTCCCAGCAATCCTGAATTTTCCTTTAAAAGGATTGACCAAACGCAACAAGCCTCCTTTCTCAGAAACAACTTTAACCAAAGAAGCATCTCCGTTTTCTAAACTGGCACTTACAACAAAGGCTCCTATGGCACGTAGCTTATCAAACGAAACATCTTTCCAATCGGACGGAATAGCAGGAAAAACACGGATAACTCCACTGTGACTTTGTAATAACATCTCCTGAACTCCGGAGGCAAAAGCCATATTCCCTTCTAATGTAAATGGACGATAAGTAAATCCGGACTTACCACTTCTACTTTGATCTCCATTTGCATGAAAACCATTTCTTAAACAAAAACACTCCGCAAATATACGTAAGGCCTTAGCAGCTCCGTTGCCATCAAAAGCCCGTGCCTTTAAATTTGCCAACCAACTATACGAATACCCGGTCCAACCGCCAGGCCCGTATTTATCTAATGTATTCAAACTAACATCAATAATTTGAGAATCGCTTTTTCCATAAGATTTATCAAGCAATCCTAACGGATGAATTGCTAATAAATGAGAAAAATGTCTATGAGAATGTTCGTATGGATGCCCTACAGCAATAGACAATCCCCCTTGAGCATCAAAAATAAAATCAGGTAATTCTTCCTCCAGTTTCTCCCAATGATCAGCTTCATCTTTTCGCCCTAATTCCCTAGCCAATTCAGCTGCTGCACGAAAAGCAAAACGAACCAATGCACGGTCAAAATTCGTCATCTCTCTAAACCAAGCATCCATACTATTATCTTTAAATTCCGGAGATGAACTTAAAGGTAAACTTCTTATCCCATCTTTCACTATAGTAAACTGCTCCAAATAAGTAGCAACTTCTTTCAAATAGGGATAACACCTGTCTATTAAAAATTGACGGTCCTGTGAATATTTCCAGTATAAATAAAAATGCTGGGAAAGCCATGCGGAAACAGTTGGGCCTAATGAATATTGACACCATCCTCCCATCGGTTGTCCCAGTAAAGTACAAACTCCCGGAACATTCAACCCCTCAGTTCCAAAATAGGTTTTCGTATATCTCTTATTTTCCTTCAGTTGATTCCACAAAGTATGTAAATATCCGTAACTTTCTTCCAGATAATTGCCAGTATAAAAAGACCAGTAACTCAATTGTGTATTCAAATCGTGATGATAATCACCTTTCCAAGGAGGTAATTGCCCATTGTCAGCTGTCCACACAGACTGTAAAGATATCGGATACGAGTCTTTTCTAGAGATACTCCCCATTTTATAAATTTCATTGTAATATTGCTTTTCTATCACCTTGTCCGGCAATGTGACAGACGAACGGCTATAAAATATATTCCACCAATTTTGGTGAGTCTGATAATAAGCCTCTATTCCGGCATTCATAGCCTCATCCACAATTTGTGATGCTTCTTCTTTTACAAGAGAAGAGGTAACACTCCATACACCTATTATTTTTTCTCCAAACCGCTTCCATTTTACTGCAACCGAATAAGAAAAATCCCCCCAACCAGGTTGATTATAAACAAATTTATCGGATAATGCCCGTTCAACTTTTCCTTGTTCATATCCGAGTCGGAACAGACTATGTTGACTATGATCTTCAGCGGTATGTCTTACTTCTTCATTATAAGAAGGAGGAATTAATAATGGCTCAAAATCAGCTTCTACCCCTTCAAATATAAACCAACCCACAGGTTTTTGGGCATGGACAAAACAGCGTAAGGATACTCCTGATTTCCATACAACTTCACATACAGCTTGTCGTTGATATAAATGTACTTTTTCAACCTCTCCAAAATGTTCTATTGGAAACTCCAAACCCGCACCCGGAATTTTTGAAGGGCCGGGATAAGCGTTATATGGATTATCAAACCGCCTCTGTACCGGTGTATAATCTCCTTTTTGAAGCTGTTCGTACAACCAATGAAAAGAGAAGCCTTCTCCTTCTAATTCTTTAGAATGCCGCAAGTCCCACAAATCACTGCGATCTATGGACATACGCAAACGTTCTCCTTTTTGCCAGATTAAAGAACCAATAGTCGCATTTCCTAGCGGTATTGCTTCATCCCATTTTCTTGCCAAGTCTCGAAATTCCATATCATGCACATGAGTAGAAACAGTTACTACCGAAGCATATGAATCAATAGCCAATAGAAACAATATAGCAAACAACAACTTTCGATAACTCATTATTTTTCACTTACTTAAAATTAGAGGTAAACAAAAGAGAATCTTAAAAATAAACAAAAGGTTTCAGCTCATTTCCTTGTTTATCAATAGGATAAAGAGCGCCTTCTTTTTCCAACCGAGACGACATATTACGAATCATCTCCCTACATTTATCAGGAAATACAGAAGAAAGTTCTTTTTTCTCTTCCTGATCCTCTTTCAGATTATAAAGTACCGCTTTCGGTTGCTTCGGAGTCTCCGGCGAATAATAGTAAATCAGCTTCCAATCTCCCTCGCGATATACTGTGAAGTAATTGCCGCGATGAGCGTGAGGGAAGTGCATAAGGAACGTTTCAAGACGTTTTCTATTGACTTTTCCACTTAGCTGCTTCTTTAGATCGAATCCGTCTATTACATAATCGGCAGGCAGTTTACATCCGGCTACCGATAAAACTGTCGGATAAATATCCATGATCGTTCCCAATTGGCTTTGCATACCTCCGACTTCAATAGGTAATCGCTTCTGAAATTTATTACCTTTCCGGGGCTTTGCCCAACTCACAATAAAAGGCACACGCATACCACCTTCAAACTCCGTACCCTTTTTTCCTCTCAATGGCGCGGAAGAACCATATCCCCGTTCTTCTCCTAAAGGTGCGTCTCCACCGTTATCTCCCAAAAAGAAAATCAAAGTGTTTTCCGCAATTCCCAATTTTTCAAGTTGGTCCATGATGTCCCCCAAAGACTTATCCATGCCTTCTATCAATGTAGCAAAGGCCTTGGCCTGTTCCTTCTTATTTGGGTCTGTATAACGGGACAGAAAACGTTTGTCGGCCTGGAAAGGTGCATGGACAGCATAATGAGCCATATTCAAATAAAAAGGACGCTTTTCTTCCACAGCTTTAGCTATCTCACGGTTAGCCTCTATCGTCAGGGCTTCGCTCAGGAAAGTATCCGTACCATGATATTTCTCCAGATCGGGTACTGCTCTGGCTTTCGAACCTTTAATATGACCGTATCCCCACTCACCATAATAACTGCCGGGATGTCCTATTCCCGACCCCGCAATGTTGACATCAAAACCAAGATTCAACGGATTTTCACCCTCGCTATCCATACAGCCGAAGTGAGCTTTTCCTATATGAATCGTCTTATATCCAGCCTGTTGCAGAACTTTCGGCATGGTCGGAATATCCTTCGTCAGCCCTTTCCAATTCCAATCAGGAGGCCCGAAAGGAGTACGGTTATTACTTTCCGCATTAATCCAGTTCGTAGTGCGATGTCTTGTTGCGTTTTGCCCCGTCAACAATGAGGCTCTGGAAGGGGAACTCACACTTTGCGCATAAAAAGTAGAAAAGCAGATCCCTTGTTCGGCCATCCTCTCCATGTTGGGAGTATGATACCAATTATTTAAAGAATGCCTCACCCGATTTCCGCTCCCGTCTGTCAGAAAAGGAACGGAAGTATCCATAAGTCCCATATCATCTACCAGAAAAACAATAATATTAGGACGTTCCTGATAACCTGCTACCGTTCCCGAGGCTGCTACTAAAAGATTTAATAAAAACATAATTACATTCAATGATTAAAATTCGGTTCTCTACCTACACCTTGCCATATCCCTAAACATCCGAATATCCTATCTTACTTAGTATTCGCTTTTTCCCGTTCCAATATGGCTTTCATAGCTTTCACCTTCTCCGGATATTTTTCAGCCAGATTTTCTTTCTCACCTCTGTCCTTTTTTAGATTGTATAGTTGATCTACCGGAGCATTACCAGTCTCAGTCCTTGTCAGTTTCATAAAAGCTGCCCCTTTATTCGGAGTAATATATTTCCAGGCTCCGTCTGAAACAGACAAAGAACCGGAAGCTTCGATCACATAATCACGTCCCTTACGATCAGTTCCCAAAAAGGCTTTCAACTGATTCTGACTGTCTACTCCGGCACCCGGCTGCATCTCTTGTCCCACCAATTCAGCCATTGAAGCAAATAAATCAATCTGAGACACCAAAGCATCCGAAGTTTTACCTTTTTTCACCTTATCAGGCCAGCTGACAATAAACGGAACGCGAGTACCTGCTTCAAAATTACTATATTTACCTCCACGCAGGTTTCCCCAAGGACGATGGTCGCCCAACAGTTCTACCGCCTGATCCTGATAGCCATCATCCACCACCGGACCATTATCACTACTCAATACAATTAAAGTATTCTCCCGCAATCCCTGTTTCTCTAATGCCTCCAGAATCTTACCTACCGTATAATCAAACTGAAGAATGGCATCTCCCCGATACCCCATTCCGCTTTTGCCTACAAAACGAGGATGCGGAAAACGAGGGACATGCACATCATTGGTTCCTACATACAGGAAGAAAGGTTTATCACTATTTCTTTCGATAAAACCTACCGTTTTCGCAATTATCGTATCAGCAATGTCTTCATCCTTCCAAAGTGCTTTACCTCCTCCCTTCATATATCCGATACGGGAAATTCCATTAACGATAGCCTGATTATGACCATGATTCGGAGACGGTTTCAAATTTGTCAATAACTCCGGATTATTCTTTCCGGTAGGTTCGCCAGGAAAAGGCTTTGTATAACTTACTTCAATAGGAGCCGATGGATCATAATTAAGCACCTGTTGATTTTCCATCCATACACAAGGCACGCGGTCACCGGTAGCAGCCATTAGGCAAGAGTAGTCAAATCCCAAATCTTCCGGCCCCGGACTAACTTTCTTGTTCCAATCCTGCGTACCCGTTTTATCCCCCAAGCCTAAATGCCACTTCCCGATAGCTCCGGTCGTATATCCGGCAGACTTAAACATATCTGCAATCGTAGTTTGCTCCGGCCGGATAACCATACCTGCATCACCACGGGCAATTCCCGTATCATTTCTACGCCAGGCATAATGTCCGGTGAATAAAGAATAACGTGACGGTGTACTCGTTGAAGCTACCGCATGCGCATCCGTAAAACGAATACCACTACTGGCTAATGTATCTACATGAGGAGTCTGAACGCGATGGGCACCATAACAACTCATATCTCCATAGCCTAAATCATCAGCAATAATAAAGATTACGTTAGGTTGTTTTTCTTTTGCTTTCTTCTGTGCCTGAATCGGCGCTGCGATCAACAAAGAGCCGCTGATACTCATCCATAAATCAAAGTTCTTCATAATATAATTGTTATTGGGTTATTGTTTTTTCGCCTTTATATATGCAGGATTCAGTTCTGTCGGAATATCTGCACGGGTATCTATAAGCCATTTCATCAGTCTAGTATACAGTTCTTTTGCGAGAGTCGGTTGCAAATTAACTAAATTATTCCTTTCCATTCTATCATTTTTCAAATTAAAAAGCTCCATTGACTTATCTTCATAATAATAAATCAGTTTCCAGTCTCCCGAACGGATGATGGAATATGGAGTTGCTCTAAAATCTTTACCAAGCCCCTGATAGCCTTCCAAATAAGCAGGAAAATGCCAGAAAAGCGCTCTTTGAACTTTCGATGTACCTTTCTTCATCCGACCAAAAATATTCTCGCCATCAAGCCCGTTATCCGGTATTCCACCAGTCAATGCTACTAAAGTAGGATAGAAATCAACTCCTGTTACAGGTTCTGAAACTACTGTTCCCGCTTTTATCTTACGAGGGTATTTCATTATAAGCGGAACTCTGATTCCTCCTTCATAAGGCATTCCTTTGGCTCCTCTAAGCCGGAAATTATTGGTTGCTGCCGCAGCACCTCCATTATCAGAATAAAAGACAATAAGCGTATTTTCCGAGAGTCCTAATGAGTCAATAGCATGACATAACCTGCCTACATTCCAATCCAGATTTTCTACCATAGCCGCATAAATTGCATTCGTCTGATACTTCCCCTTAGTCTTTTTCTGATATTTATCGACCAAAGTCTGGGGAGCCTTTAAAGGCGTATGAACCGCATGATGCGCCATATAGAGGAAAAAAGGCTTGTCTTTTGTCTGTTCTACAAATTTAATAGCTTCACTTGTCAAACGATCTGTCAGGTACTCTCCCTCACTCCCCTCATCCAATCCCAAATGGCACTTTTGCTTTCTACAATAAGGGTAAAAATAAGAGTAAGGTGAACCAGCCCTGTCGCCGGCTATATTATAATCAAATCCCTGTGATAGGGGACCGGTTTTACTGCCATCAAGATCACTACCCAAATGCCATTTCCCGATATGCCCGCACACATATCCCTGCTGTTTTAATGCCTCTCCCAAAGTAACAAGGTCTGTCCGCACATCCTCCGTATTTGTAATAGGAATCAATTTACGCTTGGTTTTATCTCCTCTCGCTGAAGGACTCACAGTATATACTCCGTGTCTCGGAGTATAGAGACCTGTCATAAAACAGGCACGGCTCGGTGCCGAATTGGCTGCCGCTGCATAAGCATTATCAAAGAAAACCCCTTCAGAAGCCAGTTTATCAATATTAGGCGTCTCATAATAATCACTTCCGGTTATGCCAAGATCATTCCAACCCAAATCGTCAGCCATGATAAATACAATATTGGGACGTTCGTTCTGTGCATGTAAGGCTGATACAAACATACACCCACCAGCCAATATCGGAAAATATAAATGTCTCATCCGTCTCTTTTTTTTATGGATACTTAATAAGTTATCTATTTTTTCTTATATAAATCCTGAGCTGTTTTAATCTCATTATGCATCAACTGCTGATGATACCTATTGGTTATTTTTCGCCAGCCTTCTTCCAGCCATGAGGGTTCAATACACTCATTTTTCTCCCATTTAGCCAATTTTTTCGCCAGTTTACGATACAAATCCGGCTCTTTGTTTATCAAATTATTCATCTCTTCAGGATCTCTTCGGATATTATACAATACAGAATCAACCCCATGAGTGATGATTAATTTATAATCTCCCGAACGAATAGCACGTGTATCCATTTTACGCCAGTATAACACTTTATGGGGTTCCCCTTTTTTACCTTTCAGGTAAGGTAGTAATGATACACCGTCCAATCTATTACGTGTTTTCGATATACTGGCCGCATCAATAGCTGTCGCAAAAATATCCAAAGAAGAAACCAAACCATCATAAGGCTTGCCAGCAGGAATTCCATTCTTCCATACTACAAAATAAGGCACACGATGTCCACCTTCAAATTTATTTCCTTTGAAACCCTTCAAAGGATAATTTGAAGACTGATTGGTAGTGGCTCCTCCGTTATCACTTAAGAAAAAAATCAATGTATTATCAAATTTCCCACTATCTTTCAGTCCACGAATTACAGTGCCTACGCCCCTGTCGAGTGCATAGGTCATTGCAGCTAGTTTTTGTCTCGGATGCCCTTCAAACTTAGCCATATCTTCATCGGTTGCTTGCATTGGAGTATGCACCGCATTATAAGCCAAATACATCATGAAAGGCTGAGAACTTTCATTTATAAACTCAACCGCTTTTTCACTGAAAGCATCAGTCAAATACTTCTCAAATTTCACTTGCCTGTCATTCAATAACAGGTTACGTTCATCACCGGGACGGTCACTCTTTTTTTCATTATAAAAATAATCACGTCCCCCCGCTTTCATACCGTAAAACAAATCAAATCCACGATTATTAGGATGTTGTTCATCCCTACTTCCCAAATGCCACTTACCAATAGCAGCAGTACGATATCCATTCGTTTTAAATACTTCCGCAATCGTTTCTTCTTCCAAAGGAAGGCCATTAGTACGGTCCGATAAGTTACATTCATAGCCGAACCGATGTCCATAACGCCCTGTGATAAGACAAGCTCTTGAGGGACTGCTTACTGTCGCAGCCACATGAGCATCGGTAAATACGACTCCCTCACTGGTTAAAGCATCAATATTAGGAGTTTGCATCTCTTTTGATCCCATAAATCCGAAGTCATTATAACCCGCATCATCAATCAAGATCACCAATATATTCGGATTTTTATCAGTTTTACTTTCTACCGCCGAGACGGTCTGAATGTCACCGGAAACTAACAATCCGGGAAGACATATATACTTTAATATATTCATACTTTTCTTTACATATAAATTTATCTTGTACCACAAACCAAAGTTCTTTTACCATCCCAAGAGACAGCTTCAATACGAGTAGCCCCTTTGGGATAACGAATAAATGTACTTGAATTATCTATAGTTCCTGTACCGACAATACAAACTTCAACTAACTCATTACCAGCATACGTTTCAAATGCTACGACATTTTTCCACACCGAATGAGAAACTGTTTTCGAAAGATTACCATTAGATACCCCTTGATTAAAAACTCCTTGTACAGAAAGTTGTTTTTTATATGTATCCAGACTATTTCCAGATATATAATAAATAACAGGAGTAGGTACCGGAGATTTACTCTTACCATAGTTTTCTATCTCCCCTACCATTTCTTTCGTTATCGTTATTTGCTTTGCCGGCCCATAATCCCCGACTTTCATATTAATCTCCCGCAGTAATCCCATCTTTTTAAAGAAATCGGTCAAATTCATCTCTGATGCATCCATCGCACGTTTCATGAAATTTACATATTTTTCGCCATAAGTATATACCGAATTATTATCGTGAATAGCTGCCCAATGTACATCTGGCCAGAAATCAGGTTTAGACCACGGAGCATCTTCTGTTAACATAAAAAAGAGAGATAATTGCCAAAGAGGAGCCAATGAAACAAACGGATCAGCACTATAATATTCACCTTTTTCAGGGTCATTAACAAGTCCGCCTTCATGTGTCAAATACGGTTTTTTCTTCACAATTGCATCATTCAAATAGGCATTAAAACGATCGGCAACTACTTTATCATTATAACCTTGCCTTTTAAATTCAGTATGCTCCAAACGACAAGCAGCATTATTCATCTGATACATGGCTTGTTGCGCATAAATATTGTTTGTTACTTCCGCCCAACCGGCTCCTTTCATTTGAGCCACTTGATTGCCATGACCAAATTCATGCCCGAATACCCAGATATTCTGAAGAAAAACTCCTTTATCAAGCATAGCTTGTTCACTATTGGGAAAATTAGCACAAGTGCCATTCCAATTAGGGGATCCTCCCCATGAACGCACACCCAACATACGATTTCGGGGAACTGCATTGTTTTTAACTAATCCCATCATCATATACTCTATCTGCATTAGTTCATCATGCATATTCATTATACTCATAATATCATCCGGACAATAAGTATTAAATGCATTAACTGTATTTATCAATTGAACACGTTCACCTAAAACATCCAGCATAGCATTAGTTACATTCAAACGTTGGACACATATATTCGCTAAATTAAGAATACGTTTCCAATCTTCATTGGTATGTCCGGCACGTACATCCCAAAATCCTATTTCATTACCGTAACATACATGTACTTTTACGGCAGGGTCATATACTTCCATATCTGTCCAATACTGTATATACCCTGTACCGTCTACTGTCGTTATTATTGTATTTAAACCACTTTTTAATCTAATAGTCTGATTTTCGCCTCCTTCACGCCAATCCTTGATATATAAGTTTAGGGTCTTATCACCTATCTCGTCTCCTACAAATATAATATACTTCTTATCCTTTTCAAAAAATAATCCTGTCGGATTATCGCAAATACTTCTTTTACCAATTGTCAACCCTTCACCAACTGTTACCGGATTTTTACAAGACTGGTAAGTCCGTACCCGAAACTCACTCGGATAAGTATTGTCTAAAAGTTCTTGTGCAATGGCACGTATCATCGGATGAGTGATTTTCACAATGTCAGCTTGGGTAGTCGTAGGTTTCAATTGAGAAAAAACATTGCCTTCAAAATAAACAGCATCAGCCGCCAGATCAAAATCAGTACCTTCTGCTTTCTGATAACATTCAAACTCTGCCAGAGCAACACTGCCTTGATTTGGTTCTGGTGTACGTTCAAATGTAAGACGAAAATGAGTAGGTTTTACCACATTCACATCCATCCGAATAGACGGCACTATTATTGACTCATCAAACGAACCACATTTAGTCCATTCCGTTACCGCAGCAGACTTATATGCTATTTCCCCTTTTGTTAATTGATTATGTACTGTTATTCCCGCTTTTCTTTGATGTAAAATAACATAATCAACTTTTTCTGTCCCTTCCTGCAGTGTATACTCAAATATGATAGGTTCCCGTTTTGCACTTGTGCCCGATCCATAATGAGTATTCAGATCACCATCAATAGTCTTTTCCGGTCCCGACTTTCCATCACCATAAACAGTACCTTGAATCATCCCAACACTTTCAACCTTTACCTTAATATCATCCGGAATAACATCATCAACGTTTGCAGCTTCCTGTTCTACTGCAACCTCTATCACAACAGGTTCATCACTTTGCTCAACCGAATTTATTCGAATTATATCTCTACGTGGAGATAAACCAATATTAGCAGTCACACTATATTGATATTCCGACTCCACCATTCCTCTCGTATCCGGTCCTTCTTTCAATGTCAGCCATTTTTCTTCATTCTGAAGGGTATATTCTACATTAGCTGTCACTTTCATAGTAAATGTTTGTGCCTCCTTTGATAAAAGTTTTGATTCAATGTTTACCAATATTTCCGGTTCTGAACCTAACTGTACCACTCGAAAAGGTATACTTTCAACTCCTGTACCACGTAGAACGAACTCAGCCTCACGCCTGCCCACTTCTTCATTAGGAGCGACATTAAATGTCAGTAAATGAATATTTGAAGCCGATAAACCAATAGAAGTTTTACACCAATCGTATCCACTTGAAATTTTAGGAACCAATTCCCAATCAGACAAATTGGTATGTATTTTTATAGTTCCCGTTTTTCCTTCAATAGGTACATTGAATACATTATTTTCGAGCTCAACAGTCAAATAAGGATCAATCTGATTTTCTTCCGTATCACTACATGCAAATAAAAAAAAGAGAAATGGTAAGAATAAATAAGAATAAATATGTTTCATGATTAGATTCGTTATGAGTATTTAAAAGAGCTATAATGTAAAAACATCCTTCCGTCTACCGTCCCAAGAAACAGCCACTAACCGGTCGCATCCATTCGGAAAATATGCGATTGTCTCAGTATTGTCCTCAGTTCCCGTACCTACCATAGAAACACGCTGCAATTTACTTCCCTGATAGGCTTCAAAAACCACTACATTCTTCCATATATCATGAGAAATATAACAAGATTCACCCTCCACACGAATCCCCTTTCCTTTTATACCCTGTACAGGTAACTGTTCACGGAAAGCTTTGACACTATTCATTGTTATATAATGTATAACCGGAGATTTAGGTTTTGGATATCGAGAAGCATAACGGATAACTTCCTCTACTTGCTTTTGAGAAATACTTAAATGCCGGTTACCTCCATAATCACCAATTTCAGTATCTACAGACCGGAGCATACCGCATCTTATGAAAAAGTCTGTTAAATCTTCCTGTATTACATCGCAGGCATTCTTAACAAAGTTCAATTGAAGTTCACCTACTGTCAGATCCTGTTCATTTGTCCGACGTACAATCTCACTTATACGCGCATAGAAATCCGGTTTTCCAAAATTTGTAAGTGCATTATAAATTTGTAGTTGCCAAAACGGACAAAGACGTACAAAAGGATTTTTATTATCTGAATAGGGAGGCGTAAACGATGTTCGAGGGTTATATAGCAAAGGCTTTTGCTGTACGACACAATGATTGAAATGCCAATTAAACAAACCACCATAAACTTTTTGCCCTGTACCGTCGGGAGCTTTGGAATGCTCTATCCTAAAGGGGCCTTCCGGACGCAGCAGATATTGTATCCATGCCGCCTGAATATTATTAGTAATTTCCGTTGTTCCATGCCATTTCAAGCCCGGACGTACCTGATTCACATGACCGAATTCATGCCCGATTACCCAATTGGAATTTCGGATATCTTCGGGACGAATAATAGAAGAAGTACGAGGAAAAGAGACTCCTTTCCCATTTGCATTAGGCGGACCTGCCCAACTGATACGAGCAAACATATGGTTGTTCGTACGATAACCGAACTGATCAATTCCCAACATTTCCTGCTGCCACAGAATAATTCGATCATACATACGAATCATCTCCACTCCGCAATCACTTCCTTTTTCACGCAGAGTTTTTACATCGAAAGTCAGATGTACATATTTTCCCTGCATATCAATCACTTCTGCTATCGCGCTATCCAACATTCGCTTCCATTCATCATTCGTATGTTGATAGGCATTAAACACCCCATTATTAATTCCTGTGTGAAAGGTAAGTTTCTGTTCCGGAGCCTTCCGGCAATCCTTTACATAATAGCTTACATAAACCAATCCCTTATGAGGAGCATAAAACTTATTATTTCCTGTTTTTAAAGTAAATACGGTAGTCTTCTCTTTCTTTTCACCTTCAGCAGGTTTACTAAAGTCGACCAACAATAGATTCAATTGATAACCTTGTAAATCAGGAGCTGTTACCTGTATCGTTTCGCCTTCTTCAAAATATAATCCGGTAGGATTCTCAAACGGACTATAACGGGATGTCTTCAGCTGTTTTGCCAATGAATTGATATCAGAATAAGGAATAGCAACAAAATTGACAGGAGTAGCTTGTACGGTAATCCCAAAACAGACATTCAACAACCCTAAAATAAATATACTTTTAATAGTCATCTTGTTTAAATTATAAATAAAAAGAGGCTTATATGAACCTAAGAGGTATCAATATAAGCCTCCTTCAAACAATAATTATGATTAATATCCTGGATTTTGGACAATATGAGGAACCTTATTGGTTTCTGTCATAGGAATAGGCATCAAATATTGTGCCTGTTTAAAAGTACGAATATTCTGTAATTCAGTTGGCACAAAGAATGTCTCATCTGTATCTCCTTCAATATTCATACCCCATACTTTCTCACCCAAAATGCCTGCATCTTTCCAACGGCGTAAATCCCAGAAACGTTGGTTCTCCAAATAAAATTCTATCTGCCGTTCTCTGCGTACTATCTCTCTAAGTCCCTCAGCAGTATTCGCTTTCTCCGGATGATTCGCCTTTTTCCATGCCTCATCAATAGTAGGAATACCTGCACGAACACGAATTTTATCAATTAAACCTTTAGCTTCTTCCAAGCGTCCCGTCGTATTCTCCAAAGCATCCAGTTCTATTAAAATCTCAGCTAAATTCAAATACATTTCTGCCATACGAATCACCGGATAGGGGTAATGAACCGGACCATTCTGAAACGCAGGATGAACGAACTTCTTATTCAGATATCCGGTACCTGTGTAATTACCTGTTTGTCCATCTTCCCAGCCATTAGCATCATTTTTTCTGAATTTCACTACTATAGCCTTTTTTGCATTATTCGTATTAACTACTTTTCCATTATATTTCATGATCTCATAATTTCCATTATGAAATGCAATCCACGCAAAGAAACGCGGCTCTCGGTTTAAATGTAAATTCAAAGTTCTTCCATTTGATTGAGCAAAATAATTATTTCCATCATAATTTACCGGCATATTCACAATTTTATATCTCCCTGAATAATCGAATTCTTTATCCTCATCAATAGGTAAACCATTTTTTGTGTAGAACATCTCAACAGTCTGTAATGTCGGAGCCAAAATACCCCATGAATTTTTATATCCATTAGATGCCTTTTGTTTTGGAGTAGACTGATTCTGAAGAGCATACGTCCCTTCTTTACGAGTATCAACCATGATCACTTCTGGATTTGTGCCACCTACATTATCCATAAAAGTATAACGTACAGCACGTTGAGCTTTATTCACGGGCCCCGGTTTATTAGCCGAAGGAGTACCAGCATCATCATGTCCTACTTCATTATATAAACGATAACCGGCATTCTCCAAATCAGCAATTGCCTTACGTGTCACCGTCTCTGCAGTTTTCCACTTTTCTATGTCAACCGTCTGAGATATTAGAAAACGGCCATCCAACGGACTTTTAAAGCCTGCAAAGAAATCAGAGTTGCCATTAAACAAAGGAGAAGCAGCATACAAATGTACTTTCGCACGTAAAGCTTCTGCCACATACTTCGTAAAACGCCCGTAATCATCTCCATCATGTTTCTCAGCTAGCCCTATTGTTTCCGCCTCAGTAATCTTTTCATCAATAAATTGAACTACTTCATCTACACTCGAACGCTCGGGAAGTTCTTCAATAGGGGTAAGCGGATCTATGTTCTCTCTCATAATTACCGAAGGACCATAGGCTCGGAAAGACAACCAATGATAATAAGCAATCAACAAGGTAGCTTCTGCTTTATAATACTGTAAATCATCCGGTTCTATGTCAGGTGTAAAATCCACCACACTCAAAAACTGATAACATTGATGCAAACCTGTCCAAATATTATCATAATATCCTTTTGTCAACTGTGGCGAACTCGGTGAATAATAACCACGCGGAAAAGTAACCCATTCACTTTTTTCGATCACATTAATAATCTCCGCTGCCGAATATTTATCAAGCGCTTCACTCACTCGCGGATCAGGCATTTTTGAATAACAAGAATACAAATAATTCTTTGCTGCCTGAGGATTCTGATAAGTGTTTTCCGGTCTATTACGCTCATCCGGAACAATATCCAAATAATTACATCCAGAAAGGAGTACTCCTCCCATTAATAATATAATTGCAAATATGTCTAAAATTTTCCATATCATCTCCATTAATGCCTTTAACACAGTTACCATAACCCCTTCCTTTCTTACTATTACACAAGGCATCCAACAGGAATCCTTGTACATATATTTCGCTATTCCTTTATAAACTTTCTATAAGCACTCTGCACCTTTTTTTGCAGAAAGATATCCCCTAAAGCAAAACATTACGTCTCCTGATATCTTCTTTCTTTAATCTAATCTAATGCTTTTTGACATGCCTGCTCCATCTCTTTGAAATCTTTCGTGTACTTCAACTCTGCAATAATACCAGCATCCGGAGCAGCTGTTTCCACTATAATATCCGTGAAACCTTCACGTGCCTCTATGTTCGATTTTACCAGCCAGTCAGCATTTCCCATCAATATACCACCAACAGGTTATGATAAAAACTCTTTTTCT
>ERZ831634.2420-NODE-2420-length-16301-cov-14.139604_pt1 | contig 16301 bp, 12 predicted proteins | sample MGYA00519953_ERZ831634 | MGnify/ENA primary metagenome ERZ831634 (study PRJEB31850, sample SAMEA3708718) | human gut metagenome | biome: human gut; feature: human-associated habitat; material: faeces | place: China | collected 2014 ... | reverse complement strand
GCAACTACTGGGGCAAAAAGGGCGGCATCACGGTCAGCGGCGGCGAGCCGCTGCGCCAGATGGAGTTCCTGACGGCATTCTTCGAGCTGGCCCGCTCCAAAGGCGTGCACACGGCTCTGGATACCGCCGGGCAGCCCTTCCGGCCCGATGACCCGGATTATCTGGCCGGTTTCGACCGGCTGATGAAGTCCACCAGTCTGGTCATCCTCGATCTGAAGGAGATCGATCCGGAACGCCACCGGCAGCTCACCGGCAAAGACAACGCCAACATCCTTGCCATGGCGCGGCACATCTCGGACCTCGGCATCCCGCTGTGGATCCGGCATGTCCTTGTGCCCGGCTTGACCGACGACGAGGAGGGTCTGCGCCGCACCGCAGAGTTCATCCGCAGCCTGAAAACGGTGCAGCGGGTGGAGGTGCTGCCCTACCACACACTGGGCCTGTTCAAGTGGCAGAAGCTGGGTATCCCTTATCCACTGCCGGACGCCGTGCCGCCCACCGCGGAGCAGGTGAAGCGTGCAGAAGAGCTGCTGGAAGTGAGCCGGTATCCCGGCTAAGCTCCTGATTTGAAAAACGACCGTTTCCGGTGTGCAGAATGCGCCGGGAGCGGTCGTTTTTTCTTGACTTCCCTTCTGTACACCGTTATAATGAAAAAAGTAAAAAAGGAGAAACAGCCATGCAGATTTTCAATACGCTGACCCGCCAGAAAGAAGAATTCGTGCCGCAGGTGCCCGGTGAATACCGCATCTATGTCTGCGGCCCTACCGTTTATAACTATATCCATATCGGCAACGCCCGCCCGCTGATCGTGTTCGATACCCTGCGCCGCTACCTTGAGTACCGCGGCAACAAGGTGTTCTATGTTTCCAACATCACCGATATCGACGATAAGCTCATTAAGAAGGGACAGGAAGAGGGCACCTCCATGAAGGAGGTCGCTCAGCGCTTTGAGGCCGAGTACCTCAAGGATGCCGCCGGCCTCAACTGCAAAAAGCCCACCGTGCAGCCCCGGGCTACCGAGCACATCCAGCAGATCCTGGATATCGTGAAGGATCTGATCGACTCCGGCCACGCTTATGTTGCCAAGAACGGCGATGTGTACTTCCGGGTGAAGAGCGATCCCGAGTACGGCAAGCTGAGCCACCTGAAGCTGGACGATCTGGAGAGCGGCAACCGTGAGCTGCGCAGCCAGATGGACGACGACCTGAAGGAGGACCCCGCAGACTTTGCCGTGTGGAAGGCCGCAAAGCCCGGTGAACCTGCATGGGAAAGCCCCTACGGCATGGGCCGTCCGGGCTGGCATATCGAATGCAGCGCCATGAGCCGCACCCATCTGGGCAAGACCATTGATCTGCACTGCGGCGGTCAGGACCTGATCTTCCCCCACCACGAGAATGAGATCGCACAGAGCGAGTGCGCCAACGGCTGCACCTTTGCCCGCTACTGGATGCACAACGGCTTCATCAACGTGGACAATCAGAAGATGTCCAAGAGCCTGCACAACTTCTTCACCGTCCGCGATGTGGCAGACCTCTACGGCTATGAGCCCATCCGCTATTTCATGCTGACCGCAGGCTACCGGATGCCCCTGAACTACACCGTGGACCTCATTGAAAGCTGCAAGAACAGCCTGGAGCGCCTGTACACCTGCCGCGAGAATCTGGATTTTGCCCTGACCAAGGACACCTTTGGCACCGACGAGACCCTGAAGGAAAAGGCTGCCGAGGCCCGCACCAAGTTCTGCACTGCCATGGACGATGACCTGAACACCCCGGATGCACTGGCTGCCGTGTTCGATCTGGTCAAGGAGATCAACACGCTGTCGGCTGTTTCCTCCAAGGATGCCCTGCAGACCGCCGCCGCTGCGTTCGACGAGATCACCGGCGTACTGGGCCTGCTGTACAACCGCAAGAAGGACGAGGTGCCCGCCGAGGTGACCGAGCTGGTAGAGAAGCGTGCCGCCGCCAAGAAGGCCAAGGACTGGGCCACTGCCGATGCCATCCGTGCACAGCTGACCGAACTGGGCTGGGCGGTCAAGGACACCGCACAGGGCCCGCAGCTGAGCAAGCTCTAAATTAAAGTAAAGCTATTCGCGGCATGTTGCGGATGGCTTTACTTTTTTGTGCGCATTTGCCATAATAAGGAAGAAGATCAGCTTTGCGGAGGGAACAGCAATGAAGGTCATGGTTTTTGACGTAGGAGGCACCGAGATCAAATATTCGGTCATGGACGAGCAGATGAACCGTTTTGATGCCGGTTCCGTGCCCACGCCGCAGGATACGCAGGAGCATTTTCTCGACACAATATACGCTCTGTATGCACCGCATAAGGATGAAGTGGACGGTATCGCCATGGCGCTGCCCGGCTTTGTGGATGCCAACACCGGCTATGTCTCCAATGGCGGGGCACTTCTGTACAACACCGGCACGCAGGTGGGGCAGCTGGTGCGCGAAAGATGCGGTTGCCGTGTCACGCTGGAAAACGACGGCAAGGCTGCAGCCATTGCAGAGCTGCGGGCCGGTGCCTTGCAGGGCTGCTGCAATGCGGCAGTGTTTATCATCGGCACCGGCGTGGGCGGCGGCATCATTGCCAATGGCCAGCTGGTGCGCGGCGTTCACTTTACCGCCGGAGAGTACAGCTTTGTGAACACCAACGCCGACGAGTGGGAGAATACCGAAAAAACCATGGCCTGCCAGTGCAGCACCAAATACCTGCTCAAGTGGTACCGCGCCCGCAAAGGCCTGCCCGCCGATGCCCCCATGAACGGTAAACTCTTTTTTGATGCCGCCAATGCCGCCGAGCCGGAAGCGCTGGAAGTGCTGGAACGGTTCTGCAAGATGGTGGCCGTGCAGATCTACAACCTGACCGTATTGCTGGATGTGGAAAAGGTAGCCATCGGCGGCGGCATCAGCAAGCAGCCGCTGCTGCTGGACGATCTGCGCCGGGTATATGCCGGGCTGTTTGCTTCCCGTGGGGAATCGCCCTACATGATCGGTCTGCCCCGCTGCGAGATCGTGCCCTGCCATTTCAGCAGCGAAGCCAATCAGGTGGGAGCATTGTATACCTATCTGCAGGCGGAAAGCAAAACCATTTAATGGCTTCCGCTTCGCTCTAGCCATATTCAGCGGAACAATTATTTTTATAGAGCAAACTCCGGCAGACTGCGGTCTGCCGGAGTTTGCATTTTCACAAGATAGGGCCGTATTGGAAAACGGCATCCTCCCTTAGATTTACTTATTGGTCAGCCGGTTGAAGTGCGGCTTTTCGTCTTCTTCCTTCTTCGGTTCCGGCTTTTCCGCCGGGGTCAGGCGCACCTCGGTCACGCGGCGCTTGGCCGTGCGGGTAACGACACCGTCGTACTCGCCCAGCGTGAACCGGTCGCCCACCTTGGGCAGATGGCAGGTTTTTTCCTGCACCAGACCGTTCACCGTATTGGAATCGATGTCCTCATCCTCCGGCAGGCCCAGCCTCTCATACAGGTCGTCCACACCGGCACTGCCCAGCACGATCCAGCTGCCGTCCGACTGCCTGCGGAAGTCCTCGGTCGCTTCGTCGTGCTCGTCCCAGATCTCGCCTACCAGCTCTTCCAGAATATCTTCCAGCGTGATGATGCCCTCGGTACCGCCGTACTCGTCCACCACCACCGCCATGTGATGGTGCTGCTCGCGCAGGGTGCGCAGCAGCTGGGAGATCTGGGTGGAGCCGGTGGTATAAAGGGTGGGCTTCACAAGGTCTTCCAGCGTGGTATCCTTGCGCAGACGGCCAAGGTAAAAGTCCTTTTCATGTACCACACCGATGATGTTGTCAATGGTGCCGTGGTAGACGGGCAGACGGGAATATCCTGATTCCGCAAAGGTATCGGCCACCTCATCCAGCGAGAGATCGTCCTCCACCGCGATCACATCCACGCGGGGCGTGAGGATCTCCTCCACCTCCACATCGTCGAACTCAATGGCGCTGCGGATGAGCTGGCTTTCCCGGTCGGTCAGCTCGCCGTCGTTCTCGGCCTCGCTGACCATGGTCATCAGCTCACCCTCAGTGATGGTGTCCTCCTCGGTGCTGCGGATGAAATGCCCCAACAGGCGCTTCCACTGGGTGAACAGCCAGGTCAGCGGGGTGAACAGGATCATGAGCAGGTTCAAAAAGGGCGAAACCGCTGTGGCAACCGTCTCCGGCATCTCCTTTGCAAGGCTCTTGGGGGTCACCTCGCCAAAGATCAGAACCACAATGGTCAGCACGAAGGTGGACACCGTCGCGCCCCGCTCCGGGTCCAGCAGGCGGGTGAACAGCACTGTGCCAATGGATGCTGCGGCAATGTTGACGATATTGTTGCCGATGAGGATGGTGGAGAGCAGCTTGTCGTACTTTTCCGACATAGCCAGCACGCGGGCTGCTGCCGAATCGCCGTCCTCGGCGCGGCTTTTCAGGCGGATCTGGTTCAGGGAAGAAAATGCGGTCTCAGAGGCGGAGAAAAAGGCGGAAAATGCCACCAGAATGATCAGCGCCGCCAAAAGCGTAATACTGCCATCGTCCATAAAAAGGGAAATCACACTCAACTTTCTGTTTTTATTAAAGAACAGACTCCCTCAGTCTGCTTCGCAACCAGCTCCCTCAAAGAGGGAGCCTTGCCGCGCGATGACGGAAGGAGTTCTTTCCGTATACAAAAATGTGCTCCCCATCGTTGCTGTTCCGCGATGAAAAGCACATCAATGTTATTTGTAATCATACCATATTCTGTACGGTGGTGCAAGCTTTCTTGCCGCAAAGTCCGTACAGAACAGGTAAAATTTACATTATCGCAGGGTCAAAGCGCCATTCACGCAGTCTACCGTCAGGGTGTTGCCCTCGGTATAGCTGCCCTGAATGATGGCCTTGGCGATCAGGGTCTCCACGCGGCTCTGGATGAACCGCTTGATGGGACGTGCGCCATAGACGCTGTCGTAAGCAGAATCGATGATGAAGTCCTTGGCAGCGGTGGTGACCTCCAGCTTGAGGTGCTTGCCCTCGTCCATACGCTTGCGCAGATCCTGCAGCTGCAGATCCACGATCTTGCGCATCTCGTCCTTGGTCAGGCTCTTGTAGTAGACGATCTCATCCAGACGGTTCAGAAATTCGGGGCGGAACTTGCTCTTCAGCAGCTGGTCGATCTGGTGCTTTGCTTCCTCGCTCAGCTCGTTGGAGCCGTTGGCACGGCGCTGCTCCAGATCGTTCAGGATGATGTCGCTGCCCAGATTGGAGGTGAGGATGATGACCGTGTTCTTGAAGTCCACGGTGCGGCCCTGACTGTCGGTGATGCGGCCATCGTCCAGCACCTGCAGCAGGATGTTGAACACATCGGGGTGGGCCTTTTCCACCTCATCGAACAGCACCACGCTGTAGGGCTTGCGGCGCACAGCCTCGGTCAGCTGGCCGCCCTCTTCGTAACCGACGTATCCCGGAGGCGCGCCGATCAGACGGCTGACGCTGAACTTCTCCATATACTCGGTCATATCGATTCGCACCATGTTGCGCTCGTCGTCAAACAGGGCCTGTGCCAGTGCCTTGGCCAGCTCAGTCTTGCCCACGCCGGTGGGGCCGAGGAAGAGGAAGGATCCGGTAGGCCTGTGCGGGTCGGAGAGGCCGGCACGGGCGCGCAGCACGGCATCAGCCACGGCCTTGACTGCCTCATCCTGTCCCACGACGCGGCGGTGCAGCTGGTCGCCCAGCTTAAGCAGCTTGTCGCGTTCGGACTGAAGCAGGCGGGTCACCGGGATGCCGGTCCACTTGGCCACGATCTCGGCGATATCGTCGGGACCGACTTCCTCGCGCAGGAGATGTTCTTCCTCACCCTTGGCGTGCGTCGCGTCCTCGAGTTCCTTCTTCAGACCGGGCAGCGTGGAGTAGGTAAGCTCGGACGCCCTGCTCAGGTCGCCTGCGCGCTTGGCCTCCTCTATGCTGTTGTTGGTCTGCTCGATTTCGGCCTTGAGGGAACGGACGCGGTCGATATCGGCCTTCTCCTTCTCCCACTGGGTCTTCAGAGCGGCCTGCCTGGTGCGCAGTTCGGCCAGCTCGTTTTCAAGCTTGCCGAGGCGCTCCTTGGAGGCGTCATCGTCTTCCTTGCGCAGGGCCTCACGCTCGATTTCAAGCTGCATGACCTTGCGGTTCGCCTCATCGAGTTCTGTGGGCTGGGAGTCAATCTCCGTACGGATCATGGCGCCGGCCTCATCGATGAGATCGATGGCCTTGTCGGGAAGCTGACGGTCAGGAATGTAACGGCTGGAGAGCACAACGGCCTCGACCAGTGCGGAATCGCTGATACGCACACCATGGTGCACTTCAAAGCGTTCCTTCAGGCCGCGCAGGATGGAGATGGTGTCCTCCACGGTGGGCTCATCCACCTGTACCGGCTGGAAGCGGCGCTCCAGAGCGGGGTCTTTCTCGATATACTGGCGGTACTCGTCCAGCGTGGTCGCGCCGATGCAGTGCAGCTCGCCGCGGGCCAGCATGGGTTTCAGCAGATTGCCGGCGTCCATTGCGCCGTCGGTCTTGCCGGCACCCACAATAGTGTGCAGCTCATCAATGAAGAGGATGATCTTGCCCTCGCTCTTCTTCACCTCATTCAGGACGCTCTTCAAACGCTCCTCGAACTCGCCGCGGTACTTTGCGCCAGCCACCAGAGCACCCATGTCCAAGCTGAACACAGTGCGGTCTTTCAGGTTCTCCGGCACATCGCCCCGGACAATACGCTGGGCCAGACCCTCGGCGATGGCGGTCTTACCGACGCCCGGCTCACCGATGAGGCAGGGGTTGTTCTTCGTCTTACGGGACAGGATGCGGATGACATTTCGAATTTCCTGGTCACGGCCAATGACGGGGTCCAGCTTCTGCTTGCGGGCCAGGTCAACGAGGTCCTGACCATACTTCTGCAGGGCATTGTAGGTGTCCTCGGGGTTGTCGTTGGTCACGCGCTGGTTGCCGCGCACGGCGGTGAGCTGCTGTAAGAACTTATCCTTCGTGATGCTAAAAGCGCGGAACAGCTCGGAGGTGTTCTGGGTCTGCTCGTCCAGCAGAGCGAGGAAGACATGCTCGACGCTGACGTAGTCGTCCTTCATGGCCTTGGCTTCGCGGGCGGCGGCGCTCAGCACCTTGTCGGTGGCCTGCGAGATATAGACCTTGTCGGGGTCACGGCCAGAGCCGGACACCCGGGGCATTGCGGAAAGCTTTTCGGCCACAGCGGCGGAGAAGCTGCCTGCGTCCACATTCAGTTTCTGGAGCAGCTGGGGGATAAGGCCCTGCTCCTGTGTCGCCAGAGCGTGGAGCAGATGCTCCGGCTCCAGTGCGTTATGCTGATACTCCACGGCCAGCTGCTGGGCTGCCTGCAGAGCCTCAAGGGTCTTCTGGGTATATTGATTGGTATTCATAAAGTCAAGCCTCCATTCGTACCGGAAGTTGAGATCTGGTGTCAGATGAGAGATTGCATTCTGTTGAATTAGCACTCTATCTCATCGACTGCTAAAAATATACTCCAAACACGCTGCAATGTCAATAGGCAAAACCCGGAAGAGCCTCGGATTCACAAAAAGTTTGCAAAAATGAAAAAAATCACATCATATCGTCTCACGAAGGCAAACAAAAGGCCCCTGCCGGGCGGAAAGCCACAGCAGGGGCGGAAGGAATGAGAGGATCATTCAGCAAACAGTGGGGTGGACAGATAACGGTCGCCGGTGTCGGGCAGCAGGACGACGATGTTCTTGCCGGCGTTCTCGGGACGCTTCGCCAGCTGGATGGCAGCCCAGACAGCAGCACCGGAGGAGATGCCCACCAGAACGCCTTCCTTGTGGCCGATCAGGCGGCCGGTGGCAAAGGCGTCGTCATTTTCGACGGTGATGATCTCGTCGTAGACCTTGGTGTCCAGCACGTCGGGGACGAAGCCTGCGCCGATGCCCTGGATCTTGTGCGCACCGGCGGTGCCCTTGCTCAGGACAGGGGAGGTAGCGGGCTCAACGGCCACGACCTTGACGCCGGGATTCTTGCTCTTGAGGTACTGGCCCACACCGGTGATGGTGCCGCCGGTGCCGACGCCGGCTACAAAGATGTCGACCTTGCCGTCGGTATCCTCCCAGATCTCGGGGCCGGTGGTGGCGATATGAGCCTTGGGGTTGGCCGGGTTGACGAACTGGCCGGGGATGAAGGAGTTGGGGATCTCTTTTGCCAGCTCGTCGGCCTTGGCGATAGCGCCCTTCATGCCCTTGGCACCCTCGCTCAGCACCAGCTCTGCGCCGTAAGCCTTCATCAGCTGGCGGCGCTCGACGCTCATGGTCTCGGGCATCACGATGATGATGCGGTAGCCCTTGGCAGCTGCCACAGCAGCCAGACCGATGCCGGTGTTGCCGGAGGTGGGCTCGATGATGACGGAGCCTTCCTTCAGCAGACCCTTGGCCTCGGCATCGTCGATCATCTTTTTCGCAATGCGGTCTTTCACAGAACCAGCGGGGTTGAAGTACTCCAGCTTGGCAATAACGTGGGCGGGCAGCTGCTCTTCCTTCTCAATATGGCTGAGCTCCAGCAGCGGGGTGTGACCGATCAACTGATCTGCGGCGGTATAGATCTTGCTCATAATACTTGTCCCTCTTTCTGGTATCGTTACGGGGCGTATGACCCTGTCTTGTGCCGGTGAGCCCGGCTGTGATTCCCTCTAAACCTTTAAACCAACATTCTTTGTGGGTTTGATGGCATTATAGCCCTGTTTTCCCTGCTTGTCAAGGGTTATTTTGAAAAAAGTGGGATTGAAAAGTGATTTACCCTGTTGTATAATGGGTTATATTAAAATTTGACCGGAAGGAAGTACGGATTATGATCGTTTCGACCAAAGGACGCTATGCGCTGCGGGTGATGATCGACCTCGCGGAGCATCAGTCTGAAAAATATGTTCCCTTAAAGGAAGTAGCCGCCCGGCAGGAGATCTCGGAAAAGTATCTGGAGAACATCCTCAAGGTGCTGGTGCAGAACGGCTTTCTGGAGGGGCTGCGCGGCAAGGGCGGCGGCTACCGGCTGACCCGCAGCCCGGATCAGTACACGGTAAGCGAGATCCTGATGCTCACCGAGGGCAGTCTTGCCCCGGTAAGCTGCCTGACCCCCGGCGCTTCTGCCTGCGCCCGGATGGCCAACTGCCGCACCTACGAGATGTGGAAGGGGCTCAACGACCTGATCTCGGACTACTTCGGCAAGATCACGCTGGCAGACCTTGCCCTGCCGGATCAGGCCGGCAACGATTATGTGATCTGAGCCTTGCGCACCGGAACTGCACCGGTGCGTTTTTTGTACAGTTCTGCGCAAAAGGTGCAGAACTTCTTGGCAAGATTTACGGTTGATGGAGCGGGCAGTCCGCGGTATACTTTTACTTTGTGTGAGACAGAAAATTCCGGGCGAAAAGCCCGTTGTCTGTTCGTTATAAGACCATAAGACCAGAAAGGGGAGTTCTGACACGAAGTATATTTTTCAGTTCGGGCGCATTCTTGCGTTCTGTTTTCTGGGCGAGGTGCTGCACGCGGTACTGCCGCTGCCGGTGCCTGCCAGTGTGTACGGTCTGGTGCTGCTGCTGGCAGCCCTGACCACCGGGGTCGTAAAGCTGGAGCAGGTCAAGGAGACCGGCACCTACCTGACCGGTATTTTTCCGCTGCTGTTCGTGCCCGCCGCTGCGGGCATCATGGAGCTGTGGGCAGAGATGGGACAGCTGCTGCTGCCCATCCTGATCGCCATTCTGCCGGTGACGGTGCTGGTGATGGCGGCGGCAGGCCGCACCACGCAGGCGCTGACCGCCCGCAATAAAAAGGAGGAGGCCGACCATGACGGAACTGCTGAATAACTTTTTGACCGGCTCTGTGGCATGGGGCGTGCTGCTTACGCTGGCAGCTTTTGGGCTGGGTGTGCTTATCAACCGGGTGACCGGCAAGGCCATCTTTAACCCGCTGCTGCTGGGCAGTATTTTTGTCATCGTTTTTCTGTCGGTGTGCAATATCCCCTATGGGGACTATAAAACCAGCGCCGCGCCGGTAAGCTATCTGCTGCTGCCCGCTACGGTGGCGCTGGCCATCCCGCTGTATGAAAAGCTGGACCTGCTCAAAGAGAACGCGCCCGCCATCATTGCGGGCATCTCGGTGGGTACGCTGGTCAGTCTGGGCAGCGCCTTTGCGCTGGCGCTGGCAATGGACCTGACCCAGGAGCAGTACGCCACCCTGCTGCCGAAGTCGGTGACCACCGCCATCAGCATGGACGTGGCAGCAGAGCTGGGCGGCATTGCCGCCCTGACCGGTGCCATCGTCATCGTGACCGGCATCGTGGGCGCACTGCTGGCCGAGACCGTGTGCAAGGTGTTCCACATCACCGACCCCATCGCCAAGGGCGTGGGTCTTGGCACGGCAGCCCATGCCGTGGGCACCAGCAAGGCGCTGCAGATGGGCGAGGTGGAAGGTGCTATGAGCGGCCTTTCCATTGCCGTAGCCGGTGTGCTGACCGCCGTGCTCTGCCCGGTGTTCGTGGGCTTTGTCCACTAAAACCGAGTGCAAATCTAAAGATACAAGAAACACCCCCGGCAACCGCAACGGCTGCCGGGGGTGTTTCTCTGCGGGTGAAAAACAAAAAAGAGATGAAAAGAAGAATGGTTGGTTGAGATCAGTATGGCACCTTATTTTTGTCGATAAGGCTGAACACGGCGGGGGAACATATCACTTTTTGAAAAAGGAGAACAGCCCCTTCTTTTCATACGGTGCGCTGTGGATGGTGCCCACATGGTATCCGGTGGCTTCGATGGCGGCGCGGAGCGCGTTTTCGTCCAGCGGCTCCTTGGAAAGGATCACGGTCTTGCCCTTGGCGTGGGAGGACGAGACCTTCTCCACAGGAAACGCACTGCGCACGGCGTCATTGATATGGGCTTCGCACATGGAACACGCCATGCCGCCTACTTCTACGGTCGTCTGGATCATTTTTATACCTTCTTTCAGGAAAAGCTTATAAAATGATAGTTAGAATTGACTAACTTTTCACTCCGGGAAAAGCCGCTGCCCACATCATACGCCATACAGCCGCAGCTGTCAAGCGCTTTGCCTATTTTTTCCGGTAGTCCCGCGGGGTCATGCCGAAATGCGCCTTGAACGCCCGGTTAAAATAGGAAAGATTCTCAAACCCGCACCGGGAGGCAATGGTCAGCACGGTTTCATCGGTGGTTCGCAGCGTCTCGGCGGCGGTGTTCAGCCGGTACTCGTTCAGAAAGGCAATAAAGCTCTGCCCGGTCATCTGCCGGAACCAGCGCATAAAATGGCTGGCGCTGAAGGAGCAGACCCCGGCGGCATCGGCTACCCGGAGCGGCTCGGCATAATGGGCGGAGAGCCATTGCAGCACGGTTTTCAGCCGCTGGGTGTCGGCAGTTTCGGTGGAGAGACACTGCCTGCCCTGCGCAATGAGCAGGGCAAGAAAGCGCAGCAGCGCCCCTTTTACCAGCAGCTCGTAGCCGGGGCGCTTGGCGCGGTTGGCATCCTCCAGCTCCCGTAGGCAGGCGGCGGCTTGCAGATAGCACAAATCGTTCGGGGTCAGCCGCACCGGCAGCGACAGCCGCCCGCTTTGCAGCGGCAGCAGATATTTTTCGGCGCAAAGGTCCTCTGCGCCGCCCAGAAGCTCCGGCTCAAAGATGATATTTTCGTATTCCATGCGCTGTCCCTCTGCCTGCCGCAGCGCATGGAGCGTGCCCGGGGCAAAAATAAAGATATCCCCCCGGTAGGCCGGGTAGGTCACCACGCCCACCTGTACCAGCCCCATGCCCTGCTTGACAAAGACCAGCTCCATGCTCTCGTGCCAGTGGAGTGCCACCTGCTGGAAATCCCCCGGAATGGTGCAGGGGTACAAATTGAACGGAAAGCGCACGGCCCCGTGCTGTTTTGTCTCCTGCAAAGAAGCCTGATTTTGCATTGTTCCACCCCCCTGATGATAGGATTGTACCATAGTTTGCACTATTTAGGCAAGATTTTGAACGTTTTATGTGGTATATCTTGAGGTACAGATGTCAAACCTGTTTTCCGTAAGGTGTATCTGAAAACAAAGAAATAGACTGAATTTTCTACTTTTCAGATACACCCTAGCAAAGGAGGATGCTTTTATGAGCTTTACCGAAACGTTACAGAGTATCACCGGCAAGCTGCTGGCGGACTGCACCGATCAGGAACTGTATCTGGCACTGCTGGAACTGGTGCGGCAGAAAAGTGCCGACCGCGTGCAGCCGGTCACCGGACGCAAGCTGTACTATATCAGCGCCGAATTCCTTATTGGCAAGCTGCTGTCCAACAACCTCATCAATCTGGGGCTGTACGATGAAGCCCGGTCTGCGCTGGCTGCTGCCGGAAAGCGCCTTTCCGATATTGAAGAGGTAGAGCCGGAGCCTTCTTTGGGCAACGGCGGCTTGGGGCGTCTGGCTGCCTGTTTCCTCGACTCTCTGGCAACGCTGAACCTGCCCGGCGACGGCGTGGGTCTGCGGTACCACTTCGGTCTGTTCCATCAGTCCTTTGAGGATGGCGTGCAGAACGAAAAGCCCGACCCGTGGCTGACTGCCCACAGCTGGGCGGAAAAGACCGACACCACCTACCCGGTGGAACTGGCCGGCAAGGAGTACACCGCCCGGCTGTACAAGCTGGCGGTTACCGGCTACGAGGGGCGCACCAACACCCTGAACCTGTTCGATCTGGACACCATCGACGAGAGCATCGTCCATGACGGCATTGCCTTTGACAAGACCGCTATTGATAAGAACCTGACCCTCTTCCTCTACCCGGACGATTCCGACGAGGCAGGCCGCCGTCTGCGGGTGTACCAGCAGTACCTGATGGTTTCTGCCGGTGCACAGCTCATTCTGGCCGAGTGCGCCGCCCGGGGCTGCAACTTCCATGATCTGGCGGACTACGCCGCCATCCAGATCAACGACACCCATCCCAGCATGGTCATCCCGGAGCTGATCCGGCTGCTGGGGCAGCGGGGCATTGAGTTTGAGGAAGCTGTGGAGATCGTTACCAAGACCTGCGCCTACACCAACCACACCATTCTGGCCGAGGCACTGGAAAAGTGGCCCCGCGCCTATCTGGATGCCGTTGTGCCCCAGCTGATGCCCATTATCGAAAAGCTGGACGCACTGGCCCGCACCCGCACCAAGGACGAGAGCCTTGCCATCATCGACAAGGACGACCGGGTGCACATGGCCCACATGGACATCCACTTCACCCACTCCACCAACGGCGTGGCTGCCCTGCACACCGAGATCCTGAAGAACTCTGAGCTGCACGGCTTCTACGAGCTGTACCCCGAAAAGTTCAACAACAAGACCAACGGCATCACCTTCCGCCGCTGGCTGCTGGAGTGCGACCCGCGCCTGACCGCCACGCTGGAAAAGCACATCGGTTCCGGCTTCCGCAAGGACGCTGCCGAGCTGGAGAAGCTGCTGGCCTTTGCCGACGACGAAGCCGTGCTGGGCGAGTTGACCGCCGTGAAGAAGGCAAACAAAGAGGAACTGGCCGACTGGCTGCTGCGCACCCAGAAGGTGAACGTGAACCCCGGTGCCATGTTCGATATCCAGTCCAAGCGGCTGCACGAGTATAAGCGTCAGCAGCTGAACCTGCTGTACCTCATCCATCAGTATTATGAGATCAAGGCAGGGCACCTGCCTGCCATGCCGCTGGTGAGCATCTTTGGTGCCAAGGCTGCTCCTGCCTACACCATCGCCAAGGACATCATCCATGCCCTGCTGACCCTCTCCAAGGTCATCGCCGCAGACCCGGAGGTGTCCAAGTGGCTGCAGGTGGTATTTGTGGAAAATTACAACGTCACCGCCGCCGAAAAGCTCATCCCTGCCTGTGACCTGTCTGAGCAGATCAGCCTTGCCTCCAAGGAGGCCTCCGGCACCGGCAATATGAAGTTCATGCTGAACGGTGCGCTGACGCTGGGCACTATGGACGGTGCCAATGTGGAGATCAGCCAGCAGGTGGGCGAAGAGAACATTTATATCTTCGGCCAGACCTCGGATCAGGTCATCCACCGCTACGCCGTAGGCGATTACGACCCGGCCCAGTGGGTGGAGGGCGATGCCAACATCCGCCGCGCCATCAGCTTCCTCACCGGCCCGGAGATGCTGGCTGCCGGCCATGCCGAAAACCTGACCCGCCTGCACAATGAGCTGATCCACAAGGACTGGTTCCAGACTCTGCCGGATTTCAATGCCTATGTCGTCCGCAAAGGGCAGGCCCTCAGCGATTACGCCTGCGACCCCATGGGCTGGCGGCGCAAGTGTCTGGTGAACATTGCCAAAGCCGGGATGTTCTCCTCCGACCGCACCATTGCCGAGTATGACCGCGATATCTGGCATCTGGGGAAGTAATCGTTTTTACTTTGCGTCATCCCAGCATCCAGCAGTTTCTTGTAGAAGATGCACTGCTTTCTGGTTGTGTAACCTTCGTTTCTCCCCGCCGCAAAACATTCTATATTTTTGACTCCACACTCACCCTCGCATCCTTCTGCAAACACCTTTCATTCTCCGATCTGATTCATACAATGCTATGGCATCGTAGAATCGGGTCGGATTTTTTGCATTGTTGTTTACAGCACACGGACTAAGAGGGTGGGCACCTAAATATATACCCCCAATACTGGATGTCCAGTATTGGGGGTATATATCACACAACATTTGTGCAACAGCCTCCTTTTTATGGGAAGAGCTATCATTTCGGTACGCCGGAGCATCTGCGGACGCTCCGGCGTACCATTTTTACAGGGAAGGCTTCTGCTCCAACAGGTCTGTCATGCTGCGCAGGCTGATGCCAAGGGTGGAAAGGTTATGCAGCATGGCGCTGGTGGCAGGGGGCAGGATGCCCAGAGCCCCCAGAAGGATGAGGGCCGAGTTGAAGCTGAGCACAAAGCGGTAATTGCTGCCCACCCGCTTTTGCAGGGCGTTGGCAATGGCTTTTAAGGTCACCAGCTCTTCCAGACTGTCCGCGCGAATGGTCACATCGGCAATCTCCCGGGCGATGGCGGCACCGGAATGGATGGCGATGCCGATATCTGCCGCCGACAAAGCGGGCGAATCGTTGATGCCGTCGCCGATCATCACCACTGTATGTCCCTCGGCTTTTGCATCGCGGACAAAGGCGGCCTTATCCTCCGGCAGCACCTCCGCAAAGCAGCGGTCTACCCCCACCTGCGCCGCAATGGCGCGGGCAGTGCGTTCACTGTCGCCGGTCATCATGACGGTCTGAGCGATGCCCAGCTTTTGGAGCTGGCGCAGCACCTGTGCCGCTTCCGGGCGCAGGGGGTCTGCAATACAGATGACCCCCGCCAGTACCCCGGATGCTGCCAGATACAGGTGGGAATACTGCGGGTCCAGCCCATCAAACTTTGCCTGTTCCCCTGCCGGGATGGTGCAGCCCTCGTCCTCGAAAATAAAGTGAGCGCTGCCGATGACCACCCGCTTGCCCCCTACCCGGCTGGCAATGCCATGGGCCACGATATACTCCACCTCGGAGTGCATCTCTTCGTGAGAAATTCCCCGCTCCTTGGCAGCACGGACGACGGCGTTTGCCATGGAATGGGGGAAATGCTCTTCCAGACAGGCGGCAAGCTGCAATACCTCCTGCTCCCCGCAGCCGGAGAAAGGCACCACCTGCACCACCTGTGGGGTGGCACGGGTGAGGGTGCCGGTCTTATCGAACACGATGGTGTCCGCCTTTGCCAACGCTTCCAGATACTTGCCGCCCTTTACGGTGATGTGATATTCCCCGCACTCCCGCATGGCAGAGAGCACCGCCAGCGGCATGGAAAGCTTCAGCGCACAGGAGAAGTCCACCATCAAGATGGAGATGGCCCGGGTGACGTTGCGGGTAAAGGCATAGGTAGCCACCGTACCGGCAAGGCACCACGGCACCAGACGGTCGGCCAGCTGCAAAGCCCGATTTTCGGTGCCGGACTTGAGCTTTTCCGATTCCTCGATCATCGCCACGATCTTATCGTAGCGGTTGGCACCGCCCTCTGCCTTGGCCACAAGGACGCATTCGCCCTCTTCCACCACTGTTCCGGCGTAAACGGTGGCACCGGTGGTCTTGCGCACCGGCATGGACTCGCCGGTCAGGGCAGCTTGGTTCACCATGGCTTCGCCTTCCAGCACCATGCCGTCCAGCGGGATCATGTTGCCGGAGCGCACCACCACTTCGTCCCCGGCGTGGACACGGGTCAGCGGCACCAACACCTCGCCCTGCGGGGTGCGCACCCAGACCTTATCCACGTTCAGCGCCATGCTG
>ERZ831634.2409-NODE-2409-length-16345-cov-4.713751_pt1 | contig 16345 bp, 13 predicted proteins | sample MGYA00519953_ERZ831634 | MGnify/ENA primary metagenome ERZ831634 (study PRJEB31850, sample SAMEA3708718) | human gut metagenome | biome: human gut; feature: human-associated habitat; material: faeces | place: China | collected 2014 ... | reverse complement strand
CTGACGAAAAATCCATTCGCCAGCCGACCACCTCATTTGTGCGGTGTTACCTTAACATAAAGACGGCACTGCCTTTCCTGAAAACAGGGGAGACAGTGCCGTATTTTGATATGCTGGATAGCTTTTCACCCACAATTGCTCATTCCGAATTCCGAATTACTTACGCTTCCGCCTTCTTCAGCGCCGGATGGAACAGCCGGCTGCGGTGGTACGCAATCGCCTCCAGCGCAGAGCAGAGCATCCATCCTACCGGGTACGCCAGCGCAACAATGACGAAGCGCAGCTGTTCATCCGCAATCATCGTTGTGGCGAGATAAAGGTAGATTTGGCGGAATATGACGAACGAGAACAGCATGATAACCGTCGGAACCACCGATTCGCCGATGCCGCGCAGTGCGCCCGCATACATCTGATTGAACGAAATGACAAGATAGAAGGGCGTGATGATATACAGGAAGCGCGCCCCGAAGGAAATGACCGCCTCCGACGGGGAAATAATCGACAGCAGCGGGCGCGCCAGCAGTATCACGCCGACAGCGCACACGCCCATGCACCCCAGCGACAGCAGGATGCCTGTGCGAACGCCTTTGCGCGCGCGCTCCGGCTGCTGCGCGCCCCAGTTCTGCGCCACGAATGTCGTCGAGGCCTGCCCAATTGCCGTCGTGGGCACCATCAGGAACATGTCGATGCGGTTGTACGCCGCCCAGCCCGATGCGCTCAGGTCGCCAAGGTCGTTGATGTACGCCTGTACGAACACGTTCGAGAACGAGGTCAGACCCTGCTGGATGCTCGCGGGCAGGCCAATCAGCAGGATTTCCTTCATCGTCCGCCCGTCGATGTGCAGCTTGCTCCACCGCAGCCCGAAGGACGCGTTCTCCTTCGTCAGCACATACAGCACGAGTACCGCGCTTGCCGCTTGTGCGATAATCGTCGCATACGCCACACCTGCCACGCCCATGTGGAAGCAGATGACGAACAGCAGGTCCAGCACGGTGTTGACGACCGCGGAGAAAACGAGAAAGTACAGCGGGCGCCGCGAGTCGCCAACGGCGCGCAGAATCGCGCTGCCCATGTTGTAAATCAGCAGTCCCGCAATGCCTGCAAAGTAGATGGTCAGGTACTCGGTTGCTTCCGCCAGCATGGAATCCGGCGTGCGCATCAGCTGCAAACTTGGCTTTACAATTGCCACGCCGACTGCCGTCGCCACGATGCACAGCAGGAACGTCATCAGCATCGTCGTATGCACCGCTTTGCTGATGCGCTCATGGCTTTTCGCGCCGTACGCCTGACTGATGACTGCCCCGGCACCAAGCGACAGACCGTTGCATACGCCGATGAGCATGTTGATGATGTTGCCCGTTGAACCGACTGCTCCCAGCGCCGTTTCCCCAACGAAATTGCCTACCACGATGCTGTCCACCGCGCTGTACAGCTGCTGGAAGAGCAGCCCGACGGTCAGCGGCAGCGCGAAATCAATATATTGCCGCAGAATATTGCCTTGTGTCATGTCGGCATCCCTGCCGCGTGCGCGTGTCATGAAAGTACGTCCCTCCTTGCGTATACACCATCAGCATAGCACGATGCCGCCAGCGCGTCAAGGGAGGGGTGGATTCAGTTGCGGAATTAGAAGGTTTTGCGTCTGCAATCTTTCCGGGAGGGAATGCGCCTTGCAATGCCGCGGACGGCGAGGGCAGTTTTGCCATCAGGTATTGGCATACGACGGCGCTGGATTGTAAAAGCAGTGATTGCCAATGCGGATTTGAAAATACCCCACGCTCGATGGGAAATTGTTCGGACATGTCGAAGAATACGGGTTGAAGAACCAAAGCGCTTCCCAGAGATTCGCCAGCCGCCCGCCCGCCATCGCCCATTCCGCAATTTCGTAGTGAACGTTTGTCGGATTCATATTGTAGACGTTTTGCAGGTTCGTCCGGCCGGATAGCCGTGTGCGGACGCAGTTGAACTGACCGTCCTGATAGATGACGGCGGGGATGGTATTGTAGCGCCCGTATTCCCCGACGCTGGTGCGGACACGGTTCATGACCACGCTCGCGACGGCTTTCATGCCGTTGTCACCTTCGCCGCCGGCTTCGCACTGGATGAGACGCGCAAAAAGTTCCAAGTCTGTCATGCTGGGTTCACCTCCGATGGAGGGGATATGAGGGAAAAAAGCGGTTTAGAACAGGTGTGATTGGCAGAACTGCCGTTGCTATGAATGACAGTTAGATATAGCAAACTTGCAATTCACCGCGAAAATTCGCTGAAAACCATCAAAATCTGCATAAAAACATGGAAAGAACAGCGAAATACCTTGACGGAACAGCACGAATCCTGTACAATCGAGCATGTGGTGAACAACGGCGTTCATGCCACGCAGATGGGGAAAGGCTCCCTGCCTTTGAGCAGGTGGAGTATGCCCTGCGCGCGGCATGAGCGCCTTTTTGCATCTCTTTTCGGCAGACAGCACAAGCGCCGGAAAGACAACTCGAAGGAGGTTTCAGCCATGATTGATACGCGGGATTCATCCCTTTTCGGCACACGCAATCCGATGGAAGGGGAGGTGCGCATTCCCAGCGGGTGCGCCATCGCGGGCATTTTCCACAAGAAGGGCGGCAAAATCGGCGGCGATACCATCATCCGAGCGATGGAACCCATGCACGACCGCTCCAACGGGTTGGGCGGCGGCTTCGCGGGGTATGGCATTTATCCTGATTTTGCGGACTGCTATGCCTTCCATATGTTCTACGACAATGAGTCCGCGCGGGATGACTGCGAGCATTACCTGAAGCGCTTCTTCGATATTCACAGCATGTCCGTCATGCCGACGCGCCCGATGCGCGAAATCACCGATCCGCCGATTATCTGGCGCTATTTCGTCACCCCGAAGGCGTGGCGCTGTCAGGAAGAGGCGATGGATGAGGATGCGTTCACGGCGGCGCATGTGCTGCACGTCAACGTCAACATCCCCGGCGCGTTCATCTTCTCCTCCGGCAAGAACATGGGCGTCTTCAAGGGCGTTGGCTACCCGGAGGACATGGGGCGCTTCTTCCGCTTGGAGGAATACGCCGCGACGTGCTGGACGGCGCACGGGCGCTATCCGACGAACACCCCCGGCTGGTGGGGCGGCGCGCACCCGTTCACGCTGCTGGACGTGTCCGTCGTCCACAACGGCGAAATCTCCTCCTACGACGCGAACCGCCGCTGCATGGAGATGTACGGCTACACCTGCACGCTGATGACCGACACAGAGGTCATTGCGTACATGATTGACTACCTCGTGCGCAAGCAGGGCTTGACGTATTCGGAAGCGGCGAACGTGCTGGCGGCACCGTTCTGGTCGACGATTGAGCACATGCCGGAGGAAGAGAAGCGGCGGATGCTGCTTTTGCGCCAGCGTTTTCCGTCGATGCTCATCAACGGGCCGTTCTCCATCCTCGTCGGTTTCACCGGCGGCATGATGGCGCTCAATGACCGTTTGAAGCTGCGGTCGATGGTCGTCGCGGAGACGGAAGACATGGCGTATGTCGCCAGCGAAGAATGTGCGATTCGCCGCATTGCCCCAGATGTTACGAACGTCTGGGCACCGCGCGGCGGTCAGCCTGTCATTTTTACCACGGAAGGGGGTCGCGCCTGATGGCTGTGGATTTTTTCTATCCCGCGTATGAGGTGGTGCGCAACCAGGACCGCTGCATCACCTGCCGCGTCTGCGAACGCCAATGCGCCAACAAGGTGCATCAGTACGATGCGGAACTGGGGCTGATGATTTCCGACGAAAGCGCGTGCGTCAACTGCCAGCGCTGCGTGTCGCTCTGCCCGACCCGCGCGCTGAAAATCGTCAAGACCGACAACACATTCAAGGATAACGTCAACTACACCGCGCAGGCGATGACGGAAATCTACCGTCAGGCGCAGTCGGGCGGCGTGCTCTTGTCCGCGATGGGCAACCCCGCGCCGCTGCCTGTCTACTGGGATAAGCTGCTGATTAACGCCTCGCAGGTCACGAACCCGTCCATTGACCCGCTGCGTGAGCCGATGGAGACGCGCGTCTACCTCGGCAGCCGTCCCGAAGGCATCCGCCGCGACAAGGACGGCAAGCTCATTGACGACACGCCGCCCCAGCTCAAGCTCGAAGTGCCGATTATGTTCTCCGCCATGTCTTACGGCTCGATTAGCTATAACGCGCATGAGTCCCTTGCGCGCGCGGCGGAGAAGCTCGGAACGTATTACAACACCGGCGAAGGCGGCTTGCATCAGGACTTCTACAAGTACGGCGAACACACGATTGTGCAGGTCGCGTCGGGACGCTTCGGCGTCAATCACGATTACCTGAACGCGGGCGCGGCGATTGAAATCAAGATGGGGCAGGGCGCGAAGCCGGGCATCGGCGGCCACCTGCCGGGCAGGAAGATTGTGGCGGATATTGCTAAAACGCGCATGATTCCCGAAGGCTCGGACGCCATTTCCCCCGCGCCGCACCATGATATCTACTCCATCGAGGATTTGCGCCAGCTGGTTTTCTCGCTCAAGGAAGCATCGCGGTACACCAAGCCTGTCATCGTCAAGATTGCGGCGGTGCATAACGTCGCGGCGATTGCGTCCGGCATTGCGCGTTCCGGCGCGGACATCATCGCCATCGACGGCTTCCGCGGCGGCACGGGTGCTGCGCCCACCCGCATCCGCGATAACGTCGGCATCCCGATTGAACTGGCGCTCGCAGCAGTGGATACGAGACTCCGCCAAGAGGGCATCCGCGACCGCGTGAGCCTCGTCGTCGGCGGATCAATTCGTTCCAGCGCGGACGTCGTCAAGGCGATTGCCCTCGGCGCGGACGCGGTGTATATCGCCACCTCGGCGCTGATGGCGCTGGGCTGTCACCTGTGCCGCTCCTGCCAGACGGGGCGCTGCAACTGGGGCATCGCCACGCAGATTCCGGAATTGACCCAGCGCCTGAACCCCGATATGGGCTGCCAGCGGCTGGTCAACCTTATCACGGCGTGGAACCACGAAATTAAGGAAATGATGGGCGGCATGGGCATCAACTCCATCGAAGCCCTGCGCGGCAACCGCTTGATGCTGCGCGGCGTCGGGCTGAACGAGAAGGAGCTTGAAATCCTCGGCGTCAAACATGCGGGAGAGTGAGCAGCATGAAGAGAATCTACGTCAACGAGAAATGGTGCCTGGGCTGCCATCTGTGCGAATACTACTGCGCGTTCGCCAATTCCGGCAAGAGCGACATGGTCAAGGCGCTCAAAAACATCCGCATTCATCCGCGCATTCACATTGAGGAGGGTGCGAACGGCGTCCACTTCGCCGTCAACTGCCGCCACTGCGCTGACCCGCTGTGCGTCAAGGGCTGCATCACCGGAGCGCTGACACGGCAAAACGGCATGATCGTCATCGACGAGAACAAGTGCGTCGGCTGCTTTACCTGCATTCTGTCCTGCCCTTACGGCGCAATTGAGCCGGACGAGACGGGGCATGTGATGCAGAAGTGTGAGCTGTGCACCAAGAACGGCGCGGGCGAACCGCTGTGCGTCAAGAACTGCCCGAATCAGGCGATTGTCTACGAGGAGAGGTGAGAAGAGCGTGAAGTATGTGATTATCGGCAACGGGCCTGCGGCGGTCACGGCGGCGGAAACCATCCGGCGCGCAGATGACGCGGGCGAAATCACCCTGCTGTCCAAGGAAGACGAATTTACTTACTCCCGCCCGCTGATTTCCTACCTGCTCTGCGGCAAGACGGACGAAACCAGAATGCGCTACAAGCCGGCGGATTTCTACGCGCGCAACCGGGTGGATTTCCGCTCCGGCGTGGCGGCGGTGTCGATTGACAAGGACGAAAAGAACGTCACGGGTTCGGACGGAAATGTGTACCCCTATGACAAACTGCTGCTGGCGACGGGCGCGAAGCCGTTTGTGCCGCCGATTCCGGGGCTGGAAAGCGTACATTATCACACGTTCATGACGCTCAGGGACGCGCATGAACTGGCGGACTGCCTGACGAAGAACACGCGCGTACTGATTGTCGGCGCAGGCCTGATTGGGATGAAGTGTCTGGAAGGCATCCGCGACCGCGTGGCAAGCGTGACCGTCTGCGATTTGGCGAAGCAGGTGCTCCCGTCGATTCTGGACGCGGAAGCTGCGCAAATGGTGCAGAAGCACTGCGAAGCGCAGGACGTGACATTCCTGCTGGGCGACAGCGCCGCGCGGTTCGAGCCGGGCAAGGCCATCATGCAGAGCGGCAAAGAGGTCGAATTCGACGAGCTGGTGATGGCGGTGGGCGTGCGTCCTGCGACGGAGCTGGCGCAAAGCCTCGGTCTGGACGCGGCGCGCGGCATCCACACCAACGCGCAGGGCGAGACGGATATCCCGGATATTTTCGCCGCGGGCGACTGCGCGAAGTCCTTCGATGTGACGACCGACACCGAGCGTGTGCTGGCGCTGCTGCCGAACGCGACGCAGCAGGGCGAAATCTGCGGCTTGGCAATGGCAGGGAAGAGCGGCAAGAGCTTCAATGCCATCCCGATGAACGCAATGGACATGTTTGGCCTGCACATGATTACCGCGGGCACGATGACGGGCGATGACCACATCACCCGCGAAAACGGCAGCTACAAGCGCCTCTGCACGAAGGACGACCGCCTGATGGGGTACATCCTCGTGGGCAACGTGGCGCGCGCGGGCATTTATACGGCGCTGATCCGCGAGAAAACGCCGCTTTCCAGCATCGACTTTGAACTCATGCTGGATAAGCCGCAATTGATGGCGTTCTCCCGCCGCGATCGGGCGACGCTGATGGGAGGGAGCAGACTGTGAGAATCGTAGCGGGCGACAAGCACTTCCGCGAGCTGAACGAGGAAATCAACACCTGTCCGGACACGGAAATCGAGCTTGACAACGTGTGCGGACAGCGGTATATTTGTTCTGGACTGTCTGGCAAAAAAGTGACGATTCACGGTATTCCGGGCAATGCGCTGTGCTGCTATCTGGACGGCTGCGACGTCGAAGTCCTCGGCAATGCGCAGGATGCCACCGGCGACACCATGAACAGCGGCACGCTGACCATCCACGGTCACTGCGGCGACGCGACGGGCTACGCCATGCGCGGCGGCACGATTTTTATCGAGGGGAACGTCGGCTATCGCGCGGGTATCCACATGAAGGCGTACCAGACGCACATTCCCGTGCTTGTCGTCGGCGGCGAAGCGGGTTCGTTCCTCGGCGAATATCAGGCGGGCGGCTACATCATCGTCCTTGGCTTGAACACGCGCGACCACGCCCCCGTCGGACGTTTCCCTGCTGCCGGAATGCACGGCGGCAAGATATTCCTGCGCACCGACTGCGATATGCCGTTCGACATTCCCGCACAGGTGCTGTCCCACGAAGCCGACGATGCGGAAAAGGCGGAAATCGCACCGTTCGTGCGGCAGTTCGCGGAAAAGTTCGGCAAGGATGCGGAGGCGATTCTCGCTGACCGCTTCGTTGTCCTCGTGCCGGACAGCGCGAATCCGTATCGGTCCATGTATGTGACCAACTAATCCAAAGCAGCGGTAAAGACCAGCTACGGGAGTGCGCACCGAAGGTTTCCAAAGGGCGACCGCAGGTTTCACCTGTTTTCATGCCCTTTGGTCGCTCCCGCAGGAGCGAAATCCCTGCGCAACAAGCAAAATCAAGTCCATTAGAATCATCAAGCCAATCTCCCAACCACCATGCGCACTCTGCGCGAAACAAGGAGGTTCCCCCTATGACTGAACAGGAAGTCCTTGACTTCGTCGAAGAAAACGACGTCAAATTTATCCGTTTGGCATTCGCCGATTTGTTCGGCACGCTCAAAAACATCTCCATCATGCCCACGCAGCTCCACCGCGCACTCAGCGGCAGCGTCTCCTTCGATGCGTCGGCGGTCAAGGGCTTCTGCGATATCAGCCATAGCGAGCTGTTCCTTCGCCCTGACCCGAAGACCATCACCCTCTTGCCGTGGCGTCCGCAGACGGGGCGCGTCGCCCGCATGATGTGCGACTGCCTCCTGCCTGACGGCACGCTCTTTACCGGGTATAGCCGGAGCATCCTCCGCCAGCAGGTCGAAAAGGCGAAATCGCTGGGGCTGACGTTCCAAATCGGCACGGAGTACGAGTTCTACCTTTTCCAATCCGACGACGCGGGGGAGGTTACCCTGCACCCGCAGGACAGCGCCGGTTACATGGACGTGTCGCCGCTGGACAAGGGCGAGAACGTCCGCCGGGATATTTGCCTGACGCTGGAAAACATGGGCATCATCCCTGAAAGCAGCCACCACGAGCATGGACCGGGGCAGAACGAGATTGATTTCCAGTACGCGGGTGCGCTCAAGGCGGCGGATAACGCCATGTCCTTCAAGACGACTGTGCGCACGATTGCCAACCAGTATGGGCTGTGCGCATCGTTCCTGCCCAAGCCTCTGCGCGACGAAAGCGGCAATGGGCTGCATATTAACCTCTCCATCGAGCGCGGCGGCATCAACATTTTCGAGCAGCAGGACGGGCAGCTGTCGCTTGACGCGCAGCACGCCATCGCAGGCATCCTCGGCCGAATCCGCGAAATCAGCCTGTTCCTGAATCCGCTGCCGTCCAGTTATCAACGGCTGGGCTGCTGGGAAGCCCCGAAGCGCATCAACTGGTCGTTCGGCAACCGCAGTCAGCTTGTCCGCATTCCAGCGGCGCATCCCGGCGCGGGTCGCATGGAGCTTCGTTCGCCCGACCCTGCCTGCAACCCGTATCTGGCGTTCGCGCTGGTGCTGGCGGCGGCCATGGAGGGCATCACCGAGGTGACGCCGCTGCAAGCCCCGCTTGATGATTCCGGCAGTCTGCCGGAATCGTTGGAAGAGGCGATTTCGCTGGCGGAAAAGAGCGCCTTCATCCGCGAGGTGCTGCCGGAAAACGTCATAGACGCGTATCTGGCGGAGAAAAAAAAGACGGCGGCGCGCTTTGAGGCGGACGCAAACGCGGTCTTTCAGCAGCATTTGCGCACCATCTGAGAAGGCAGGGGAGGAATCACCATGCAGGAACAAATCCTGTTGGCGGGCAGCACGGAGAAGAGTCGGATGCTGCTCCAAACCCTGCTGCCGCCCGGCACAAACCCGCCGCCGCGCATGTGCATGAGCGGTGCGGAAACCCGCCGCGCGCTGGGCGAGGATGACTGGCCGCTGCTTGTCATCAACACGCCGCTTAGCGACGAAAGCGGCATTGATTTGGCGATTGACGCCGCGTCGCACACGGCAACCAGCGTACTGATGCTCGTCAAGGCGGAATTGGCTGACCAAGTGCAGGCACAGCTGGAGAATTACGGGGTCTTCGTTGTCGCCAAGCCTGTTGCGCGCCCATTGTTCGATCAGGCGATTCGCTATGCGGCGGTGCTGCGGAATCGGCTGATGACGGTCTGCGCCGAAAAAGCGAAGCTGGAGAAGAAGCTGGCGGATGTGCGCGTAGTTGACCGCGCGAAATGTCTGCTGATTCAGTATCGCGGACTGACGGAGGAGCAGGCGCACCGCGCGATTGAAAAGCAGGCAATGGACACGCGGCAGACGCGCGTCGCCGTCGCCCAGACGGTCATCGATCATTACGACGAATAATACTATTTCCAGATTCACCTGCGCCATCTGCTTGCGCCTTTTCCCTTCTGGCGTCCGCTCATTCCACTTAGCGTAGCGCTGCTACGCTGCGTTTCATTCACGTTAGCCAGAATGAAAAATTCGCGGCGCATCTTGGCGCATTCTTATCTGGAAATAGTATAATCACTTGCGGCAGACAAAAATACGTCTGCCGCTTTTTTTCGACGGAAAATCGCTTGCATTTTGCCGCAAGTCATGCTAAACTGCAAGGTGGGGAAATTTGCAAAGGCGCTTTTCTGCTTCAATCGCCCGCAGTTCCTCGCACGAACACGAAGCTTTCATTTCCTATATAGGAGGAATTTATCTTTATGGCGAAGCCGCTTGTTGCCATCGTTGGCCGCCCCAACGTCGGCAAATCCACTTTTTTCAACCGAATCGCCGGAAAGCGCATCTCCATTGTGGAGGATACCCCCGGCGTGACCCGCGACCGCATCTATGCTGATGTGGAGTGGCAGAACCGCCGCTTCACGCTCATCGACACCGGCGGCATTGACCCGCACAGCGACGATGTGCTGCTCTCCCAGATGCGCCGCCAGGCCGAAATCGCCATGGATACGGCGGATGTTATCTGCTTCTTCGCCGATGGCCGCGACGGGCTGACCGATGACGACCGCGAAGTCGCCAACCTGCTGCGCAAGACGAAGAAGCCCATCCTGCTCGTTGTCAACAAGGTTGACCACATCAGCATGAATGACAACATCTATGAGTTCTACGAGCTGGGGCTGGGCGACCCGATTGCCATCAGCGCCGCGAACATGCTGGGGCTGGGCGACTTGCTGCAGGCCATCTGCGAAAAGCTCCCGCCCGCAGACAAGGACGAGATGGATGAGACAGAACATATCCTCCAGCTGGCGGTTGTCGGCCGCCCGAACGTCGGCAAGTCGTCGCTGGTGAATCGGCTGGTCGGCAGCGAACGCACGATGGTATCCGACATTGCCGGCACGACGCGCGACGCGATTGACACGCTCTTCACCGTCAACGGCACGCAGTACAACATCATCGACACCGCGGGCATCCGCCGCAAGCGCGCCGTGGAGGATGAGACGCTGGAGCGTTACAGCGTGCTGCGGTCGATTGCCGCCATCCGCCGCTGCGATGTGGCGCTGCTGCTCATCGACGCGCAGGACGGCGTGACCGAGCAGGATACCAAAATCGCCGGGCTCATCCGCGACGAGGGGAAGGCGGTTATCATCATCGTCAACAAGTGGGACGCGGTTGAAAAGGAAACCGGCACGCTGGAGCAATTCCGCAAGGAAGTGCTGGATGCACTGAAATTCATGGACTACGCGCCTGTGCTGTTCCTCTCCGCCAAAACTGGGCAGCGTGTGCATACCGTCATTGACACGGTGGATCAGGTCTGGGCGCAGACGAGCAAGCGCATCCCCACGGGTGTGCTCAACGACGTGCTGAACGACGCGACGGCGGACTTGCAGCCTCCGGCGACGAATGGACGGCGCCTGAAAATCTACTACATCACGCAGCAGAGTGCCTGCCCGCCCACGTTCATCCTCTTCGTGAACGAGGAAGCGCTGATGCACTTTGCTTATCAGCGGTATCTGGAGAACTATTTCCGCAAGACGTTCGATTTCACCGGCACGCCGATTCGTTTCATCCTGCGGGAAAAGACGAAGGAGGAAAAGTAACCGATGAATATATTGGCATATCTGGCAATTGCGGTTATTGCGTATCTGCTGGGGTCAATTTCGACGGGGATGCTCGTTTCTAAGGCAATGGGCGGCCCCGACCTGCATAAAGTCGGCAGCGGCAACACGGGCGCGACGAACGCCCTGCGTACAATGGGCAAAAAGGGCGGCGCGATTGTCTTTGCGGGCGACGTGGTGAAAGCGCTGCTGGCGTGCCTCGTTGGCCGGCTGTGGATGGGACAGAATGGCGCGCTGCTGGCGGGCTTGTTCGTCATCCTCGGACACAACTGGCCGGTGTTCTTTGGCTTCAAGGGCGGCAAGGGCGTCAGCAGCACATGCGGCGTGATGCTGATGACTTTCTGGTGGCAGGCGCTGATCTGCTACGTCATCACCATTGCGCTGATTGCCATCACGAAGTTCGTTTCCCTCGGCTCGCTGGCGTTGGTGGTGCTGTTCGGCATCCTCGTCACCGCGACGAACTGGGGAAACTGGCTGGTGATTGCGTGGGTCTGGGTGATTGCGGGGCTGTGCATCTATCGTCATCACGCGAACATCGGGCGGCTGATTCACGGCACGGAACGCAAGATTGGTCAAAAGGCATAATACTATTTTCAAATTCACCTGCACCATCTGCTCGTGCCTTTTCCCTTCTGGCGTTCGGTCGTTCCACTTAGCGTAGCGCTGCTACGCTGCGTTTCACTCCCGTTAGCCAGAATGAAAAATTCACTTCGCATCTTGGCGCATTCTCATTTGGAAATAGTATAACATAATCAGGCAATGAAAATCCGCAGCATGGACAAGTTCGTTCATGCTGCGGATTCTTTATGTGCGGATAGCTTTTACAGCTGCCCCGAAATCGCCCGCCAGAAGCCCTCGCCGCTGTTCTCGGTGATTTTCAGCGGACAGGGGAGTTTTGCGCGCACCTCATCGACGCTCATGTTGTCCAGAAACAGGTCGCCCTCGGCGCGAATCATGCTGCGGACAATCAAAATTTCGTCCGCCTGCACGTCCTGGCACTGCGCCACCAAGTCCTGCCCGGTAATCAGCCCTGCCACCGTCACGCTCTCGCCGAAAAATTTGTTGACAATCGGGCGCACCTCGACGGTCGTGCCGCGCGGGGCGTGCTTGTTCGCTAATTCCCGCAGGAATGGCGCGACGCTCGTTCCGGTCGCAATGCAAATGCGGCGCGGCGGCGTTTCTTCCATCGGCAAATCCTCCGCCGCGTATTCGAGGTCAGTCTCGAACATCCGCAGCATCCCGACACCGTTCTCAATCTGCGGGTAATCCTCGTATTCCTCGTCCGTCGGCAGCGGCAGACCGGACAGGCAGTAGAATTCATCCGCCGGGAAAACAAGGCGCGTGCCGATTTCCCGCAGGAAGCGCTCCTGATACGGCTTCACGCTTTCAATCAGGTCGGCTGCCATTTGCTTGTTGTAGGGTTTGATGTATGGCAGCCCGTCGCGGAACTTCGTCAGCCCAATCGGCACAAGGGCGATGGACTGCACCGCCGGCCGCAGCGTTTCGAGATCCTCCAGCGATTTTTTGAGGATTTCGCCGTCGTTCCAGCCGGGACAGAGCACCATCTGCGCGTGGAAGCGGATGCCGTTTGCCTTGAGAAGCCGCAGATTGTCCATGATTTTCGCGGCGTTGGGGTTGCGCAGGAGCTTGACGCGCATGTCCGGGTCGGTGCACTGCACGGAGACGAACAGCGGCGACACCTTGCGGCGGATGATGCGGTCAAGTTCGTGGGCGTCGATGTTGGTCATGGTGATGTAGTTGCCCATCATCAGGGACAAGCGCCAGTCGTCGTCCTTGACGTACAGCGTTTTGCGCATTCCCGGCGGCATTTGGTCGATGAAGCAGAAAATGCAGTGATTCCGGCACGGGCGCGGCTTGGAGACAATCGTCTGGTCGAGCGTCAGCCCCAGCGGCTCCCAGTCCTCTTTGCGAACGTGCACCGTGCGCGTCTGTCCGCCTGCGTCCTCCACCATCATGTCGAAGCGTTCCTGCGCAGTGAGCGCCTGATAGTCAATCTGGTCGATAATGGGTTCGCCCGCAATAGAAACAAGCTTATCGCCCGCTACCAAACCGAGGCGCTGGGCAATCGAACCGGGCTGTACATGGGTAATTGCGGTGGACACGAGGACACCTCCGTGGATTTGTCAATTCAATCAATGGAATGCCGTTTCATTATGCGCCAATTGCCCCCAAAAGTCAAGGGAAGGCAGAAATGCGGCGATTTTCAAGGAAAACAACCGCGAATACTGATGTTATTTAACAACCCAATACCCATAGTCAATGTCTTGAATGGTAATTGTAGATCCGTCTGCATAGAGAATCTTGTGTATACCACAATATACTTTGTAGATCTTGCTACGGTCAGGGATTACAAAGTTGTCAGAATAGACCGTACTGCCGGGATTTACAGTGCGCATTGTTGTGCTGTAATATACCGAATCACCATAAATCTTGTTTCCCCACGCATCTTCAGCATAGACATACAATTCAAATGCCTTAACGGCACGACCATATTCCTGATTGCTGATCTCAAATTTGATTTGAAACTTGTCATTGCTAAGCGAGTTCCATGTTGCATATGCACCATTTTTGATGTAAAGAGTAACACCGTCTTCTGGTTCAACATAAACTGTAATTTTTACAGATTTGTTACTCCCGTCAGTTGTTGTTGCAACCAGCGTATATTTTCCTGCTGTATTAAAAGTTATCGATGAAGTGAGCTTACTGCGCGTGATGGTGTATGCACCAAAAATGGATTTGATTTCTTTTCCTTCGCTATTCATAACAGTCCAGTTAAGTGATTTATTGCTTGCATTAGACGGCTCAAATCTTACTAAAGAAGCAAATGATTTGGAACTGTTAACCCTTAATCGTATCTCAGAAGAAACTGCGCTCAGTTTGGAAACGGGTTGTATGACGGTAATGCTATACACAAACTGTGCACCGCCATTGTCTGCAGCGGTACAGGTGACTGTGCAAGTGCCGACGCCAACTGCCTTGATGAAGCCAGCGGAGTTAACAGTAACAATTGATTCATTATCAGAGGTCCAGAGCATTGCTTTCTTAGATGCATTTTGTGGGTTGATGGTAGGCGCTAGTGTCTTGCCTTTGCCGACATCAAGTGTTATTGCACTTGAATCATCAGTGATAGAAGAAACTGCGTTTCGAACGGTAATCTGGCAGGAAGCACGCTTTGGTTCATCAACGGGTTCTGTTGACTTTGCGCGAATAGTTACAGTACCAGCTTTATGTGCCGTAATATGCCCAGTTTCGTCAATGCTGGCAATGCTGCTGTCACTCGAAGTCCAAATAACGTCACGATAGTAGGCATTAGCGGGTTCAATCGACACAGAAATAGTGGTCGAATTCAATCCGGCGATAGGCGCATTGATAAGCAAATCGTTGGAATCGGCGGATAGCTTGATACGTGCAACAGGTTCAATGACATCAACAAATAAAAGTGCATAAGTTTCTGAGTCATCCTTGACGGAACAGGTTATAATCGCGGAACCTTCAGAGACAGCAGTGATTGTACCGTAAGAACTGACCTTAGCGACGCTATCGTCAGAAGATGACCAAACCAAATTAACCTGTTTGTTTTTGCTATCACCTAACGTTGTGACATTGGGATTGACAGCTTTTTGTTTTCGAGAAAATAGCTGGATGTGCTGCTCGCTGAATTCCAACATGAATTGCGAATTAACGTTATACGCTACAGAACAAGGGGTAGGACTCGGAGAAGGGGTTGGAGAAGGTGTAGGAGTAGGCGTTGGACTTGGAGTCGGAGTTGCTGTTGCAGTAGGCTTCATAGTTGGAGTTGGCGAAGGCGTTGCAGTGGCTTTGGGCGTATGAGTTGGGGCAGGTGTAGAAACTTTTGTGGGAGCGGGGGTTCGAGAGGTTTTCTCGGTTGCTCTGGGTGTGGCAGTAGGAGTGACATAAATGGCTTTTTTGTAATTGTCTATGGTATAATGGGAAGAACCGTCCCATTTTTTGTATAGTGCCACCACATCAGAAATGCTAATTGCAAGATTCAAGTTTTGCCCATCAATATAAGAAGCACTGGTGATGCCGATAACCTGACCGTTGTCGTTCAATAGCGCACCGCCGCTGCTCCCGTGAGAAATAGGCGCGGTAAACTGAATCCAGTTTACACCATCTTCGTTATATACAGAACTGACATTACCGAGTGATACAGTATTTTTCAATCCAATGGGGCTACCAATGGCAACAATACTGCTGCCTCTCTTAATAGAGTCGGTTGAGTATTCAAGCGGCTGCATAATTGTTGGCGTCATGAATTGCAGAATAGCAATGTCGTTTTCTTTGCTGGCAAGACTTTTGTCACAAAATATTGATAGCCATCATCGCTGTCTGCGATGATAGTGGAGGCATTTTCAATAACATGGTAATTTGTGATGAGAGTCATGTTGTCGAACATCAAAAAGCCGCTACCTGTTGCAATTTCGTTATTGTTTTTATCAAAAATCTCTAACATCAAAACAGGGAGAGCAGAAGTTTCCGCATCATTAACCCCCAATGGGCAAAAAGCCTCTGTAGTAAAAGTCACTTTTGTGAGGGACGATCCTTTATAATCATTTTTTCCAACCGGAATTTCCCTTATGATATTCTTTTTAGGAAATTCAGAAAATAACTGTCGCCTACCATCTTTCTCAATCGAGAACATTACGGCACCTCTGTTAGTTAACCAATCCCCTAATGTCCCGGGATTTTGCATAATCTGCCCGAAGAAGTCTCCAGATACTGAGGCATTAACAGATAACGCAAAGTTAGCGATCGGATACCCATCGACAACTTGCCTTTTTTGAGCGACCATAGAATGACTAATCATCCAAAATAAAAGAAAAAATAGAGAATGTGTTTTCATGCTATTCATTGAATCGTATTCTTTTAATAAATTGTTACTTGATTATCAACTATTGTATATTGAAAAGGTACATTAATCCGTATTATATTGAAAATTTGTGGAAGCGTTTCATTATTAATAAACTTACCGGTAAATACCTTATGTTCCAAACCA
>ERZ831634.2384-NODE-2384-length-16477-cov-5.579162_pt1 | contig 16477 bp, 14 predicted proteins | sample MGYA00519953_ERZ831634 | MGnify/ENA primary metagenome ERZ831634 (study PRJEB31850, sample SAMEA3708718) | human gut metagenome | biome: human gut; feature: human-associated habitat; material: faeces | place: China | collected 2014 ... | reverse complement strand
TCGCCCTGCGGGCTTCACCTCATCCCTCTCGGCAATAAACTGTTGAGAGGGTGTGCCAGTTCCAGTGTTCCGATTATATTTTTAATTTTTTCTGATAGTAATTAGCTGATTATCACTAAAAAAATTATAAGAGCTTTGGAACATCGGAACGTTGGAACAATATCCGCTCTTCGTTAGTTATGCTAATTATTGCTTTACTATTTTGCGTTTTCTCTTGCTTAGCGTTACAATCTGCCATACGCGGAAAAGAGCGGATCGATAAATGCACCTTGTATCAATCGCTTTTGCAGCGCGTTTATTTCATATTTGTAACCCGGTAGATTGTAGGGATCAATTACACATTTATTGTCCACTTCATTACTCTGAGGGAAATTTCCCTTACGAAACAGTGTCATTCTTTTATAAAATTGGTTTCCTTCTTCGGAAATAAGAGTTTTTTCTATCAATGGAAAGACGCTGAGAGTATCTGGATAGGTTGCTTTGACACTCCAAATAAACAACTCTTCCATAACAGGTAAGACGGAGTTGTTCAAATATTGAATGTGATTGTGTATTAAACTGCTCGAAAAAATAGAAATAGATGGATTTAGCAATAATTCAATATATGCTCTCTGAACCAAAGTCGCATGAAGGTCAAAAACTGGCAACAAAATATTTGTGCGTTCTCTGGTTGACCAGTCTAATACATTAAATGATTGAAGGCCCTCCATGGCCTCAGTTAAAGAGTATATATGAAGGTATTTCTCTATAAGGAAATTGTTGAAAAGCGTTTGTAATAGAGGTGAAATTGCATATGATTCTTTTGGTAGACCTTTAATCGGGGTATTTAAGGTGGGGATAGAGTACCGGGTAGCATTTGCTAACTCAGGGATTGCAACAAAAAATGCTCCCTCATCTTTCCACATATGCAATTTGGACATTTGACCTTCGTCGCTGGTATCTGCTTGATTACCACTTTGAGTAAGAGTGTTACAGGTTGCAAGTAAAGATGTCATTCCGCTTTTTGGCAGAAACTCGGCCATTTTATCCAACGGATAATTATCTGTGAGCAAGTTACGAAACTGTATGCGATTGTTTACCAGAAATAGAAGGAACCATACGCATGGAACAGGAATTTTATCGGATTGTAGTCTATTTTTCAAAGAGTTCATTTCTTCCCGTAGGGCCGCTTTACATTCTACGGAGTTCAGTGCTATATTGGCTACGGTTTTGGCGTCATTGCATTCTGTTGACGTAATCTGATTCAAAAAATCACGGTATTTCCTCACAAATTCTTGCTTAAAATTGTTGCTTGCTGTTTTAGACTCAGTGGTAAAGGATACTAATTCTGGGTTAGCTTTTAGCAATTTGTTGCTGGCTTTTCCAATAGAAATATGTTCCAAGTTATCATGGCAAAAGCAATATGCAAAAGTCATGATTAAGTGATCGCATAACCACGGTTTGAAATATTGGTATGAGTTTCGCGTAGGAAAGAGTATAGGCTCTGCATTGAGGCCTGACATAAGGTGAGGAAAAAGAGACTCACCGCATATGTCTACACAGAACGAAGCTAAATCACTTAATGATGGAGGAGTCGTGAATTCATGCGCCCCAAACAAGAGAGAAGGGATTGTTTTATAGGCATATGGAAGTATACCCTGCATAAGAGCTGAGTTCCAGATGGGACCGTGCGTATCCTTGAGTGAGTCCCACAATAGGTTTTCAAAGGCACCGAAGAAATACATCACGCTTCCTCCTTTGTGTATATTTGAATATAAATCCGCAAAAGTTTTTTCTTAATTTCCCTTCCTGACAGATGGCGGCCCTTCTGGTATTCTTGTGTCAAGCAAAGGAGGTTGCGATTATGAAACGTGCAGTAACATTTTACGATCCTGAAGAGGAACGGGAGGACCTGATTGCCTTGGCAAAGGCCGAGTTTCGAGAAAGATGCAAAGAAGATCCCCGCATCAGGGCAGAAGAGGTGTTTCCTGAACTCTTCAATAGTATGGGCGGGCAGAAAAAGCTTATCGATCCGCTCCAATTTGAAATAGGATCGCCAGAATACCAGCGGGCACAGGAGGACCGGATTGCGGCTAATGTGGGGGTGTCCTTTGACATGGCTCCCCATATGACGGAAAAGTTGCTTGACGTTGGAACTGGAAATTCATCCAATCCAGTGGCGGCTGTAGCCAAGGTTTCGAGTGCTTCTTTGACCACTGCAAAGTCTGCACCCGTTGCTCCCGCACAGGACAGCTCTTCTGCAACGCCGAGTGTTCCCCCTGTGGCTCCGGCAGCAAACTCGTTGTTCTCTAAACCGCACCAGTCGATTGTGCTTAGTAACGAGACACCGACACCGAATGAGGTCGCACAGCAGATCGTGGCCGTGGAAACTATCCGTGTTATTGGTGAGGTTCCCTATGTCTACGAGAAAGGGTATCACACAGTTATCTCTGTTGAAAACCTGAAGCGGCTTATTGTGCGGGATTGCCGCGAGGTTACTGGAAATCTCACGCCGCGTTTTGTGGAGGATGTGTTTCGGCTCATTATGCTGGAGCCCAATATTGCACAGCTTGAGGTCGATAAGAACGAACGGTATCTTTCGTTTGAGAATGGTGTCATTGATCTTGACACAGAATATTTCATGCCGCATTCGCCGGTATATCCAGTCTTTTACAAGATCACTGCACCGTATATCCCGGGAGGGGGAGCACACCCGGTCTTTGACGCCTACTTGGAGACTGCGACTGGTGGTGACGCTGATTTGAAAGAACGTTTCTTGCAGATGATTGGCTTTTGTCTTGTACCGGACCATTCGCGGAAATATTTCTTTATTCTGCAGGGGGTCCCGGATAGTGGCAAATCTATGCTGGCCCGCTTCACCCGCAGTTGTATCAATCCGGGGGCTTCAGTCGCTTTGGACTTTTCGGAGTTGACTGGCCATTTCTCGGCGGCTAATCTCATCGGAAAGCAGCTTTGCCTTTCCATGGATCTTCCGTCTACGCCTCTCTCTCCGAAATCGGTGGGACTTTTTAAGACGCTGACTGGCGGAGATGCTATTACTGCGGACATCAAGTACAGACCTCACGTGACCTTCACCAATCAGGCGAAGTTCATCTTCGGCTCCAACCATCCGCTGATTACGCAGCAGGCCGACCCTGCATTCTTCAGGCGTGCTATTGCTCTGCCGTTTCGGTACACAGTTCCCTTTGAGAAGCAGGATGCACAGCTTGAAGAAAAGTTGGCACTTGAGCGCCCTGCTATCGTTTATGATGCGCTTCAGGCATACTATCGGTTGCGTCAGAATAACTACGTGTTCTGTGGAGATTTCCACGTGAATTCGCTGTTTTCTGGATACTTCTCCGCTGAGGAGACTGCAAGCATTGAAGAAAACCTTGCCAGTTTTCTTTTGGAACATTATCAGCCCGCGATTGATGAAAGGGTGTTTGTGGAAGACATCTGCGAACAGTTTGTGGCCGCGTATAATGTTCCGGTCAACACGTACTCGTTCGGCGCAAAGATTTTGAATGCATGTCTCAGCCTTGGATGGACAAATGTTCGCCGCGGCATTAAAACTCGGAAAGATGGCGGAGCAAATCCTCAGGCCACTTTGTCCGGACTGTCCAGAAAGGACAACGGTGATTGAGATGACGCACTCGAGTTGGCTGGATGATTTGCCGTTGTTCTTGACGGTGTACGAAGCCGGAGAAGTTCTACGGGTGGGGCGTAGCACGGCCTATGAACTGGTGCGGAGCGGGAGGTTAAAAAGCGTACGAGTTGGCAAGCAAATTCGCGTGCCCAAAACCGAAATCATTAAAATTTTAAACTCCAAATAATAGGGAGGGCTATGCCCTCCCTATTCTACAGCGGAGACTAACTATATTCAATAGGGAGGACAATTATGGCCCGTAAAAATATTAGCCGTGCCGCGCAAGGCTCCGGCACGATCAGAAAGAAAACTGTTGTCCGTAAAGGACACACCTATACATTTTGGGAGGCGCGATTGACCGTGGGCTATGACCCCGGTACAGGAAAACAAATTCAGCGGTCTTTCTCTGGAAAAACACAGAAGGAGGTTCGCGAAAAGATGCAGGCCGCAGCCGTGGAGGTCAATGCTGGTACTTATAAGGAACCGTCCAAAATGACCTTGGGAGAATGGCTGGACACTTGGCTGAACGAATATTTAGGTGGGGTCAAGCCAATGACGGTTGTAAACTACACTCAACACGTTGAAAACCATATCAAGCCCGCCCTTGGCAAAACAAAGCTATGTCAACTGGATGCACCAAAAATTCAGCATTTCTATAATGATTTGCAAAAACCTCACGGTGACACTCCGGGCCTCGCTGCTAAAACAGTCAAGTGTGTAAACGGGGTTCTTCACAAGGCTTTACAACAGGCCGTAGCGGTTGGTTATTTGCGGTTCAATCCAGCAGATGCCTGTAAACTTCCCAAGGTTGTCCGCAAAGAGATTAAACCGCTGGACAATGCTGATATTTCGGCTTTTCTAAAAGCTATCGAAGGGCACTGTTTTGAAGCAATCTATATTCTGACCCTTTTCACTGGCCTGCGGCGCGGTGAGGTCTGCGGACTGACGTGGGATTGTATTGATTTTGAAAAAGGGACAATGACAATCAACAAGCAGCTTCAAAACATTCCGGGACAACCCGGAGCATATAGGCTAATTTCGGCAAAGAACGGAAAGAGCCGCACGATTGCGTTACCTTCTACTGTCATTACAATCTTAAAGCAGCACAAAATACAGCAGACGCTTGCACGCTTGCAAGCTGGTGAACTATGGGAAAACAGTGACTTTGTGTTTACAAATGAGGTTGGACACCATGTTTCACCGAATAGTGTCTACAATCAATACAAACGAATTGTAGCATCCATTGGACTACCTCAAGCGCGCTTTCACGATTTACGTCACAGCTATGCTGTTGCTGCGATTCAATCAGGGGATGATATTAAGACCGTACAAGGCAATCTGGGTCATGCAACTGCTTCCTTCACCTTAGATGTCTACGGGCACGTCACAGACCAAATGAAGCAAAACAGCGCAGCGAGGATGGAAAAGTTTATAGAAAAAGTGTCTGGCGAATGACCTTCGCCAGACATCTTTTTTGCTGAAACTTTACCATCCGAACAAGCGTAAATTCGCTTCTCGGAAGCTGTAAAGGGAAAACTAAAGGGAAAACCCATCGAAAACAAGTATGAAGAAAGCCTGTAACCATTGCGGTTACAGGCTTTTTCGGTGGTCCGAGTGGCGAGACTTGAACTCACGACCCCTTGACCCCCAGTCTTTTTGATCGTCAAAAAATTCCGGAAATGTCAAGAATTTGCAGAAAAATTGGAAGATTTTCGAACGGCAAGACACAAACATTTGCAATTATTCCATATATTCCACGCCAATTCCACCGTATTCCACCGCACGCCCACTTAATCAGTTAATCAAAAACCACCGATAGAATTTCCACTTTTGCGCGTGTGTTCCATCGCTTTTTTGAAACTCCAGAAATAATCTGCCATATATGATGACCATCCGGCAGAACGGTCAGTCTGACCTACCATCCTCTGGTTTTATACACGGCTTAGATTTGACAGTTACACTTTTTTGCGAGTAACTTAATAATCCTGTCAAATTTAATTTGCCAGTAGCAAGTTAGTTCAACAAATTAGATGTTTTACCACTGGAATATATATTCACAGTTGTTCCATTATAATGCTGCCGTCCACATCCCGTCGTATTTTGCTAAAGAATTCATTCCAAATTCTAAAAGACATTTCTGTCATTGTCGCATGAGGCAACTCTTTCACCCAAGTATAACGCAACATTGGCCGATTCTCTTTATCCGGAAATATATAATCCCGAAAGCGACCGAAATCCATACGGTATGCTTCATAATCATGATCTTTTGCATTAGGCTGCCCGTTCAGTTCACGCCAGAGGTCAATGCTCAAGCCAGTTGCGTTCTCAGGCGTTGGCATATTGTCCAAGAGCCATTTTTCCTCTTCACCGGTAAACATCCAAATTGGCAACACCACCCGGCTGCGCTTTTTAACAGACTCCTTTTTCAAAAATTTATGATAGGCATTCATAAATAACACACCAGAACAAGGTGCAATCGCTGCAAACAAATCTGGCCGCGCCAATCCTAAAAATTGTGTCATAAGAGATCCCAAGGAGTGCCCCGTCACAAAAACTCGGCTACTGTCTATCGCATGAGTAGCTGATACTCGGCGAAGCATTTCTTCAAAAAAAGTCAATTCATTTGGTGCTACAGGGCAGAGATCCAGTAAATTCCAGGCTGGAAGCTCTGTGTCATTCTCACCTATAGCTGGATTATCAGGGTTATCCGAGCGTAGATAACCGTTAACTGCGGATGGAAATACAACAATAAAGCCATTTTGATCAGCCACTTTGTGCCAGTCAGAATTTCCCGCATAAATCTCTCCAGAGCAGGAATAGCCGTGAATGGCAAATACCAGCGGTACCGGCTTTTCAGGCGTATTTTTGACTGCCTGCGGCACATAGACATAATATTCCCGCATCCAGCCGTCAATCTCTTCATAATGGTACTCGCACCCAAGATCCTGTACCGGATCGAATGCCAGACGCAGATCGCCGCCCGGCTCGCCGGTCCAGCGGCGCACGCCGCGCAGAAACTCATCCAGCAGCCGACGGTTGATAAGCCTGCCATAGTCCGCCTTTGCGTCAGGGATCTGACTGATCCAAACCCGGAAGCAGTCCTTGTCCTGATTGACCGTCCAGGGTGCCGGTGCTTCCCGCACATACTCCATTACATCGGGACGTAGCAGATGAGGCTGTGCAGCTGTCCCGGCACAGGCACGCCAATAACGGGCGGCAGTCGATTCCGCAGTTTCCGCCGCCGGTGCATCGCTGATTATCCAGCTGGGTACGGTGAAATCCTTTTTATGATGTCCGAACCGTCCGTCAGGATCCTCATAATTTCCCAGATGAACGCAAAGAGCCTCGCCGTTCTCCCGTATAAAAGTTTCCGGTACATCCGGTGCACCGACAGACGCCACACCTGCTATCTCGGCCGGGTCATCCATGGCCGCCATCTGTGCCATGGTTCCACCGGTTCCGTAGCCTATATAATAATACTTCGCCTCGTGAACACAGATCTGATCCCGAACGCGGCTCTGCTCCCAAACCCAGCGCACATAGGCCAGATCCGCTGCGGGATCCTGCGGCTTCCAACCCTCCGCTGTGGGTTCCAGAAAGAACACAATGAATTTTTCCTTATAGAGATCCGCATCCGCCAGCTCTGCCCAGTTGCTTTTCTCAAAAAGTTCCCGTGCGCTGGCAGTACCGTCGCCAAACACGAAAACGCCTTCCACCGAAGCGCGGACATCCTCCGGAATATAGTACAGGAACCGCCGCGGACAGCCGCAAATATCCGCGTGCTTTTCGTAAAGGCCAACTGTGGAGGGACGTAACGGTGCCTTGGGATCAATAGTATGGTCGATTCTGTTCTGAACGGGCATTTTGATGTTCCTCCTAATTCTGATTATAAAAGCGGCCCGGAATAACAGGGCTGCTTTATGGACGCCCTTGGGCACTCTTTACTTTTTCCGCAGAGAATTCTTCACAAGAATATCAATGGTGACCGCCACCAGAATAATGCAGCCGGAAACCACTTTCTGCCAGTTGGAATCCACGTTCCGCAGGTTCAGTAGGTTATTAATAATTCCTACGATCGCCGCGCCGACCAGCGTACCCAGCACACCGCCAGTACCTCCGGAGATAGACACGCCGCCCACGCAGACCGCTGTGATGGCATCAAAGGCGTACCCAGCGCCGCCGGTAGGCTGGCCGGAGTTCATCCGGGACATGAAGATGATGGAGCCAATTGCGCAGGTAATGCCATCCAGTATAAAAATCTGCCGCACTACACGGTTAGCATTGATGCCGGAAGTCGCCGCCGCTACCCGGTTTCCGCCAACGGCATAGACCTTGCGGCCGAAGCAACTCTGCGAGAGCAGAATGTGACAGCCAATCAGAATGGCCAGCAGAATAATCACGCAGATGGGCACCGGGCCAATATAGCCCTGACCCAACACGTTGAAGTTGCCAAGACCAGTGTAGGATACGGCCACGCCGCCGGTGATCAGCAAAATGGTTCCGCTGGCCACAGAGTTGAACGCAAGGCCCGTGATAAAGCCGGGAATTTTGAATGTAGTAACGCAGATCCCGTACAGGTAACCAATCAGCGCACCCAAAATAACTGTCAGCAACACTGCCAGAAACAGATTCTGCGTTCTGGTCATGATAATGCAGGAAATACAGCCAAGTAGCGCAATCAGGCCGTCATAGGCAATATTGATATTGCCGGAGATCAAAATAAAGCAGCTGCCGCAACCGATCACCGAGATCACGACGATCTGACGAAGCACGTTGGTCAGGTTAGCCTGCGACAGAAACTTGGGAGAAAGGACGGAAGCCACAGCAAAGACCGCAATCAGGATCAGCAGGGTTCCGAACTTCTGGTAAAACTGTGCGAAGCTCATCTTTTGTCGTGTCTTGTTCATAATGAATGCCTCCCATTCCTTGTTTCGCGGAGCGGAGATACCGGCCTTTCCGGCTGCCTTCCCCGTCTTCCCGGAGCATTTATTTCCAACGCGGCCATTTCCGTCGTGGGAATGACCAGCAAACATTCTCAAATTCAGCCAGCTTTCCGCCGGAACATACAGATGATTGAAAGTTCTGCCGGTGTCCACCCGGGTCGGAGCTGCGTGAACAGCTCCGACCCTTCGGCAAACGAAAAGGAAATTGAAGAATGAAGTTATTTCAGGTATTCGTCCACATTGCTGCTGTCAATCAGGATCAGGCTGGGGTTGATAACGGGCTCGTTGGTGCCGCCAGCCTGAGCGACCTTGACTGCGTCATACAGAGCCTTGGCATGGGCGTCACTGGACTGCATTACGGTGCAGGTCATGGTTCCGTCTTTCACTGCGTTAAGCGCATCCTCAATACCATCAATGGAAATAACAGTACAGTCAGTAATATTGGCTGCTTTCAGTGCCTCGATAGCACCCAGGCCAGTGGAGTCATTGACAGACACAATGCAGTTGAAATCGTCGAAAGTCTGAATCCAGTCCTCAGCCACCTGCATACCCTCGTCCATCGTATACATTGTGTACATCCAAGAGAGGATCTCGATGTCACCATCTTCATTAAGCACGTTACCATCCCAATCCGCTTTCAGCCGTTCGGCAAGACCATCCACCAAGCCTTGACGGCGGTCAATGGAAGTTTGATAGCCCAGATTACCGCCTAGATACAGGATTTTGGAACCTTCTGGCAAATTTTCATGTGCATACTGCCCTTCCATTAGGCCAGTTTCATAGTCGGACGCACCTACGAACACAAAATCACCGCCAGAAGATGCCTGCGATGAGCAGAATACCGGAATGCCGTCAGCGTTACACTGTTCCACAACGTCCACTACGGTAGCTCCGTCCTGCGGCACCAGAATCAGCGTATCAACGCCCTGCACAAAGAAGTTGTCGATCTGATCCAACTGCGCCTGAGAGTCGCGAACGGCATCGGCATACAGACCGGTCAGAGTCGGATCCTCATCCACCATTTTTTTGAATGCCTCCTCAACAGCTTTCAGGTAGACATCGGAGTCGTCGCGGTTGGCATAACCGATCGTCCAGTTGGGAAGTTCATTAGAGTTGTCTTTTTCCCCACTACTCTCAGAGGGGGACGCAGAATTGCCGCAAGCAGTCAGCGAAGCAAGGGTCATTACCAGCGCAAGGGTCAGTGCAAATCTTTTCTTCAGTGTCATGGTTCCATCTTCCTTTCTTTTTTAGTCCCAATTATATGTTATGTTTCCAGTAGCTTTGAAGATTTGCTTTAATAAGAAGGCACAATTCTCCTGAGAATATAAAATAAAATTGGAATTTTTTGATGGGATTTGCTTTGTTTTATGTAAAGATTATTGCGAACGTTATTATGCACTCTTGGCCATCTGCATCTTTGTAGCATTAGATGCCGCGTCTTTAGTAGCAATGTCAATCAGAACTGCTAGCAGAATGATTGCACCAGAACAAACACTCTGCCAATAGGACGATACATTCATCAGGTTCAACACATTATTTAATACACCCACAATACACGCACCTACCAAACACCCTAAGACGTTACCGCTGCCACCATAGATGGAGCAGCCGCCCACCACCGCACCAGTGATAGCATCAAAAGCATATCCCTGGCCTGCATTTGGCTGGCCCGAGCCCAGTCGCGACATGAATAGTACTGCAGCCAGTGCTGTAGTCACACCATCAATCACATACACCATACGAATGACTCTTCCAGCATCAATACCGGAAGCTATTGCCGCCGCCCGGTTACCTCCCACTGCGTAAACCTTGCGCCCAAAAGAAGATTTTGCCAGCAAAATATGGCAAATACTCATTGTCAAGAACATCATCAACACAGAGATCCCAATTGGGCCAATGGACCCCTTGCCAAACATGGTAAAATCGCCCAAATCTTTGATCTTAGTCCCCCGAGTTATTACCATGATCCCACCGCTGGCAATGGAACTGATGGCCAGAGTTACCAAAAACGCAGGGATCTCCAATCTTGTTACAATGGTTCCAACAATATAGCCAACAATTGCTCCAATTATCAAGCCTCCAAGCAACGCAATCCATGCGTTCTGCGTTCGCACCATAATGATGCAGGAAAGGCATCCTACGCAGGGAATTAGTCCATCGTAAGCCATATTAATTTGTCCACAGACTAGCATGAAACACGCGCCGCTAGCGATGATCGTAATGGTAACAATTTGTCGTAACAAATTTTGTAAATTTCTAACCTTCGTAAAATTGGGGCATAGGATGGAAGCAACGATGACCAATACCGCTAAAAGCACAACAACGCCAAACTTCTGATACAGTACCGCAAGGCTGTATTTTTTTCGCTTTTTCATATAGACGGGTCTCCTCCTCTACTTCCAGTTCCATCAGGTTGCCAAATGCATAATGCTTTCCTGTGTTGCTTCTCCACGTATAAGTTCGCCAGCAATTCCCCCATTTCGCATGACATAAACGCGATCACTCATGCCGATAACTTCTGGCAATTCAGAGGAAATCATGATAACAGCCATGCCCTTTTCAGCGCAGTCACACATGAGCTGATGAATCTCTGCCTTGGAGCCCACATCAATTCCACGAGTAGGTTCATCCAAAATTAAAATATCTGGTCCGCCTAGCAACCACTTGCCCAAAATAGCTTTTTGCTGGTTACCGCCAGACAGTGTTCGTATTTCAGTCTTAGGCGATGGGGTCTTAACATTGAGTTGTCTGCTCATGCTATCGGCTTTTTCGATTTCTTCTCGCTTCTTAACCAATCCAAACTTAGATAGCTGATCGATAAACGCAAGGGAAATATTTTCCCGCACAGAGCGGATTGGGATGATTCCCTCTGCTCGCCGGTCTTCAGAAACCATAGCAATTCCACTTGCAATTCCATCGGCAGATTTCATGATATTCCGCGCTTTTCCTTTGACAATAATCTCACCGCTGTCATGTGGTAGTAGTCCGAACACTGCCCGCATGACTTCGCTACGGCCAGCCCCCACTAAGCCAGAAAAACCAACAATTTCTCCCTTACGAACGGTGAAATTAATATTATGGAAGACATCCTTCAATTCAAGATTTCGAATTTCCAGCACCACGTCGCCCTTTGGTGCCTGATTGACCGGAAAAAGGTTATCCACCTTACGTCCAACCATTAGGGTAATCACTTCATCTACTGTCAATTCAGATGCAGGTTTCGTAGCTACCCAAGTGCCATCACGGATAATGCTAATTTCATCAGCAATACGAAAAATTTCATCCATTTTATGCGTGATATACAGAATGGCAACTCCTTGGGCTTTCAGTTTCGCAATCTGTTGGAATAAAACCTCTACTTCCGTATCCGCAATAGCAGATGTTGGCTCATCCATAATGATTACTCTGGCATTGCTGCTGATAGCCTTTGCAATTTCCACCTGTTGCTGACCCGCAATGCTTAACTCTCCCATCTTCTGTGTCGCCATATAAGGAATATTTAGTCCATCTAGCAAATCCTGCGTCATCTGGTTCATCTTTTTAAAATCCACCAGATTAGGTCCTCGTTTTGGTTCTCGTCCAAGGTAAATATTTTCAGCCACCGTCATATCCTTTATAGGATTCATTTCCTGATGAATCATGGAAATACCCATCTCCATGGTTTCCATAATGCTGCGTTTCCCCAACGTTTTTCCGTGGTAAATTACTTCGCCTTCTTCCGCAACATACTCTCCACTGATGACTTTCATTAAGGTGGATTTGCCTGCGCCATTTTCACCGCAAATCACATGGACCTTTCCGGGTGATGCATGCAGATTCATTCCATCCAGAGCACGAACTCCGGGAAACAACTTCACGATGTTTTTTAATTCCAGAATGTATTCTTCACTCATCCAAAATCCTCCTTCATTTCGCCCCGGGTATTCAGATACCGTGCGAAGGTGGTTTTCCCGGTTCATGCTGTGTTTTGATATTCCTATTGTAATATGATATTCTGCCAAATCAAACTCACACAGTTTCGATTCGGTGGACAAATTTTAGGTTTCATCTCAAAAAAACGTCCTCATATTTGTGCTATTTCCACAGCATTCCTCTGCACCCTCGTTTCTACATTGCACACCCTCAACAATTAACGCAAGTGGACGCAGCTTGGATGGCGTGAAGCTCATCGTCGGCGACAAGTGCATGGGGATGCTGGAGGACGTGGGCGAGGTGTTCCCCGAGGCTAAATACCAGCGCTGCACGGTGCATTTCTACCGCAATGTTTTCTATGTTGTGCCCAAATCCAAGGTCAAGATTGTGACAAAAATGCTCAAGGCGATCCACGCTCAGGAGAGCAAAAAGGCATCCCGCGAGAATGCGAAGGCCGTGGTCGTCGAGTTGCGCGCCATGAAGCTGAAGGAAGCTGCCAAGAAGGTCGAGGACAGCATTGAGGAGACGCTGACCTACTTCGATTTTCCCAGCGAGCATTGGACGCGCATTCGCACCAACAACGTGATCGAGCGGCTGAACCGCGAGATCCGCCGCCGCACCCGCGTGGTGGGGACATTCCCGGATGGGAACTCTGCCCTGATGCTGGTCTGTGCCCGGCTTCGCCATGTGGCGGGCACCCAGTGGGGCTGCAAGAAATATTTGAATATGAAGCACCTGGAGGCAGCTTTGGACGACGCCTCTATTGCCGGTTGACTTCATTCAGCCGGAGCCTGCAAACAATTTTGCGCATAAATCTGGACCTATTGACAAAGTAGCGCACAAAAATCCTTTCTGTAGTAAAATAGTTATAGGATGGGATGTGGCATGATACAGGTACGTCAAGGGTCAAGATAAACGGATACTTATCTAAATAATGTGCACTGAATAATAGAAAAAGCCTTATATTTCAATCCATAGAGGCCAATCTGTGGTACAATAGGAGCAAGAGAACTGGCAAAAATCCAGCAAAAACCTTGCACCTGGAGGGCAACTATGTATCGTTACAGCAATGGCCAGATCAGCCTGGCGGATTTCAAACAGCCGGTGGGCATGAATCTGAAGGAAAGCAACCGTTGGGTAAAGAAAGCCCAGACGATCCCCTGGCCGGAGATCGAGAAGCGCTGCGCCGCCCTATTCACCAATCGGAAAGGCAATGTGGCTAAACCGCTGCGTCTGGCCTTGGGAGCCTGCATCATTCAGGCGGAGTATGGCTATTCTGACGAGGAAACCGCGTTTCAGATTCAGGAGAACCCATATCTTCAGTATTTCTGCGGGTATTCCGTCTTTGATGGTGTATTTCCGCAAGCGCCTGACGCCGGAAGTGCTGGGTGAGATCAATGAGATGATCGTGCGGGACGCAAAGGAGCGTCAGGTCAAAGAAGCCGAATCCAAGGATGACGATGATGATTCTGACGGCCAGCCGGGAACCGGCGGAAACAGCGGCACTATGATCGTGGACGCCACCTGCGCGCCGTCCAATATCCGTTATCCTCAGGATGTTTCCCTGCTCAACGAGGCCAGGGAGAACGCCGAAACGCTTTTGGATGTTCTTCACGATCCCGCGGACGGAAAGAAGCCTCGAACCTACCGTAAACGCGCCCGGAAAGATTACCTGAAATACACAAGATGCCGTAAACACACCGCAAAAATGACCCGCAAAGCCATTGGGAAGCAGCTGGCTTACCTCCGGCGTGACCTGGATGCCATCGATGGAAAACTGTCCCTCGGAAAAAATCTGCCCCCTCGCCAGACGGAGCGTTTAGACACGATCCGCACCGTCTATGAGCAGCAGAAGTACATGTACGATAACTGTACCCACAGCGTGCCTGACCGGATCGTCAGCGTGAGCCAGCCCTTCGTTCGGCCCATTGTGCGGGGAAAAGCGGGAAAGCCGGTGGAGTTTGGCGCGAAACTGGACATCAGTGTCGTTGACGGATGGACGCGGCTGGAGTGCTGTTCTTTTGACGCCTACAATGAGGCGGGAAATCTGCGGGAAATGGCAGAGCGGTTCCGAGCGCGAGAGGGGCATTACCCCAGCCGGATCCTGGCGGACAAAATCCACCGAAACCGGGAGAATCTCAGCTATTGCAAGGCGCATGGGATCCGTCTTTCCGGCCCGGCTCTGGGGCGGCCCAAGAAGGGTGAAACCAGAGACAAGGCTCAGGACTATCGGGATGAGTGCGAGCGCGTGGAAGTGGAGCGCAGATTCAGTCTGGCGAAGCGTAAATGTGGCATGGGGCTGGTCACTGCAAAGCTGCGGGAGACTGCGTTGACTAAAATGGACACCGGGAACGCCACATTGATCGCCGACATGCCGGTGATCCCCACACCTTGTCCCACAAAAATTTGATCGACAACGTTATAGAGATAGTTGACCATCAGGGTCAGCGTTGTCGGAACAGAGTAGCGGAGCAAAAGTCTGGATAGCGGCTCTGTCTCCAAAGGGCTTTTGGTTTTCTGTATGTTCTCCATGACGCATCATCCTTTCCTGTCTTCGGATTACCCAACGGAAGGATTCCGCCAAAACAAAAAGCATCCAGCGGCAACATCCTCCCAACGGGAGTATAGCTGCGCTGGATGCAAATCTCCAGTTCTCGGAATCCGAGCAGAAAGAGGCATCCGGCAGCATACCGGAAAGCCTTCTTCTCCCTTCCAGACCTAACTGTTGGCTTCGGAATTTCACCGAATTAGCTGAACGCTCGCGGGCTGTCACCGCCAGTAGAGAACACGCTCGTTTCCGAAGAAAACTTTGTTGTTTTAGTTTATCATGGCTTCGCCGCGCTGTCAAAAGGAAACTTTGCCCTAAGCTCACGGACTGCGCCGCATGTGCGAGATTCGTGGACTTCTCATCCCTCGATCTCGCTGATCTTCACCGGGCGTCCTTCCTTCATGGACTTGGTGGCGGCCGCCGCGATGAGGATTGGCGCCAGGCCGTCCTCCCCGGTGACCTGCGTCTCCGTGCCGTTGATGACCGCCTCGGCAAAGGCCCTCTGCTCGGCGGCAAAGGCCATGGTGTAGCGATCCCACATGATCTTGTAGCAGGGGCTGGAGGACGTGCCGTCTGCCCCATAATAGGTGGCGTTGTTGGGCGTGTCATTTTCATCCATGACCGCGCCCTCGGAGCCAAAGACCTCCACCCGCTGATCGTATCCATACACTGCCTTGCGACTGTTGTCAATGACGCCCATAGCGCCGTTGGCGAATTTCAGGCTCACAACGGCGGTATCCACATCTCCCGCCTCACCGATGGCGGGATCCACCAGCACCGCGCCGTAGGCAAAAACCTCCGTTACCTCGGAACCGGCCAGAAACCGGGCCATGTCGAAATCATGGACCATCATATCGTAGAAAATGCCGCCGGAGACCTTCACATAGTCGATGGTGGGCGGCTCAGGATCCCGGGAGCTGATCTTCACCAGGTTTACTTTGCCCACCTTACCTGCCCGGATGGCCTCGTAAACGGCCCGGTGGTTGTGGTCGAACCGGCGGTTAAAGCCCACTTGGAGCTTGACGCCGGCTTTTTTCGCCGCGGCGATGACCTCCTTGACCCGGTCGATGCGGTAGTCCACCGGTTTCTCCACAAACACGTCCTTGCCCGCCTCGGCCACTTTGATGGCGTACTCCGCGTGGAAATCCGTGGGAGAGCAGACCACCACAGCCTTGATCTCCGGGTCATTCAGGATCACATCCGCGTCCTTGACAATGTTGGGGATCCGCAGACGCCGCAAAAACTCCACCGTTTCTTCGCTCATGTATGGGTCAGCGATGGTCTTGATCTCCATCTCGGGGACAAATTTGGCGATATTTTCCGCATGAACACGGCCGATGCGGCCCGCTCCAATGATACCGATTTTGATGGTTTTCATAAAGTATTCTCCTTTCTCAGTCCGCCATGATGGCCCGGACGGCGGTTTTCGTGTCGGTTTTGGGGAACAGC
>ERZ831634.2378-NODE-2378-length-16501-cov-3.684483_pt1 | contig 16501 bp, 11 predicted proteins | sample MGYA00519953_ERZ831634 | MGnify/ENA primary metagenome ERZ831634 (study PRJEB31850, sample SAMEA3708718) | human gut metagenome | biome: human gut; feature: human-associated habitat; material: faeces | place: China | collected 2014 ... | reverse complement strand
CCCGGCGGCCAGACGCTGGAAACAGAGATTCCTCACCTGTCAGGTGATTTGAATCATAAAAGAACAGAAAGGAGTATGAAAGATGAAAGAGAAGACACATCTCGGAAACCGCCTTCTGTCGGTTCTGCTGACGTTCCTGATGCTGCTGTCGCTGCTGCCTTCGGCGGCGCTGGCGGCGGACACCCAGCAGATCGCCCTGATGGCGGTGACGCAGAACGGATTCCTCATCGAACCGGAGTATGTCACCTATCACTCCGGCGACACGGTGAAGGATGTGCTGAAAAAAAGCAGCCACACCTTCAGCGGCATCGACAGCGGATACATTACCGCTGTCGATGGCACCACCGACAACTTCAGCATCCATTACGACGAGGATGGATACAAGCTGGATCAGTCGGCGGATGGCCTGACGGCCATCTGGTTCACCACCAACTCGAGCCAGAGCCATGGAGCAAACCTCCAGAAGCTGGCGGCCAACATGGCGGTCTACAACACCGCTACCAACGGCCTGAAGGATTACAAGGCCGCTCAGGAGGCCTATGATGCCGCCGTGAAGGGCTTTTATGCCGCCACGGACACCACGGCCAAGACCCTGAACGATGCGCTGTTCAGCGCCATCGACAAGCACGCCAAGTTCCTGGAGGGCAAGACCACACCGCTGACCATCAGCGCCACCATGGGTGGCGAGGCCATCACCCCCGGCGAGGCGGTGTTCACCAGTGAGTTCGGCACCGTTGTCACGGTGAAGAACACCAACACCGTGGACCTGATCCCTGCCACCTACACCTTCGACCTGTCCGACGGCGAGTTCCGCCATGTCCGTGGCACGCTGGAGGTGAAGGAGGGTACCACCCTCACCGCCCAGCTGCCTGCCGGCCAGTGGATCAAGTCCGTAGGCATTGGTATCGACAATTACTGGAAAACCTACGGCGAGATGCCCAAGCAGGACGTTACCGCCGCCGAGGGTACCTACCTGATCCCGGACCATGCGTACAACTCGCTCTATCCCTATTTTGAGCCGGGTGACGGCGTGGATACCACCAACATCCGTGTCTACAAGGCGGGCGACCCCAACGGCAACAAGGCCCACAGCTGGAAGAGCACGGCAGATGCCCTGACGGATAGTGTCGAGCGCAACAGCCTGAAAAATTCGGATGTGGTGTGCGAGGCTCGCCTCAAGGGCGACGGATATGAGCAGTATCAGACCTACACGCTCCACCTGATCCGCACTCCCAGCCTCAGTGGTCTGGCGGCTGCGGACTCCGTGTCCGGCCTGACCCTGAGCCCTGCCTACGCCAACACCACGGATACCTACACCGTGGCCACGTCGCAGGATCAGGTGAAGATCACCCCCACGGCCCTGTGCAGCGGTGCTGCCATCACCGTGGCCGGGAAGTCCACCCAGAGCGGTTCCCCCGTGACGGTGAACCTGGCGGACTGCGAGCAGGATTCCGGCAAGAACTACCTGATCCCCGTGGTGCTGACGGCCAACGGCCAGAGCGTCACCTATACGGTGAAGGTGCAGAAGCGGGCCTCCACCCCGGTGATCCTGAACCACGATGAGGGGGTGGACGTGAAGGTGTATAGCCAGACCGGCGACTACATCGCCCCCACCTCCTCCACCGGCACGGCGGACACCTATATGCTGACGCTGGGCTGCGGGTATACCTATCTGGCCACCAAGGACGTGTATTACCATGCCGAGCATGCTTTCCCGGCGCAGCCCGGTATGACGCTGAAGGTACCCACCCCTGTCACCGATGATTGGCTGACGGGTCTGAGCGCCAGAACCGGCAACAATGCACCGTTGTGTGATATGTCCCCGACGTTTACGGAGGGTACCCATGAGTACACCTTTACGGTGGAATCCAACTCTTCCAGCTTCCAGCTCCAGCGTGCCAGAGCGGATAGCACTTACAAAACTACGTTCTATGCAGCGTATCACCGCAATACTGCTTGGCCCGACCGGACGATGGAGAAAGCACTGACCGCCTCCGATACCAGCTATACACCCATCCCCAGCTTCATGGCCGTGGGCGGCTATGGCAACACTGCCCGCCTGAAGGTAGCCCAGTCCAAAACGGTCAACGGCGCTACCCTGTATCAGGACTACTTCATCAACGTCAACCGCGCCATGACGCTGGATTCCCTGTCCGCCAAGGACCAGAACGACGTTGTGGTTCCCCTGAATCAGGGCGGCGACACCACCAAGGCCACCTTTACCAAGCTGGTGTATGACTACACCGCCGATGTCAGCGAAAAAGCCTCTGAGCTGCGCCTGACCCTGCGGCCCCTGTCCTCCTACCGGATGGATGCAGATATGACCGTAACGGTGGCCTGCGGCGACTGGAGCCGGAGCATCACCTATGATAAGGACCACAGCCCTGCTGTCCGCCAGACCGTGCCGGTCCCCCTGAAGGCGGGTTCTGCGGCGGCGGAGACCATCACGATCACCGTCTCCCACAAGGAGACCGGCAGCATCGCCGGGACCTATACCATCAAGGTCAATAAGCAGGCCCCCATCGAGACCACCATCACCACGACCCCCGGTGATGCCACGGTGTTCCTCACCAGCGACGTCACCGGCGACCGCATCCTGCCGGGTGACAAGGGCATCTATACCCTCGACAGCGGCAGCAGCTACACCGTAGTGGTGACCCGCTACGGCTATGTGGGCCAGAAAAAGACCTTCACCGCCGGCGAGGCCAACAAGACCGTCCAGATCAAGCTGGAGAAGGCCCCCGACAGCACCCTGAAGGATATCGAACTGCCCACCGACTGGCCCCTGTTCCGCAAGAACGATGAAAACAACGGCGTGGTGGATGTGCGCACCCCCATCACCGCTGAGGACACCGTTCTGGTGTGGGCCAACAAGCTGGGCGAGGGCTACAGCGGCAGCGCTGTGGGCAGCCCCATCATCGTGGGCGGCTACCTCTATACCTATTCCGGTACCACCATCATGAAGGTGGATAAGGAGACCGGCCTGATCCTCAAGACCGGCACCATGGTAGGCGGCTCCTCCTTTGCCATCAACTCCGCCACCTACGCCGAGGGCATGATCTTTATCGGTCTTGCCAATGGCCGGGTGCAGGCCTTCAACGCCGAGACGCTGGAGTCCCTTTGGGTCTATCGGGATGCGCTGGGCGGCCAGCCCAACTGCCCCATCGCCTATGCAGACGGCTATATCTACACGGGCTTCTGGAACAGCGAGACCAAGCAGGCCAACTTCGCCTGCCTCTCTGTCACCGATGAGGATGCCACCAAGACCAACGAGGCCAAGCTCCCCACCTGGACCTATACCCACAACGGCTTCTATTGGGCCGGTGCTTACGTCAACAGCGACTTCGTGCTGGTGACCACCGATGACGGTGCGGAAGGGTATGTCACGGGCTACGGCTCCATTCTGTCCCTGAACCCCAAGACCGGCAAGCTCATCGACAGCCTGCAGGCCACCAACGTGGGTGACCTCCGCAGCAGCGTCTGCTACGATGAGGAGACCGAGGCCTACTACTTCACCTCCAAGGGCGGCGACCTGTATCAGGTGAAGGTCAACGCCGACGGCACTTTTACCAAGGGTTCTCTGCGTCGCCTGCATCTGGATAATGGCGCCGACAGTGCCTCTGCGCCTCCCATGAGTACCTCCACCCCCGTGATCGCCAACGGCCGTGCCTACATCGGTGTGTCCGGTGACGGCCAGTTCAATGCCTATTCCGGCCACAACATCACGGTGGTGGACCTGTCCGCCTTCTCCATCGCCTACTCCGTGCCCACCATGGGCTATCCTCAGACCAGCGGTCTGCTGACCACGGCCTATCAGAACGGGGACGGCTATAACTACGTCTATTTCTTCGATAACTTCACCCCCGGTAAGCTGCGGGTCATCCGGGATAAGCCCGGCATGACGGAGGTGGATCACAGCTACACCACCATGGAGACATACAGCGAGAACGGTGTGGAGCACACGGTGGAGACGGCCTACGTGCTGTTCACGCCCAGCGGCGCTCAGGCCCAGTATGCCATTTGCAGCCCCATCGTGGACGAAGAGGGCAACATCTACTTCAAGAACGACTCCGCCCAGCTGATGCGGCTGAGCAGCCGTATCACGGAGCTGGAGGTCACCCAGCAGCCGGACCGCACCACCTACAGCAAGGACGACACCTTTGATGCCACGGGCCTGAAGGTCACCGCCCATTATGCCAACGGTGCCACCAAGGACGTGTCCGACTACCTCAAATACACCACCGATCCCCTGAGGCTGGATGATACCGAGATCACCATCGGCATCAACCTGGAGCAGCTGGTGAAGGACAAGCTGGAGAACCTGCCCGAAAATCTGAAGAATCAGACCGCCAAGTGGCAGCAGTATCAGGATAAGGACGGCAAGGCCGGCGTGGAGTGGGAGATCCCCACCACCAGCGTGACCATCACCGTGGAGGAGAGCCATAACTATGGCGAGCCCACCTGGAGCTGGAACGATGATTTCACCGCCTCCGCCGTCTTTACCTGCACGGATGACGACGGCCATACCCAGACGGTGCCTGCCACCGTCACCGACGAAGTGACCACCGAGCCCACCTGTGATAAGGAGGGCCTGCGGACCTATACCGCTAAGGTCACCTTTGAGGGCAAGGACTACACCGACACCAAGACGGAGACCCTGCCCGCCACCAGTCACGCCTACGGTGAGCCGGTGTGGAAGTGGAACGATGATTTCACCGCTTCTGCCACCTTTACTTGCGGCAATGATACCTCCCATGTGAAGACGGTGAACGCAACCGTCACCAATGAGGTGACCACCGAGGCCACCTGCGAGACGGACGGCGTTCGCACCTACACCGCCAAGGTCACCTTCGATGGTAAGGACTACACCGATACCAAGACGGAGGTCATCCCCGCCACCAGTCACGACACGGAGCTGGTGGGTGCCAAGGATGCCACCTGCACCGAGGACGGCTACACCGGCGACGAGGTCTGCAAGGTCTGCGGCGTCACGGTGAAGCAGGGCGAGGTGATTCCCGCTCTGGGTCACGACTACAAGGATGGCAAGTGCAGCCGCTGCGGCGCTGAGGAGCCTACCACTCCCGTGGAGCCCGGCAAGCCCCAGCAGCCGGAGAAGCCCACCACGCCGGATACCCCCGCCACCGGCGATGAGAGTCAGCTGATGCTGTGGGTGAGCGGTATGCTGGTGTGCGCTCTGGGTGCCGGCTTGATGCTGCGGCGCAAGAAGGAAAACTGATATCCCGCTTTTCCCGATATCTCTCGATATCTTTCCTGTAAGCAAGAGGGACGGTCCGTAAGGACCGTCCCTCTTGTGCGTGGCTGTGTAGATAAGAAAAGGCCCCCGGCATGACCGGGGGCCAAAGGCTTGGGATAAAGCGGGAAAATCTCCGGGCTAATGCAGAGGAATATCCAAGATTTTCCAAAAGTGAACAGGGGAAAACGTTCCTGTACATGGGGCGGAGAGCCGGGTCAGATGAGCGGCCCGGCCGGAGCTTTTCGTTGACAGAAAAGCCGGAATGAGGGTATAATGCAGGCAAGTACTGCGATCACTTCTGGCAGATGGTCTCGATTTCCACCAGCCCCCCGGCGGGCAGTGCGCTCACCTGATAGGCGCAGCGTGCGGGGTAGGTAGTTCCCTCAAAGAAGGAGGCGTAGACCTCGTTAACGGCGGCGAAATCAGCGATATTCGTGAGGAAAACAGTGGTTTTGACCACGTTATCCAGAGTCAGCCCGGCTGCGGTCAGAACCGCCTGAATATTTTTCATAGCCTGCGTGGCCTGAGCCTGTACGCCGCCGTCTACAAGTTTACCGGTGGCGGGGTCCAGACCGAGCTGGCCACTGGTGAATACAAATTCGCCGCAGTCGATGGCCTGAGAATAGGGGCCGATGGCGGCAGGAGCGCCGTTGGTGGAAATAGCTTTTTTCATGGGAGGATCTCCTTTCTGGTATATAGCAGTGATGACTGCCAAATGTCGGGGACGATTATAGCATAGGCCATTTGTTTTGGCAAGTCCCCTTTTGGAAAGCGCTTCCGGGTAGGGTCTGGGAGCCGATGACGGAGGAGGGAGCAAAATGGCGGTAACAGGCCATGCGCTGAATCAATTATTACAGCAGATGGACCGCACATTTTCCAATGTGACGGGGCAGAGCGTGTCCTTTATCGATCAGGAGGGACACTATCAGGGGCCGCTGCGGCTGGACGTGTTTACCGGCTTCTGCCGCAGGGTCATCAGCAGCGAAAAGGGCGCTCAGCACTGTCTGGCCTGCAACCACAGCTTCGGGCTGGACGCCGAGCAGCGGTGTACGGTGTCCCAGTGTCACATGGGCATCAGCGTGATCTCCGTGCCGGTGCCGCTACCGGAGGCCAGAGGGCTCAGCCTGACATACGGGCAGTTCCTCACACGGGATACCGAGGAGGCGTTTTACAGCACACTGCGCCGGCACTGTCAGGAGCTGGAGCTGGATTACGACGAAATGGTGGCCCTGGCGGGGACGCTGCGGGTGCTCTCTGCGGAAGAGCTGGATGCCAGGATGCAGATGCTGCAGGTCTTTGCCGGGTATGTGGCTACCTCCGAGGCGGAGCTGGAGACCCGGCGGGAATACGCCCGTCAGGTGGAGAAGAAGCTGGCGCTGGAGCGGACGCTGCACGCCAGTGAATTTAAGTTTTTGCAGTCCCAGATCAGTCCGCACTTTCTGTTTAACACCCTGAATCTGCTGATGAGGACGGCCTATCGGGAGGGAGCGCCCCAGACGGCGGATCTCATCTGCGATCTGGCGGATCTGCTGCGGCGGGCGTACTACTACAAGGACTCCATCTGCACGCTGGCGGAGGAGATGCAGTGCGCCCGGCAGTATCTGACCCTGCAGAGCCAGCGGCTGGGGCCCGGCTTTTCCTTCGAGGTGGGGGATGTTTCCCACTGTGGGCAGCTGATGATCCCGGTGCTGACCATCCAGCCGCTGGTGGAAAATGCCATCCTGCACGGGGCCGGGGAGGATGAACACCCGCTGCACGTGAAGGTGTCGGCCACCACAGAGGACGGAAAGCTGGTGATCTCCGTCAGCGATAACGGCGCCGGTATCCCGGAGGAGGTGCTGGAGAAGCTCCGGGATCATCAGGCCGGAGGCTCCGGCGTACAGAACGTGACGGAACGGCTGAAGCTGTTTTTCGGGCCGGAGGCGGAGGTGGACATACAGAGCGCATTGGGCAGCGGTACCCGGATCGTTCTGACGTGTCCCCTGAAAAAACAGGAGGAAGCATAAATGGCCATCGACATTCTTGTGGTAGAGGATGAATATACCGAGCGGCAGGAGCTGACGCAGCTGCTGGAGACGGTGACGCCGCCGGAGCATATTCGCAGCGCCGCCACGTGCAGCGCCGCCATTGCGGCCATCAGCCAGCTGTGTCCGGATCTGATCCTGCTGGATATCATGCTGCGGGGCAGCTCCGGCTTTGAAGTGGCGGAATTTGTACGCAGCAACCGACTGGACTGCAAGATCATCATCCTCACCGCCTATCACGAATTTGACTTTGCCAGCAAGGCGCTGTCCATGGATCTGCAGGATTACCTGCTCAAGCCAGTGCGGCCATCGGTACTGCTGCAGCGAGTGCGGGATGTGCTGCATCTGTCGTCCCCGGCCAGAGCCGCCACCGGACTGGCGGTATGGCCCTATCTGGCCTGCGGCATCTCGTCGCCGCTGCCGCCGATCCCCAATCTGCTGCCCAACATGACGGTGGTGGGTATCCTGCGGGACGGGACCGACCGGGAGGTCATATCGCAGATCAATCTGGCCCTCCACGGCACAGGCTGGACGGAGCAGGACGGCCGGCGGGTCATCGGCTATTGCCGCACGGCGCCGCAGCAGTCGCCGGAGGAGGCTGCGGAGCCGCTGGTGGCGGCATGGCGGCAGCGACTGGAGGGTCTCGCCGCCGTGGGGATCGGTGGTCCGTCGGAGCAGGGACTGGCGGAGAGTTACCGCACGGCCTGCCGGGCAGCGGACTGCCGCATTTTCCATCCGGAGGGAACGCTGGTGTGCCGGGATACGGCCTCTGATGTGCCGGAGCCTTACCCCCTGAAGGCGGAGGGACAGCTGCTCCATGCGCTGCGAAGCGAGGAGGGCGGGCTGGAGGAGGCCTGCCGCCACATGGGCCGGTGCATGACAGCGGCCTGCAACGGAGACGCCGGAGCCCTGCGGGAGCAGCTGACGCTGCTGTGGGCCGGAATCGCAAGGCTGTGCGCCGAGTCGGCCCTCCCACCGCCGGAGCGGCTGACCACGGAGGGGATTTTCACGGTGGAGCAGCTGTGCCGGAGGATACAGACCGTCTGCGAGGATGTGCGCTGCCAGCTGGTTCTGGTGCGGGATTCGGAGCATCCTCTGGTGCAGGCGGCACTGACGGCCATCCAGCTGCGGTTCCGGGAGCCGCTGAAGCTGGAGACTGTGGCAAAGGAGCAGTACGTCAATGCGGCATATCTCGGACGCATTTTCCGGGCGCAGACGGGCCAGAGCTTCCGGGATGCTCTGACGGAGGAGCGGATGCGGCGGGCCGAGCGCCTTCTGCGCCAGCAGGTCTCCGTATCGGACACGGCGGTGGCTGTGGGGTACAGCGACTCCAACTACTTCAGCCGTGCGTATAAAAAGTACTTTGGTCACTCCCCCAGTGAAAGCGGTCCGCTTCGTACCCATTGAAGGAAGCAGGGACTCCGCAGCGGTATGCGGAGCCCCTGCTTTTTTGCAGTACGGTAGATGCAGAAAAGTAAGATAGTGCAAAAAGTCCTGATTGGCCGGGGAGGTGGTCGGTGCGATTGCTGCAATTATTACAAAAAAGGGGCGCAAAGAGGCATTCTCATTGGACACTGTATCTGTTATGATGTAGAAAAATTACACGGAACGCCAAGAAAAGACAGAAAACGACAAGGCAGGAGGCCCCGATGATGATTGACAAGCAGGAGCTTTTGGATATATTGACCTCTGAGATAGAGTCCTCCACCGGCTGTACCGATCCGGGCAGCGTGTGCCTGGCGGTGGCCGTGGCGGCTCATACCCTGGGGCGCAGGCCGGAAAAAATCGACGTGCTGGTGAGCCCCAACATCTACAAAAACGGTGTCAGCGTGGGCATCCCCGGCACGAACCGCATCGGACTGGAGCTGGCGGCGGCGCTGGGTGCGCTACTGGATGAACCGGAACGGGGTCTGGCCATTCTGGCCGATGTCACCGGTGATGTCGTGCAGCAGGCGGCGGCCATCGTATCCGACGGGCGAGTGCACGTCACCTACGGCCAGACGCCGGAGCCGCTGTATGTGCGGGCCATCGTCTCTGGCGGCGGAGAGGAGGCGCAGGCGGTGATCCGGGGGGACTACTCCTGCGTGACGGAGATCCTGCGAAACGGAGCGCCTGTGATGCAGGCGGAGGGACGGACCCATGGAGCGGCGGTCTATCCGTTGGTGGAATACAGCGTACAGGAGCTGTACGAGACCATCCTCTCCATGGAGCCGGAGAGCTTCCGGTTTTTGTTGGAGGATGCCCGGCGGAATCAGGAGGCGGTCAGAAGAGATCTGGAGGATCCGGAGCTGCCGCTGGGCAGGCTGCTGAAGCAGCGGATTTCCGGTCAGATGACCGGCCCGCTGGCAGTTTCTGCCGAGGCGCAGGCCTACACCGCCGCCGCCGGGGAGGCCCGGATGAGTGGCCTGAATGTGACCATCATGGCCATTGCCGGAAGCGGCAACCACGGCATCACGAACTTTGTGGGCGTCCTCTCCGCAGCGGAGGCGCTGGGAGCCTCTGAGGAGCAGACCGCCACGGCGCTGGCCATCAGCTCCATGATCACCATCTACATCAAGGCCCACATCAAGCGGATGACCGCCTTTTGCGGCTGCGGCGTTGCGGCGGCCACCGGCATGACCGCCGCCGTCAGCTATCTACTGGGCGGCAGCTACGACACGGCGGTCCACGCCATGCAGACGGTGCTGGGGACCATCGGCGGAATGTTCTGCGACGGAGCGAAGATCTCCTGCGCCTATAAGCTCAGCACGGCCGCCTCGCTGGCGGTGCAGGCGGCGTATTTGGCCAGAGAGGGCTGCTTCGTTCCCGCAGGCGTGGGCATCATCGGAAATACCATCGAGCAGACCTTCGCCAACGTGGGGCGGCTCAACGATCCGGGCATGGTGGCCACGGACCGGGAGCTTGTGGCCATCATTGCGGAGAATCAACGACATATGGCCGGCCGCAGTTAAGCGGCCGGATAGGAAAGGAGCAAGATCATGATCGTTCTGAAGGGACGAGTGCTGGACGGCAACGGCGGCGCACCCATCGAAAAGGGCGCCGTGGTGCTGGAGGACAACCGAATCCGGCTGGTCTGCCGGCAGAGTCAGCTGCCGGACGATCCGGCAGCCGAGGTGTATGAGCTGGAGAACGGCACCATCATGCCGGGCCTCATCGATGCTCACGTCCACATGGGCTGGGGCAGCGCCACGGCGGTGGACTGGATCAGCATGACGCCGCAGCTCAGCATGGCCCGTGCGCTGCGGGATATGGCGCAGCTGCGCCAGCAGGGTTACACGGCGTTTCGGGATCTGGGCAGCGACGTGCTCCTGATGCGGCCGGCTGTGGCCGAGGGGCTGCTGGATGTCCCCCGTATTTTCGGCGCCGGGCGCATCATCTCGCAGATCGGCGGCCACGGCGACGTGTATCAGAAGCTCTCGTTGGAGGCCAGCCAGCGGGCATACAGCCCCGCCTTCATCGTCAACGGTGTGGACGAGGTGCGGCGGGCCCTGCCGCATCAACGCCCGCAACGGAGCGGATCTCATCAAGATCATGACCACCGGCGGCGTGTTCTCTCAGGGAGATAAGGCCACTCCCCACAGCCATTTCAGTCAGGAGGAGATCCGGGCGGCGGTGGAGGAGGCGGAGAATATGGGCAGCTATGTCTCCACCCACGCACAGGCCACACGGGGCATCAAGATGGCCCTGAAAAACGGCGTAAAGTGCATTGAGCACGGCTTCTATCTGGATGAGGAGTGCATCGAGCTGATGGTGAAGAACGACTGCTATCTGGTCCCGACGCTGGCCATCATGCACGCATCGAAGCTGTATTTTCAGGGGAAGGAGGGCGTGCTGCCCTACCTGAAGGAAAAGACGGAAAAATCCTACGAGGCCCACTACCGCTCTCTGGAGATGGCACGAAAGGCCCACATCACCGTGGGTGTCGGCTGCGACTTTCTGGGAGACGCTGCCTTCGGATGCCCGTACAGCGAGGCCACGCTGGAGCTGGAGCGACTGTGTGTGGCGGGGTATACGCCCATGGAGGTCATCACCATGGCCACCAAGGTCAACGCACGGCTGCTGCAGATGGAGGATCAGCTGGGAACGCTGGAAACCGGCAAGCTGGCGGATGTGCTGCTGGTAGAGGGAAGGCCGGACGAGGACATTCGGGTCCTGCGCCGCAGTGACCATGTCAAGCTGGTGATCCAGGACGGACGGATCGTGAAAAACGCCATGCCGCACACGGCCAAGGCGTGAAATATAAACAGAAGAAAGGAACATGAGCGATGGATACTATCTTTTACAACGGCATCATCCACACACTGGACAAGGCCTATCCTGAGGTAAGTGCTTTGGCCATCAAGGACGGTGTGATCCTGCGCCTGGGCAGCGACGAGGAGATCCTGGCGCTGAAGGACCCCCAGACCCGCCTCATTGACCTGCAGGGCAGACTGATGCTGCCGGGCTTTGCGGATACCCATCTGCATCTGCTGTTCTACGGAACGTTCCGCCGCCGCATCGATCTGGTGAACACCACCACCTATGAAGAGGTCGTCCGGATGTGCAGAGAGGGCGCCGAGAAGGTGCGGGGTACCAACCGCTGGGTTATCGGCTGCAATTTCAACCAGATCAACTGGACGGATACCAACAAGATCCCCGACCGCAACGATCTGGACGCCATCGCCTCCGATGTGCCGATCTTTTTGCAGCGGGCCTGCGGCCATATCGTGTGCATGAACACGATGGCACTGCAGCTGGCCGGTCTGTGGGACGAGCGGGCGGCCACCACCAAGGAGACCATGGACTTCGGCCCCGACGGCCTGCCCAACGGCTACGTCCGTGAAAATTCCGCCATGTGCGTCCAGAGCTGCTGGGAGCGCTATACGGTGGAGGAGATCAAGGACATTCTGGAATCCACCTGTCTGGAGGCTGCCTCCAAGGGTATCGTGCAGGTCCACACGGACGACTTCAACCTCATCGCCGACGACGACTTCGAGGATGTTCTGCAGGCGTATCGGGAGCTCAACGAGGAGGGGCGGCTGCCCATCCGTGTCAACGAGCAGATCCGCTTCCGCCGCACGGACCAGCTGCAGCGGTTCCTGGATCTGGGCTATCGGGCCAACGACACCATGGGCCACTTCAAGTTCGGCCCGGTGAAGTTCCTGTGCGACGGCTCACTGGGTTCCCATTCCGCCGCCATGCGTCAGCCGTATCACAACGACCCGGACACTAAGGGCCTGCTGCTGTTCACCGACGAGGAGCTGTACGATCTGGCGAAGCTTGCCTATACCAACGGCTACCATCTGACGGCCCACTGCATCGGTGATGCGGCGCTGGAGCAGATGATCAACACCATCCAGCGGGTTTCCGCGGAGTTCCCCCACGCCGACCGCCGCAACGGCATCATCCACTGCCAGATCATGGACGAGGCACTGCAGGATCGGTTCCGGAAGCTGAATCTGGTGGCCTATGTTCAGCCTATCTTCATCAAGGCCGACTCCGCCGTGGTGGACGACTGCGTGGGCGCAGAGCTGGGACGCCAGAGCTACAACTGGCGGCGCTATGAGGATATGGGCGTTCATATGTGCGGCGGCTCCGACTGCCCGGTGGAGCCCTTCGACGTCCTGCCCAACATCTACTGTGCCGTGACCCGCAAGGGAAAGCCCGGCATGGAGGCATGGTATCCCGAAAACGGTGTCACGCTGGAGGAGGCGGTGGAGATGTTCACCAAGGAAGCCGCCTACGCCTCCTACGACGAGGCCAAGTACGGCACCATCACCGTCGGCAAATACGCCGATCTTGTGGTGCTGGACCGCAACATCTATGACAGACCGCTGGAGGAGCTGTGTGAAGCTCAGGTGGATCTGACCATGGTAGAAGGAGAGATCGTGTTCCAGCGGTAAATGCGCCGGAACGCAAGAAAACACAAAAGGAGGCTCTATCAAATGAAGAAGAACCACATCACAAGGGACAGCATCATTGTTGGCCTGGCACTGTTTTCCACCATGTTCGGTGCAGGAAACCTGATCTTCCCGCCGCAGATCGGCCTGGCCGACGGCACCCAGTGGGGCTGGGGCGCTCTGGGCATCGTGCTCACCGGCGTGATCCTCCCCGTGCTGGCCTTTTGGGGCGTGAACAACGTCGGCACGGACGTCAAGTGCCTCATGGGCCACGTACACCCTAAGTTCTACGACTTTTTCTACCTCTTTGGCTGTATTCTGGTGGGTATGGGCTCCACCCTGCCCCGCAACGGCGCCACCACTCACGAGATGGGCGTGCTGGCCATCTTCCCCAATGTGCCCTCATGGGTGACGATGATCGTCTTCTTTGCACTGGTGTTCTTCTTCGGCTGTGACAAGGGCAAGGTCGTGGATAAGCTGGGCAAGTATCTGACGCCGCTCCTGCTGATCCTGCTGGCCATCGTGCTGGTGAAGGGCGTGATCTCCCCCATCGGCACGCCTCAGGATACCGGCGTCTCCAAGCCCCTACCCTCTGCCATGCTCACCGGTTATCTGACCGGCGACCTGACGGTGGGCCTGATGTGCGCCAACATTTTTATCGGCGGTATTCTGGACAAGGGCCACACCAATCCTCTGGAGCGTAAGCGCAGCGGCCTGATCGTGGGCCTGACCTCCATTGTGGCGCTGGGCATCATCTACATCATCCTGACCTACATCGGCGCCTGCGGCGGTGACTACTACGACCTGAGCGTGCCTCAGACCACCCTCCTCAGCGGTCTGGTGGGCCGGGTGCTGGGCAGCTTCGGTAAGGTCTGCATGGGTCTGGCGGTCAGTCTGGCCTGCCTCACCACCGCCATCGGTATCGGCTCCACCGGCGCCTCCGTCATCAACGAGGTCTCCAAGGGCCGCATTTCCTACAAGCTGTGGATGGGCATCGCCTGCGTGGTGGGCGCTGTGTTCGGCTCCTTCGGCATCCAGAACATCATCAACTACGTGACTCCCATCTTCCTCATCATGTATCCCATCTGCATCGTACTGACCGTGCTGGGCCTGGTGGACAAGTGGATCCCCAACGACGGTGTGTATAAGTTCGGCGTGGCTGCGGCCGGTATCGTCAGCGTGGGCGACGCCATTCTGGCGGTGGCTCCCAATCTGGACGGCCTGCGCAAGGCCATGTACATGATCCCCCTGGCGGAGCAGGGCTTCTCCTGGCTGATCCCCACGGTGATCGCCATGGTCATCGGCGGCATCGTCTACCGTGGCAAGCCTCGCTACAACTACGGCGAGATGGCAGTGGCCACGGAGGAAGCTGCCAAGTAATCTATACATCCCCTACCCCCTCACTTGAAAAGGTTCCCTGCGGCCATACCACAGGGAACCTTTTCCTGTCGGAGAGGGACATCCAACGGAGTATTTACCCTATGAAAAAAATCTCGACCTCCACCCTGCAGCGCCCCATGGTCATCTGCCTGCTGGCGGCCTTTTGCTGCCTGCTGTGGGGCAGCGCCTTCCCGGCGGTGAAGATCGGCTACGGCCTGTTGTCTATTTCCTCCGCCGATTCGGCGGAGCAGCTGATCTTTGCGGGGCTGCGTTTTTTCTTTGCCGGTGTGGTGACGGTGCTTTTCCACAGCGCTTCCCTGCGGCGGCTGCGGCTTCCCGCACGTTCCTCCCTGTGGAAGGCCACGAAGCTGGGTCTGATCCAGACCCTCGTGCAGTATGCCCTGTTCTATATCGGCATGGCGCACACCTCCGGCGTCAAGGGCTCCGTCCTGATGGCGGTCCACGTGTTCTTCGCCATTTTGATCTCCGCCAAGCTGTTTCGCTATGAGCGGCTCAATGCCCCCAAGCTGCTGGGCTGCCTGTGCGGCTTCGGCGGCGTGCTGCTGATCAATCTGTCCGGCGGCGGGTTGGGCGGCGGCTTCACCCTGCTGGGGGACGGTGCGGTGCTGCTGGCGGCGCTGGCCAACGGCTTCTCCATCTCGCTTTTCAAGCGGTATGCCGAGGGAGAGGACACCCTGACCCTGTGCGGATATCAGTTCATCGTGGGCGGGGGGGCTTTTGCTGCTGACGGGACTGTGCTTCGGCGGTACGCTGCCGCATTTCACCGGGCAGTCCCTTCTGCTGTTGGGATACATGGTGCTGCTGTCCGCCGTGGCCCAGACCATCTGGAGCGCCCTGACCCGGTATAATCCGGTGGGGCGGGTGGCGGTATACGGCTTTTTGAATCCCGTGTTCGGCGTGCTGCTGTCGGCGCTGCTCCTGCGGGAGGGACAGCAGGCCTTTACCCCGTACAGTTTAGCGGCGCTGGTACTGGTGTGCGTGGGAATTTTTGTAGTCAATCGCAGCGATGCCCCCGGCAGGGGAGCGCAGGCCGATCAGCAACCATAACAGGAAAAGGGACGGTCCCTGTGGACCGTCCCTTTTCCTGTGGGAGAGAGACTGCTATATTCGTTTACACATATTGGATATTCAGCTTCCGGAACAGGGGATGCTCCTCCTCGCCGCTGCCAAAGACATCCTCCGACACCTCTTGGGGACGGTGAGGGATTTCAGATCCTGGCAGCTGACCAGCGCAGACCAGCCGAAGGGGGCCTTTGAAGCACGGATGATGTGCTCCACATGGCGAAAGTCCTGCATCTCTCCCGCAATACCGTCGCCAAGCATATGCGCCTGCTGGAGGAACACGGGCTCATCATCACGGAATGGACGCAGATACAGATGAAAAACGGTATTAGGAAAAACGGAAACTTGCGCTGCACCATCGTTCCCATGCACGAGGTCTTGGAGCAGTGTTGCCAGCGGCAAATGACCGAACTGGAGCGTCAGCGAGTGCAGAAAAAGCTGTCGGTACAGAGCACAGAGACCATATGTCCGCCCCTGTGAGCCGCTGTGTGGTCTCTTTCGGAGTGGGGCAGCATTCCTGCCCCGGAGAGAGGTGTCAAACCACTTTTGGGCGGCTTCCTCGGCTCTGCGGAGGACGAAAGAAGAAGCAGGGAAAAAATTTCAAAACCGGGGCGAGAGCTCAGGTTTTCGGAATACAAAAATATGCCCCCGGCTGAGCCGGGGGCATACCCTGTATGGGAAAGACGATCGCTTACTTCTGATAGAGCACCTTGTTGGCCTCGGCCATTTCGGCAAAGACGCCGGCGTGCTTCTTGGCAACCACTGCCTTGATGACCAGCAGAGTAGCGACCATCAGCACGATGGCGATGATCATGCAGACCACAGCGCTCTGGACCAGACCGGCAATGATGAAGCTGACGAAGGAAACGGCAGCCACGGTG
>ERZ831634.2362-NODE-2362-length-16592-cov-3.547258_pt1 | contig 16592 bp, 16 predicted proteins | sample MGYA00519953_ERZ831634 | MGnify/ENA primary metagenome ERZ831634 (study PRJEB31850, sample SAMEA3708718) | human gut metagenome | biome: human gut; feature: human-associated habitat; material: faeces | place: China | collected 2014 ... | reverse complement strand
CATCACTGATTGTATAGGATTCGGTAATGGGCTGGACGAAAATCTTGCCGTCACCAGAGCATCCGCTTTCGCCGGTGCGGGCACTGTGCAGGATGATATCAACGACTTCGTCCTTTTCTTCGTCGCGGACGACGATGTACAACATCCGTTTCGGCATTTCTTCATAGAAAACAGGACCGACCTGGATACCACGCTGCCGGCCCCGGCCGGTAATGCCCCATTCACTGAAAGCATTATAACCACCGTTTTCCAAGGCTTTTACGACGCCATGTGCCCGTTCGGGACGGACGATTGCACAAATAAGTTGCATAAGACCTCTTCCTTTCCTGCAAAGAAAAGGGCGCTGCTCCCGGGGGAATGGGAAGCAACGCCATTGTCACCTTAAAGATTCTTTTATCTTCTTTTATCTTCTTTTAACCGCAATACCTTTCATCGACCCAGGTCAGGACGTCATCCAGAATGGGCAGATACTGTTTTAATTCTTCTTCTGTAATAATCAAGGGCGGGCAGATATTGATGTTGTTTTCCCGGCCGAATGTCGAGAAGCCCCGTTTCTTCAATTCAGCCATAATCGTATGCATGATGGGGCTCTTTTCGCCATAAGCGACCATGGGAATGCGTTTTTCTTTATCTTTGACAATTTCCAGAGCCGAGAACAACCCGATGCAACGGGCTTCGCCGACACAGGCATGTTTTTCGACCATTTTGTCCAGGAAATCGCCGAGGATCTTCCCCATCTTCCGGACGTGGTCACAAATATGGTGATCCTGATAGTACTGGACAGCGGCGACACCAGCAGCGCAGGCCAGGGTATGACCGCTATAGGTCAGACCGCACTGAAGGACATGATGTTCAAAATACTGGGAAATCTTTTCATTGACGATAACCCCACCTAAGGGGACGTAGCCGCAGGTAACGCCTTTCGCAAAAGTAATCATATCCGGCTTCATGTCGAAATTCTGCCAGGCGAACATCTTGCCGGTCCGGCAAAAGCCGGCCATGACTTCATCGCAGATGAGGAGAATCCCATATTTATCGCAGAGCTTGCGGACGCCTTCCATATAGCCTTTCGGCGGCAGGATGACACCATTGGCACCGACGATGCTTTCCATGATGATGGCAGCAATGTTATCGGTCCCCTCAAAGTGCATCTGCTTTTCCAAGGCCTTCAAAAAGACTTCCGTACATTTGGCATCGTCTACGCCGCGGGTGTATCCATCCTGATACATATGGGGATTCATGAAGTGGATGAAACCATTGGCCCCGCCCAGTTCGGCAGCAAACCGTCGCCAGTCACCGGACGCATTGCCAGCCCCCAAGGTCGAGCCATGGTAGCTCAGATAAGCACTGAAAATCTTGGTACGCCCGGTAACCATGCGGGCCATCTTGATGGCGTTTTCATTGGAGTCAGCCCCGCCATTGCAGAAGAAGACCCGGCGGTACGTATCGGCACCAGCCGCTTCAACGAGCATCTTAGCCAGCTTTGATTTCGCTTCAGTAGCATAAGCCGGTGCCATGAAGCACATGGATTTCATCTGTTCCAGCATGGCGTCCTTAATAGCTTGATTGCTATGACCTAAGTTGGAGCAAACTAATAAGGATGACATATCGGCGTATTTGTTGCCGTCATAATCCCAGAAGTAAATGCCTTCAGCCCGCTGAACGGGAATTGTAGGCTGTCCCTGGACCGCCCAAGACTGCATTACGTATTTTTCATGCATTGCTTCAATTTCTGTACCTGTCATCGTCATAGTAACTCCTCCTTTGTAAAAAAACGCCGCCATAGGAAACGGATGAAATTCCCCATTGGCGGCGCTGCCTGTTGATTTCTGTTTACAAAGATAGTATACTTTTTACGTTTAACTTTTTCTACGTGTTAAGATATAATTATTTATGTGTTCCAGCATATATCACCGTATTTCTTTAATCATCAAGGCCAATTGCAAAGTAAACCGGACGGAAAAATCAGACAAGTCGCAATCCAGTAGATCTGCTAGTTTATGGAGCTTGTAGTTGACCGTATTGCGATGAATATGTAGGACATCGGCCGTCTTTTGCACACTGCCATTCATTTGCAGGTACATCGTCAGGACTTCCAAGAGCGAGCTGTCGTGGAGACGGTCATATTCCTCCGCTTTATGTAAAACACGTCGGCAAAAGCGCTCCATGACGGCAGGGTCCTTCTGATTAAACAAGAGCGTATACGCCCCCAGTTCATCATAGAAGAGCAGTGCATTCCCCTTGCGTCGCTGTAACCGCAAAGCCAGTGACGCCTGTTCATACGCAGCTGATAGAGAAGAAAGGCCATCGATGCAATCACTAACACCGACCATGCCGGCCAATCCGTCTGACAGCCACTGTTCTGCCCGCTGCTGTATCGTACCGGTATCACAGCATGTCGTCAACAGCCACAGGCAGGATTCGCCGGGAAACAAGCCGTGTTTCATCCGATGATCCAGGGAAAAACGGACCTTTTCCAGCCAATCGGTCTGGGTTTTCGCCGCTTCCCGCCCTGGGCACAGTACCAGCAGGCGGTAAGGCAGTTCCGGCCGGAAGCCGTATTTTGAAAAGACAGATAAATACGGTTCTGCCGGAACCGGTTTCATGACAGCCGTTTCAAAAGCCTGCTGCATGTCCCGTTCCAGCCGTTCGCGTTCCGTGATTTCCGTACTAAAAATATGCATCAGTTCGGCCATGTGGACGTCCCAAGGCACTTGGAAGAGCGGCAGGGCCACATCATCGCAAAAGGCCTGGACCGATTCGGGAATCGCAGGGATATAAGGCCCCACGTTGAGCACGATGGCTGAGGCTCCGTGGTCATAAATAGCCCGGACTAATTCAGGTACGGCTTTGACGCCAGGCTGTTTAAGCCCGATTCCTGTGACAAAGGCAATTTCATCACCTTCCAAAAAAGAAGCTATATCCACACTTTCGACCATATGCAGCCAGCGGACAGGACGGTTCATCCCTTTCTTTCCGGCTATGAGAGCCATCTGTTTATGGCTGACGAGGCCATATAAATCTTGCAAAACAACAGCCATGTACGTCCCCCTCTTTTTAGAATAGCAGCAACATCCCCGACAACATTAACAATACATACGATAATTTCATAAATATTCTCTGGTTTATTTTATCATGGATACGAGTACCTGCATAGGTTGCCAATACGAGAGGAAGCAGGCTGAACCCGGTCAATAAGAGCATCTGTCCGTCATAAAATCCCTGCTGGTAATCATGAAACATGAGAGGGACATTCAGCATGACCCATACCGAAGCGACGGTAGCGCGAAAAACGTGTTTGTCCTTGAAAGCCGCGACGGCATAGATGACCAGGAGCGCTCCGCCCGATACGAATAAGCCATGCATAATGCCGGCTCCCAGCAGGATAAGGCGAGATAGTCTTGGAGAAAGGGTTATTTCTTTATTCGTGCATAACCCCTTCAAAGCAATGGTCAAGACAAAAAAACCGTAAAACGGCAGCAAGAAAGACAACGGCAGGCGCTGATAAAGATAGATGCCAGCAATCATACCGATGGCCATATAAAGGACGATACGGAGGAGCTGCCGCCAGGCAACATAGGCCAGGGACGAACTGACAATGAACAAGCTGGAAAGGAAAGCCATAATATTCAAGATGACCTTAGCCTGATCTGGCCCTAATAGTAACATAGATGGAGCCATAGCCAACAACGTCCCGGCGAATCCAGTCACAGCCTGTATGGTATTAGCCAGGAATAATACCAGCAGAAATAATCCTTCATCCCAAAAATCCATGACAGCCGCCCCTTTCAGAGAAAAAACCGACAGCGAACGAGGCGTCCCTGCCGGCTTACAATATTCTATGATTAGTATAACAAATCAGGCTGCAACTGAATAAGGGCTGAAAAATAAAAATCCATGTGCTCGCGCACAGGCAACCTTATTTCCAGAATTCCCACCAATGGCGGTTGTCTTTTTCGGCCAGCTGCTGGCGCAGGCTGTCTCGTTCGGCCTGGACGGTGGCCAGTGTTTCCTGGAGTTGTTTGTGTTCGTCTTCGATGATACTGCCTTCTTTTTTCAGGCGGTTCAGTTCGCTCTGCAGGGCATCGGCCTGGTCCTTGTTCTGCTGGGCTTCCAGGGCTTTGACTTTGACTTCAGACAGTTCGTTCTGTTTGGCGATCAGGTTCTGCTGCAACGTGATGACCTGCTGCTGGGCCGTGTTGAGGTCCTGCTGGGCTTTGAGCAGCAAAATGCGCAGGTTGTGCGATTCTTGCTGGGCATTGGATACTTTTTCACTTTCCAGTTCGGTAATGGTCGCCTGGTCGTGGAGGCCGCGCAGCTGGTCGAGGATGCGGACAGCTTCCGTATCGAAGGCCCATTCGCCTTTCTGCATGGTGGCGTGTTCTTCTCCGTCATGATTGATTTCGTCCAGATGTTTTTTGACGAACTGGATGATGCCCTGACGGGTCTTGATATTATAGCGGTCCATTAAATCTCTTGTCGTAATCACGTGTTTTCTCTCCTCATGTTTACTATCTCTGTTTTTGCATTTACCTGGCTCATTTTTCCAATAAAAAAAGGCTTAACCATGCCAGCCAGCGCAACAGCAATTCATATAAATCAATTACCTTTAGTTTACCGTATTTCAAAGAATAATGCAACGAAAAGGGGGCTGTCACATGAAGATTCCCGTCATGTGAGGCCCCATTTCAGTCGATGTGCAATTAGTATCTATCCGATTAGATGGAAAGTTGGACGAAATTCTGGCCAAAGCGCAGGTATTCGCCTTGGGGCAGTTTATAGGCTTTGGAAATGGCGTTGGCTTCTGTCGGGACTTCCGGCGTCGTTTCCAATTCGTAAGACTTGGCATAGGCACCTGCTGTGTCCGAAGCGGTCAGGCCGGATTTATCGAACTTCAAATCGCTGCCGTCATAGATGCGGATACCGATGACGATGCCGCCCTGGAGATAAGCATCCATATGGTGGTTATCATAAATCCAGCGGTCTGTTCCCTGATCTTCGGCAGTACTGCTCGGCTGGCCATAGGCAGCCGTCAGGTCTTCCTGGGTCATGCCAAGGTAGACGCCGCCAATGGATTCGTAACGGTCGGCGTTGAGGGAACGGCGTAAGGGCATCTTATTGTCTACGATGAGGTACTGATGGGATTTATGGCCCATCAAATCCATCTTGATCGTCCGGTCGCCGGTCTGTTCATGGATGGTAAAGGTCCCGGTCCGCGGGTAATCATAGGTACAGTCTTTCGGATCTGTCACCGTGCAGCCGTTGATGGTGTTTCCTTCGATGGTCATGACCAGGTTGCCCTTGGTGCTGTACCATTCACCGGCAGCCGGGTCGAGCCAGTCGACGACATTCTGGTCCGGAGCGGCCTGAGTCGTTGTCGTCACCGTAGCCGTTGCCTGCGGTTCTGCTGCCGTCGTTTCCGTCGTAGTCGTATCTTCTGCAAAGCAGACGGCTGATAAACTCATCGTCACGAGCGCACAAAGGATCATATTTTTTGCTAATTTTTTCATTCTCATTCGCTCCTCTTCTGTTTACTTTCTGTAACTGTTAATTATACACGTCTTCCAGAAAGAAAACAACCGTCTTTACTTCTGTTTATGTTTGTTTACACTTTTCTTAGCATGTTGCTTAGCACTCTGCTTATCTTTCTTGGTCTTCGTTTCCGGCGCCTTTACGGTGTTGTCTGCGTCCTTGGAAACTTCCGCTTCCTGGTGCTTGGCCGGGATGGAAACGGTATCGATCAGGGTGCCGTCATTTTTCAGGGCGCTGACGCGGAATTCATCCGGTTCGACCTGGAGCGTCAGGTATATGGGCATATCCGTCGGGTTATAGTAAACGACATCGGTCGGTTTCTTGACCGAGCCATCCCAGGATTCTGTTCCGGAGCGTCCCGTGGCAATGTAGACGGTCCCTTCTGTAGCGGCCTGGTCGTTCTTGATGGGAACGGTCCGTTCATAGCAGTGTTCATGGGCCGTAAATACCAGGGGGACATCGTATTTATCGAAGAGCGGCATGAAGTATTTGCCGTTTACATCGAGGGTGCCGTTATACGGGCTGTCCCAAGGCGGACGGTGCATGAGGACGACCAGCCGTTTCCCGGCCTTCTTGGCCGCAGCCAAATCCTTGTCGAGCCAGGCTGCTTCATCTTCCATCATCGTCGGACGCCAGCCGTTCAATTCTTCATAATCCGTATTGAGGGACACGTAGTGGACGTCGCCATAATCAAAGGAGTAAGCCAGGCGGTTCTGGTCCTTCGGTCCACCATAGGGCACGGCGAACAAGGCCTTATACGTATACGGTTCGGCAAATTTCCAATCCATGCTATAGGCTTCGTGGTTGCCCAGGACCGGGGCAAAGGGGATGTGGCTGGTCAGGACATCGGCATTTTCCCGCCACTGGAAGTAGGCCTGCCCGTTGTCGGTAATGTCGCCCATGTTGATGAAGAAAGCCGCATCATCGTTCTGCTGCCAGGCGATCTGCGCCGTCTGACCCCAGACGCTGTAATCAGTGGACTGAGAGTCGCCGAAGACGAGGACTTTGTATTTGTTTAAATCTTCTTTTGTCGTCGAAAAAGTAATCCAATCGGTCGCACCATCGGCATTGACGATACGGTATTCATATTCCGTCGCCGGTGTCAGTTTCTGCATGTAAGCCCCATACGTATAGGGTGCCGGATTGTCGGCGTCGTAAATGGGAGGCCGTTTCCCTTCGGTCACATAAGCCAGCTGGACATCATCCTGGTCCTTGTGGCGGTATTCTACACTGTAATCGCTGCGGTCGCTGTCAGACTGCCAGGAAATGGTCTTGCCCGTCGCACTGTCCTTGGCGACGACCTGCATCAGGTTATCCACGGACATGGCCAGGGCCTGACCGGAAAATAAAGTAAACGCACTGAGGAGCGCCGCCAGGAGATGGCGCTTTCTATATTTCATGTGTTTTCACGTCCTTTCTTGTCACAAAATGTATTGTAGCACAATTCGTTGATTTGGCAATCTTTTTCGTTGACATCGATTTCCCTATCTCTTATAATAAGTGAATTGTATACTGCTGCATTGATGAGGAGAGAAAAGAATGAATACACTTGATTTGCTGTTGCTGGCTGTCGGCCTGTCCATGGATGCCTTTGCCGTTTCCATCTGTAAAGGCCTGTCACTGGGGAAAATCAACTGGCGCCACATGGTCCTGGCCGGCCTGTGGTTTGGCGGCTTTCAGGCCCTGATGCCGGCTATCGGCTATGGCTTGGGCCATTTTTTCGCCGATATGATCGATGCCTATGATCACTGGGTCACGTTCATCCTGCTCAGCGCCATCGGCCTCAATATGATTAAGGAGTCCTTTGAGGACGAAGAGCACTGTGATGCGTCCATGAGTCCCTATACGATGCTCATGCTGGCCATCGCAACCAGTATCGACGCCCTGGCCGTCGGGGTCACCTTCGCCTTCATGGACATCGCCCTCGTGCCGTCTGTGACGCTCATCGGCGTGACGACGTTCCTGTTCTCGGCAGCCGGGATAAAAGTCGGCAGCCTCTTCGGGATGCGCTATAAAAATAAGGCCGAACGCATCGGCGGGGCCGTCCTCATCTTGATTGGTTTGAAAATATTGCTGGAAGGCTTGGGCGTGTTGTAAAAAAAAGGCTTGTCGCACATGCGACAAGCCTTTTTTCTGTAGGGGCGCCACGTGGGGCGCCCGTTCGCGCAAATCGGTTCACGGGCATCTTACATATACCCGCGGGCTCGCCACATGCGAGCCCCTACGAAATATAAATTATTTAACTTCGTGGATCCAGCCTTCCGGTCCTTCGATTTCGCCCATCTGGATGCCCCGCAAGGTCTTGTACAGTTTCGTCAGGACAGGACCCATTTCGTCCATGCCGCTGGGGATGCAGATTTCTTTGCCGTGGTCGACGACTTTGCCTACCGGGCAGATGACGGCAGCTGTACCGCAGAGGCCGGCTTCAGCGAATTCGCTGACTTCTGCGAATTTAACCGGACGGTGTTCGACTTTCATGCCAAGCATGTCCGTTGCAATCGTGATCAGGGAACGGCGGGTGATGGATGGCAGGATGGAGTCCGATTTCGGCGTAACCAAGGTGCCATCTTTCTTGACGAAGAGGAAGTTAGCGCCGCCCGTTTCTTCTACGTACGTGCGCGTAGCCGGGTCGAGGAACATGTTTTCATCAAAGCCGTTCTGATGAGCCAAAATGTAAGGATACATGCTCATGGCATAGTTCAAGCCGGCTTTGATATGGCCTGTACCGCGCGGTGCTGCACGGTCGAAGTCAGAAATGCAGATCGTAATCGGTTTGACGCCGTTCTTGAAGTAAGAGCCGACGGGCGTGCCGAAGAGTCGGAACTGATATTCGTCAGCCGGTTTGACGCCGATGACCGGGTTAGTCCCAAAGAGATACGGACGCAGGTAGAGAGCGCCGCCGCTTTCAAAGGGAGGAATATAATCCTTATTGGCCCGGACGACTTCGTCGACAGCTTCCATGAACATATCTTCCGGAACCGGCGGCATTTCCAAACGTTTTGCCGAGTCCATCAAACGTTTTGCGTTCTGGTCCGAACGGAAGGTAACCGTACGGCCGTCTTTGGTTTTATAGGCTTTCAAACCTTCAAAGACTTGCTGGCAGTATTGCAGGATGCCGGCACATTCATTGAGAACGACATTCGGGTTATCTGTCAATTCCCCTTTGCCCCATTTGCCATCTTTATAGTTGGCAACATAACGTTTTGCAATCGGCTGATATTCAAAACCCAAGGCCGACCAGTCAATATTAACATTTGACATCGCAATTCCTCCATTTCTTTTTTAAACAAAATAATTTATATCTATTTTGTAATTATAGATTAATCACTTCTTTCGCTTTTGTCAATGGGAGAAATTCTCACCGGATTATTGTTAACTAATTTATACCATTTAAAAATTGACAATAAGTCGATTATTGGCTATAATCCAGATTATCGTAAACTTTTTAAATATTATTGTGGTTTACATTTATCCAAAGGAGTGATTTCATGGTTTCTTCTGTCCTCTCAGCCCACCGCTGGGATACGCGGGATATGGTCTTATTCGCCCTGTTCACGGCGCTCATCGCCATCGGGGCCTTTATCCGCATCCCTGTTCCGTTCTGTCCTTTTACGATGCAATTATTGTTCACCACCCTGGCCGGACTGCTCCTGGGCAGCCGCCGCGGCGCCGCCTCGGTGGCCGTCTACGTCCTCTTAGGGCTGGTCGGACTGCCGGTCTTCACGTCTGGTGGCGGTCCGTCCTATATTTTCCAGCCGACCTTCGGCTATCTCATCGGCTTCATCGGCGGTGCCTGGCTGACCGGATACATTGCCCATCAAAGCGCCATGCCATCGCTTCGGCGCCTGCTGGCTGCTGATTTTGCCGGCCTCATCATCGTCTACGCCTGCGGCATGGTCTATTTAGCTTTAATCAATAACGTATACCTGGGCACACCTATCAGTCTGTGGACACTCTTCGTCTACTGCTTCGTCCTGCCCATTCCCGGTGACATCTTTCTCTGCATCGTCGCCGCCTTCCTGGCCCGCCGGATACGTCGGACCACTGCCCTCTAGAAAGGAGTTCGTTTACTATGAGTAAAGGTTTATTCATCACCGGGACGGGGACGGACATCGGCAAGACCTATGTCACAGCCCTGCTCATCAAGACACTGCGCCAGCACGGTTATGACGTCGGTTATTATAAGGCTGCCATCAGCGGCGCCCCGACCGTCGCGGCCAGTGATGCCGGTTATGTAAATGAGGTAGCCGGGATTGGCGAATCGCCGGACCTGCTCTTGTCTTATCTTTACGACCACGCCGTGTCGCCTCACCTGGCAGCCCGCTGGGAAGAGAAGCCCATCGAAAAAAGTGTCATCCTCCGCGACTGGCAGCGCGTCACGGCAGCCTATCCCTACGTCACGGTCGAAGGCAGCGGCGGCATCATCTGTCCCCTCCGCGAAGATGATGCCATCAGCTTCCAGCTGGAAGATCTCATCGGCTGGCTGCACATCCCATCGCTCATCGTCTGCCCGGCTGGCCTGGGGACCATCAACGGCGCCGTCCTGACCGCCTTTTATATGAAAGAAAAGGGCCTGCCTGTCCAAGGTTTCATCGTCAACCATTATACGGGAAGCCCCATGGAAAAAGACAACATCCGCATGATTGAAAAGCTCAGCGGCAAGCCCGTCCTGGCCGTCGTCGCCAAGGACGATACGCTGCTCCATGCCGATGCAGCCTCGCTCATTTCATTGTATCAGTAAAGAAAGGGGATTTACATGAGTTTACTTGAAGATGACATGAAGTATATCTGGCATCCAGCCCAGCAGATGAAGGATGCCGAAGTCTTTCCGCCCGTCGTCATCGACCATGGCAAGGGCTGCTACCTCTATGACATAGAAGGCAAAGAATACATCGACATCATCAGTTCCTGGTGGTGCAATCTTCTCGGCCACTGCAACGACGAAATCAACGACGCCATCAAAGACCAGCTCGGCCAGCTGGAACACGTCATCTTTGCCAATTTCTCCCATCGTCCGGCTATCGAGCTCTGTCAGGCGTTGCTGCCGCTGCTGCCAAAAGGGCTGACGCATTTCAATTTCACCGATAATGGCTCATCGTCTGTCGAATGTGCCCTGAAGATGGCCTTTCAATATCAGTATCAGTCAGGCCACCCTGAACGGCAGCGTTTCATGTGCCTGTCTGAATCGTATCACGGCGAGACTATCGGCGCCCTGTCCGTCGGCAGTATGGACCTCTATGCCCGCATCTACAAGCCCATGATGATGAACAACATCCATTTCGATGGCCTCGACTGCTACCGCTGTCCTTATGGCCAGACGCGAGATACCTGTAATTGTGAATGTTTCGTCGGCGCTGAAAAGGCCTTTGCCGCTTATGGAAAGGAAACGGCTGCTCTCATCGTCGAACCTATCCTGCAAGGCGCAGCGGGTATGCGCATCTACCCGCCGGAATACTTGCGCCGCCTGCGCCATCTCTGTGACCAATATGGCGTCTTGCTCATCGACGATGAAGTCGCTGCCGGCTTCGGCCGGACAGGCAAGATGTTCGCCATCGAACACGCCGGCGTCAGCCCGGATATCCTCTGCACGTCGAAAGGACTGACCGGCGGCTACCTGCCCATGTCCCTGACGATTACGACCGATGCCATTTACCAGGCCTTCTACGACGATTTCAAGACCCACAAGGCCTTCGTCCACAGCCACACCTATGCCGGCAATCCCCTGGCCTGCCGGGCAGCCCTGGCTGTGCTGCACATCATGGAACGCGACGATATATTAAAAAAAGCTGCCGAAAAGAGCATCTACCTTCACGAAAAGTTAGACGCTGCTCTCGGCAGCCACAGCCATGTCGGCGAAATCCGCCACATCGGCCTGATCAATGCGATTGAATTAGTTGAAGATAAACGGAGTAAACGCGCCTTTGACCCGGAAAAGCGGGTCGGCTGGCACATCTTCCGCAAAGCCATGGACCTGGGACTGGTCCTGCGCCCCATTGGCGACGTCATTTACTTCAATCCGCCCCTCACCATTGATGAGCAGACCATGGATGAAGCCGTCCGCCGCTGCCGGGATGCCGTCCATGCCGTCTTAGGTGGCGATTAAGCCTTCAGCGCCGCATCCAGGGCCACTTTGACATGGGCCTTGATGTCGTCATAAGACTGGCCTGGCTGGGCTTCGTAGAGTTTTTCCGTGCCGATGAACATAGACGGCACGTAGTAGTAAGAATGGCCCTGTACGACTTCGGGGTGTTCCGATTCTTCGTACCAGTCGACGGCTACCTGGCGGTAAGCCGGATTTTCTTCGATCAGTTCAGCCAAGGCTTCTTTGGCGCCCTTGCAATAGGGGCAGCCATTCATATAAAAAGCGGTGATATTTTTCAAGGGAATCGTCTCCTTTCCAGGGAACAAGCAGATTACTGATGGCCTCCACAGCCGTGGGTGCCACAGTGATGTTCACCATGGCCATGCTGCTGGTCGTGGTGGCTGCAAGCTACGTCGGGATTGAATTTCAGCGTACCATTGAGCAAATCCTTGACGGCTTCATCGGCACTACCCGTAACGCCGCCATAGAGATCAATCGAAGCGGCCGCCAAGGCCTGTTTCGCTCCACCGCCGATGCCGCCGGCAATGACGGCATTGACTTCCTGGGCCTGCAGGAAACCGACCAGAGCACCGTGGCCCTGACCATTGGTGTCGATGACGTCAGCCTTGACGATATGGCCATCTTCGACATCATAGATCTTGAATTTTTCCGAATGGCCGAAATGCTGGAATACATTCCCATTTTCATACGTAACTGCTACTCTTATCATAACAATTTCTCCTCCAATCTGCAATAACCGGACGGGTCCTCGCGGCCCGTCTTTTTTGACATATGTCGATTAATTTGATTTCAGTATATGACATATGTCAGTATTTGTCAATAAAAAAGGCGCTGTCGCATAAAGACAGCGCCTTTTTGAGTTCATCGTAGGTCGTTTATCGTTCGTCGTAGGGGCGCCCACGTGGGGCGCCCGTTCACGCCAATCGGTGCATGGCCATCTTGCATATACCTGACGGGCTAAAAAGTACGTGCGAGCCCCTACAAAAAAAGCCATCGCATCAAACCTCAAACGTCAATCATTCCCGCTTCCCGGCGAGATGACGACGGTCGGTGTACTGTTGCCTTTGACGGAGTACATATTATAGACGTAGTCCGGCGTCAGTTCGCCTTTGAGATGGAACAGGGAGTAGGCATCGACGGCGTTCATGTAAACGACGTCGCTCTTGACGTATCCCGGGGCGATGCCATAAGGACTGGTCAGGATGCCCTGCTGGGAATTCCACTGTAAATCCAGTTTCAGCGCCGTCGCCACGGCTACGGACGGCAGGTAAATCTGGCCATTCTTGCCCAGTGCCCGCTTGGCCAGTTTATGGCCGTTTACAACTAAATCGTAAGCCTTGGCGATGTACGTGACGTTGCCATCAGAGGCGTTGATCTTATCGGAGATTTCCTGGAAATCAGCAAAATCTTCTACGCCATAGCCGGCCAGGGCCTTCTTGACCTGAGCGATGCTCAGGGACTGCCAGCCGTAGCCGTCAGGATAGATATAATAAGAAACCGTATGGTCCGGGTCGACGTCGATGACCAGGCGGTCATAGTAGACCGTAACCGGCGTCCCGACGGATACATACTGGTAGAGGTCTTCCACATCGGCTTCTTTCATGCGCACGCAGCCATTGGATACATAGCCGCCGATGGATTCAGGATGATTGGTCCCATGGATCCCATAGTTACCGTAAAAGCCGATCCAGCGGTAGCCAATAGGGTTGTCCGGACCTGAACCGATCTGGATGCTCGTGTCATCCGGGTCGACCCAGGTCGGGTTGACTTCCTTATATTGGACGGCATAGTAACCGGTCGGCGTCGGCGTCGACGTCTTGCCGACCCCGACGTGATACATCTTGACCTTCGTATCGCCTTCATAGAGCGTTAAGATACGGCTGGCCAGGTTGATACCTATTTTCTTTTCCGATTCGACCGCCTTGGCCTGCTGGCCTTCCTTGGCGGCCGTCTGGCTTTTCGTGTCCTTCTTCGCCGTTACGGCTGGCTGGGCCGGTTTCGTTTCTTCCTGCGGCGCCGCCGTCGGCTTGATTTCCACTTTGACTGCAAAAGGAGCCGGTCCAGTCTTCAGTTCCGGCGTATCGGCCCAGGCAGCTCCAGCGGTCAAGGCCAGGACGCAGGTCAGAGCCATCATTCGTTTCAGCAAAAAAATCCCTCACTTTCATCGCGCTGATGCGCCTTTATTTTGATTTACATTTATTTAATCTTCGTTTACATCATCTTCCCGGCCGCTGCCATTCAGAATCAGGTTGAGGACGACAGCCGTAATACTGCCCAGGGTAATGCCACTGTGCAGGACGATGTTCGCCCACGACGGGAAGCTGTGGAAAAAGTTCGGCGCCGTCAGGGTAATCATGCTGACGCCGATACTGACGGCGACGATCATCAGATTGTATGTCCCGTCGAATTTAACTTTACTCAAGGCCCGGATACCGCTGGCAATGACCATGCCGAACATGGCTACGCCTGCACCGCCTAAGACGGAATTCGGGATAGAGGCGACGACAGCCGCCATCTTCGGGAACAGGCCCAAAGCGATGAGGATGATGCCAGACGCGGCGACGACGAAACGGCTCTTGACGCGGGTGACGGCGATGAGGCCGACGTTTTGGGCAAAGGCCGTATAAGGGAAGCTGTTGAGGATACCGCCGATAAAGGTCGATAAGCCATCAGCCCGGAGGCAGCGTGCCAGGCGGCTGCGGCCAATGGGGCGGCCAACGATGGACCCGATAGCGATGCAGTCCCCCGTCGTTTCTACCATCGTGACGATCATGACGACGATCATCGACAGGATCGAGCCGATATCAAAAGTCGGGAAGCCGAAGGAAAAAGGCGTGACTAACCCGATCCAGGCCGCGTTGCCGACTTCGGCGAAGTTCGTCTGCCCTAAAATCATGGCGATGATCGTCCCGCCGATGAGTCCCAGCAGGACAGAAACATTGCTCAAGAAACCCTTGCCGCAGCGGTAAATGGCGATGATGATGACCAGGGTGATGAAGGCCAGGAACAAATTCATCGGTGAAGCGAAGTCCGGCGACTTCGGATTGCCGCCGCCCATCCAGTTGACGGCTACCGGCAGCAGGGTGATACCGATGATGGTGATGATCGTCCCCGTGACGACAGGCGGGAAAAAGCGGATGAACCGGCTAAAGAAGGGGGCAATAAAGAAAGTGAACAGCCCGGCAATGAGAATCGACCCGTAAATGGCCGTAATTCCGTGTTCCGCCCCGATGAGGATCATCGGCGTGACCGACGCAAAAGTGACCCCCTGGATCATCGGGATGCGGGCGCCGATTTTCCAGAAGCCTAAAGTCTGTATCAGCGTGGCGATGCCGCAGGAAAATAAGTCGGCATTGATCAGGTGGACCAGTTCAGCCGGCGACAAGTGCAGGGCCTGGGCAATGATGATCGGTACGGCTACGGCCCCGGCGTACATGGCCAGGACGTGTTGCAGACCATAGGCAAAGAGCCGGCCAGCCGGCAGCATTTCGTCAACGGGATGGATCCGTTTAGTCAGGTTTTCGTTCATTTCGTAAAAGTCACCTCATGTTCAAAAAAAGCCTGCACCATGGCAAGCGATTTTTTCTTAACAATATACATACCTATAAAAAATAACAATACCATTTTTATTATACCATTGCCGCAAAAAAAATAAAACATGTAGCTAAATTTTACTCAATCTTTACATATTCTTTTCAAAACAATGATATGTCTCTCATATACTGATTTTAAGTACACAGAGGAGGAAATAACATGTTCAGTATCAGCAACAAGCACGAAGAATTCTTCGATTATCTCATGACCAACGCCGAAAATTTCCATCGCGGCGCCCTCATCGCCCATGAAGTCATGGAGGACGTTTCAACCATTTCCATGCATCTCAAGGAAATCGTCAAACTGGAACACACGTCGGACAAAACCAACCAGGAAGTCATCTTCAAATTGTCCCGTGTCTTCATCACGCCTATCGACCGGGAAGATTTTTACAAACTGACGTGTCAGCTCGAAGACTGCATCGATTCCATGCAGGGCGCTCTCATGCGCACCAGCATGTATCACGTCACGGAAGCGCCGAAAGCGGCCATCGCCATGACCGAACAGATTGTCACTATGGGCGAAGAATTGAAGAAGATTTTCTCTTTCTTGAAGGATATCGACCACAACGAAGCCAAACTCATGCGTCATGCTGAACGACTGAACCGCCTCGAATCGGAAGTAGACCATATCTATCGCCAGGAAATTTCCAGGCTCTTCAGCGGCGATGAAACGGACCTGCTCAACGTCATCCGCTGGAAAGATATCTTAGGGACCCTGGAAGAAGCGGCCGACCACGTCGAAACCCTGGGAAATACCATTAAAGAGGTGACCATGAAATATGCTTGATATGTCGCTCATCATCATGGTCGTCGTCCTGGCTCTGGTCTTTGACTTCATCAACGGCTTCCACGATACGGCCAATGCCATCGCAACCTGCGTATCGACACGTGCCATCCGCCCTGGCGTCGCCATCGTCGGTACGGCTATCCTCAACTTCCTCGGCGCCATGATTTCGACAGGTGTCGCCAAGACGATTGGCGGCGACATCGTCGTCTCGCCGACGTTAGTCAACGAAATGATCATCATCGCCGGCCTGGTCGGCGCTATCATCTGGAACCTCCTGACCTGGTGGGTCGGCATGCCTTCCAGTTCGTCTCACGCCCTCATCGGCGGCATGATCGGTGCCATCATCGTATCGGCCGGCGTAGCCGCCCTCAACGGCTGGGGTATCTTGAAAATCGTCCTGTCCCTCATCATTTCACCGGTTTCGGCCATCATTACGGGCTTCATCATCATGAAGATCATCTTTGCCGTCTGCCATTCATTCAAACCGGCAAAGGTAAACCTGGCGGCCAACAGGCTGCAAGTCGTGTCAGCGGCCCTCATGGCTTTTTCCCACGGCTCCAATGATGCCCAGAAA
>ERZ831634.2361-NODE-2361-length-16592-cov-9.827962_pt1 | contig 16592 bp, 10 predicted proteins | sample MGYA00519953_ERZ831634 | MGnify/ENA primary metagenome ERZ831634 (study PRJEB31850, sample SAMEA3708718) | human gut metagenome | biome: human gut; feature: human-associated habitat; material: faeces | place: China | collected 2014 ... | reverse complement strand
AAGTGCAGTAGATAGGAGCGACCTATCTGACTACACTTATATGGTACTAGGTGGCGCCGGAGGCGTCGGATGAGTTGCATTTCATCGAGCGTAGCGAGGTTTTGAGGTTTTCAGCAAGGCGTAGCCTTGGTTTAAGGGTGTTAACCTTGCTCCGAAAAGAGAAGGTGTCAGCGTAGCTGACAAATGAGATGTAGTTCCTCAGCCGCTAGGCTGGTTGTAGGGTTTTCCTCGAACGAAGTTCGGTTTGCTTGTTTTCCTTTTGCGAAGCAAGTAAGTGGTGTTGACCTTCCCAGACGGGGAAGGAGGGCCACGAAGTGGCGGTTAGGGTTGATTACTACGAACGAAGTTCGGTTGTCCGGTTTTAATCCTCCTCTCTATATATAAATACTATATATATAAGGAAGGTATCCTGCGCTCTTAAAATCTCCTCTTTTGTTTTTCTATCCATCTGTCTCTTCCCATTCCCTGCGCCTTTAATCTTTTATTTTTTTTCCGTTTTCCTCCTGTTTCAAAATTACATAGATATTTTCTATCAAAAAACATAGTACATCCATTTTCATCTGTCCCGAAAACTAGTTCCTTATACTCTCTGTATATGCTATATACAGTATACAGGCGGCGTTTTTCATGTATGCGGAATTTATAAAAATACATAGTATCAATATATAAAAAATATATATGAAAAAGTACTTGCTTTTTGAAAAAATGCGTGTATAATTCAATCAAATCACATCCGAGGGCGGAATCTATGACGAGTCCCGGTTTGTGGTGGAAATGTACGGGTTCCCGTACCATAAGGGTGGATGAAGTACACGGAAAAATGACATGAAAATGTCTGCCGAAGGAGTAACACTATCAGGCGTTCTGAGAACACGAAACTGTGTACGGACACATCTCTGGAGAGTTCCGCTGAAAAGATGCGGACGCCGAAGGTGCAAAGGGATCTTTGATCCCGAATCTCTCAGGCAAAAGGACAGGGCTGGCAGCAGGGTAACTCCCGGCTATGCGTGGATGCATACATACATAGCGCCAGCTTTGCACTTCAGATCTTTCTGAAGGCTGAGTGCGGCGCTTTTTTGTTTCCAAAAATTATTGAATCCCGTATAGCAAGTAATCAAGAAGGGAGCTGCCGAAAATGGATATGGCTGAACTCAATCAATGGGCCAATGCGGCTGATAGTTTCGTATGGGGGCCGGTTATGCTCTGTCTCCTCGTGGGCACGGGGATTTACATGACCCTCACTCTTCACTTTCTCACATGGAGAAATCTTCCTTATGCTCTGAAGAGCATTTTCTCGAAGGAGTCTAGGACGACTTCAAGGGGCAGCGGCGACGTTTCTCCCTTCTCCGCGCTGATGACCGCTCTGGCGGCTACGATCGGCACAGGAAATATCGTGGGCGTTGCGACGGCTATGTTTGCCGGCGGCCCGGGCGCTCTCGTCTGGATGTGGATTTCCGCCTGCTTCGGCCTGTCCACGAAATTCTCTGAATGCATGCTCGGCTTCAAGTTCCGTGAAGTGAACGCGAAGGGTGAAATGAAGGGCGGCCCGATGTTCACGATGAAGAACGGCTTCAAGAACAAGAAAGCCGGCATCTTGATGGGTTTCCTCTTTGCTCTCTTTGCCGTCATTGCCTCCTTCGGCATCGGCAACATGACCCAGGCGAATTCCATCAGCACCGCCGTCAATGCGACATTCGGTGTTTCCAATGAAATCAGCGGCATCATCATGACCGTCATGACCCTTGCCGTCATCGTAGGGGGCATCACCTCCATTTCCAGAGTTTCCTCCATCGTCGTTCCAGGCATGGCTGCCTTCTACATCGCTGCCGGCCTCCTCTGCGTCATCCTCAATATTGAAAACGTACCGCACGGCCTCTACATGATCATCATGATGGCATTCGATCCTTCCGCTGTCGAAGGCGGCGTGCTCGGTACGATCACTGTTTCTGTCATGAACGCTATGCGCTACGGCGTGGCAAGAGGATGCTTCTCCAATGAAGCAGGCCTCGGCTCAGCTGCCATCTCGGCCGCTGCTTCCACGACTGACCGTCCGGCAAGACAGGGCTACATTTCCATGACCGGCACCTTCATCGACACCATCGTCGTTTGCTCCATCACCGGTCTCACCATTGCTTCCTCCGGCGTCCTCGGCACCCTTGGCGCTGACGGCAAGCCCCTGACCGGCGTGGCCCTCACCATGGCAGCCTTCTCCCACAATATCGGACCGATCGGCAGCTACATCGTTTCCATCGGCATCATCCTCTTCGCATATTCCACCATCCTCGGCTGGGAATACAACGGCGAAAAAGCATGGGAATACCTCTTCGGCACCCATAAGTACAACCTCATCTACCGCGTCGCTTTCTCCATGGTCGTCTACGTAGGTGCTACCCAGACCCTAGACCTCGTCTGGAGCCTCTCTGACATCGCGAACGCTCTCATGGCGATCCCGAACCTGATCTCCATCCTTGTCCTCGCACCGGTCATCAAGGAAGAAGTCTTCTCCTACCAGAAAGTCATTGCCGCTGAAAAGGCAGCAAGGGCAGGGGAGACGGTCGCAGAAGAAGCGGTCCAGAAGATTTGAATATCATTAGAAAATAAAGTTTCCCGTTTATTTTTCAGAAAGGAAATCCCATTTCCTTCCTATAGCGAATTTACATAGGGAGCGCGGTTATTCTCAATCGCGCTCTTTTTTTCATGCATGTTGATTCATAAAGCGAAATAGTAAATCTCATGAATTATAATACAAAGGTTATGCTTTACATAATTTATTAAATATCTCAGACGGGTACATATATAAATGTATGGATAATTTACGAAATCTATTAGTTTTTTATTATGTATGCTCCTATAATATGTCTATCATTTTTAATGCCTTAAAAGGCACCTGGAGGGGAATTTATGAATCTTTCGTTACAGATTTTTGCCTCCCTTGTCCTGTCCGTCATCGTCGGACTGGTATTGGGAGAAGGCGCGGCGGCGCCTGTGAAGACATGGATTGCCCCGATCGGCACCATGTTCATCAATCTGATCAAGATGATGATCGTTCCTGTCGTCTTCTGTTCCCTGGTCGTCGGCATGACGTCCATGGGGGATATGAAGAAACTGGGCCGTATCGGTATCAAGACGCTGTCCATTTACATGGTGACCACCGCTATCGCCATCGTGATCGGCTTTGCCGTAGCCCTGGCCATTGATCCGGGCACCGGCATGAGCATGGCCGGAGCGACCGCGCCGAAGGTCAAGGAAGCCCCGAGCATCATGCAGGTCTTCGTCGACATGATCCCGTCGAACCCGATCGCATCCATGGCCAAGGCAGACATCCTGCCAGTCATCATCTTCGCCCTCTTCGTCGGAGCCGGCATCATTTCCGTCGGCGGCAAGAGAGCCGAGACACTGATCAGCTTCTTCGATGCATTCGCTGAAGTCTGCTACAAGATCATCGCCATGATCATGAAGACCGCCCCGATCGGCGTCTTCTGCCTGCTGCTTCCTGTCGTCGTCATGAACGGACCGAAAGTGCTCCTGCCGCTTCTCTCCGTCATCATCTGCATGCTGATCGGCTGCACCATCCACGCCGTCTGCGTCTACTCTGCCATGACGACCGTCGCCGCTCACATGAGCCCGGTCACCTTCTTCCGCGGCATGTCCGAAGCGATGGCCATCGCCTTCACCACCTGCTCTTCCGCAGGCACGCTTCCGGTCAACATGAAGAACGTCCAGGAAAAACTCGGCGTTCACCGCGACATCGCATCCTTCGTACTGCCCCTTGGCGCGACCATCAATATGGACGGCACCGCTCTCTATATGGGCGTCTGCTCCATTTTCATCGCCAACGTATTCGGCGTACCGCTCACCTTTGACCAGATGATGATGATCGTCCTCACCGGCACCCTTGCCTCCATCGGCACCGCCGGCGTCCCGGGCGCAGGCCTCATCATGCTTGCCATGGTACTCCAGTCCGTCGGACTTCCGCTCGAAGGCCTTGCACTCGTTGCCGGCATCGACAGAGTCCTCGACATGTTCCGCACCTGCCTCAACATCACAGGCGATGCAGCCGTTGCCGTCGTCGTCAACGCATCTGAACAGGAAGTGCCCTCTGACATTCAGATCACAGAATAAGAAGGAAGGAAATGGGGAGTGATGAGCTTCATGACGCTCTCCTATATATAATAGTAATAAAATAGACTTGTGTATGCTTATAATGCAACAAGTATCCACTATATATGCAAAACTTGTAAGAAATTTTTATAGAAATATAAAAAAATTTACAAAAATTCTATTGTACAATACACCTGCTTTGCCTTATAATAACAATACAATTCGTAATGGATGATGCATACAGAAAGAGCTCGAGGATGAAAAGTGTATACTTATTCAATATACACCTTTCGGAGACTGCCGAAGGAGTAACACTATCAGGCGTTCAAGGGACACGAAACTGTATGCGGACATAACTCTGGAGATCTCCGCTGAAACGATGCGGAAGCCGAAGGTGCAAAAGGCGCAAGCCTCAATCTCTCAGGCAAAAGGACAGGGCCGGACAAGGACTTTGAGAAATCAATGGGCCGCCGGCTCTGTTTTCATTTTTAGAGCCGGCGGTTTTTTAATGGGTTTTGGGAAAGGAAAGTCTTTCTCAGGTAGTGGATCCCTCCAAAGGGGTGGGGGATCTGGGGAAAATGGGAGGAAAATCTATGTTGTTAGACATCTTAAACCAGATTGACAGCATCGTCTGGGGACCGTGGCTCTTGGTCTTACTTGTCGGTACGGGCATCTGGCTCACATTCCGGCTCACACTGCTGCAGGTCGTCAAACTGCCGAGAGCTCTGAAGCTCATATTCTTCGCAAGAAACAAGGGCGAAGGAGACATTGATTCATTCAAAGCGCTTTGTACCGCGCTCGCTGCCACCGTCGGCACCGGCAACATCGTCGGCGTCGCTACCGCTATCAAACTCGGCGGCCCTGGCGCACTCTTTTGGATGTGGCTCGCCGCCTTCTTCGGCATGGCGACAAAGTACGCAGAAGGCTGCCTTGCCGTCAAATACCGTCAGGTCGACGACAACGGCAACATCGCCGGAGGCCCGATGTACTACATCGAAATGGGCCTTGGCAAGAAATGGAAACCACTCGCCGTTCTCTTTGCCTTCTTCGGATGCATGGTAGCCCTCCTTGGCTCCGGCACCACGACACAGATGAACGCCATCATTTCCTCCGTGGAAGCAGGCTTTGGCATTTCCACCTACATCACCTGCGCCGTTATTACAGTACTCGTAGCTATCATCACCTTCGGCGGACTCCAGTCCATCGCAAAAGCTGCTGAAAAAATCGTTCCGGCTATGGCCGTCATCTACTTCGTCATTACCGTCATCTTCCTGGCACTCAATGCAGGCGGCCTCCCGGGCGCCATCAGCCAGGTATTCACCGGCGCATTCTCCGGCACCGCAGCTGCCGGCGGCTTTGCAGGCGCAGGCGTCATGCTCGCTATGCGAAGCGGTATCGCCAGAGGCCTCTTCTCCAACGAATCCGGCTTAGGCTCCGCACCGATCGTCGCTGCTGCCGCTAAAACAAAATGGCCGGCAGAACAGGGCCTCATTTCCATGACCGGTACCTTCATCGACACCATCATCATTTGTACCCTGACCGGTCTTACCATCATCGTATCCGGCCAGTGGCTCGGTGACACCAACGGCGCTGAACTTACACAGAACGCATTTGCCGTCACCTATGGCGGCTTCGCGCCGATCCTTCTCACCGTATCTCTCGCACTCTTCGCCTTCACCACCATCCTCGGATGGAACTACTACGGCGAACGCTGCTGGGAATACCTTTTCGGCACCAAGAGCATCCTCTTCTACAGAGTCCTCTTCCTCGTCATCCTCGCATCCGCTGCCTTCCTGAAACTCGAATCCATCTGGGCACTCGCAGATATCGTCAACGGCCTCATGGCCATCCCGAACCTTATTGCCCTCCTGGGCCTCACAGGCGTCATCGTCGCAGAAACCAAGAAATACTTCGAACACCTCGAAATCCGCGACGCCAAACTCAAAGCCTACAAAGCAAGAAGAATCGGAAAGAGATAAGAAAAGAAACAGAATCAATAGAGATGTGGAACCCAAACAGTTCCGCATCTTTTTTTGTGGAAACTCGCAAGCTCGGATGTACTGGGCGCTGACTTTCCCGAGCGCCGCCAACACTCGCCTTCCCAAAGCGCCGCCAATACTCGCCTTCCCAGACGGGGAAGGTGCCGGCCTCAAATTCTGATGCCGGCGGATAGGGTTGATTACTCCGAGCTGTAGTTCGTTTCCCCAGTTTCCTCCCTTTTCCCCCTCGTGTATAATATATATAAAACTTTCAATATATAGGAGGCGTGGATATGAATATAGGTGTCATTGGTGTCGGGCATATCGGCGGGACTTTGGCGGAGAAGTTCGTGAAGGCCGGTCATCAGGTCAGCGTGGCCAATTCGAGAGGGAAGGAAGCCGTCAGGGCGTTTGCAGAGAAGATCGGCGCAGCACCTTCGGATATTTCTGAAATCGTCAAAGGAAAGGATGTCGTCATTCTGGCGGTTCCTCTTCCTGCCATTGAGAAGCTTCCCAGGGATCTTTTCAAGGATGCAGGAAAGACGATCGTGGTGGATACGTCCAATTATTATCCGGACCTCCGTGATTCCCATATCAAGGAACTGGACGAAGGAAAAACAGAAAGCCTCTGGGTTTCTGAGAAAATCGGGCATCCCATCATCAAAGCGTTCAACAACGTTCTGGGGGATACCCTGGCAGAGAAGGGCAGAAAGAAAGGGGACGAGGGAAGACTTGCCGCCGCTGCTGCAGGAGACAGTGCGGAAGACAAAGCCGTCGTCATGCGCCTGATCGATGAAGCGGGCTTCGATCCCGTCGACGGAGGCACCCTCGAAGAATCCTGGCGCCAGCAGCCCGGGACACCCTGCTACTGCTGCGACTACAATAAAGAAGAAATGGAAAAAGCCCTGCAGGAAGCCGTCCCTGGAAAAGCGCCCGGCGTACGCGATGCCATCAATGACCACCTCATGCACCTTGCCAAAGCGCCCACCCATGAAGAAATCATCCAGGTCAACCGCGGAGCACACCATAAAGAGTAAAAGAAAAGGGCCCTCGGAAATGATTCATTTCTCCGCCCTTTTTTCTTTTTATTTATTTCCATTTTCCATTTGAGAGAGGTAGACGCGCGTGCTATAATGATTAGTATTGTATTGTTATAAGAAGGAGTGGAAAAAGGCCTTCTTATGATATAATAAAAATGATTGATTCATTGATGAAGGAGGCGGCATAGATTGGAGAAACACGTCATTATCAATGTCACTTCCGTCCAGCGTGACGAGACCGGAAAGGATGAGAAAATCACCCTGGAAACCCCGGGCATTTACGGGGAAGAGGGGAATATGAGGTACGTCTCTTACCGGGAAACGAAACTAGCCGGCATGGAAGGCACGACGACGACGCTCCGCGTTTACGAGGACCACGTCAGCCTTTTGCGGGAAGGCACATTCCTGCAGGAGCAGGAGTACCGCATCGGCAAGTCATCGAAGTCGACCTATCAGACACTGATGGGACCCCTCGAAGTGACCGTCGTCACAAGGAGCATCGAAGACAGTCTTACAGGCGGCGAAGGCAAGGTCGTTCTGACCTACGACGTCGAGCTCAAAGGACTGTTTAACCATTTAAATGAAGTTGTAATAGAAGTGCGGGAGGATCCGGAGTATTCATGGAAGTCAGAGAACAACTGAAGGAAATCATTGAAAAAGCAAAGGACGCCGCCATTGCGGCAGGCGAGCTGCCGGAAGGGGAATACGCCCCCATGCAGCGTCTGGAAGTCCCGAAGTCCAAGGAATTCGGCGATTATTCCACCAATGCTTCCATGCGCTGGGCAAAAGCAGCGCACAGAGCGCCGCGCCAGATCGCGGAAGTGATCGTGAAACATATCGACACGCCCCTTGTTGCCAAGATGGATATCGCAGGCGCAGGGTTCATCAATTTCTTCCTGGCAGCAGACACCGTCTATGCCGAACTGGAAAAAATCCTGAAGACAGGCCCGTCCTACGGGGACCTTCCGAAAGACCAGAAGGACAGAATCCTCGTGGAATACGTTTCCGCCAACCCGACAGGCCCGCTTCACATCGGCCATGCCAGAGGCGCAGCATACGGTTCCGCTATGGTGAACCTGCTCCGCGCTGCCGGCTATGACGTCTATTCCGAATACTACGTCAACGACGCAGGCAACCAGATCGACCATCTCGCTGAATCCATCAATGCCAGATACCTCCAGCTCTGCGGCTACGACGCAGAAATCCCGGAAGACGGCTACCATGGACAGGACATCGTCGAAACAGCCAAGAGAATCCTTGAAAGAGACGGCAAGAAATACCTGGACATGAGCGATGAAGAACGCCTCCTGGCATTCAAGGACATCAGCCTCAACGAAAAACTCGACGCCCTCCGCAAGGACCTCCACGATTTCAACGTAGACTTCGACAACTGGTTCTCCGAAAAATCCCTCTATCCGGAACAGGTCGACAAGGCCTTAAAGGTACTGAAGGATGAAGACAACCTTTACGAAAAAGACGGCGCCCTCTGGCTCCGTACCACAAAGAACGGCGATGACAAGGACAGAGTCGTCATCCGTACCAACGGCGTGCCGACCTACTTCTGCTCCGACATCGCATACGTTGGAAACAAGATCGAAAGAGGATACAACAAACTCATCGACATCTGGGGCGCTGACCACCACGGATATATCATCCGCTTGAAGACGGCTATGAAATTCCTCGGATACAACCCCGATGATTTTGAAATCATGCTCCTCCAGATGGTTACCCTCCTCCGCGACGGACAGCCAGTCAAGATGAGCAAGCGTACCGGCCAGGCAGTCACCCTGCGTGAACTGATGGACGAAGTCGGTACCGACGCAGCACGCTATTTCTTCTGCGCAAGAACACTCGACTCCCAGATGGACTTTGACATCGATCTTGCCAAGAAACAGTCCAGCGACAACCCGGTCTACTACATCCAGTACGCCCATGCCCGCATCCACAGCCTCTTCGATCAGGCGAAAGAAGCAGGCGTGAAATGGGATCCGTCCTTCGCAGGCACCGATTTCTCCTACCTCAAGGAAGAATGCGAATTCGACCTCATCAAGAAAATGGAAAACTACCACCAGCTTCTGGCGGGCGCAGCCGTTGAAAGAGCACCGCAGCGCGTAGCCAAGTATGCTTACGAACTGGCAGCCCTCTTCCATCATTTCTACAGAGAATGCAGAATCCTCGGCGTCGATGCAAAGACCACCGAAGCACGCCTCGGCCTCATCACAGCCGTACAGTACGTCCTCGCGCATGCACTCGCCATCTTGGGCGTTTCTGCTCCTGAACATATGTAAAAATATATCCCGCCGTATTTCTTCCCATACGGGCCGGGAGTATAATAAAAGGAAGAAAATTCGATCGTTACTATCATTGAAAGAGGAGGTCTCATGACTAAATACATCTTCGTAACCGGCGGCGTCGTTTCATCTCTGGGCAAAGGCATCACGGCCGCTTCCCTCGGAAGATTACTCAAAAACAGAGGGTATAAAGTCACCATCCAGAAATTCGATCCATATATTAACATCGACCCCGGCACCATGAGCCCGTATCAGCACGGCGAAGTATTCGTCACTGACGACGGCGCCGAAACGGATCTCGACCTCGGCCACTATGAACGTTTCATCGACGAAAACCTCTCCAAGGCTTCCAACGTGACAACAGGCAAAGTCTACCAGTCCGTTATCAACAAAGAAAGAAAAGGCGAATACCTCGGATCCACCATCCAGGTCATCCCGCACATCACCAACGAAATCAAAGACAGAGTCCTCCGCGTCGGCCGCAATGACAATGCAGACATCGTCATCACCGAAATCGGCGGCACCGTCGGCGATATCGAATCCCTGCCATTCCTCGAAGCCATCCGTCAGGTCAAGAAGGACGTGCCGAACAGAAATGACGTACTCTACATCCACGTCACCCTCGTGCCATACATCGAAGCAGCAGACGAACTGAAATCCAAGCCGACCCAGCACTCCGTCAAGGAACTCCGCTCCATCGGCATCCAGCCGGACATCATCGTATGCCGCACCGTCAAGGCACTCCCGGAAGACATGAAGAGAAAGATCGCCCTCTTCTGCGACGTAGAACCAGATGCAGTCATCAACAACCTCACCGCATCCAGCATCTATGAAGTACCGCTTATGCTGAGAGACGAAGGACTCGACCGCATCGCCCTCGAAAAACTCGGCCTTGACGACAGCCCGTGCGACATGAAAGACTGGGAAGCCATGGTTTCCCGCATCCTTTCCGCTGACAAGACCGTCAACATCGCCCTCGTCGGCAAATACGTCGAACTCCACGACGCATACCTCTCCGTCGTCGAAGCCCTCTCCCATGCAGGCTTCAAGATAGGAAATAAGGTCAACATCCGCTGGGTCAACTCCGAAACCATCGAAGAAGAACAGCCCGATCTCCGTGAAGTCTTCAAAGACATCGACGGCATCGTCGTACCAGGAGGCTTCGGCAACCGCGGCGTAGAAGGCAAGATCGCCACCATCAAGTACGCACGCACCAACAAGATCCCGTTCCTCGGCCTCTGCCTCGGCATGCAGTGCGCCGTCATCGAATACGCAAGAGACGTATGCGGCATGAAAGACGCTAACTCCACCGAATTCGTACCGGATACACCATATCCGGTCATCGATCTCATGTCCGACCAGGAAGACGTCACCGAAAAAGGCGGCACCATGCGCCTCGGCATCTACCCGTGCAAACTCAAAGAAGGCACCAAGACAAGAGAACTCTACGGCAACCAGGAAATCGTCTATGAACGTCATCGTCATAGATGGGAAGTCTCCAACGCACTCCGCCCGGAACTCGAAAAAGCAGGCCTTATCGTATCCGGCACCAGCCCGGACGGCAGACTCGTTGAAACCATCGAACTCGCCGACCATCCATACTTCGAAGCAACCCAGGCACACCCGGAATTCAAATCCCGCCCGAACCGTCCGCATCCCCTCTTCCAGGGCCTCATAGACGCAGCCGTTGCTCACAGAGATGAAAACAAATAATCAATGATAGAACGATAAATAAGGAAAAAGGAAAGGACATCCCGCGCGGGATGTCCTTTTTGCGTGTGAGGGGGCTGTTCCTCGAGCGAAGCGAGGTTTAAGGGTGTTGACCTTGCTCCGAAGGAGAAGGTCCGGTCGGAGACCGGGAATGAGATGTAGTTCTCGCAGCATTGCTGCGGTTGTAAAGGTTTTCCCTTCGCTTCCGCAGCATCGCTAAAAGTGCTAAGGTACGCTTTCATATCAATAAGCTCTTATATAGAAACCGTACAACCGCGGCGGAGCGCGATTTAAAACACCATCCAACCTCGCTCCGCTCGCGGAACCTTTTTATATTTCTAAGAGCAATGAATACTGCACCCCTTTCGTCAGCAACAGTTAAATGATTGGCTGACCGCGCCTTCCCCGCTGGGGCAGGTCAAAACCTTCCGTGCCGGCGAAAACGGCTATTATCAATGGCGATTTAAATGCGTTTACCGTAAATGAGAACCGTATTAAATCTCGTTCGATACTACCCATCAGAATCGAGAAAACCTGCCTCAGCGAGGAAGGGTGTCACGGAGTGACAGGAAGGAGTGCAGTTCCCGAGCGCAGCGAGGTTGTTTAGCTTCTCTCCGCTCCCATCATCATTCCCTCTCTTCACTTCTCCCCAAATCCAAATAAATATCCTGTCATGGAGAGGGATCCGGTGTTTCTTACGTTGTTGAAGATCTCGGGTTTTTCTCCCTGGGCGGCGCCTAGTGTATAAAGTAAGGGGAGGAAGTGGTCGGCTGTCGGGGCGGCGTAGGCGGCGTCGAAGCGGTCGGCCTGCGGGGAGCCGTTGGGGTTGTCCCATTCTAGTCTTCTGAGGTTATGGACGATGTTGCCGCTGCCAAGGAGCAGGTATCCTTTTTCTCTCAGGGGCGCGAGGGCTTTTCCTATGTCGTAGGCGCTCTGCGGCCCTTCGATGCCATCGATGGAGAGCTGGACGACGGGGATCGGGGCGCCTGGGAACATGTGGACGAGGACGGTCCATGTGCCGTGGTCGATGCCCCAGTCGTCGTTGATGGAGATGTCCGGCAGCAGGGCGAGGATGTCGTCGGTGAGTTCCTGGCAGCCTTTGGGATGGTACTGGACTTCGTAGAGTTCCTTCGGGAATCCGTACATATCATAGACCTGGCGCGGTTCGGGATCGCTCTGGACGTACGTCCCGCGGGTGAACCAGTGGGCGGAGAAGGAAAGGATGGCCTTTGGCTTCTCAAATTCGGAAACGACCCTCTCTCCGATTTTCTGGAATTCCTTTGTCAGCTCGTTATCCTCGAGCGCAATCATCGGGCTTCCGTGTCCGGCAAAAATAACAGGAAGTTTCATCATGATCCTCCTTTCGATAAGACCGTATTGATTTCCTTACCTTTATTATAGGTTCGGATTGAGAAAGACGCAAAGAAAAGCAGGCCTGCCCTGTTTCTTTGATACCAATTAATAATAAGCTAGGTCAAGATTTAATATATTGGTGCAAATGATGAACTATTAGTATATAATAGAGGAGTCAATAATAAGAATTCATATAATAATAAATTAAAAAAGAAAGGGAGGGTTCGGAAATCGGGGAATGAGAAACCTTTTATCATCATTCATTGAGGAGGAAATTTGATGTATAAAGGGAAGTTATTAACGGGAGCAGTACTTTCAGTATTCATGGCAGGCGCATATGGGAACGCCTGCGCAGCGGACGGGACAAGTGACGCCGTGTATTCATTGAATCCAGTCGTCGTCACGGCCACGCGGTATGAGAAATCCGATGCGGAGATTCCTGCTGCGACGCAGACCTTCACCGAAGAGCAGATCGAGCAGACCGGCGCGGACAATCTGCAGGTCGCTCTGCAGTACCTCGACGGTGTCATCGATGCCGGCATGGGACCGAATGGCACTTCCATATCGTCCATGACGACCAAGAACGTCATCCGCGGCGTTTCGAACGGGACCGTCGTCATGATCAACGGCACGCCGATCAACTGGCGCACGAATTACAATCTGGAAAACATTCCGACCAGCACTGTCGAGCGCGTCGAAGTCGTCCGCGGCGGCGGAGCTGTCCTCTATGGCAGCCAGGCGACCGGCGGCGTCATCAATATTATCACCAAGAAGACACTGCCGAACGAAGTGAAAGTCGGCCTCGGCAACAAAGGCCGCCAGGAATACGCCGTCACAGCGAATGCAGGAGACCTCTCCATCGCATACACGTACAATAAATGGGGGAAACTGGGATACGTTTCCTCGTCCGACTCCTCCATCAAGCCGGACAAGACACGCGTCCCCGTGGAAATGAAGCAGCGCTTCTTCGGCTCAGAGAAGAATGATTTCCTTGCCACGTACAAACTCAATGACCATGCGGATTTTCTGTACAACCATAACGAATCAGCCAGCCGCTGGGCCTACACCTATACCGGTATCACCGATCCGGACTACGAGGACATGAACGACCATCCCCGCTACATCCGCCGGTACGAAAACGACAAGGATTTCCTGCAGTTCAATTTCCATGGCCTGGACGGCATCAGCGGCCACGTCTTCTACAATTACAACACACTGAAGACCCACGGCACCGATTACTATTCCTCAACCGGCAAGAAATACGCGGCGCCAAAGGCCGTACGCGGCCAGGAAAAGAACAAGACCTACGGCTACGACGTGCAGAAAGTATGGGATGGAAATCCGGACCAGACCTTCCTGATCGGCACATCCCTCGTCAGGGAAACCTTTGAAAATGAAACGAGCGATACCGGACGCAACATCATCTCCGCCTTCGGATCCTGGGAAAGAAATCTCACGGCCAAGGACGTCCTGACCCTGAGCGGCCGCGGAACATGGACCACCGGCGGCATACAGAACTTCCACAACTTCAGCGGCCAGGCACAGTACCTGCACAAACTGGACAATACGCAGAGCCTCTACGCCAGCGTAGGACAATCCTTCGTCCTTCCGACCTTCAGCCAGATGTACTCCCGCGAGCAGGCAGGCGGCATCAGCAACATCATCGGAAACCCGGACCTGAAACCGCAGAAAGGCCTCCACTACGAAGCAGGCTGGAAGAAAGAAGAAACCAACCGCCAGTACAAAGTCGCCCTCTTCACCGAAAAAATCGACGACAACATCTCCTACTCCGGCACCTCCGGACGCTGGTATGCCATCAACGAAGACTTCAAGAACCACGGCATCGAAGCCAGCATCAGAGGCCAGGAAGGCAACGGCTTCACCTGGCACGCAGGCCTCACATGGCAGGACCCGAAAAGCAAGCAGACCACAGAAAAAACATCCGCCAAGAGATACTGGGACCGCTCTTACGGCCGCATCCTTCTCACCGGCGGCGTAGGCTACGAAAAAGAGAAATGGACCACAGCCTTCAACTTCTCCTACCTCGCAGACCGCGTCCAGTCGCCGCTTGCTGCCCATTCCCACAGCGTGAAACCATACCTCCTGACCAGCATGACCGTGAAATACTCGCCAAACAAATCCAGCGACATCATGCTCGCCATCGACAACCTCCTGAACCGCAAAGACATCGTCTCCCACACCACCAGCGACTACTACGCGACCCCAAGAAACTTCATCCTGTCGTACCGCTATAAATTCTAAGGGAGAAGCGGAGGAAATAAGAAATAGCGAAAGCAAAAAAGGACACCGGAGAAAAATCGGTGTCCTTTTCATGTGGGGAAAATGGGGGCGAGCATTAGCGGCGCGCGGGGAAATAGAACTCGCTCCGCTCGTCATTCCTGAGCGTTGACTTTTGAGAATGATAATAGCGGCAAGCGGCGCACCAGAAAGGCTTCCCCACGGGGGAGCTGGCGACGGAGTCGACTGAGGAGGTGCAGTTATCGAGCGTCAGCGAGGTTGTATGGTATTAAACTTGACTTCCCTTCCAGGGCAAGGTCAAGACCGGTCTGCAGCCCTTTTTCCTTATTGGGAAGGCGAGTGTTAGCGGCGCTCTCGAAGGTTCATTCACTTCTTCACGTCCGGGAGGATTGCGGAATAGACGTGTTCGAAATAGGTCGGGGCGTACCAGGTGCTGTCTATTGGTTCGATGTACTTGATCACTTTCCATGAATCTCCTTCGGCCAGTACGGCTAACTGGCGTCGGCATCCTTTTCCTTCTGCTGCTGGATCACGTGCACTGTGTCATCCCAGGGCTGGCCATCGTGGTAAAAAGACTTTGTCTTTACCGATAAATTGTTGTACGTTCCTTCATCCATGTACCGGCTAACGTCGGCATAAACGGTGTCCTTCGAAGCTGCTCGGTTCAGTACCCTTTCGCAGTCGACGTAAGTGACGAAAGGCCTATGGTTGAGGATCCAGTATAAATTGACCGTCGACTTCACAGTCGACATTGGAAACAAAAAAGAGAAAATGACAAAAAGGAAAACGCAGCCGATTACGCCAGTCAGGATCTTCTTCATAACAATTTCTCCTTTTCGCCTAGAATACCTATATGTAGTTTACCATATTCCTTATTCATCACCGAATCCCGCAGAACTCGCGATGCTCGGGATTCCTGAGCGGGGACTTTTGAGAATGATAATGGCGGCAAGCACCGTACCATAAAGGCTTCCCCACGGGGGAGCTGGCGACGGAGTCGACTGAGGAGGTGCAGTTCTGCGAGCGTCAGCGAGGTTCTTCGAGTGTTACCGCATTTTTCCTGTCATTTTCCGCAGTATACTTTCATTTCCTTAGGGTTATACAGCTTACCGCTTTTTTATGGAGGGTATGTTCAGTATCTAAAGATTTTATGGTACTGTTTTGGGACATTCTGGCGGGCGTGGGGGTTTTCTTTCGATGGTATCGAATGCCGTTAATGCCTATCTACATTTAAATAATTCGTTATAGAAATAGTTCATATCTATCGTACGGAGTTCTCTATAATTCTGACAGATAGATATTTTTTTATCATAGAATTATGATTAAAAGTAAGAAAGTGCCTGTTGGCCCTGTTGATTGTGTATGAGCTGCCTTGGGAAGGCTGCTCGGGGGAAGGAATCTGGCGCCTTGGGAAGGTCTGAGGATTCCTTGCAGGAAGGCACTTGTTTCTTTTTTTAGATGCATGCCCAGGGCTGCATCTTCAGGGTGAGGATGGCCAATCATGAAAAGGGAGTACAAGATTTTGACAGCTCTGGTCGTATCCAGCTTAATGGGATTTTCTGCCATGACGGCAGAGGCTGAGGCTTTGACGCTGACGGGGTCAATTACGGATACGAAAATTACCGGTAACAGCGACACGGGGACGACCAGCGGGAATACGCTGAATGTGACGAATGCGTCAGGTAATTCTTCTTCATCAGGATCCGTTATTGCAGGCGGAAGTATACCCGATAAAGAGTCAGGCGACGCATCGAATAATACCGTCAGTATTTCAGGAAGTATACTTACCCAATATAAAATTTATGGTTCTTCACGCTTTCTTGTGGGATAAAAATAATAACATATAAAATTGGCATTGA
>ERZ831634.2355-NODE-2355-length-16653-cov-4.325762_pt1 | contig 16653 bp, 7 predicted proteins | sample MGYA00519953_ERZ831634 | MGnify/ENA primary metagenome ERZ831634 (study PRJEB31850, sample SAMEA3708718) | human gut metagenome | biome: human gut; feature: human-associated habitat; material: faeces | place: China | collected 2014 ... | reverse complement strand
TAGCCAAACGACTTGCCGTGGAAGCGGCTCCCGTCGTCGAGGATAAGAGTTACATTTCTCATATTTGTTATAAAAGTTACAAGCTAATTACTGTCAGAATTGATATACTTGTTCTATATAGTCAATGAAAGCATTATTCAGCATCTTCACCCCGCCCGGCGTAGGATAATCACCGCTGAAATACCAGTCTCCCCGATGATTGGGACAAGCCTCATGCAGCCCCTCCAACGGTTGGTATACGATTTCCACCTTCGCCTTTGTTCCGGCAGGTGTCAGCAGTTCCACCATCTTGGCGGAGATTTCCTCGTCAGTGAAAGGTGCATAGATATCCTTCACATAGTTCACCATTTGCTCCTTCGGCAACCCTACTTGGTCTTTCGATTTGCGGTAGGCAGCGGCAATCACATCTTTCATATCCCGGTCTTTCAGTAATTCGATGGCAGCTTTGAAAGCGATGAATTCACTCATCTTTGCCATGTCGATGCCGTAATAATCGGGATAACGCACCTGCGGGGACGAAGAAACAATCACAATCTTCTTGGGACCCAGGCGGTAGAGAATACCGATGATACTCTGTTTCAGAGTGGTTCCGCGTACAATGGAGTCATCGATAATGACAAGATTGTCCACACCCGGCACCAGACTGCCATAGGTGATATCATACACATGCGCAGCCAAGTCATTGCGGCTGTTTCCTTCTGCAATAAACGTACGCAGTTTAATATCCTTGATGGCTACCTTTTCGCTACGAATACGGCGGGAAAGTATCTGTTCCAGCTCCTCCAGATTGGGGCTATGTCCCAGGGAAGCGATCTGTTGCACTTTCTCTTCATTCAGATAATCATCCAGTCCCTGCAACATGCCGTAGAAAGCAACTTCCGCTGTATTCGGGATGAAGGAAAACACGGTATGGTCAAGGTCTTTATTAATGGCTTTCAAGATGTTAGGTATCAGTTTCTCACCCAATAGTTTACGTTCCCTGTAAATATCCACATCACTGCCTCGTGAGAAATAAATACGTTCGAAAGAACAGGGTTTCACCTCACGCACTTTATTGATCTGGGTGGTGCGCAGCTTGCCCGCCTTGTTAATCAGCAAAGCTTGTCCGGGCATCAATTCCTTAATACTGCCTGCCGGTACATTGAAAGCGGTCTGTATCACAGGACGCTCGCTGGCAAGTACTGCCACTTCATCATCCTGATACCAGAATGCGGGACGGATTCCCCACGGGTCGCGCACGGCAAACGATTCACCGCTTCCCGTCAGTCCGCATATCACATAGCCTCCGTCCCACTCCTTGCTCGCAGTACGCAGCACGTTTGCCAGGTCCATATGATCTTCTATATAGTGAGTCACGCCCATGCCTGTCAATCCTTCCGCTTCGGCAAGATTGAAAAGGCGCTCCACTTCACGGTCAAGACGGTGCCCCACTTGTTCCAGCATGATATACGTATCGGCATACTTCCGCGGATGCTGACCGATAGCAGTGATACGTGCAAAAATCTCATCCACGTTCGTCATGTTGAAATTGCCACAAAGAGCGAGATTCTTAGCCCGCCAGTTGTTACGCCTCAGGAAAGGGTGCACGTATGAAATGCCGCTCTTTCCGGTAGTGGAATAACGCAAGTGCCCCATGTAAGCCTCGCCCGCAAAAGGGAGGTATTTTTTAGCGTAATCCGCATCATGAAGCTGCTCTTTTGTCAGATCCTTAAAGTTGCCCTGCACCGTACCGAATATCTCGGTAATGGCGCCCGAACCGAGTGCACGCTCACGGAACATATACTCCTCACCGGGATTTGCTTCCAGCTTTACGCAAGCCAGACCGGCGCCTTCTTGTCCGCGATTGTGCTGCTTCTCCATCAGAAGATAGAGTTTGTTCAAACCGTACATCCATGTGCCGTACTTCTGTTCATAGTATTCCAGAGGTTTCAGCAGGCGTATCATGGCAACGCCACATTCATGCTTCAGTTCTTCCATCAGTTCATTTACAATTTACAATGTACAAAGTACAATTTATCATTTACTATTTATTTCATATTACCCTCTTTATTCCACTGTTACGCTCTTCGCCAGATTCCTCGGCTGATCCACATCCATCCCCTTGCATACTGCGATATGGTACGCCAATAACTGCAACGGTACCGTAGTAATCAACGGGTCAAGGCACTCAATTGTTTCCGGCAACTCGATACAAGTATCGGCAATCTTGCTGATAACCGTATCCCCTTTTGTCACCAGAGCGATCACTTTGCCCTTACGCGCCTTGATTTCCTGTATGTTGCTCAATACTTTCTCATAAAGCCCGTTCTGTGTAGCAATCACTACTACCGGCATTTCAGCATCTACCAATGCGATAGGCCCGTGCTTCATTTCAGCAGCCGGATAACCCTCGGCATGGATATAAGAGATTTCTTTCAGCTTCAACGCACCTTCCAGGGCTACGGGATACGAATATCCGCGTCCCAGATAAATAAAGTTATGCGCATACGTGAAAATCTTGGAAAGCTCTGCAATGCTGCCGTTCAGCTTCAGCACTTCTTTCATCTTATCAGGAATACGGTTCAACTCCTGCACGATGGCAAGGAATTGCCCCTCATCTATCGTATTCTTCTCTTTGGCAAGCGTCAGCGCCAGCATGGTGAGCACTGTCACCTGTCCCGTAAACGCTTTGGTGGAAGCCACTCCGATTTCAGGGCCTACGTGGATATAAGAGCCCGTATGCGTAGCCCTCGGAATAGACGAACCAATCGCATTGCAGATGCCATAGATAAATGCCCCACGGCTCCGCGCCAGTTCCACAGCTGCCAATGTATCCGCCGTCTCGCCACTTTGCGAAATCGCAATCACCACATCCTTACTGTCTATCACCGGATCACGGTAACGGAATTCTGAAGCATACTCCACTTCCACCGGAATGCGGCAAAGACTTTCTATCAGATGTTTTCCGATAAGCGCCGCATGCCAGGAAGTACCGCACGCCACGATGATGAAACGTTTGGCTGCCAGCAGGCGGTCTTTGTTATCAATCACTGCGGAAAGCACCACATTTGTACTTTCTACATTGATACGTCCGCGCATACAGTCATGAATACAATCGGGCTGCTCAAAAATCTCTTTCAGCATGAAGTGCGGATAACCACCCTTTTCCAACTGCCCCAGGTTCAGTGCCACCGTCTTCACTTCGTGCGGACATTCCACATTTTTCAGGTTCACCACCTTCAGTTTCTCTCCGCGGCGGATGACGGCGATCTCTTCATCTTCCAAATATACGACTTTATCTGTATATTCCACAATCGGCGTAGCATCCGAAGCCAAGAAAAACTCATCTTCACCGATACCTACCACCAACGGGCTACTCTTGCGGGCTGCTATAATCTCATCCGGATTGTCCTTATCCAGCACGGCAATAGCGTATGCACCGATTACTTCACGCAACGCTAATTGCACAGCAGTCAGCAAATCTGTATTTTTGGATTTCTGGATGAATTCTATCAGCTGCACCAATACTTCGGTGTCCGTACTGCTTTTGAATGAATAGCCTTTGGCCTGAAGTTTTTCTTTGAGGACGGCGTAGTTTTCGATGATACCGTTGTGGATGAGAGCAAGATGTTCGGAAGAGGAATAATGAGGATGGGCGTTAGCGGAGCAAGGTTCCCCGTGCGTAGCCCAACGGGTATGGGCAATTCCGATGTTACCGGAAATATCTTTTTGAGTAACGAAAGTTTCCAGTTCCGAAACCTTACCTTTCGTTTTGTACACGTTCAACTGTCGGTTATCACTGATTAATGCTACCCCTGCACTATCATATCCGCGATACTCTAATCGCTTCAATCCTTTGATAAGAATGGGGTAGGCCTTCTTTGGACCAATATAGCCTACTATTCCACACATACTAATTAATATTTGATTTTGCGCTGCAAAGATATAAAAACCCGAGAACATAAAGTTAATGTTTTACCTATTTATTTATCAAAAGAATAGAAAAAAGATGTTTTCTTGTCAAAAAGTTAAAGAAAACAAACTTATGAAAGCAAAAGGAACAATTTTATAATCTCAAAGCAAGCAGTAGAATTTTAGTATTATATTGAAAGGAGATAGCGGAAAAATCTTCTAATCCGGCAAAGAGTGCCGTTTTTCAACGTTGCCAAATTGCCAAATAGCCAAATAGCCAAAGCCAAAGGAAATGACTAATAAGATAAAGAGAACCCGTTGGCGGAATTAATTCATAACAAACATCGGTTGAAAGTGAAATTCACCCCATCCGCTGTTGAGCTAAATAAATTAGCTCATTAGAAGAAAAAAAGGAATCAAATGATAATTTAGCGTAGCCTAAGCCTTTCAGCCTTGAGTTGCGCAATAATCATCTGTTTGATTCATAACCCTACAAAAAGGAATAAAAGAGTGATAAGGTGATAATGTGATAAAGTGGCTGCGCTATATATCACAGAATGTTATCCCACTACCACCTTATCACCTTATCACATTTTATTCATATCCCAGCAGAAAGAAGTTAATTCCACCAACGGGTAAAGAGACTAAATCCATGTTAAACCCATATCAACACTGTATCAAGTCCGTACCATCTCCGTATCTATAGGAACGAACTTGGTACGGAGTTGGTATGGACTTGACACGGAGTTGGTACGGACTTGGTTATATCCGGACAAGGACGAAACGAAAAAAATGTCATGCACTTCCTCTTTGGCTATTTGGCATTATGGCAATATGACAATTTCTCGAACGAGAGAAAGGCATACTTGCAATATAAAACACAAAGCATATATTTTATTTCAATCTAAAACACAAAAGCACGTATTTTATTTCAATCTAAAACACAGTTCCAATAAACAGATATTTTGCAAGTCACAAAAACAAGCATTATAATACCAATTTGAAATTAAATTAATACTTTTGCCAAACATTTTGACAGCAATAATGGGTATTGCTACAGAATAAAGTAAACTTAAAAAGATGAAAGAAGAACTTTTTAACAACGAAACAAAGAGAAAAGCCGGACAACAGGGAAAGGAAGAAAGCCAACATCCTGTATATCAACGACAGCCCAGGCAGTTGGGCTTGTATGATGCAGAGAACGAGCATGACGCTTGTGGTGTCGGTATGTTAGTGAACATACATGGAGGCAAGTCACACGAACTGGTAGAGTCTGCATTGAAGGTGTTGGAGAACATGCGTCACCGGGGTGCCGAAGGTGCGGATAACAAAACCGGAGACGGTGCCGGCATCCTGCTGCAAATCCCGCATGAGTTTATTCTTTTGCAGGGTATTCCTGTCCCCGAAAAAGGGAAATACGGTACAGGTCTTCTCTTTCTGCCGAAAGACGAGAAAGACCAAGGTGCTATCTTAAGTATTATCATCGAAGAGATTGAAAAAGAAGGATTGACATTGATGCACCTGCGCAATGTGCCCACTTGTCCAGAAATTCTGGGAGAATCGGCACTTGCCAACGAACCGGATATCAAACAGATTTTCATCACCGGATTTACGGAAAGCGAGACAGCCGACCGTAAACTCTATCTCATAAGAAAAAGAATAGAAAACAAAGTACGCAAATCGGATATTGCCACGCGCGAGGATTTCTACGTTGTCTCCCTATCCACGAAGAACATCATCTATAAAGGTATGCTCTCTTCACTGCAACTGCGAGGCTACTTCCCCGATCTGACAAACCCCTACTTCACCAGCGGCATAGCACTGGTGCACTCCCGCTTTAGCACTAACACCTTCCCTACCTGGGGACTGGCACAACCGTTCCGCCTCTTGGCGCACAACGGCGAAATCAATACCATCCGCGGTAACCGGGGTTGGATGGAAGCCCGCGAAAGTGTGCTCTCCTCTCCCGTCCTGGGCGACATCAGAGAGATACGCCCTATCATTCAGCCGGGAATGAGCGACAGTGCCTCACTGGACAATGTATTGGAATTCCTCGTTATGTCAGGTCTCAGCCTGCCGCACGCCATGGCCATGCTGGTGCCGGAATCTTTCAATGAAAAGAACCCCATCAGCGAAGACCTGAAAGCATTCTATGAATACCATTCCATCCTGATGGAACCATGGGATGGCCCTGCTGCCTTGCTGTTCAGCGACGGGCGTTTTGCAGGCGGTATGCTCGACCGTAACGGACTGCGTCCTGCACGTTATTTAATTACGCACAACGACATGATGGTAGTTGCCAGCGAAGTGGGCGTGATGGATTTCGAACCGGGAGACATCAAAGAGAAAGGACGCCTGCAACCGGGTAAGATACTACTGGTAGATACCGAAAAAGGCGAAATCTACTACGACGGGGAATTGAAAAAACAGTTGGCCGAAGCCAAGCCTTACCGTAGTTGGCTGGCAACAAACCGCATCGAACTGGATGAGCTGAAAAGCGGCCGTAAGGTAGCGCACACTGTGCCCGATTACGAGAGGATGCTGCGCACCTTCGGCTATTCCAAGGAAGATGTGGAGCGGCTCATCGTTCCGATGTGTACCACAGGTGCCGAGCCTATCAACTCAATGGGGAATGATACGCCGCTTGCCGTGCTTTCGGATAAGCCGCAACTGCTGTACAACTACTTCCGCCAGCAGTTTGCACAAGTCACCAATCCGCCTATCGACCCTATACGCGAGGAACTGGTAATGTCACTGACGGAATATATCGGCGCCGTGGGCATGAACATCCTGACACCCAGCGAAAGCCATTGCAAGATGGTGCGCCTCAACCATCCCATCCTGAGCAATGCACAACTGGATATTCTTTGCAACATCCGCTACAAAGGTTTCAAAACGGTGAAACTACCCTTGCTGTTTGAAGTGGCAAAGGGGCGTGCCGGATTGCAGGAAGCACTCACAGCACTTTGCAAGCAAGCGGAAGAGTCCGTCAGCGAAGGGGTGAACTACATTGTACTAAGCGACCGTGATGTGGATGCCACTCATGCGGCTATCCCCTCCCTGCTGGCAGTAAGCGCAGTGCACCACCACCTGATTTCGGTAGGAAAACGCGTACAGACGGCATTGGTAGTGGAAAGCGGCGAAATACGCGAGGTGATGCACGCAGCCCTATTACTGGGATTTGGCGCCAGCGCCCTGAACCCTTACATGGCATTCGCCGTGATCGACAAGCTGGTGGCGAAGGAAGAAATCCAGTTGGATTATGCCACTGCCGAAAAGAAATATATCAAAGCCATCTGCAAGGGACTGTTCAAGATTATGAGTAAAATGGGTATCAGTACCATCCGCTCGTATCGGGGAGCGAAAATATTCGAAGCCGTAGGTTTGAGTGAAGAGCTCAGCAATGCTTATTTCGGCGGGTTGAGATCCACTATAGGCGGTATCCGGCTGGATGAAGTGGCACACGATGCAATAGCATTCCACGATGCAGGCTTTGCCGCACAGGTAGACGGATTACTCCCCAACAACGGTTTGTATGCTTTCCGTAAAGACGGAGAAAAACATGCCTGGAATCCGGAAACCATTTCTACCTTACAACTCGCCACACGCTTGGGCAGCTATAAGAAATTCAAAGAATTCACCAGTCTGGTAGATGGAAAAGAAGCGCCTATCTTCCTGCGCGACTTCCTGGATTTCCGCCGTGCCCCCATTTCTATAGATAAGGTTGAACCGGTAGAAAGCATCATGCATCGCTTTGTGACGGGTGCCATGAGTTATGGGTCTATCAGCAAAGAAGCGCATGAGGCAATGGCCATTGCCATGAACCGGATTCACGGACGCAGCAACACAGGTGAGGGAGGCGAAGACAGCGCACGCTTTACGCCCCGCGAAGACGGAACCAGTCTGCGTAGTGCCATCAAGCAGGTGGCTTCGGGACGTTTCGGCGTAACAACGGAGTATCTGGTGAACGCCGATGAAATACAAATCAAAGTGGCACAAGGGGCCAAACCGGGTGAAGGCGGTCAGTTGCCGGGCTTTAAAGTAGACCAGGTGATTGCGAAAACGCGCCACTCCATTCCCGGCATTTCATTGATTTCTCCCCCGCCCCATCACGACATTTATTCCATCGAAGACCTGGCACAGTTGATCTTCGACCTGAAGAATGTAAATCCTCGTGCCAAGATCAGTGTGAAACTGGTAGCCGAAAGCGGCGTAGGAACCATTGCCGCCGGAGTGGCCAAAGCAAAAGCCGACCTTATCGTCATCTCCGGTGCGGAAGGTGGTACGGGAGCATCTCCTGCCTCCAGTATCCGCTATGCCGGTATCTCTCCTGAACTGGGACTAAGCGAGACGCAACAGACTCTTGTACTGAACGGTCTGCGCGGGCAAGTGATGCTGCAAGTGGATGGGCAACTGAAAACCGGTCGCGACATCGTGCTGATGGCGATGCTGGGTGCCGAAGAGTTCGGTTTTGCGACCAGTGCTTTGATTGTACTGGGCTGCGTCATGATGCGTAAATGTCATCAAAACACCTGCCCTGTGGGTGTGGCAACGCAAAACGAGGAACTTCGCCGACGCTTCCACGGACGTAGCGAATACCTGGTGAACTTCTTCACTTTCCTGGCGCAGGAAGTGCGGGAGTATCTCGCCGAAATCGGCGTGGAACGCCTAGATGACATCATCGGACGCACGGATCTTATTATCCGCAAGTCAGAAAACGAATCCCCTAAGCAATCCCTGATTACTTTCGACAAAATACTGGCACGCGTCGATAATGGTGCAGCCATCCGCCACACCATCGACCAGCAACACGGCATCGACCACGTAAAAGACGTTGAAATGCTGCATGCCGCTGCCGAAGCTCTGGAAAACCAGAAAGAAATCTCACTGGAATATACGATTGCCAATACGGATCGCGCTTGCGGAGCCATGCTTTCGGGCACCATTGCCGCGAAGTACGGTGAAGCGGGACTGCCGGAACATACATTGAACGTAAAATTCAAAGGTTCTGCAGGACAAAGTTTCGGTGCCTTCCTTGTACCGGGTGTCAACTTCAAGCTGGAAGGTGAAGCGAACGATTACCTCGGCAAAGGCCTTTCGGGCGGACGGATTGCCGTATTGCCTCCGGTACGCTCTAACTTCCAGGCCGAGAAGAATACGATTGCAGGAAATACCTTGCTCTATGGCGCAACCAGTGGTGAAGTTTACATCAATGGGCGCGTAGGTGAGCGTTTCGCTGTCCGTAATTCCGGTGCCATTGCCGTTGTAGAGGGTGTAGGCGATCATTGTTGCGAGTACATGACGGGCGGTCGTGTGGTAGTCCTCGGTTCAACAGGGCGTAACTTCGCAGCCGGCATGTCGGGCGGTGTAGCATACGTGTGGAATAAGGATGGAAACTTCGATTATTTCTGCAATATGGAAATGGTGGAACTAAGCCTCATAGAAGAAGCATCCTATCGTAAGGAATTGCACGAACTCATTCGTCAGCATTACCTCTATACAGGCTCCAACTTGGCACGCACTATGCTTGATGACTGGAACCGATATGTGGATGAGTTTATCCAGATAGTCCCCATCGAGTACAAGAAGGTACTACAAGAGGAGCAAATGCGGAAACTGCAACAGAAGATTGCAGAGATGCAGAGAGATTATTAAAAATTACAGAACCAAGAGCATCATCTCAACTCTCCTCCTCTTGGGAATTAAGATAGTCAAATTAAACAATACTATAATGGCAGATCCAAAAGCATTCTTAAACATACCACGACAGGAAGCGGGATACCGTCCTGTCCACGAACGCATCACCGACTTCAGTCAGGTGGAGCAAACTTTAAACAGTCACGAACGTAAACTCCAGGCATCACGTTGCATGGATTGCGGTGTACCCTTCTGTCACTGGGCATGCCCATTGGGCAATAAACAACCTGAATTTCAGGATGCGCTTTATAAAGGTAAATGGCGCGAAGCATACGAAGTGCTCGCCGCCACAAACGACTTCCCCGAATTTACCGGACGTATTTGTCCGGCACTTTGCGAAAAGTCGTGTGTACTGAAGCTTTCGTGCGATGAGCCTGTCACTATTCGTGAAAACGAGGCGGCTATTGCCGAAGCGGCTTTTCGCGAAGGTTACATCGTGCCCATCCAGCCCCAACATAATGGAAAGCGGGTTGCCATTATCGGTGCAGGTCCTGCGGGACTCTCCGCTGCCTGCCGGCTGAATGCTAAAGGCTATGAAGTGACTCTTTTTGACAGCAAACCCATGCCCGGCGGATTACTGCGCTATGGTATTCCTAATTTTAAACTCGATAAGGCAGTAATCGACCGCCGGATGGGAGTGCTTGAAGCTGAAGGCATCAAGTTCGAAATGGGCGTAACGGTAGATGTACAGAACCTCCCTGCCGGCTTTGATGCCTACTGCATCTGCACCGGGACGCCACAGGCACGCGACCTCAACATTCCCGGACGCGAACTGAAAGGTATTTATCTTGCCCTTGAAATGCTGTCCCAGCAAAATCATATCCTCGATGGAGAAACGTTCCCCAAAGAACGTCTGGTAAATGCCAAGGGCAAACGGGTTCTCGTCATCGGTGGCGGTGATACAGGATCAGACTGTATCGGTACGAGTATCCGCCAGGGAGCCGTGAGTGTAACACAGATTGAAATCATGCCACAGCCTCCCGTAGGTCACAATGACGCTACTCCTTGGCCGCAATGGCCCATTGTACTGAAGACGACTTCAAGTCACGAAGAAGGTTGCACGCGCCGCTGGTCGCTGGCATCCAATCAGTTTATTGGCAAGAATGGAAAAGTCTGCGGTGTAGAGGTGGAAGAAGTGGAATGGATTCCGGCTCAGGATGGTGGACGCCCTACCATGAAGCCTACCGGAAAGAAGGAAGTAATAGACACCGATATGGTGCTTCTGGCCATGGGCTTCCTGAAACCGGAACAACCGGAATTTCCGGAAAATGTGTTCGTAGCAGGTGATGCGGCACGTGGTGCCAGCCTTGTGGTACATGCACTGGCGGACGGACGGAGAGTGGCAGAGAGAATAGACAAGTATTTGAGCAACTAACCCCTAATCACTAAGCATTATGTGTGGAATCGTAGGTATCTTCAATATCAAATCTCAATCCCAGGAATTGAGAAACAAAGCGCTTCGAATGGCGCAGAAAATCCGTCATCGCGGACCGGACTGGAGTGGTATTTATGTAGGCGGCAGTGCCATCCTGGCTCACGAACGTCTTTCTATCGTCGATCCGGAAAGTGGCGGACAACCATTGTACTCTCCGGATGGCAAGCAAATCCTTGCCGTCAACGGTGAGATCTATAATCATCGGGAAATCCGTTCCCGCTACGCCGGCAAGTATGCTTTCCGTACAGGATCAGACTGTGAAGTCATCCTCGCATTATATAAGGATAAAGGCATTCATTTCCTCGAAGAATTGAACGGTATCTTTGCCTTTGCCCTTTATAATGAGGAAACAGACGATTATCTGATTGCCCGTGACCCTATCGGGGTAATCCCTCTTTATATCGGTCGTGACGACCAGGGACATATCTACGTAGGCAGCGAACTGAAAGCCCTCGAAGGTTTCTGTGACACCTACGAGCCATTTCTGCCCGGGTATTACTTCTGGGGACGTGAAGGGAAAATGCATCGTTGGTATCAACGCCCCTGGACCGATTATGCCGCCGTCAAAGCCAATGACACCACCGCCCGCCGGGCTACCCAACCAGAAATCAACAGCGTAAAACTCGCCCTTGAAGCTGCCGTCCGGCGCCAGTTAATGTCCGATGTTCCTTACGGTGTTCTGCTCAGTGGTGGCCTCGACTCTTCCGTCATCTCCGCCATTGCCAAGAAATATGCTCGCAAGCGCATCGAAACTGATAACCAAAGCGAAGCCTGGTGGCCTCAACTCCACTCCTTCGCCGTCGGCCTGCGCGGTGCACCGGACTTGATCAAAGCCCGTGAAGTGGCAGAATACATCGGCACCGTTCACCATGAAATCAATTATACCATTCAGGAAGGACTCGACGCCTTGCGTGATGTCATCTACTTTATCGAAACATACGACGTTACCACTGTTCGTGCTTCCACACCGATGTACCTGTTGGCACGTGTCATCAAGTCTATGGGCATCAAGATGGTGCTTAGTGGTGAAGGTGCTGACGAGGTTTTCGGTGGTTATCTCTACTTCCACAAAGCCCCTACACCGCAGGCTTTCCACGAAGAAACGATCCGTAAGCTCTCCAAATTGCACCTGTACGACTGTCTGCGTGCGAATAAGAGCCTTTCTGCCTGGGGTGTGGAAGGTCGTGTTCCCTTTCTCGATAAAGAGTTCCTGGATGTGGCAATGAACCTCAGCCCTGCCGTCAAGATGTGTCCGGGCAAAGAAGTAGAGAAACGCATTGTGCGCGAAGCTTTTCAAGATATGCTGCCTCAAAGTGTTGCCTGGCGGCAAAAAGAGCAATTCTCCGATGGCGTCGGTTACAATTGGATCGATACACTGAAGGCCATTACTTCTGCCGCCGTTACCGACCATCAGATGGAACATGCTGCCGAACGGTTTCCCATCAATCCGCCACAGAATAAGGAGGAATATTACTATCGTAGCATTTTCGAAGAACACTTCCCCAGTCAGTCGGCTGCCCGAAGCGTGCCCAGTGTGCCGAGCGTGGCTTGCTCTACTGCTGAAGCACTCGCTTGGGATGCGACGTTGCAAGGGAAAAATGATCCGAGCGGACGGGCGGTGGCCGGAGTGCATGAAGCGGCATACACATTATGAAATTGTAATGCCACACTTCAGCAGGTAAAATGCCACATCTAAACAAACGTAATGCCACACTTCAACGGTTACGAAGTGTGGCATTCTGTCACTCAACAACCCATTTCTCTATATTCCTTGTTTTATTACTGAAGTTCACACCTATTTTGAATAATTTCCTCGGATCTGCCTCAAAAGGAAGAGCATACTGTTTTTCTTCTATTTGTTGCAAAGCCTCCTCAGCAGTACCTTCCAGCTTGAATTCCATGACGTAAATGTAATCGGCAGTCTTCACCACCAAATCCACCCGCCCTTCCGAAGTGTGATACTCCTCCTGTGTATAGAAACCTACCAGTTTGAAGACGATAAACAGTACATTTTGATAATGTAATTCCAAGTCTTTCACTAATTCATAAGGTGTGTCGGCAAAGAAGCTTTGCAGCCTCTTAAAGAAAGCGTTAGGTTGGCCCATCTCTATCTCACGGACAAATTTTTGTATCTCAAATGGCGCTTCCAACTGGTTAAAACGGGTATAAAACGGCATCAGAAATCTGATAAAACCCTCTTCTACTTCCCGGTTTGGAAAACCAAGACGGTAAAGCCCGAAGCGTTTGTCATACCCCTTTATCGTGAGATAACCGCTTTGGAAAATAACTGGTATAGGTTCGTTGTCGCCATAAATACAGTTCAGCACATCAGCATCCGTTTCTTCATGTGCCATGCGCTCCAAATTGTAATGATTGCGTTTCAACAATTCCACAAGGTAAGTGGGCGTTCCGGTCTCAAACCAATAGTTACCGAATTTCATCTTAAAGAATGTATTCAGCAAACTGAAAGGATTGTAGATGCCGTCCGTGTTTTCTGTAAAGTGGTAACCGTCATAGCAGGCCTTCAGTTCATTGCATACTTCCTGATACGTCATTTTCTGCGCGGCTGCCAATTCGTGCAGATCTTCTTCAAAATTAAGGTGTATCTCCTTTTCGGTGATTCCACAGATGAAAATGAACGGCTCGTCCATGGAGATATCATTCAGATTGTTCAGGTCACTGAACACGCTTACTTTGCCGAACTTGGTCACTCCCGTCAGCAAGGCAAACTTGATGCAGCCGTCCATGGTTTTCAGTACGCCATAGAAAGGTTTCAGAGTGTTGCAGAATTCGCGTTGCAGTTCCTCGTTGCCGATAGCTTGGAGCAAGGGTTTGTCATATTCGTCGATGAGAATGGCTACACGCTCACCACTTTGCTCATAGGCTCGTCCCACAACTCCTGCAAAGCGTAATGCAAGGGTCGTTTCAGCAGAACGCGTTCCGTAAAGTGACTCCCAGTAGTCAAGCGTTTCATTCAGTATCTTGTCCAGACTATCCGGCGTATCATATTTCCCGATATTCAAGTCCAGATGCAACACAGGACGCTTCACCCAGTCTTTTTCCAAAGCGTCCACCGCCAAGCCTTCAAATAAGTCCCGTTTCGCTTCAAAATAGGCTTCGAGCGTGGAAATCAGCAAACTCTTCCCGAAACGACGGGGGCGGGAAAGGAAATAGTAACTCCCACTCTTCACCAACTTATACATCAATGCGGTTTTATCCACATATACATATCCTTCTTTACGAATCTTCTCGAAGTTCTGTATCCCGATGGGATATATTCTGTCACCCATGTCCTTGCCTCCTTCTACTATATAATATTCATTAATGCTACAAAGATAATGCAAACCGAGAGCAGAATAAAATGAACTCATTCATTTTTTATGCCGAGATGCGCTTATCTTCGCTTTTGATGCAAAGATAATGCAAATCGAATGTAGAACTTTCATTTTCCCAATTTATTCCCTACCTTTGTCCCCGCTTTTTTTAGAAAGGCAGAATTCGTTCTATTAGTTTTAGGTTAAACACTTAATAACGCTTATGCAAAAGTCTGACTGCATCATCGGCGTAGAGCACGTATCGAAATATTTCGGAGACAAAGCCGTACTGAATGATGTAAACCTCTCTGTCCGTAAGGGCGAATTTGTAACGATATTGGGCCCCTCCGGCTGCGGCAAGACTACTTTGTTGCGCCTGATAGCCGGTTTCCAGACCGCCTCGGAAGGTATCATCACCATCGCCGGAAAAGACATCACGCAAACACCGCCACACCAACGTCCGGTGAATACCGTCTTTCAGAAGTATGCTCTTTTCCCCCACCTCAACGTGTACAACAACATCGCTTTCGGACTGAAACTCAAAAAGATGCCCGAAGCCACCATTGGCAAGAAAGTGAAACAAGCCCTCCGCATGGTAGGTATGACGGACTACGAAGACCGTGATGTTGATTCGCTATCCGGCGGACAGCAACAACGTGTTGCCATCGCCCGTGCCATCGTCAACGAACCCGAAGTGCTGTTACTGGACGAGCCTCTTGCCGCCCTCGACCTCAAAATGCGCAAAGACATGCAGATGGAGTTGAAAGAGATGCACCAGAAGCTCGGAATCACCTTCGTCTACGTTACCCACGACCAGGAAGAAGCCCTCACTCTGAGCGACACCATCGTCGTGATGAGCGAAGGCCGCATCCAGCAGATAGGCACCCCGACAGACATTTACAACGAACCCATCAACTCTTTCGTTGCCGATTTCATCGGAGAAAGTAACATCCTGAACGGGCTCATGCTTCAGGACAAAGCCGTATCCTTTGCCGGACACGAATTTGAATGTGTCGACAAGGGCTTTGGCGAAAATACTCCCGTCGACGTAGTCATCCGCCCCGAAGACATCTATATATTCGAGCCTTCTGCCGCTGCCCAACTGATGGGTACTGTCACCTCCTGCATCTTCAAAGGCGTGCATTACGAAATGATGGTACAGACTAACGAGGGCTACGAATTCATGGTGCAGGACTATCACAGTTTCGAAGCCGGACGGGAAGTCGGTCTGCTCGTGAAACCTTTCGACATTCACGTAATGAAAAAAGAACGCACCTGCAACACTTTCGAAGGCAAGCTCATAGACGCCACACATGTCGAATTCCTCGGTTACACCTTTGAGTGTGCCGAAGTGCAGGACATCGAACCGGGCAGCTCCGTCCTCGTAGAAATAGATTTCCGGAACGTCATCCTCGAAGATAACGAAGAAGACGGCCATCTGACGGGCGAAGTGAAATTCATCCTTTATAAAGGAAACCATTACCATCTCACCGTGTTTACCGATTGGGACGAGGATATCTTTGTAGACACTACTGACGTCTGGGACGACGGTGACCGTGTCGGCATCACCATCGCACCCGAAAATATACGAATTGTTGCGCCGGCACAGACCACCGGTTCTATCCCTATTGTCGAATCTGCTAATAAGAAAGGAAGTGCTCAGTAATATATCCCGTTTCTTCATGCGTCGCCGGAACTGGACAGTTCCCTACGCATTGTTTCTCATCATCTTCGTTGTGATGCCTCTGTTGCTCATTGTGGTTTATGCCTTCACCGATGCTGAAGGCGCATTTACGTTTGCCAACTTCCGCAAATTCATGATGCATCCCGAATCTATCAACACATTCGTCTACTCTATCGGAATAGCTGTCATCACGACTCTGGTATGCCTCCTGCTCGGTTATCCGGCTGCTTATATTCTCAGTCAGAAGCGCTTCAACACTTCCCAGACCATGGTTGTACTGTTCATCCTGCCTATGTGGGTGAACATCCTGATACGTACACTTGCCACGGTGGCATTGTTTGATTTCCTCAACCTGCCGCTGGGCGAAGGAGCTTTGGTATTCGGTATGGTCTACAACTTCCTGCCATTCATGATATACCCTATCTACAATACGTTGCAGAAGATGGATGGCAGTCTGATAGAAGCAGCCCAAGACCTGGGAGCTACGCCTGTACAGGTATTCGGTAAAGTGATCCTCCCCCTTTCGATGCCCGGCATCATGAGCGGTGTGGTGATGGTTTTCATGCCCACGGTTTCCACCTTTGCCATTGCCGAGTTGCTGACAATGAACAACATCAAACTGTTCGGCACCA
>ERZ831634.2353-NODE-2353-length-16665-cov-12.807526_pt1 | contig 16665 bp, 13 predicted proteins | sample MGYA00519953_ERZ831634 | MGnify/ENA primary metagenome ERZ831634 (study PRJEB31850, sample SAMEA3708718) | human gut metagenome | biome: human gut; feature: human-associated habitat; material: faeces | place: China | collected 2014 ... | reverse complement strand
CGTACGGTGGTGTGGAAGGACGGCATGGGAAGTAATCCCATGCCTCCTATCCGATGTGCGCCCCGCATGGGCGATCTCTACAGGGTGAAAGTCCCGAAGGCAGGGTGCGGTCACCAAGCCTCTAGCCGACGGCAAGGGTGTCCATCGTGAGGTGGAATCTGAAGGAAGCCCAAGGCAAAACGCTGGTCTGACGAACAGAAATCACATCAGGCAGTCAGGGTGGGTAAGCCTGCTATGGAAGGTAAAGCCCTAAGACCGCCCGTAACCTCTGGCTGTAAATGTGGCAGATGGATGGCGTGAAAGAGATCGTCCTTACCGGGGGAGGCCTCACGGACGTGGTACAGCCACGGAGTAAAGCTTGTCGTGAGGAGTCAGCAGAGGCCGTAGTAAGGCTTGTGGAGTAGCAAGTCTGAAGGGCTGAACTTAGTAATTGGAGAATTGAAACCAGCGAACCTGAAGGAGACGGCCTGAGAAAGGTTGTGCCCCTAGCATTAACGAGTTAACCACTTGTCACTATACGGCCGAGCAATAAGCGCGGAACGCTGAAGATCCGTCGTATAGGAGGGAGCCGGAAGGATTCGCTGACAGAGAGACCCCACAGAGAGACATGACGAACGGAATCACACTTGAGGAAATACTCGAGCACGCGAATCTGAGCAAGGCTCTTTCGAGAGTTGAGGCCAATCGTGGTGCCCCGGGCGTGGACAGGATGGGTACGGACGAACTCCGGGACTACATCAGCGCACACCCGCATGAACTCACCAGTGCGATCATCAAAGGCACATACAGGCCGTCGCCCGTTCTTCGTGTCAGCATTCCCAAGGAGGAACCGGGTAAATTCAGAGAGTTGGGCATCCCAACAGTCCGAGATAGACTTGTACAACAAGCTATCGCTCAGGTTCTGAACCGATATTACGACCTTACGTTCTCCGATCGAAGCTATGGCTTTCGCCCCGGCAAGAGCGCGCAAGACGCGATCATGGCCGTGACGGCCTATGCCGAAGAAGGGTACGTCTGGGCAGTCGATATGGACCTCGAGAAATTCTTCGACAAGATCAACCACTCGAAGATGGTGCAGATCCTGTCCGAACGCATCAGCGACGGCAGGGTCATCTCCCTCATCCACCGCTTTCTCAGGGCCGACGTTCAAACGAACAAAGGCCTCGAGACACGGGATATGGGCGCGCCGCAAGGCGGTCCCCTGTCTCCGATTCTGGCCAATATCCTGTTGGATAAGTTGGACAAGGAATTGGAGAAGCGCGGACTCAGGTTCGCGAGATATGCAGACGACATGATTGTGCTCTGCAAGTCCAAGAGGGCGGCCACACGAGTGTTTGAATCGCTGACTCGCTTCATCGAAAAGAAACTTCTACTGCGCGTCAATCGCAAGAAGTCCAAGATTGTGTACGTGGGGAACCGTGAGCTGAAGTTTCTGGGCTACGGCTTCGCGCCCCTCAAAGGCCGGATTATTCCTACCGTGCATTTCAGGAGCAAGGCCAAGTTCAAGGACCGCATCCGTAAGATCCTGCATAGAAATAAGGGGCAGAGACTCGACCAGTTTACGTCCGAGCTGCGAACCTACCTCTCAGGTTGGAGCAACTACTTTGGACTGGCCGCGTTCTTGGGGTGGGCTAGAGGCACTGACGAATGGATCAGACGGCGCATCCGTATGATCTACTGGAAGAGATGGAAGCGGGTGGTGACCAAGTACAAGGCGCTCAGGAAACTGGGAGCGTCCAAAGACTTGGCGAAGAAGGGCGCAGGCTCGAGTAAAAGCTATTGGAGGGTGGCCGGGAGTCCGGTGCTTTCCACGACCTTGACAAACGAGTACCTGAAACGAAAAGGATGGACCTGGCTTGCTCTGATTGCTCGGCCCGTGGAATGGCATCTGACTAGCTGTTAAGCTTGTTACTAGGAACCGCCGTATACGGATCCGTACGTACGGTGGTGTGGAAGGACGGCATGGGAAGTAATCCCATGCCTCCTATCCGATTGGAGAGCTTCTTTTGGGAACCGGGTTTCGGAAGCTAGAGGCTGTAGCCTGCCTCGAGGACGAGGCGGCGCTCCTCCTCGACGGAGCTGCCCGGTGTTGTGAGCAGGTCGCCAGTGATGGCGCCGTTGATGCCTGCGCGCAGTGCGGCGCGGGCGGTTTCGGGCGCGAGGTTCTGCCTGCCGCCCGCGAACCTGAGGCATGCGGACGGATTGACGAGACGGAAGACGGCGACGGTTCGGACGACTTCATCGTGCGTCATGGGAGGACGGTCCGCAAGCGGCGTGCCGGGAATCGGGATGAGGAAGTTGAGCGGAATCGAGGGGATCTCGAGGCGGCGCAGCCCGCAGGCGAGGTCGATGCGGTCCGCCATGGTCTCGCCCATGCCGAAGAGTCCGCCCGAGCAGAGTTCGAGTCCGGCGCGGCGGGCGGCCTCAAGCGTGCGGATCTTGTCGGTCTGGGTGTGCGTGGTGCAGACCTTGGGGAAAAAGTCGGGGCCCGTCTCGAGGTTGCAGTGGTAGCGCACGAGTCCCGCCTCCCGCAGGCCTGTGAGTTCGGGTTCGGTGAGAAGGCCCATTGAGGCGCAGACTTCAAGTCCCGTGGAGGCGGCGGCTTCGACGACGGGGCGGATTTCACGCAGCTCCCGTGCGGAGAGCTTTCTGCCCGAGGTCACGAAGGAGAGCCTGCGGATGCCGTGTTCGAGGGCCCGCGCGGCGGCGGATTCGCCTCGTGTTGCGGGCACGATGGGAAAGACGGGGGCATTCGTGGTCCATTTTGAGGATTGCGAACACCAGCGGCAGTCTTCGGCGCATCTGCCCGACTTGGCGTTGACGATCGTGCAGAAGTTGAAGACGCGGGAGGCGCACTTCGTCGTCACGAGGTGCGCGGCCTCGACGAGTTCGTCGAGGGCGGGGCTGTCTTCAAGAAAGTCGAGGTCGGCGCGCGGAGAGGCTTCTCCTCGAAGGGCGCGCTCGACGATGAGGCTGAGCATGGCGGCATTCCGGTCGGGTTGGACGAGCGACAACTGTAGCGCAGGACGTCCTTCGGGAGAGCGGCGGCTTTGCAAGCGTTTGTTGACGGCGCGAAAAAAGGGACGGCGTCCGGGCAGGACGCCGTCCCTTTCAGGTCTGAATTTCAGGGCAATTAGGCCGCGGCGGCAAGGCGTGCGGCGCCGAGGGTGTCGACCTTGCGGATGGCGGCGACGAACTGTTCGCGCACGGCGGGTTCGGGACCCGTGGACCATTCCTTGATGTGTTCGGCGGCGCTGACAAGCTTCATGAGCTGCTCGTCGGTGGTGATGCCGACCTGGGCGAGCGTGACGGGCAGGCCGATGCTGGTGTTGAAGTCGAGGAAGCGTTCGAGGAGTTCGTCCTGGCCGTCATAGGCGAGGAGCACCAGGTTGCCGAAGGAGACGACTTCGCCGTGCAGGTGCGCGTGGGCGGACGGAAGGACCATCGAGGCGTTGTAGAAGCAGTGGGCGAGGGACGAGTTGTAGTAGTAGTACTCGGTGTGCGTCACGAGGTTGGAGACGACGCCCGTCGAGACGATGATGTCGAGCACGCATTCGGTGAAGGCGTCGGACATGGTCTTGGCGCGGAAGTCGTCGAGGGCCTGACGGCCGAACTGCAGGAGCGGCTCTTGGCAGGCGCATGCGAGCTGGGCGCCGAGGAGCGGTGTGTGGAAGAGGTGCTTGCCGCGCGTGCAGTAGAGCACTTCGATCTGCTTGGAGAGCGCGTCGCCGAGGCCCGCCCAGAAGAGGGGCTCGGGGCTGTCCATGATGACGGACGTGTTGATGAAGCAGTGGGCGGGGCAGGCCTTGCCGAAGTGGTAGCCGTGCAGAGAGCCGTCCTCCTTGTAGAGCACGGCGATGGCGGAGACCGGCGCGCAGTTGGAGGCGACGGTCGGGCAGGTCATGACGGGCTTGCCCATCATGTCAGCCGCAGTCTTGACGGCGTCGCAGCAGCGGCCGCCGCCCACGGCGAGGATCACGTCGGCATTCCTGACGCCGGAGCGGGCCTTGATCGCCTCGACGTTGGCGACCGTGGAGTCATGACCGTAGACGTGGACGTCCGTGACGGTGAGGCCGGCCGCCTCGAGCGCGGGCAGAAGGGAGGGATTGGCCTTCGTCATGGCCGTTTCGCCGCCGACGACCGCAACGCGGGTGCCGTAGGGTCGAATGATGTCGCCAACAAGGCTGTAGGCTTCGGGACCGACGGAATAGTGCGGGAGGCTGACGGAGTAGTTCGGCTGCATGATGAAATCCTTTTCTTTTTTCTGCAGGGGTTGTGCGGGTTCGATGCCGTCTTTTTCAAGCGGCGTAGGGTCCATTGTCACGCGGAATCGGGCCGGAGAGATCCGACAAACGCCTTAGTGGTCCTGCGGATAGTCAGGGAGGCGTCAAAAAAGATGCGCGAAGGGCACGGACGTGCGATTCGCGTGTGGAGAAGGCGTTTGCAAAATAAAAAAAAGAGGGAGGTCCGCAGTGCGAACCTCCCTCTCGTAAGGCTTCATTGAAGGAAGAGGCTTCCTTCAGAACCCTTGCTTCGGGCGAAGAAGATTACTTGGCCTTGGCGAGGGCGTCCTGAACGGCGGCCTTGATGCCGTCGGAGGACATCGTGGCGCCGCCGACGCTTTCAACGCCTTCAACACCGTTCTTGGCGACGATTTCCGGAATCATCGTTTCGATCGGAGCAGCGATGATCATGTCGGTCTCGCCGTGCTTGAGAACCTTGACAGCGGCGATCTTGCCGCCGGCGACGTCGACCTGGACCTGGATCTGGGATTCGCGGCCCTTGCCTTCGCCCGTGTAGGAACCGTCCTTGTAGGAGGCGGCCTGGGCGCCGGCGGCGACGAGAGCGGCAGCGGCGACGACGATAAGCTTCTTCATCATGATGTAAAAACCTCGGTTTGTAGTGGTTTTGAAATGCGTGTGTGCGTCTTCCCGAGGCCGGCCGATCGGTTTGTGGAGCGGGCGTCGGAGAAGCAGGCGCGGCGATAATAGCACATCGAAAGGCAAGAAAAGCGAGCATGCCGCAGAAAAAATTGCAAGCACTCCTTTCGGACTAGAGAGGTTGTCCTAGGGAAGCTGTCCAAAGTCAAATCCGGCACGGGGCGACATTTATATATAAGGATCGATGCCTGTGTCTGAGAACATTTTTGTCGGGGGGAAGGTCCATGAGAGAAAGGAAAAACGAAAAGACGACGGGAGCGGACGAGGAGGGCGCCGTCGTGCTCACGGGACTCGCGCCCGTCGTGGGCGAGGCGCCCCTCATCCTGATTCTCGGTAGCATGCCGGGAGCGGCGTCGCTCGCCGCAGCACAGTACTACGCGCATCCCGCCAACCGCTTCTGGCCGCTGATGGCGCTGCTGTTTCCGGAGGAGACGGCTCGTCTCTCGTCTCCCGACTATGAGGAGAGGCTCGAAGGACTCAGGCGGTCGGGCGTTGCGCTCTGGGACACGATCGGCTCGTGCGAGCGGGCGGGAAGCCTCGACAGCAGCATCCGGAACATGACGCCCAACGACGTGGCGGGTCTTCTGAAGTCGCATCCGACGATCGGGACGGTGGTTCTCAACGGCTCAAAGAGTGCGGTGGTCTGGAGGCGGCATGCGCAGCGGGAGGCGCTCTTGGAGCGGCCCGACCTTCGCGTTCTCGCGCTTCCCTCGACGAGTCCCGCGAACGCGCGCCTGCGGCTCGCTGATCTTGAGATGACCTGGCGGGAGGCGCTGGCTGTCGGGTAAAACCCGCTTGGCCATAGGGTTTGGGAGGATGGCGAAATTTCGGTACGGATGGGTAAAATTTCCGGATTGCCGCCCTGCGGATATCCACCAACGATTGTCCCGCAGGGCGCAACCCGACTTGAAACCATAAGGAGACAGACATGAAACCGACGCTTTCCGAAGCAATGAAGGCCCGCCTTGCCGACCTGTGCGGCGACGACCGCGTGAAGACCGCCCTGCAGGTCTGTGTGGATGAAGCGGACCGCGCGATGGAGGAGCAGATTCACATTTCCGAGATTGAATCCCCCACGTTTGCCGAAGGCGTCCGCGGCGAGGAAATCGCCCGTCTTCTGAAGGAATACGGTCTGACCGACGTCGTGATCGATCCTAGCGGCAACGTCGTCGGCCGTCGTCCGGGCACGGGCTCGGGCCCCGTGCTCGCCATCGCCGCCCACCTTGACACGGTCTTCCCGGCCGGTACGAACCTCAAGGTCCGCAAGGAAGGTCATCTCTACTACGGTCCCGGCATCGGCGACAACGCCTCCGGCCTCCGTTCTATGCTTCAGGTGCTCCGCGCCCTTGAAAAGGCCGGCATCGAGACGGACGGTGACATCCTCTTCGTCGGCACGGTCGGCGAGGAAGGCAACGGCGACATCCGCGGCGCCAAGGCCCTCTTCGACGGCTCCCGTAAGATCGACGGCTTCATGGCCCTCGACATGGCCGACGTCTTCACGGTTCAGAACGGCGCCACGGGCGCTCATCGCTGGCGTCTTGCCATCGAGGGCGAAGGCGGCCACTCCTACCTCGACTACGGCCACGTGCCCTCCGCCATCCACGCGATGTGCCGCGCCGGCGCGATGATTGCCGACCTTGACCTGCCTGAGGATCCTAAGACCACCTACACGATCGGCACGATCAAGGGCGGCACGACCGTCAATACGATCGCCGCGCGCTGCGAAGTCGACGTCGACATGCGCAGCGTCGACCTGCCGACCCTCGAAGCGCTCGAAGCCAAGGTGCTCGCCGCCTTCGAAGAGGCCGTCCGCATTGAAAACGCCCACTGGCCCAAGGCCGACGAAGCCCACCAGCTCAAGCTCGTGAAGACCCAGATCGGCAATCGTCCCGCCGGCATGCGTCCCGCCGACTGCCCGGCGGTCCAGGCCGCCCTCGGCGCCCTTGACGCCCTCGACATCGAAGCCCGCCACGTCAAGTGCAGCTCCACCGACGCCAACCAGCCGATGTCCCTCAACATCCCGGCCATCTGCGTTGGCACGGGCGGCGAGACCTTCCTCGAACACAGCCTCAAGGAATACTTCGACTCGACCGACATGCACCTCGGCCCGCAGCTCGCTCTGCTCGCTGCGCTCGCCATGGTCGGCCGCAAGGGCGAAAAGGGCTCCCTCGCCGCCTGAGGCAGGCCCCTGCAGCATGAAGAGGGTCTGAGCCTCAGGCCTGTCTTCTGAATGAAAAGGACGGACACCTCCGCGGTCTCCGTCCTTTTTTTGGGTTCATCTCGGAAGTCCGTGGAACGCGGCCTTGACTTTTAAGAAAAAGTACAGATCGTCTCGGAAGCCATAAGCTCGTCGCTTAATTTGCTTGATTTTATTGTTGACACCTTCAAGTACAGAGGTGTTGATCTTAAAGTCCGCGGCTGCAATGATGCCCTGCACATAGCCCCTGAGGTTCTTGCCGAAATCTACCAAGGGCTTGATCCTGCTGTGAGTGGCTCGGTGAATCCAGTCCATAACCAAAGCAATTGCTTGTCCGCGTGTTCCCAAACTCCAGAGATGTCGAAGCTCGTCTCCCATGAGATAGCATTTGAGCAACGGCGTATTAAGTTTCGAAAGCTCCGCCAGTTTTGTATGCTCCTTCTCCGAGAGATTTTCAGGGCGCTTGTACAAGAGGTACCGGGAGCTCTTCACGACTTTTCTTAACCAAGGCGCATGCCTGAGGGAATTGGCCGCGTCCACCCTGACTCTGTCGATCACCTTCCTGCCGAAGTTGGACAGGACATGAAACAAGTCGTAGACAACCACGCCGTTGGGACAGTTCTCTTTCACCTCAAGGTCGAAGGCAGAGTTTTGATCCATGGCAACAGCTCTTATTCCAGCTTTTTGCTCTGGCGTAAGTAAGTTAAAGAACTTTCGAAGCGTAGCTCTGGAGCGGCCACGATCAAGCCAAAGGACTTTCTTCGTATCAATGGAGTACACAACTGTGGCGTAACGATGCCCGCGATGAATGGCGAATTCATCCACAGCCAAGCGGCGAGAGTTATCCCAATGGAAATGTTCGTACAATCGCCGCAACCGGGCCTTGTCGATCTCTTTCACTGTATCCCAGGAAAGATTCGTTTCTTGAGCAGCGTAAGCCACCGTTTCTTCAAGCGTTCTGTGCTCAACGTGCTCGCGTAATCGCTCGGTATGCCGCTTGAACGGCGCAAGCCATTCTACGGCTTCCATTGGATGTCCTTTGCAATGAAGGCAGTCCACTCGTCGAAATGTCACGTTGAGCTCAACAAAATACCCTAAAAGGGAGCACTCCTTGATTCTTCTGGAAACATAGCTGTGAACGAGCGGTGCCTCATGGCGGCAGCGCGAACATATCGGCATTGATCCTTCGACAGGTCGCAAATCAAGAATGAGAGTCTTCCTGCCATCTACGGGCGAGACTTGAATCTTGAAAGAAGTGATCTGGAAGCCGGGCCATGGATCGAGAGATTTGAAAAGTTGCCCTACAATATTGGTCATAGCGCTCATCCTTTTTTCGCGGTTCTTCTCTAGTAACTTGAATCTGCCTGAAATTTGGAGTGAGCGCTACTTTTTTTCTTGGAGTGAGCCGACCAGACTTTTTCTTAAAAGTCAAGGCCGCGTTCCACGGAGTTCCGAGATGAACCAAAGAACAAGAAACCCTCCGTGAACAATGTTAGAGAGGGTTTCTTTATTAATCAGAAGACTTTTTCAATCATCCCGATTGTTCCTCATGCGGATTCAATGAAGGGAAGCTCTTCAAAACCCCGCTTCAATTTCAGCTCGCTAGAACTTCTAACTATCACGCAGGATAAATAGCCGTCACCACCTTGTTAAAGGGTACTTTTGAAGAGCTTCCGAAGAACGCGATTAGAAACGGTGCGTCAGACCGGTGTAGGCCTGGCCAACGAATTCCTTGTAGTCGCTATCGTTGATGGTATTCCACTCATCAAGCTTAGCCTGTGCAACACCGCCGCCGAGGTAAACTTCGGTGCGCTTGCTAAGCGGGTAAACATAACGGGCAGCAGCGCCGATGTAGGAGGCATCGGTATCCTCACCGCCAACGAACGTAGCATTCGGCTTGACGCCTTCAATCTTGCCATCAACGTAGTAGACAGCAGCCGTAAGGTTGCCAGCCATCACCGGAACCTGAGCGCCGACATGAATGCCATAACCCTTCATGCCCTTGGCAGACTTCGTGGTTCCCTTAAAGAGACCATCCTTGAGTTCGAAACCGAAAGCGGCATCGGCACCTTCAAAGTACTGAGCCATCACAAAGGTCTTGGCATATCCGCAGTCGTAATTGCCGCCGAGGTAAACGGTCTGGGCATCCTTGCGGACGATTTTGCGGTCATCAGCCTTGCGGTTCGTATATTCGTAAGCACCGACCACATTCAGAGCACCGAATTCAGCCGTAGCAGCAGCACCGAAGTACTGGTTGTTCAGGGAAGACTTGTTGCTTTCCTGACCATCCTGATTAAAGGAGTACTGGAAGGTACCCTGAACGCCGGCAAACTTCGGCGTCTGATAGGTGATCGTGTTGTCGGCACGGCCGGAGGTCACAAAACCGAAGACTTCGTTGTCGCCGCCGTCAAAAGCATCGCCAATGGCGTAAACGAGGTCATACGTACCGGCGTTGGAACCGACACCACCCATGCGGCCCATGGAGAGCGTACCGAAGTCGGAGTAGACGGAAAGAGAAGCTTCACGGTCGAAGAGACGACCGGCCGTCTTGAACGTGCCATCATCCGCCTTAAAGCCGTTTTCGAGCTTGAAGCCAACCTTCAGGCCATTGCCGAGATCTTCCGTACCCTTGAGACCGAAGCGGCTGTCGGCGTTGATGCCGCTGTTAAGAGCGAGCTTGTGCACTTCGAGATCGGTGGCCGGATCACCATCAGCGACGTCGTTGTACGTGTACATCAGACCGGTGTCGACAACACCGTACATCGTAACTTCAGAAGCCATGGAAGCACCGGCAAAAGCGCCCAGAACGGCGATCGCAGCGAGAGATTTCTTAAACATATACTGTCCTGTTTTGAAAAACATTACCGACATTCGAGAGCCGGGCTAGTATTCCTGAAACGAAAAACAAAGGGTGCATCGGCACAGAGAGCTTTAAACTGCAGCCTTCGCCCCCCTAAAAGCATCGTACCAAATAGGCCCAAAAATATCTTCAATAACCACCGAACCTGTTGCGAGCATACAACATTCTCTAGCACTATCTCCCTTAGTCTTCTTGAGGATCCGTGTTCGCCGAGTCCTGGACATCAACTATCCAAGCTTCGGCCAATTTTTCCGGTTTCAGTCGATTTCTCTCCTGCGAACAATGGCAGGCACTACCCGATAAATCCTCAAAGCTCTTTTGATTCCACATCACCCACGCGGTATCGGACGCAATTTTTCGTCTTCTCAACACTTCAAGCCCCGGCAAATGATCTCCATACAGCAAAACGGAGATTTTTTCACCCTCTTCCTGCGCATCGACGATGTGGAATACCCCCTCATCCAAATGCGACAAATGGACCTCGTATCTCTCGAGTTCGCTTAAGGCTTCGGCCCCATCAAACTTCGACGCATCCCACGGACCATGCGCCTCCATGGTAATGACAAACAGAAATGTAGGCTCCTTCGCCTCCTGCAGATAACGGGCGGCCCACTGAAGCAGTGAAGCATCACTTATATATTGACCGCACAGCGCCCCTCTTGTCCCCATCTCGGGCCACCGTGCCTTCAGGGCTGCCAAATCGATGAACTCATCAAAGCCAAGATTCTTCATCACCCGGTCACGATCGAAAAAGCGGGCATCGTTGGGATGACAAACCACTGTTCTGTACCCCTTTGCCTTCAGCCTCCATGCCAGGCTGTTCATCGGAACCATCGCCGCGAGACGATAGGGATCGAATCCATAGGTTTCCAGCTCTCTTGGTGCCACTCCAGTCAAAACCGCAAACTCCGTTCTCATCGTATAAGCGCCGCGCCAATCGAGAGACAAACTGCCGCTAAGCCCGTCGGACATCAGCTGATCAATCATGGGCGTTTGGCCAGGCCTGTCAATCAAACGATGAATAGGCACGAATGATTCAGCCTGAATCATCAGGCAATGCTCAACAGAATGCGCCCCCTGCCTGTCCGTCTCCGCGTCTTTTCGCATCTTGAATCGAGCACGAAGATCAAACCGATATTGCCCATGGTGAAGCACATGCAAAAGGGCCGCGCCCAACGGGGTATATGACTGAGCATCAGCCTGTGCGTCAAAAGTCAACGGATGACGTCCAAGGAACCGGCGAATGCCATAAGAAGGCTTGCTCAAGAAGCGGGCCATCACGCCGCACGTGAACAAAAACGCAAGCACCCCAGGCACGCGTTCACCGAACGACAGCCCCTCGATCGGCGTCTCGAGCGTCATGAGCCACCCCAGTCCCGCGCATCCTGCGACAAGCACCGGCCCTATCCACTTCGGTGCATACCCAAAATAAAGACGCGGATAACGGATTGCATGACCGACCAGGAAGATATCGGAAAAAACCAACACCTCGCTCAGAATGGCAACCTTCAAGCGATTCCCCGCCCAAAGCAGAAGAATCAGCACGACACCGATTGCGATCGTCGTCAGGAATCTGGCCGTAAGCATCAGCATCAAAGGGAAAATGCCGAGCACCAATCCGACACAGAGGACATCCCCAATCAAACGCCACCCCTTCCCTTTGATAATCAAGGTCTTCTGTCTCGGCGCGGCCTCCCGATTCGCCGCGATCAAACAGGCACTCAACCCGATCAAAGCCAGAACATAGGACATGAAACTTTGCATTTTCTTAGGTTCTATGACTTATCGGCGACCAGCCTTGCTTTCTTGATCCGGTTGAACCGTAAAGAAAAAGCCCTTCAAAAAGATCGGCTGCAGGCATTCCGGCAATAAATTCAGCAGTGATATGCCGAAGGCCAGAATCTTCGGAAAGGCCAATTCGGACTTGCCCGCTTCAATAGCGCGCTTCATTTTTTGCGCCCCCTCATCCGCACTCATCAGCCAAGGCTTGGCACCCTGATAACGCCTGCTCATATCGGACTCAATAAAGCCGGGGAAAAGTACCGTCACACCAATATTCCTGCCAAGAGTCAAACGGCGAAGCGCCTCAGCATAAATGCGAAGCGTCGCCTTTGAAGCAGAATAACCGGGTGATCCGGGAAGACCGGTCAAAGCTGCCAGCGAAGCCACTAATGCAACCTGAACTTGTTCCCCCGCAACGCCATTCGGACACGACTTCATGAGTTCGCGAACAAACTCATTGCATGCGAGAACATTGCCAACCGCATTCACGGAGAGTTCGCGCTCCAGATCCGTCAGTGTTTCAGGCAGGTAATACTCTGCAACACCGACACCATTGAGCACCGGCTCCACCGAAGCAGACACCCCTGCAGCCAAAATCACACGCGTTGCATTCAAACTGACAGCCTTTTTGCACCAGCGAACGACCGCCTCCGTGTCACGCATATCAAAGGCGTCGACTTCAACCGACGCTCCCTGCTTTTCCAGCAACCGCTTCTGATCGCACAAAACATCCCGGCGACGTCCTGCCAATAGCAGGCGAACTCCATCCTCCGCATAAGCGCGAGCAAGAGCACGTCCGATTCCGCCAGTCGCTCCGGCAATGGCTACAGTCTTCACTGAGCATCCCTTATGTTGTTCGAAAGTCTCTTCACCCACAGTTCACCGCCCTTCGGATGCCGAGCCATGAGGGCAGAAGCCGTCGGAATCTCTCCCTCGCAAACGAAGTTCTGACGCTCATAAAAACGTCGAGCGCGTTCATTGTCCGCCCAGCAATGGAGTGCAAGGCTGTTGCATCCCATATCCAAGGCCTGATCCTCTGCCAATCTGATCAAGAGTTTGGCCAATCCATGACCACGGTAGTCGTCGTTTACCCAGATCGTATTGATCCAATACGCACCTTCTACCTTGGCCTCCAGAAGAGAACGCATCTCTTTGATTTTTTCCTCGTCTAAAAAGCCTTCCATTAGTTCGGAGACTTTTTGTTCTTCAGCATCATAAGAAAAAATCAACCCGGCCAGCTCACCCTCAACATGCACCAGGAGAATGTTCTTGAGATCCAAATTTCCGTTTCCACTGCCTAGGATCATCTCCAATACGGATTGAGCCTTTACACCGGGGAAAAGACCGCCCAAAAGGTAATCAATCACCCCTTCAGACACATCCGAAATGATCTGCGCCACATTGACCGTATCGTCAGGTGTCGCTATGCGAAAAGTTATGTCGGGTGTGGTCATCATAAATCAGCGCGGAAACCCTGCCCTTTAGGACGTAGAGGAAGCGCCGTTCTCCTTTCTAAGTTGAGTTAAGAAAGTGGTTCGCTTTTCGAGAAGCTTCAGTTTTTTGAGTTCAAACTAGCGAATGGTTGCCATTTCATCGCGCGAACGCATGACGATTTGACGATGCATCGGTCTCAGATGCACCTGTGCGCTTTCGAACCGTTTGATCGAATCCGCCACCGCAAGCCGAATGCCGTTGGGTGAATAAAAATTCCCGTGAATCAAAGCCTGAGCATTCAAAATGCGCTTGAACGCACGATATAGCGGCTGATTGGGTGCCTTCGGCGCACGCCAGAATACATCAAGCGGAGTGGCGGGCAGACTTTGCGTCAGACCTTCAATGTTGTAAATCGATCGCCCCATGCAGTAGACGGGCTTGTCCTGATCCAAAGCCATCAGGCCGACCGTACTGTTGATCAGCACGACACCTCGACATCCGGCAATCATATCCGCCGTCGAACCGTCCTCCACATAAGTCACACGATCCGCAATGCCCAGCTCTTCAGAATAGCCGCGGATGAATTCACCGTAATTGATCAACCCGTTGTCAAGCGGATGATTTTTAATCAACAGGCGCGTCTTTTGATGAGCATGCAAGGCAAAGGAAGTCAAAATATCGGCAATGGCCTCCTGAACGCGCACATATGACGAATAGAGCTGCACCTGGCTGTCCGAAACCAGTTGCAAAGGATGAAAGAAGTACGGCTCATCTGATTGACGAAAAGCCTCCCAAAGCTCGAGAGAACGCGCCTTGCGGCTTTTCCTTTTCAAATAGCGCGGCAATATGCCCAGCAATTCAAAAAAGATGTTGGTCGGACGATGCGTGCGATAGTGATGAAACTTCGGCCAGAGGCAGGCATTGCCTACATGATGGAGAATAGCCTTGCAGACCTTGTCATGAATGTCGTTCTCAACCTCGATAACTTCGGGATCGGGGAGGCCAACTGCCATTTCGCGAATATCCTGCGGATTGACCGGCAGCGATGACCTTCCGTTGACCCCGTTTTCCTCCAACGTAGAAAACCCGGCGCGCAAATAGCCTTCTTCAAAAACCCAAACGCGAATGCCGCGAACGTACGCCAGGCACACAGCCTCCCAATGAAGCGGACGCCAGTCCCCGTACAAACAAATGTCAGTAACGCCCTCTTCCCGGTAATAACGCCCGATCCACTCCGGCCACTCATAAAGCGTCCCCGTGTAATTGAGCGCCTTGCGTGTCAATCCCCAAAGCATCAGATCCCCGCCGCAAAAATTAACCTTATCGACGCGAGCCCCCTCACTCTTCAGAGCTTCGGATAATTGTCTGAAGAAGTGACTTTGAGGCCCCTGAAGTAGCAGGAAGTAACGCCCCGACAACGAAGCTCCCGAGGAATTCGACATATTTGTATCTTTGCTGAAAAGCCTGCGATTACTCATCCCAAGCCATTATTACTCATCCCAAGCCATTAAAACAGGCAGCTCAAGATCGTTTTGAAAGGAAAATTCTGCGCCATTGCATGCTGTCTGCGCATCTTAGCATTGATGCGTCACGTCCCGTATTTAGATCAGGGCAATCGCATGACTTTTTCGAGGGTTAGCCCTTGACACCGTCAAGCAAACCTTGTAGGCCCAGGGCCGTGCCCATGGTTTCGATGGCGCCAGCGGGCGTCGAGCAGAGTTGCTGCATCGTCTTGACGGAGTTTCGCCGGCCGTTGACGTCCGTAGCGTTCTGTGCCGCGCGGAGCACGTTGAGCGCGATCTTGTTGAGCGTCACACGGTTGCTCAGGTAGTTCGCGTTAGTGCACTGCATCCGGTCCTGATCGAAGCTCACGTCGAGCGCCCAGTGCACGTTGTTTTCGATGCTCCAATGGCGGCGAATGATTTCGCCGGCAACCGCGGCCGCGTCCTCGGAGAACGGAATCGTGGTCATGAAGTAGCGAGTCTGACTTGAATTTCGCCCTCGCTTCCCCTTGGCTTCCGTGTTGTTCGTGACCTTGACGATGCAACCGCCTTTAAGGCCGTTCCACTCTTGGTGGAAGCGATTGGACAAGAGGGAAGCTGGCAGGACGGTCACGCTTCGCTCCTCGATTCGACCTCGATCCGCATCAAGCGTCCGGCACTTGCGCCTGCGGCTCTCTTCGACAGTTGCGAAAAGAAAGTGAACTTCCTTTTGAAGTGTCGGGTGGTTCTCTTTGATCGCGAGGCAGTACCCGACGCCTCTCTCAGCGAGGTACTGAACCAAGGCTTTCTGCGTGTTCATGGCATCGGCGGTGATGAGGTCGCCCGGTTTGAGATCGAGCATGGAGAGAAGCTCAATGGCCGTTGAGATCTCGTTCTTTTTCTCTTCTATGAGCAGGCTAGCCACGACGACCTGATTGATCGAGTCGTACGCGTTGAACACATAGCGCCCCTTGAGCGCGGTGTCGGACTTGGAGGCGGTGACAGCCTGACCGTCGATGTGGAAGACGCGATTGACCGCTTGAGAGATAAGTCCGCTCGTCATACGAGTCAGTAGGCCGTGGAATTGTTCGGCATCGATGAGCCGAAGAACACGGTTGATCGTGTCGTGCGAGATATCCTCTTCCGGGAAGTCGTCGATGAGTTCGGCAAGCTCCGCACGATGTTGCCTCCAGTAGACCGCGGCGCTCACCGCACTGGTGAGATCGGCAAAGGCGGCGAGCAGTACCACCGTCAAAACGGTCTGCAGGGGGTACGCCACCTTCTTTCGGTGCAGACGGGGATCGACGACGAGCTCGAGCGCTTTCTGAATTTCTCGTACAACCTTCGGCTTGACCACGGTCGTTGGTTCGGGGCGCCTCGTCTCACCGGAGGCGGCGGACTTGGATAGCGTCTCGTTTTGTTCCTGAAGCTTGGCGATTTTGAGCGTCTTGAGGTAAGACGGGCTATACGTGAAGACGCCGTCCTTAATGCTCCCCAACGCGACGCGCTTGACTGACGAGCGCTTCTTCGACGGATCGTAGACATGGGCAACGTCACGGAACACGTAGTAGCGCTCGCCTTTGGAACTCCAGTAGATACCGTACTTGGAGCGAAGTTCTTCAGGGACGAGTTCGTGGATCTCGGCGGGGACTTTGGATGCCATTTTATCACCTACGTTATAGGCCATAGGCCTATTCTAACAGAAAGAGCTCGGCATATCAAGCCTTTTTCTGAAGATTTCGCTAGTGCCGCAGGCGACTACAACCCGAGGCCACCTCTCAAATCATGCAATCGCCCTGTATTTAGATGATGCGTCACGTCCCGTATTTAGAATAACAGCCCTGCCATTGACCAACTTGTCTAAAGCGATGCGTGCCTCGCCTCCAAACTCCTGATCTGCTTCAGGTGCATCAATCCCACGAATCCGAACGCGAATTTCATCGTCGGCGGTAATCACCTGCAAGGTGTCGC
>ERZ831634.2352-NODE-2352-length-16678-cov-56.120436_pt1 | contig 16678 bp, 19 predicted proteins | sample MGYA00519953_ERZ831634 | MGnify/ENA primary metagenome ERZ831634 (study PRJEB31850, sample SAMEA3708718) | human gut metagenome | biome: human gut; feature: human-associated habitat; material: faeces | place: China | collected 2014 ... | reverse complement strand
TAAAGATGGATAAGCATCGAGCATAGACTGTCTTGCTTCTCTTCTGTCATCTTCTGCTGTTGCCAAATAATATGTCTCTGCTTCTTTTATTACTATCTATCAATAATAGAATTATACCACCATTTACACCTCTTCGACAAATACAATACCATGTCAAAAAGCTTATTGGCTATATCAAGAAATTCCCACCCTCCAAGTTTATATACTCGATTGCTCTCAACTAATATATTGTATGGAGCTTTATTCTCGTTCCATGATACCAACTTGTCACTTTGTATTTCTCCATAATAAATAGATGACAACCTGCAATCAACCTCCTAAGCGATTTCCCAGACTAAGCTCTGCTCATAGCCCTCCACCAGGCGAATAAAGTTAGGATAGTATTTAATAAGAAGCTCTATCCTTGCCGGAACATCAGCTCCGGCGTACTGCTCTACTATATTTGCCCCGCCGCTCATCTCTTACTCCTTTGCTTTGATGTTCGACCATGCTTTAACCGGTTATTGCTTGTCTTGTTGTCCTTGACAAGTATTATTCTATCGGGAATAACCGGAAGTATCAGCGCCCCATCCGGCAACAAAAGTTGCCTGTGAGGAAACTTTACATATAATAATATATGAAGCTTTTCTACATATACTATCTGTATATCTTTCCGCAAAACAAAATAGTTTTATTTCTGTCTTGTGTATAGAACGCTTTTAATATATAATTGTTTTATAGATTGGAGGTTTGTTTATGAATAGAGATACTCTGAAACAGATCATGGTTGATCAGAAGGATATTTACTTAAACAATCCATTAATTGCCAGACATTATCCTTTGGAAGAAAATATAAACTATTGCTTTGTCGGCATCAGAAGATGTGGCAAATCCTATATGATGTATCAGCAGATACAGACCTTACTTGAAAAGAAGGTCCCTTTATCCCAAATTGTCTATGTGAATTTCGAAGACGAACGTCTTTTGGAAATGACAGCTGATGATTTGAATACCATCCTGGAAATAGGGCTTGAGCTTTCGGGAGCAGGTAATAAGCCATATTTATTTCTTGATGAAATACAAAATATTGACGGATGGGAAAAATTCGTACGCAGAATTGCAGATATGAAATATAAAATAAGTATCACCGGAAGTAACAGCAAAATGCTCAGCAGTGAAATTGCTTCCACACTGGGTGGACGATTCGTGATTATGAATATATACCCTTACTCCTTTGCCGAATACCTGATTGCGAACGGTAAGGAAAAGAATTACCTGGATACCATCAGTACAAGTGATAAAGCGGAGCTGCTTGCACAGTATAATGAATATGTTACTTACGGTGCATTTCCTGAACTTGTGGAAATCAAAAATAAAAGAACCTTCTTAAGCAGCATATATCTGACAGTTTATCTCGGCGATATTATTACAAGAAATAAGATCACAAATGACTTTGCAGTTAAGCTTATATTAAAGAAAATAGCTGAATCCATTACCAAACCATTATCCTTTACCAGACTAACTAATATCGCAAAGAGTGCCGGAACTTCCCTTGGCAAACAGACCGTCATAAACTATGTGGGATATATGAATGATTCCTATCTCATATTCCCTCTGACAAATTATGCTGCAAAGCTTGTGGAAAAAGAGACTTCCCCTAAATACTATTTCATGGACACCGGTCTTGTAGGTCTGATGCTTTTGGACTGTAAATCTGCGCAATTAGAAAACCTTGTAGCAATAGAACTTGTCAGACGCTATGGTATGGAAAATGTCTTCTATTTTGAAAACAATGTGGAGATTGATTTCTATGTTCCCGATGAAAAGCTTGCTATTCAGGTATCACTGCAGGTTCTCGATGATATGGATACACGGGAGCGTGAGACCAGAGCTTTTGTAAAACTTCATAACTTTATTCCAGATGCAAAATGCCTTATTATTACAAATAGTGAGGAAGCATCTATAGAATGTGACGGAATCCCGATTTCAGTACTTCCTGCATGGAAATGGCTTTTGGAAACTCCATAAATAAATTTGAGCTTACCCGTATGATCAGGTAAGCTCTTTTTGCGTATTCCGCTTGAACGGAGCAGCCAGTCCGCTTTAGCGGTGAGGCTGTCCGTTCCAAACGGTGAAACTTAATTATCAACTCGGGTTACGCATGATTATGAATATGTGCCATATCAACATGTGTTCTAAGCCATCTATCGCTCAGGTTCAATACGGAAAGAATAAAGAAGACGACAAGCTTCCACAGCTTAACCTTCTGCTTGTGTTTGGCGAGGAATCAGGACTTCCATTCTATTACCGCAAACTCACTGGAAATATACCGGATTCCAAGACCGTTAAACATCTATTCGAGGATCTGGATATTCTGGGCTTTGGTAAGACCAAATTTGTTATGGACAGAGGTTTTTATTCCGAAGAAAACATAAATGGTCTGTATCGCGAGCACGTGAAGTTTTTAGTTGGTACTAAGCTTTCACTTAAATTTATCAAGAATAATCTTGATGATGTATATGATGATATCCGTATGTTTAATAATTATGATGACGGCATCGCCACCTATGGATATACGGTATCTGCCGAGTGGGACTACACTCAGGAAAGACCATACAAGGGCAATGTAATCAAGGATAAACGCAGGATTTACATCCACTATTATTACAGCATCGAAAAAGGTGCTGATGATGAACAGGCCTTTGATAAAAGGATTGCTGGTCTGTACAGGGAACTGTTTGATGATAAGCTCGTTGAAAGTCATAAAAAAACCTATGAACAGTTTTTTGAAGTTAAGACTACGCCTAAGCGTGGACGCAAGGTTACTTACAAAGAAGATGACATAAAGGAAGCAAGAAGGTATCTTGGATACTTTGCCCTTATCACAAATGAAACAATGGACGCTTTTACTGCCCTGCACCTTTACAGAATGAAAGATGTTGTAGAAAAAGCATTTGGCAACATCAAAGAGCGCCTGAATATGAGACGGCTTCTTGTATCAAGCGAAAAAGGTCTTGATGGCAAAATCTTTACAGAATTTGTGTCATTAATCCTGATTTCTCATCTCGATCACAAGATGAAGGAAACAGGTTTATATAGCAACTATACAATGCTGCAGCTACTTGATAAGCTCGATGTTCTCGAATGTTTTGAGGATGCAAATCATTCGCTCAGAATCGGAGAAATGCTCAACAAGCAAGCTGAGATATATGAGGCTCTCGGAGTAGATGTGCCAACCTCGTCATGTTAATCCGAGAATCTAGGTTTATAGGTGACACAATTAAAATAAAAGTGTTGACAAGTATACTGATTATGTGTTATATACACAGTCAGAACAGTTAATGTGCAAATTGTTGGAGGAACAAATGAAATTATCACAAAATTCAGGAACACCAATCTACAAACAGATAGCAGACCAATTCAAGGAGGATATACTTGGCGGCAAGTATGAAAACGGTGAATATCTGCCTTCTATCAGGGGGTTGGCGAAGGACTTGAAAATAAGTGTTATCACAACCATGAAAGCATATGAGTCTTTGGAGCAGGAAGGTCTGGTGACCGCCATGCAGGGCAAGGGCTATTATGTAAATGCCCAGGATAGTGAAATGCTTAAGGAGCAGCATATGAGAAAAGTAGAGGAATCACTCACGGAAGCCATTCATGCAGCCAAGGTTGCCGGATTGAGCGATGAAGAGTTGAGAGCAACTTTGGATGCCTTATTGATGATGGATGAGGAGTAAGGCAGCTTTACCGAGTAAGACATTTGAGGAATGTATCATTTCAATAGAGGAGGATAAAAATGAACATAACAAACGTAATAGAAGCTAAAAACATTGTAAAGAAATACAAGGGTTTTACCTTGAATGTTCCGGAATTTCATGTACCTGAGGGGTTTGCTACGGCGCTGGTTGGAGAGAACGGAGCGGGTAAGACAACACTGATGAACATTCTGTCGGGTATTCGTCTTGATTATAAGGGCGAGATATCCTACTTTGGACAGTACTCGGATAAGGATAGAGAGAATAGTCCCGAGGTGAAGGAAAAAATTGGTTATGTAGGAGCTGATGCATATTATTTTCCTCAGTGGACCATTAAAAATATAAAAGAGTTAAGCAACCTGCTGTTTGATACATTTGATGAGAAAAAGTTCAATGATATCTGTACGGACCTTGCGATTTTCCCCGGACAGGAGATTGATGATAACAAAAAGAATTCTGCATTGTCGGATGGTAATAAGATGAAGCTGATGCTGGCTGGTGTCTTGGCACGTGACACAGATTTGCTGATTCTGGACGAGCCGGCATCACCGCTGGATCCGCTTATGAGAGACAGACTGTGTCAGATGATACGAAATTATATCGAGGAAGGAAATGGTAAACACACGGCATTTTATTCTACACATGATATAGCTGATATGGAAGGTGTCACAGATTATGTGATTATTCTGGAACACGGAATGGTTGTAGAAGAAGGTTTTTCAGAGGATTTGAAAGAAAAATATGTTATCGTCAAGGGTGATGAAAAGGATATAGAAGCTGCCAAAAAGATTTTGTATACCATCACAGTTAACAAATATGGATTTGAGGGAATGTGTCTGGCTGAGAACTTGGATCAGTTGGCGGGTTTGGATGTTGTTAAGGAAACACCTACACTGGCACAGATTTGCATCGCTGTTATGAAAGCAAATTCCATGCTGAAATAGAAGCAAAAGAGGGAGAAGAAAATGTTTAAGAAGATTAAATTGGGATTAACTCTTGTAAAATATGGCTTCAGACCGGGTACCAATCTCGTGATGTGCATATTGTTTTTAGCCATCGGAGTTGTTTTGGAAATCTCTTCAAAAGGAACAAATATTATCGGAGCTCTTTACTTCCTGCTTACAGGTGTGTACATCTATCATATGATTGAGTCTATGAGTATCTCCAAAATGGTGCAGACTTCCAAGATGAAAAAAGCATTGCAGACTACAGTACCGACAGCTACAAGCACACTGCTTTATCTGGTGATATTTACTTGTGTTGTGATAGAAAAAGCCATTCTGATACATAATTATCCGGAGAATACGCAGATTTACCTGGAAACTTTGCTGATAATTGTTGCTTATCAAGTTACAGCGATGCTTTACATCGGATTATGTTATAAATATTTTGTGGCTGCCACTATTTGCTTTTTTGCTGTCATTATGGGTCTTACCGCCGGTGCCCATATATTGTCCAGAAATAATCATCTTTCACTCAGCTTTCCGGTTGAGGTTATCATCGGATATATTGCAATTATAGTTGCGGCTGTACTGGAATACCTTATTTCAACGCTGATCTATAAAAAGGAACTGTCTAAGTTTGCTTTCAAAGGTGTGTTTGGAAAATTAAAGTAATAGAAAGGATAAATCATGAATAGGAAAAAGAAGATTATTTCTTGGCTCAGGGCCATGCTGCCATTTTTATATTTTCTATTGATTCAGGTATATGTAGGTGCTATCTTCGGCCAGATATTCAAATATTCCTTCTCGTACAACTGGATACAGGATAATTTAATAGTGATTCTGCTGATTGCACATGCTTTTACGGTATTTTTCTTTGGATTGTGGTACTTCACCTTCTGTATGAATGAGCATGATACAAGAGTTAAAGATGTGCTGAGCGTCAGAAGTGTAGCTACGGTCATCCTTTTGAGTTTTGGCCTACAGTATGTCACCAGAGCATTTTTCATATTGATTGATACAATTAATCCGCAGATTTTGGAGTCATATAGCGAGTTAATACAGTCAACCGGCTTGGGAGAGACTTCCATTATCAGTATGATTGCAACAGTCATTTTAGCTCCTATCGGAGAGGAATGTGTCTTTCGTGGAGTGACTATGAGGCTGCTTCACCGTACCGGAGTCAAATTCTGGGTGATTAATTTTGTACAGGCTCTTTTGTTTGGAATTATGCATGGTAATCTGGTGCAGGGAGTATATGCTTTTGCCCTTGGCCTTGTCCTGGGATTGATTGTTTATCGATATAAATCAATCCTTATGGGAATTTTGCTGCATCTGACCTATAATCTGCTCGGAGTGACGGCGTCATGGATTCCTTTTGAGGATTCTGTTGTGCTTCAGGTGGCAGTGATTGTTTTAGCAGTGTTTGCTGCTGCATTTGGATTGATACTTTGCCTGAAGGAGACACCTAGGGAAAGACCGAATGATGGAAAGAAATACAGTTTTGCTTCCTATATGGCCATGACATCCAAGCTATACAGAACACTGGTACATATAGTCTTTCCGGCTCTAATTCTATTTGTCGGTGTAATTGCTGTCCTATCGGCGAATGCTAGCACAACTATAGTAGTGACAGTTGCTTCTTTCTTGTTGCTGGTTGAACTCTCTGGCGATTTCGTGGCTTTTGGTGCCAGCAGCAGTAAAGATTCCGCTTCTATTAATTGGATGAAAAGTTCGGTTTATGGCAAACAGCTTTTGACAGATACTTATCTTTGGGATATTGGGATTCGTTTCTTTAAGACTACCGTTATGTGGGGTGTTATGGGAATCTATCCTGCTTTTTGCGGAGGATTTGAAACAATACTCATAGGATATCTGGTCTATACGGCTATTACATTCCTGGCAGTTAATTTTATCAGAAGAATACCAAACCCTCAGATGACAGTGATTGTAACGATGCCGGCTATCCTGATAGTTGGTTTTGCCATAGGGGCGTTAAGCAAACTGACAGCTTATCTGATCCCTATCAGTGCATGCTTGGGTGTTCTAATGATTGCCTCGATGGTTGTAACCTATAAGCTTTCCGTGAGATCTTTTAAGAGGACTTACTATGATGTGCTGTAGAGAAGAGGCCGGAAGAGCCTTCCCTGATGAAGAAATTACAGTTCATGCTAAGTAAGAACTGATTTTCAATGAAGTTATCATAAATGAACAGTGGGAGAGCTCCTCTACTTTCCCTGCGTTCCTTGTAACTTATCAACCATATCAGTTCATTATAAAAATCTCAGATTTTTGTCTTGACAACTGAGCCACTATAAGTTCTCAGAAAATACCACTGAAGTCATCCACGCCTCATTGACAACCAATTATAAATTCTCATAATTCCCCATATTTTCAAATCTGAAATCAAACACTGCATGTTTATGAAGTATTTGATTCATCAATTGATGAAATTCTTCAAACTGTTCTTTTATTTTTTCTTCATCTATAGGTTGTCTATGGTGTTCCTCTGTTTTATTAATGCATTCCTGAATCTTAAAATCCCGATTTGCATACAGTAAATTTGCATGATCATAGAGCAAATCCAAATAACTAAAAATGAGTTCGCTATTTTGGTAATTGCCTTCCATCAGTGCATTATATGTTTTGATTACACATTTACAGACACCTGTCAATTCAATCATATAATCGCCATAAAAAGGTACTTGGTTCATAAACATTTGAATACCATTGATATAATCTTTTATTTTTTCTAATATATCATTGTACTTCTGAAAATCACAATTTACATCAAGATATCCTATATCTGAAACAGTAATTTTTTCAGCTAATCTTCTATCCAGTCCATCCGCTCTATACTCCTTTACAGGTAGTGCAATATTAATTGCCCCCATACCGTCAACAAGACTCGTATTAAGTGAAGACTTATATCTTACTCCATCAAATTCATCAGTCTCTCTTATCCATTGCATAAACAACTGCGGAAACACATATTCTTCAACAAATTTGGTATTCCTATCTTTTACTTTAACAGAGCATGCTGCCGCAATTGGATATATCATTATGTATCTGAGCAAAAATTTATAATACACATCCACATCTTTCTTATCCTGCCGTCTTGCATTCAGTAACCAACAAGTAATACTGGATAGTACATCTACTGGTCTGAAAGAAAAATCTACCAAAACCAATCCGTTATCATTGTCTTCATCAATAAGCATTTGGCAGTAACTAAATTGCTTTGGCATCCCACACTCAAACCACGCTAATTCTCTATCACTTGCAAGATATAAGCAAGGAGATCCCGCGACACTATACCGATAAGCACCTACTCGATTTCTCAGTGTCTTTTTAATGTGAAACAGCTGCATTTTTTTCTCTTTACTGTCTTCTCCAGCTTTTATACGAAAATCACCCTGTCGGATTCTATAATAGAAACCACCGTTTTCCCTCCATGAATATCTGGTATAAAAATATGGCTTCATTCTTTCAAATAACTGAAAACCTTTTTCATATGTAGCCTTTATTAACCCTCTATCATTTAATTCAAGAATTTCCGGTATGATTAAACAAATGTCCTGAAGTTCCCCCAACTCGTCTTTTAATAGATTTATAAAGTCTTCTCCCAGAAAGGAATTATCACCCTTTACTGCATCGCAGATATCACAATAAAATTGATTGCAATGTTCTCTCATATATTCTGTGATATTTTTATCTCCTCTGAACAAATCAAAATTGTACTTCAGAAGCACTTGGTATATTCTATCATCTTTTATCATCCCACACATTACCTTTCTCTCTTCGCATATGGTTTCCAAGCTTATGCAACTATTCCAACCCATGTATTTCTTCCTGCAACTTTTCAAGGAACTCAAGAATCTCTTCAAATTCCGGTATATTTCCATATATCATATTCCGCATAGCCTGATAATCATCTTCTAATTCTTTATGTATCCGCTCTCCCGGTACAAGCATAATGTTTTCTAAAGTTGCAGTTTCATAATGTGCACCTTTTGCATAATAGAATTTTTGCTTAAATGCCACATCTTTTTCTAACAACTCTTTTCGTTTAAATGCTCTTTCCTTTACCCATGAATTACCCATATTATACACATCATATAGATGTCATGCATATCTGGCAGGCAACGGCTTTCCCTCCGGAAAATTTGCAATTTTATGTAATATGGTGAGTTTTTCCCAGAAAGTTCTCTCAACATCAATGGTCAAAACCGATGTAGCTTTTTGTGAAAAAATATCCGGATATTTTTCGGCTGCAAATGAAGTTACGCTTGTCTCATAAGATGGCATCCATTCTGCTAATGGTCCAATTTCCAATCTTACACAAGAGCGTAAATACTCAGCCTCAAATATCTGCGGATAATAAAAATTAACCACCATCTCATCTTCTGTATCAACCGAAATCCATTCTCCATCCCCCAGTTTTTCTTTCATTTCACTATTCAACTGGGGTATCAATTCCTCTTTATAGAATTTTGCTGCTTCCGAATTAATCTGCTTATTGAATAAATCCTGCTTGGTTTTTGACCTTTCTTCCCAAGGATTTACCTCGTCATTAATTATTTTTCGCCAGTCCAAAATCAAATCTATATCCTCAGAAAACCGCTCAATAACATGGTATGATTTAGAAAGGCTTGTTCCACCTTTAAATACGAAAGCGTTTTTGTACCTGTAATCATGGAATAAGTGATCCAACATAAAACATACCCAAAAGTCTTTCTCGATTACATTAGGTTGCATTCCCATAGAAATTGCAGTAGCCTGAAACAATTCTGTTCTATCCTTTATCTGTAATTTAGCGACTTCTTTCACTATTCAGCACACACCTTTCTGATCACTGCATATATCCATTCACTTACACCTGTTGCTTCCTCTAACATCTTTTTCTTTTCCGCCTCAGGTAATCTATTTTTTAAGCTCAAGATAATACTCTCATCAATCCGCTCTTTTCCCAATGTCTTTAATGCCTCAACAACCAAAGTGGTCGTCTCAGACATAAATGAAATCTCTCTATTTGCACGGTGCTTAAAAGACAATGCTATATTATCCCACGAAAATTTTCTGTAAGGACCGTCACTGATATAGGACCAAGCAACCGGAACCTGCGTCGATAGTCCTAATTTATTTAATGCTACGTCTCCACATGGCGCAATGGTCCAATGAAAACTTCTGGCAATAGCATACGCTACCCTTTCAGGATTTGCCGGAATATATTCCTTCAACAAATTGCTATATACAGGCTTTTCATAAACTCCGTCAATGATTCTGCGAATGTTTTTCTCTTCAACCTGCCTTCCAAGACATTTTCTTACAGTTGTTGTCGTAGCAATATCGGTAAAATCTGATGTTAAAAATACCGTTCCCGGTTCAGCCAATTCTATTCTCTTCTTAATTTCTGTATATATGCCATTTGCCATAAAGCCACTCTCCTTGTTTTGTCACGATAATCATATAATTTTCGTGACATTTTTTCAATAATATTTTATGCATTATCTAAAAAAATATTTAATTTAACAATCCAATTTTTCAAAATTAAACAGGCGAAGGTTATTTCACAGCCCTTTGCCCAATATAGACATTCTCAATTATCTATTTTATTCCCCAACTTTATTTTATAGCGTCTACAATCTCCTGCATGGGTATGAAGCTTCGCTTTCTGCTTGGTATGAATCACCATAGGTTTGTCATCGACCTTTTTAATTTTCAATTTTCTCACCTCCCTCCACTTGGAAAATAAAATAAGCCGCTATGGAGCAAAAATTACTCCTTAACGGCTATGTAAAATCATTCAATATTCAATTATTTAAGGAAACATGAAACTGGGATTTGTTAGTGCGATTGAATATCCATTTAATACTCAATCCCTCTTCTTTACACAAATAATGACCGCCATAACAATCATCGGAATCATACTGATAATACCGATATATGCCGGTCCCAGTATTGCCATATTGGAATAATCAGGTTTTACCAGATATGCAAAAATAGTAAATGCATTGGTAGCACCATGCATAAGAGATGGCAACCAGATGGTCTCTGTCTTCTCATATACATAATCAAATAATATACCCATCATAACAGTACAGATACAGAATACGATTGGCCCAAGTACCGGTGCACCGATATATTCTTTACCATACTCATAACCAGCAAAAATCATACTTGGCCAGTGCCAAGCACCCCAGATTGTACCACCCACGATACGACCCTTGGTGACACCAAGCTTTTCCTTCAAATATGGATACAGAGCACCACGCCAACCGACCTCTTCGCCTAATGCGACGAACATATTCAGAAAAGGTGCAAATGTAACTGCCTGAATGCTAGTAATCAGCAGATACATTGGCATGGTGATACCCTGTGTCTCGAACTGTTCCAACGCACCGGCATCTTCTAAAAGACCTCTTAACGTCATAAATTCAGAGTCAAATGTATTTGGGAAAATCACAAAAAACAAGACCCCTCCAAGGATACTTAATAACGCCGGCATCCAAAGGGCAAAGAATACATAACGAAGTTTCCCTTTTAAATGTGGTACCCATCCCATACCTTTTAGTGGGATTCTGGCTATCAGTACTCCAAGAAATGGCATAAACATAGTAATCGTCAAGATACCTGTAAACATCATCTGATTTCCATTGTTTCCAAAAATACTTGCTATAATTTCCAAAATCCAGGCCAACCCAAATGTTACTATCATATATATCACAAATTGCTTTTTATTTATTTTTATTTTTTCCATTATACATCTACCTCTCTTCTATATACTTCAACACTCCAAATTTTCCTCTTGCAATTAGGACAAGTTAACTTTCTCATCTTTGGATTATGATTCGCTAACAGAGCCTCCATTTTGGGGGGCTGAAATCTGGTATGACATTCCGGACATATATACTCTATCCGTTTGTACCAATGGTCTAAGATAATGGATGCACAGATAGCAAGCACGGCTACAGCCACAATAAATGGTATCCAGATTCCTTTTACTATACCAATCACAAAAGTGACAATTTCGATAATTTCTAACGGAATTGCTATGATTAGCATTTTTTTGTACATTTTCTTTCGCTTTTCTTTTTCCTCCATAATTGACGATATGTCATGAATTGTTTTTTGTGAGCCATCCTTGAAAGAAGTCAAAAAATTTCTTATATTTTTTATTTTTTCTAATTGCTCTGTTTTTTTCTTAATATCTGCCTGAAGGTTTTTATTCAGTTCATCAAGCAAAAGTTCAATTACTTTTTTAGACTCATCAGATTCCAATATTTCAGCAATATCTTTTATAGAGATATCCAAATCTCTTAAAAAGCAAATCGTTTCCAATGTGGCAACATCCTCTTCGGAGAACAGTCTTCGTCCCCCTTCCGTCAAATCTGTTGGCACCAAAATACCTCTTTCATCATAGTATTGAATCGTTCTTACTGAAACGTTGCACTTCTTTGCAAGCTCTCCTGTTGTGTATAATGACATATCCTGCCTCCTTTCAAGGTCCATATTAGTACATAACGTAGCGTGACAAGCAATATATCACGCTACGTTACTTTTTGATTTTTTCAAGTAATCATATTTTTATATCAAACCAGACAGCGAGAGAAATTCAAAGCTTCGCGAGCTTTGTACTTTCTTTAATTTTCTCAGTATTACTGAAAGTTTCAAGTGGAAATTATCAAATCAATTTTTTCGCATTATCTGCATTCAATTCAACATATCCACATTTTGGACATACATAACATGAAACAGTACTATTCTTTTCATTCTCAAAGATACCGTTTTTCTTATTAGTTAAATAAACAACCGTACCTACTGCATCTCCTTTTAATTTTGCTTTAATCATTTCCTCTTTACATCTTAAACAATCCATCTTTATTCCTCCATAAACTTCAAATTTTAATGTCTCTATTATACCATAATGATACTATTCTGAAAAATGAAAAAAGAGTCCACCCACGATATGGGTGTCAATCAGACAAAGACACTCCTTTACATAGTTTCCACTTTCAAAAAATAAAAAAATCTGTGTTTTTGAAAGTGACATCTTGCATATACTATTAGCAAACAGTATACTAAGTACAACGAAGCAGTTTCGAGAAATGAAAAAAATTCAATTTTTGAAAGTGGGGGGGGACTATATGAAAACAATCACGAGAACTAAATATCTCGATAGAATCATTGAACTGAATGGCACTCCTGACATCAAGATCATCACGGGTATTCGTCGTTCTGGTAAGTCCAAGCTTATGCAGGCGTATATTGAGTATCTGAAAAGCAACTTTGAAAACATCAATATTATCTTCATTGACTTCATGGATTTAGCATATGAAGAAATCAAGGAATACCATGCCTTACACGCATATGTGGAAGAACATTATCAGGAAGGTAAAACGAACTACCTGTTTGTAGACGAGGTTCAAATGTGCCCTAAGTTTGAGCTGGCAATCAATAGCCTATACTCTAAGGGAAAATACGACATCTATGTAACAGGCTCCAACGCTTTCCTGTTGAGTGCAGATCTGGCAACCCTGTTTACCGGACGCTATATTGAAATTCATGTGTTTCCTTTCAGTTTCCAGGAATATTGCCAATATTATAATGATGTTAGTGATAAAGATAAGCTCTTTGATAATTACGCTATCAATGGCGGTTTAGCAGGTTCTTACGCTTACAGAACTGAAAAAGACAGAACAAACTATATCAAAGAGGTCTACGAAACTATTGTTACAAGGGATTTGGTGCAGAAATATGCTCTCCCGGACACTTTGGTTTTACAACGTCTGAGCGAGTTCCTTATGGATAATATCAGCAACCTGACTTCTCCGAATAAGGTCAGTCAGCTACTGACAGCAAATGAGACTCCAACCAATCATGTAACCGTCGGCAAGTACATTAAGTATTTGTGCAATGCTTTTGTATTTTATGATATTAAGAGATACGACATCCGAGGTAAGAAATACCTTGAAAGCTCTGAAAAGTTCTATTTGTGTGACAGCGGTATTCGATATGCAATACTGGGAAGCAGAAATATGGATTATGGCAGAGTATATGAAAACATCGTTTGCATCGAGCTTCTTCGCCGTGGATACGATGTCTATGTCGGCAAGCTCTATCAAAAGGAAATCGACTTTGTTGCTCAGCGAGGCAGCGAGAAGTTTTATATTCAGGTCAGCGACAACATTTCCGGGCATGAAACATTTGAGAGAGAATGCTCTCCTCTCCTTCAGATTCGAGATGCTTATCCGAAAATGATTATTGCCAGAACCAAACATCCAAAATATAGCTATGAAGGAATTGAAATTCACGATATAGCCGATTGGTTACTGCAAGAATAAGCAGGGCAAAATATCTCCGTCATTCTCTTTTAAAATGATGGAGATATTTTTATTATGACGGGAATTTTTTCACAGGCTCTTTGCAATCTTTAATAGCTCTATAAAATGCAGGTATCGTCCCGGCATAGTCTGTATCAACTAGTAAATTTCCACTCATTCCTCGAATAAAGAATGTATTCATATTTCAATTTAATATGCATAGACATCTCCTTGTCCATTTTCGATTTTTACGATTACATAATTCAGAATTTACTTTTTATAACTTTTTCATCATCCATAAGGCATCAGCATAGGTTGCATCTGAATATCTCATATTATTCGGAAATTTTCCATATTCTTCAAACCCTAATTTACGATACAGATTTATAGCATATTCATTCGTTGCAATCACTTCTAATTCCGCTTGTTCATAACCAGCCTTCTTTGCAATGGTTAAGATTCTTTCTAACATTAATTTACCAATTCCTGTACCGCAATATTTTTGATATAAAGCAATCGCCACTTCACAACGATGGGCATATCTTCGATACTGTCCTATGCCATTCAAAGAGCAATTACCAATATGTTTTTCATCTACCGTTGCAATCAACATTAATGCTCTCGGATTATCCTTTTGTTCTTTTATAAAAATTTTTTCCTGCTCAATAGTTAAAGAAAACTCGTCTGGCTCTCGGATTAAAAATGGGGTTTCTCCTGTCGTAATTTTCATAAATTTGATTAGACTTGCTGCATCATCTTCTTCCGCATTACGCAAAACGATAGAACGCCCTATTTTATCAGTCACTATCATTGGCTCTATTATCATAATATAACCCCTCCAAACTGAGATTTATCCCTCGCTTTGTTTGTCACCTCTCCATTAACAATTCAATATGCGACCACACATTATTCCTCAACACGAGCGTACAGCCTGACAAAACCATCATCCTGCATTACTTCAAAGACAATCTCATCACCGTACTCAATGTGGGAATATCCACCATCTGAATAACTGTAATATGTATTTTCTCCGCCGGTAAAGCTCAAATAGTACCCAGTGCTTGCGGGATGGGTACAGACGCTGGCCACCACCCGCCCTCTGTTTGTAAACACAACATGGTTCATACCCTCGCTGACACTTTTTTTCAAAGCGGGGCTTTTCGAACCGACCACTCGCTCAATGCGTTCCTTTGAGGTATAGGGATCAAAGGTATATACAGTGGTCCATTCAAAAGGGACAATCTCCTCCAAAGTGATGCTGTCACAGTCCAAAGCGGATAGTGTTTTTTCCAGTTTGGCGTTATTGAAATAAATCCTCGGATCTCCGAAAATGAGATAAAGAGCAAACAACACCCCGGCAATTCCGAGAATTATACCGTGCCACAAATTTGAGCGTTTCCACGCTTTCTCGTCTTCTGCACTTAAAATCCCTGTACCCCACTCACCGTTTTTCATGCGCAGCCGTTTATGCTTTGAAACATACCAACTGAACCAGATAGCATATCCCACTGCAATCAGCAGAAGTCCCATCAAGGTGGCTCTGAGTAGCGTTGTTACGGAACAGACCGAAGCCAAAAGGCCCGCCAAAAGAATCAAAAGAATCGGGACATCTGCTGCAATGTATGCGAATTTGCCAAACAGGTCACGGTACAAGACCTTTCCCTGCTGTGCCTGCCTTATATCCTCATCATAGGCTTCCTGGGAAAACGCTGTAACTATGGCTTTAACGGTCAGGTATCCGATCAATATGATCCAAAACATATCCACCAGCCCGTCAAAAGTCATCACTTTCATAACAACAAATGTGCAACCCAGCAACGATGCCAGCAATGTTTTCGGACTGACTAATTTCATGAGAACACCCCCTCCACAGATTTCGTTCCGCTATCATAAATTCAAATTTTCCAGCTCGACAAGCTGAAATTTTTGTTATTCTACGATACCTTCAATATAGCTGTAATCAATATTTCCCTTTGTAACAGAATAGAAAAATGGATCTTTTCTAATTGTATCATCTGAATTGATAATAAAATTATTCCAATCGCCTGCCTCGTTGCCATCAGACAAATAAATAGTAACTTTGAAACTATATCCCATATATCCCAAAGATAGCTTTGACCGCTTTACTTCGACGCCATTCAAATTTTCGACAATATGCTGAATCTGCTCTTTGTCGGTAATATGTGTTGCGTTTCCGCTATTGCCATTGAAAACAACTATTTCCATGACCTCATTAGGGTCTAAGTCCATCAATTCGAGTGGAATATTAAACCATACAACAATGCCCATCAAAAGAATTATCACAACAGACAGCAATATGATGATTTTCTTTTTCATATCAGCTCACCTCCTTTGTCAACTTCCGATTGAGATTTCACCTGTTTTAAGAAATTTAATAACTGTTATATTTTATTATTAAATTCTTCGCAACCCCTTGAAAACACTGGATTTGTCGCAGGTGAGCTTTCCCTTATTATTTCCCTTGTGTTATATCGTCCCATCAGTGTTTATGCACTCTGATAAGGGCAAATACAAGGGCAAGAAAAATCTATAAGACAGTATAACACAAAATAAAAGTGACATGGTGAACTGATTGAAATGCTTCTTAATTTTTGCTACTACTGATTGATTAAATGATAAGGAGATGGGATACGATGAGAACAATATTTGCAGAATA
>ERZ831634.2330-NODE-2330-length-16802-cov-4.203619_pt1 | contig 16802 bp, 15 predicted proteins | sample MGYA00519953_ERZ831634 | MGnify/ENA primary metagenome ERZ831634 (study PRJEB31850, sample SAMEA3708718) | human gut metagenome | biome: human gut; feature: human-associated habitat; material: faeces | place: China | collected 2014 ... | reverse complement strand
CACCGAAAATATTAACATTTTTTTGTGAAATATTCATAATTTTTATTTTATTTTAATATTATAATTTATCCATTTTAAATAGTTATATATGCATATAAAAGCATAAAATACAACTTTTAAGCACTATTTTACTATAACATCCAGGCAGTAGCCTATATAAAACATTCCTAAAAAAGTTTCTGATTTTTTATATCTGACAGTTTCGTAAATTTTATTGACTACTAAAATATAACTACATTATAATTTATATATTAATATCAGGCTGATTACCTGCTTATGCTAATTTTACCAATGAAAAATATGAGATAATAAAAAGACATAGCTTAATAACATTCAAAGCACCTGTCCAGATGCCGGCAGAAGGGAGATTATACATGATTACAATAAGCTTATGCATGATAGTTAAAAATGAAGAAAAGATATTACAAAGATGCCTTGATTCCTACAAAGATATCTGTGATGAAATAATAATTGTTGATACAGGCTCTACTGACTCAACTGTGTCAATTGCCCAAAAATATACCGACAATATCTATCACTTTGAATGGTGTAATGATTTTGCCGCCGCAAGGAATTATGCATTTGACAAAGCAACATGTGATTATATATTTTCAGCCGATGCTGACGAAGTTCTTGACCATGATAACTTTCTTAAATTATTAAGACTAAAAAATACAATGGATGATGATATTGATATCGTACAGATGAAGTATGTCAACAGTGATGATTATAATACCGTATATAATTGTAAAAAGGAATATCGTCCGAAATTATTTAAACGTATAAGACATTTCACATGGATATCTCCTATCCATGAAACAATACGTCTTAATCCGGTTGTTTATGACAGTGATATCGAGATTCTTCATATGCCGGAAAACATTCACAGCAAACGTGATTTTTCAACATTTATCAATGCAATTAACAACGGGGAAGTTCTCGCCGACTATGTAATTATAATGCTGTGCAAGGAACTTTTTATATCTGGCGGGGATGAGGATTTTATTAATTTTAAAGATATTTTTGAAAATGTCCTTGTGGTTCAAAATCATTCCGATGAATGTATGGAAAATATTTCCTGTGTCCTTGCAAGAATATATCGTCTGATTAATGATTATAACAGCTTCTTTAAAATCTGCCTTAAGAATATTGCCGTTACACCATGTTCAGAAATATGTATGGAGCTTGGACTCTATTTTAAAAATATAAAAGATTATGATGAAGCCGTACTATGGTTTATCAATGCTTCAAGTGAAACAAGTCCGGTAATTGAAGCAAGAGCCGGTGGTGATAAACCTCTTTATGAAATCTCCGAATGTTACCGCCTTGCAGCCGCACAGGCACAGGCTGATGGTAATACCTGTCTTAGTGAGCTTTATATGAATAACAGTCTTGACTATGAAAGACAGGCTAAGGAATGGGTTATGCCGGAAGAATTATGATTGTCTGTCAGAGATGTTTTTATCTAATTTCTTTCTAATTAGATATTTAAAACATCTCTATTTTTGTTTTAAATTGCTTTCTTAATGTGTATAAATATATATGACTTCTGTGTATATTATTAGTATTTTTATTATATTATATATTGACTTATTTTTATTAAAGGTTTATTATATTAATAGAATATGATTATATTTTATTAATATATAGGGAGGCTTTTATTATTGTACGATACGAATATCCAGAATAATGAACGTATAAAAAAAGAAATCCGTTCTTTGAATCTAACAAGTGATTTTTTTCTTAGCGTTGCTCTTGAAGACAAAGCTGCATGTGAATACGTCTTAAGAATACTAATGAACAGTCCCGATTTAAAAATAAAAGAAGTTAAGACCCAGTACAGTATAAGGCAGATTGGCACCCACTCTGTTGTACTTGACATTCTTGCAGAAGATTCTTCGCATAAAATATACGAAATAGAAATCCAGACTGGTGATAAAAAGGGACATATAAGACGTGTAAGATATATTACTTCAAGCATAGATACGTCATTTCTTAATAAAGGCAATGATTATACACAGTTACCTGAACTTCATATATTTTACATAACTACTTTCGATATTGCTAATGCAAATCAAACTGTATATGATATAATAAGAACAGATAAAATAAAGTCGATTGAATTTGACAATGGTGTACATGAACATTACATTAATACTGTAGTTGATGACGAAAGTCCTATTGCAGCACTAATGAATTATTTTAAAAATACAGACAGTAATGATACTGCACATGGCGTATTATCAGAACGCGTAAAATATCTAAAAGAAAGTGAAGGAGGTACATCATATATGTGTGAATTTATAGAAAAGTTTCGTGAAGAAGGACGAAGTGAGGGATTACGTGAAGGATTAACCCGTGGCATGACTCAGGGAATTACACAGGGACGACAATTATCAAAAATTTCCACAATAAGAAAAATGTATATTAAAAATATGAATTTCAATCAGATAAGCGATGTACTTGATGATGATAATGAAGTAAAAATAATATATGATATTATTGTTAATGCACCGGATAAAGATGATGAGTGGGTGTATAACAGGCTTGTGGAGGCTGAAAAACTTGGTATTACTGTTGAACAGTTAAGAAAGGACATGGAAGCTGCCGGATTCCATATCAATGAATGAATATCAATAATATAAAATCTAACATGGAATACTGCCATTACATCATATTGACAATTGTAATGGTAGTGTTGTTAGATTACAAATAAAAACATCGTAGTATAGTTTATGTCATCAGACATACTTAATATACTACGATGTTTTTTATTCATATATGTATATGAACTAATCAATTATTCAATAGCTTTTACAGCAATACTGCTGATTATCTCAGTTAATATATATATGTGATACCGTATACCGTATGCTACATATCATATATCATATATCATATTACTGGAGAAGTGAAAGAACCCCCTGATTAGACTGGTTAGCCTGTGCAAGCATTGACTGACCTGCCTGCATAAGAATGTTATTCTTGCTGTATTCAACCATTTCCTTAGCCATATCTGTATCACGGATACGAGATTCAGCAGTCTGAGTATTCTCAGCAGCTGTATCAAGGTTGTTGATTGTATGCTCAAGTCTGTTCTGGACAGCACCTAACTGACTTCTCTGTGCTGATACCTGCTTAATGGCTGCATCAATTGTTGTTGTAGCCTTCTTTGCAGAATCCTGTGTACTTAAATCAACCTTCTCACCATCAACCCCAAGAGCCTTGGCACTCATATTCTTGATAGTAAAGTTCATTGTCTGACCTTCATTAGCACCAATCTGTAATGTCATTCCATTACCTTCTGATGCACTTGGCTTAATTGCAATAAATGTGCCAGTTGCTGCTGTACCAGCTGCTGCATTTGCTGCATCAGCTCCTACAACTGTTTTAAATCCAGTCTTCTGTGCAATAAGATTAGCCATCTTATCGGCTTCCGCAGCTACCGGTGCTGCACCTGCTGTTTCTACTATTGTTACATCAGAATAAGCCTTTTTATCCATCTTTTCAATTCCTGCTTTAGTTGCAAAGAGGAATTTCTTTCCATCAACCTCAAATATATTATCTTCTATATTTTCTGTTGAAGCACCACTATATGCTGTCTGCTTAGATGCATCTAATACAAGTGTGTCATTCTTAGCGTCTGTTGCTGTAATTGCTGTTGCTGTATCAGCCTGAACAACTCCATTTTTTGTTGTACCAACTGCTGCATGAGTAACTACAGGCTCTTTTGTACCTGATGACTTAGCTTCAAATTTTAATACACCATTATTATTAGTAATCTTAAATGTATCTGCTAAATCTGTCTTCTTTAATTCTGAAAGAATAGCATTACCCAACTCTACCTCTGTAACACCGTCACCACCAGCCTCAACAGCTGTTGCACTGGCATATCTTGTTCCATCTGCTGCTACAAGAAATCCTTTTTTATTATCAGCATCAGAGTCATCTTTTACTAACTTAAAATCTATAGAGACTTCTTTTGCATTGCCTTCACCATCTGTATAAGCAAGCTTATATGTAATCTTATCATCTCCATCCTTACCATCTAAGCCTTTAACAGCCGTTAATGCATCTGCTGTATATGATCCGGCTGAACCATCTACTGTTGAAAATGCTCCTGCCTGTGATGATTTATAACTAACCTTTGATGATGCTTGATCAAGTGAACCATCAAGTAACTTCATTGTATTAAATTCTGTTGTATCAGAAATTCTTGTTAATTCATCCTGTAACTGCTTGATTTCATTATTAACAGCTTCTCTATCGTCATCTGTCTCAGTTCCGTTAGCTGCCTGTACTGAAAGCTCTCTCATTCTCTGTAAGATTGAGTGTGATTCATTTAACGCACCTTCTGCTGTCTGGATAAGTGAGATACCATCCTGGGCATTTGAAGAAGCCTTGCTAAGACCTCTTATCTGTCCTCTCATCTTTTCTGAAATAGAAAGACCTGCTGCATCATCGGCTGCTCTGTTGATTCTGTAACCGCTTGATAACTTCTCTGTTGTCTTGCTTACTGAGCTAGATGTAATGTTTAACATTCTGTTTGCATTAGCTGCTGACATATTGTGCTGTACTACCATATTTTTGTACCTCCGTGTGTTTAAATTAAGAAAAACTCCGTTTTTCCCATGTTCCGCCCATAATATTGATTTTCGTTATTGTTAAATTAATATCAATAATCCTCTAAACCAATAACCGAATAACTGTAATCAGGGCTTTAATAATAAAATGTAATTAATCTATCTGAGGACTACAGCTTTAACAGCCTTATTTTCTGTAATATAATTGCTTTTATAACATGTATACACATCTATAAGGCTTAACTTTTATCCTCTATAATAAGTACTTCCGTCACATGACACATATTCCCGGGATGCAGATATATTCTTAAACCATGACAGGGTTGTAATATATTTCCACTTACAATATGCTTTTTAATGCTGATACACATTACCGCTGTCATTATTACTGTAAATATCATCTATATCTCTACAGATTTAATAACAGCTCTGCCATCAGTTCATATTGAAGTTACTCATATATTGCCGGCTTAAAAATATCTGCTGACATGTCACTTTACCGGTTATACATTATTACCGCTGTTTTTACGCTTCTCACGCATAAGAATATCCACTATCTCTTTCTGAGCCTGCGGTGATATTCCTTTTTCTTTCTTATATACATCTGTGTGCTGTCCATATGCCTTTTTTACCGAGCTTCTTACAATGTTGACCTCTCTCGGTGCATCTATTAAAAGATGTATATTATTGGCTGAACCTCCTGAGAATACGACCTTGATATCATCACCGATATCAATATATTCTCCCGGTTTTAATGTGAGTTTAAGCATCCTTTTTACCTCCATGTTTCTTTCCGAAAATACCTTCTCTTAATAAGCTTGTGTAATAAATACATGTATTTCCAGAATCATCCACGCCCTGTTTATGACTGGCTTTTCGTAATTAATAACCATTAGTCCATCAATAATCCACTACCAATAATTCATATGCTGATGCTGTTATTAATGTTGATTTTGATATAACTGAATTAACTGATTCCATCGGCTATAATTTCACTGAATCAGATGTAATTACACCAGTATGTCTTCATTGATTTTGAATGAATGACACAGCCTTTATAATGGGGCTTTCATAAAATGCAACATTTTATAACAAAATGTTGCATTTTTCATTTTGTAAATGTATTTTAATTTGAACATCTAAAGACATCATGACAAATAATGTGTATGGTAATACTTACTTATATTTTAGAAATGGAGATATTTATGATTACTGAACCTATTAAAGACTCAAAAGAACTTAGAACATTTGTTAATTACTACAACCATGTAAAGCCTGATACACGCAATAACTGTCTTATTGTTATGGGCCTGAATACCGCATTAAGAATAAGTGATATCCTTCAAATCAAATGGAATATGGTATATGATTTTAATAGGAAGAAATTTAAAAACAGAATTATTATTAAAGAACAAAAGACGGGCAAGACGAATATAGTGCCTGTAAATAAAAGACTTTTAATTGCTATACAGAAGCTTTTCTTTAAATTAAAGCCGTCCTGCAGCGACTATCTGTTTACGAAGTCAACCGACCCTTCAAGACCTCTTAACAGGACTCAGGCTTACCGCATAATCAAGGCAGCAGCTGTCGCCTGCCATCTTACAGGTAACATAAGCTGTCATTCCCTAAGAAAGACTTTTGGCTTTTTTGCATGGAAGCAGGGAATACAGCCGGCACTTCTTATGGCTATTTATAACCATTCTTCTTACAACATCACCAAAAGGTATCTGGGAATAACACAGCTTGAAAAAGATGCAATCTACATGAACATACATTTTCCATGCTGAATGTAACAGCTTATTATATATTTACAAGAAAAATAAAAAAAATTAAAAACAGGGGTTAAGTAATCCATTCTATGTCCGATATAATAGGTGTAAATAAAAATGCAACATTTTGTTATAAAATGTTGCATTTTTTATTTTGCTATTTTTTATTTATTTTTGTGGACATCTATTTTTTTATTTTGCTATTTTTTATTAATTATATTTTTATTTTGTATTTTTGTTTTTACATTTCTATTTTTCTATTTTTATCTTACTTTTCAGTTTTTTGTTGTCTTACCTTTATTCTTATTTTGCAGATTTACGTCTTGTTTTCCCATTTCATTTTTAGTATTCGAATTTTACCTTGTCATGCAATATGATTTCATTTCATGTTTTTGTATTTTTACTTAAATACAGCTTGAGTTTATGAACTTTTTGTTGTACTATTTCTTTCGGACTTAATAAAAATAACTCATACTTTAAAATACACTTAATTTTATAAAGAAATACACTTGAGGAAATATATATGAATAATACGAACAGAACATGGTTTATAAAGGGAGTCAAAAACGGTCTTCCGGTTGCTGCCGGATATTTGGCCGTGTCATTTACACTTGGAATAGCAGCAAAAAATGCGGGACTTAATACATTCCAGGCCGGACTTGCAAGTTTTACAAGCCATGCCTCAGCCGGAGAATTTGCCGGTTTTACAGTAATTGCTTCTATGGCAACATATGTTGAAATGGCAATTATGACATTGATTATCAATGCACGCTATTTTCTTATGTCCTGCTCATTAAGCCAGAAATTTAACAAAGATATGAAATTTTATCACAGATTAATCATGGGCTGGTTTATAACTGACGAGATATTCGGACTATCCATTTCCGTTCCCGATAAGCTCAATCCTTTTTATACATACGGAATGGCATCAGTCGCTTCACCCGGCTGGGTAATAGGAACCTGTCTTGGTGTAATTCTTGGAAATGCCCTTCCAGCCAATATTGTCAGTGCCTTAAGCGTGGGATTATATGGAATGTTTCTTGCAATCATCATTCCTCCGGCAAGACAGAATAAAATCATTGCACTGCTGGTTATAATTTCCATGACAGCAAGTTTTATATTTACATATGCACCTTTACTTTCCGGCATTGCATCAGGAACAAGAATTATCATACTTACCATAGCAATATCACTTATTGCTGCAATTCTTTTTCCAATCAAAGATGAAAATGATGAAAAAAAAGAGACTTCTATATAAAACACAGCTGTAAGGTGGATTAACCATAAAATATATTGTAGTAGAAATGGAGATTACCATGTCACATAATATTTATATATACATATTAATAATGGGAGCCGTTACCTATCTTATAAGAACGCTCCCACTTACACTTATACGAAAGGAAATAAAAAGTCCTCTCATAAAATCTTTTCTTTTTTATGTACCTTATGTAACACTTGCCGTTATGACTTTCCCGGCAATAATTAATTCAACCGGAAGTATGATATCCGGCTTTGCCGCACTTATTGTCGGTGTACTCGCCGCATGGTTTGGACGAAGCCTTCTACAGGTATCTGTACTTTGCTGTGTCACCGTATTTTTAATTGAACTTTTACTATAATTTTTAATTAATAAAATCTATATAAAAAGTAATAATTATTACTATTTAATCACCTTATTCTTTGCTGCTTTCATAAGATGCTTTGCAAGTACTGAGGTTGTAACACTTCCAACTCCTCCAGGAACCGGTGTTATAACCGATGCGAGCTGACTTACTTCATCAAAATTAACATCACCGCAAAGATTACCCTCTTCATCAACATTTATTCCAACATCAATTACAACAGCATCCTTACTTATAAAGCTCTTATCTATCATCTTAGCTACACCTGCTGCTGCGACAACTACTTCTGCATTGCGGCATGTTCCTGCCATATCAACAGTTCTTGTGTGACACACTGTAACTGTTGCATTCTTTTTCATAAGCATCATCGCAACAGGCTTTCCTATTACAAGGCTTCTTCCTACTACAGTAACTCTCTTACCTGTAAGATTAATTCCTGCAAAGTCAAGCATCTCTATAACAGCCTCCGCTGTACATGGAGCAAATCCGCTCTCATCACCTGCATATACCTTTGCAAGATTGACCGGTGATATACCATCAAGATCCTTATCTGGATTTATCTTATTCTCAACAGCTTTCTCGTCAAGATGCTTAGGAAGTGGGCGAAGAAGCAATATTCCGTCAATATTGTTATCCTGATTAATCTTGTCAAATTCCTTCTGAAATGTATCGTTATCTATATCAGCAGGAAATGTATAAGAAGTACATTCAAATCCAACTTTATCCATCTTCTTGGTAGCTCCACGCTCATAAGACATATCATCCGGTCTTTCACCGACTCTTATAATTGCAAGATGTGGCTTCTTTTCCATTGTCTTTACTTCTTCTATAAGCTTTTCATTAATTGCATTAGCAACCGGCAGACCCTTTAAAATCTCCATAACTTTTCTTCCTTTCACTGAAAATATTATTTTAAATGTTACATTTTTTATAATAATGCCAATAATTATATTTATTTTAGATCGTACATTATTAAAAATCTAATATACATGAGCCATAATCTATAAAATATATAAATTCAGCTTATTTTTATTATATATAACGTCAACTATCGTATGCTATCCAAAACAGTCTTATATATTCTGTCAGCAGCTTCATTTCCTCTTTTAAGGATAGCATCTGCCTTATCATTTAACTCTTTAGCCTTAGCTGTATCCTTCATAAGTTTTGTATTAATAAATACATTAAGAGATGCGCCATTTAATGCGGCTTTCGCAAACTGTATTCCCACTCCTGCATCACTTATTGCAATTCTGCTGCCAATTTCAGAAAGCCGGTCAAGAAGTATAACCGCCTCCATAATTTTCTCCATAAGTTCAAGTGGTGCTTCACTTGCGGTTATAAGCGCAGCCTCCATTACTTTTTCTTTTTCTTTCTTCTGCTCATCGGTATCCTTCGGAAGTCCGTAAGCCTTTGCTAATGGTTTAAATGCTTTTGCATCTTTTTCAATGCCTTCTAATAATTCATCTGATATCTTCCCGGTCTGTGTTATCAGCTTATCTATTTCTTCCTGGTATTGTTCATATTTTTTCTTACCGGTTGTAAGATTGGCCACCATTGTTCCAAGTGACATTCCAAGTGCAGCCACATATGCACAGGCACCACCGCCTCCCGGTACCGGTGCCTGTGAGGCTAAATCTTTTTGAAATTGTTTTAAAGTATACTCTGTCATATTGCCACCCATTCCTATTTTCCTTCCTATTCCTAAAGTTCTATCTCACCTGTAAATACTGTTGCCGCTGGTCCTTCCATTAATACTGTATTCTTAGTCCTGTCCCATGTTATTTTTAAATCTCCGCCGAGCAGGTGAAGTGTCGCAGTATTATTACATTTCCCATTAAGTACGGTTGCAACAAGGCTTGCACATGCTCCTGTTCCGCATGCAAATGTCTCACCTGAACCACGCTCCCATACTCTCATATTAAGATTATCTTTATCAGACACCTGAATAAATTCTGTATTTACATTTTCAGGAAATGCTGCATGCTTTTCAAATGCAGGTCCGATTTTTTCAATCTCGAATTTTTTAATATCAATATTATTATCAAGATATACTATTGCATGTGGATTACCCATCGAAACACATGTCACATGATATTCAAATCCATTTACCGTAAGAGGTTCTGCTACAAGCATGTCCGATTTATTCAATAATTTATTATTAAATACAGACACATCAGCCGGCACTTCATCTGCCTTTAAGATTGGCGCCCCCATATCTACCGTAACAGTGCTTACCTTGCCATCTGTAACATGAAGCTGTAATGTCTTAACTCCTGATAGTGTATCAACCTTAATCTCTGTTTTATCAGTAAGTCCGTTATCATACACATACTTACCTACACATCTTATTCCATTGCCGCACATCTTTCCTCTTGAACCATCAGCATTATACATATCCATAAAGAAATCTGCCCTGTCTGACTTCTTTATAAGTATAAGCCCGTCAGAACCGATTCCAAAATGTCTGTCACTTACTTTAATTGCAGCTTCTTCAGGATTATCAAGCTCCTCTTGTGTACAGTCAACATAAACATAATCATTACCACATCCATGCATTTTTGTAAACTTCATAATACTCTCCATTCCGCAGACATTTTAATGCCAAAATAATCACTCCAAATAAGATTGGGCTATGCAATAGTGGCTGATTTGCAATGCCTGCGGCACAAATCAGCCGGTTTATTAATGAACTTGCAAAAGAATAATCACATCATCATCATTTTCACACTGATACTCATTTATAAGTAACTTTGTTGCAAAGAAGTGAATAAATAAACATGAATTTATCGTATCTGCGAATAAATATCTATTACCATCATTGCCGATTCCACCATGGTATTACCACTATCCATGCTATTTTTCTGTATATATCTGAATGCTTCTTCCTCAGACATATTATTCTTGTCAATAAGAAGTGCCTTTGCATCATCTATTATCTTTTGTTCCTGCGGACTTCTTCTTCTCGGCTGCGTCCGCTGCCTTCTTCTCTTTCTTATCTGGGACTGTAGAATCATCTCGATAGTTGATATAAGGTCATTAACTTTAATTGGCATAGCCGCACATACAATTCCCTGCTCCTGACAGTCCATCCATTTACTCTTGGATGCTACCAAAAGCAGTTCAAAGCTCTTTGGCTTATATTCATATACCTCTGAAAAAAGCATATTATCAGCCAGCTTGTATCCACATACTATAATACCATCTGATAAATCATCAGCCTGATTGATAACCTGTGCTCCCGTTGTACATGGTGCCGCAACATCATAGCCTTTTCTTACGAGCAGGTTCTTAACCGCCTTAGCTTCCTCTAACTTTGGGAATGCAACAATAAGTGTTGCCATACACCTATCCTCCGTTTCAAATAGAAAATAATTATTTCAAGCTGTTAAAACTTATAAAGATATTCTTCTATTTCCCATTCAGAAACCTGTGTACGGTAATCATCCCATTCCTTTAACTTCGCCTGCACATATTTATCAAGAATATGAGGTCCTAATACATCACATATAACCTTGTCCTTCTTAAGTTCAAGCACTGCATCGTACAGATTATCAGGAAGTCTTTCAATATTCTTATCCAGTCTTTCTGATTCACTCATTTCAAATATGTTATAATCTATTCCCTCAGAAACTTCAAGTTTTCTTTCAATACCATCAAGCCCTGCTGCAAGGCATGCTGCAATAACAAGATATGGATTAGCTGCCGGGTCAGGATTTCTAAGTTCTACTCTTGTTCCATCACCTCTTGTAGCCGGTATTCTTATTAGCGGACTTCTGTTAGTTGCTGACCATGCAATATGAACCGGCGCTTCATATCCAGGAACAAGTCTTTTATATGAATTGACCAGTGGATTAGTAATTGCTGTCATTCCCTTTGCATGCTCCATAAGTCCTGCTATAAAATGATATGCATCTTCTGATAGCCCATGTTTATCATCTGCATCTGAAAATATATTCTTCCCTTCAAATGTTGCAAGTGACATATTTATATGCATACCCGAACCATTTATTCCATATTTAGGCTTAGGCATAAATGTTGCATATAATCCATGTCGTCTTGCAATCGTCTTAACGGCAAGCTTAAATGTCACAATATTATCTGCTGTTATAAGTGCTTCATCATATTTAAAATCAATCTCATGCTGTGCCGGTGCTGCTTCGTGATGTGAGGCTTCAATCTCAAAGCCCATATCCTCAAGTGTAAGAACCATATCACGTCTTACATTTTCTCCGAGGTCAGATGGTCCTAAATCAAAATATCCGGCCTTTTCATAAGATTCTGTTGTTGGAAATCCATCATCATCAGTATGAAGAAGGAAAAATTCACATTCCGGTCCTACGTCGAATCTGTATCCCATATCACTTGCCCTTTTAATTACTTTCTTTAAAGCATATCTTGGATCACCCTCAAACGGATTACCATCCGGCGTATAAATATCACATATCAGCCTTGCAACCTTTCCCTGCTGCGGTCTCCATGGGAATATTTCAAATGTATCATAATCAGGATACAAATACATATCAGATTCTTCTATTCTTACAAAGCCTTCAACTGATGAACCATCAAACATGCATTTATTATCAAGTGCTTTTTCTAACTGGCTTGCTGTAATAGCTATATTTTTAAGAACACCAAATATATCTGTAAATTGAAGACGGATAAATTCCACATCTTCTTCCTCAACTATTCTGAAAATGTCATTTTTTGTATACCTGCTCATATAATCCTCATTTCTGCACACTTAATATACGTTATACTGTTATGTCATGTGTGCTCCGGCATAACGGATTATATCTAAATCTGTTGAATAATTGTTTTTAATCTAATTCCATTACTCCATTTTAATATAATCATAACATTTTTTGATTATACAACATTTCTATAAATTCTGTACATAGTATCGACACCATTTAACATAAAAAACTTTTTTTCTAAACTCTATGACCTTTTTTTACTTGAATATATCAGTTTATTCATGTATTATTATCGTGAAAAATAATGCTGATACAATTAACCGTATTTTTATATTCTATATGTTACAGTCCTACGGAATTTTGTATGCAGCTATTAGTTATCATTTTTTATTAAGGAGAGATTTTATGGCAAACAGAACTAATGTCAGCCAGCGCAGTCGTAAATCTTTAAGACAGCGCAGAAGACGTAACAGACAAATGCAGACTCTTATTGCTGTTATCGCAATATCTTTAGTATGTCTTATCGGTCTTGGTATCGGTTTATCCGCATGCTCAAAGAGCAAAGAAACTGCATCTGACAATGTAAGCACAACAGAAACTACAACCGTTGAGGAGACTACAACTACACCACCTGACGTTCAGGTCGATATTATGATGATTGGTGACATTCTTGCACACGAAGGTGTATACAAGAGTGGTTTACAGGCAGACGGAACATATAATTTTGATCATTTATTTAAAAATATCAAAAGCGATATATCAGCTGCTGATATAAGAATCGTCAATCAGGAAACAATTCTTGGCGGTCTTGAATTAGGTCTTAGCGGATATCCATGCTTTAACAGTCCTTATGAAATTGGTGTTGCAGAAGCCGATGCCGGATTTAATGTAATACTTCATGCTACCAACCATACACTTGATAAGGGACTTACCGGTGTTGAAAACTGTCTTAACTTCTGGGCATCTAATTATCCTGAAATGGCAGTACTTGGTATCAATGAAACAGAAGAGGATTATAACGACATCTATGTATATAATAAAGATGGCTTCAAAATAGCAATCCTTAACTATACATATGGAACTAACGGTATTCCTATTCCTGATTCTAAGCCATATATTGTAAATATGCTTGATGAAGATAAGATTACTCAGGATGTTACAAAGGCAAAACAGATTGCAGATATGGTTGTCGTATGCCCTCACTGGGGAACTGAATATGTATATCAGCCTGATTCTAACCAGCAGTACTGGACTAACCTTTTCTTAAATCTCGGTGTTGATGTTGTAATTGGTGCTCATCCTCATGTTATGGAGCCTGTTGAAACATTAACAAGAGAAGATGGTCATCAGATGGTTGTATACTATTCACTTGGTAACTTTGTTTCTAATCAGGATAAGATGCCTCGTATGTTAGGCGGCATGGCTAAGGTATCTCTTGTAAAGAGTGCTGCCGAAAACAAATGCTATGTTAAGCAGTACAGCTATACACCAATAGTCACACAGAAGCTTTTTGGTACTTCACTTATTACATCATATAAGCTTTCTGATTATAATGATACGCTCGCACAGTCTAATGCAATAAGAAATGACAGTGGCTGTTCAGAATTTTCAGTATCATATTGTCAGGAATTATGTAAGCTCGTATTCGGTGATGCATATGATGAGGAGTCGTCAACTGTATATGTACAGCTCCATGAATAAACATTTAATACATGGGGAATATATAATAGCTAAACTATAATAACTGGATTACAAATACTAAAATTACAAATAACTAAATTACAAACAGCTAAACTTCAGAAAGGACTGATACAAAGCTTATGTTATAAGACATATGAATCTATACTTCATATATGTCTATAACATATTATGTATCAGTCCTTTTTATTTACATTTTATCTATAAATTGATTATCTGCAAACATTTATTTTACAACTTTATTATCTATATGTAAGATTATCTAAAGTCTTATATTCTATTATATTATCTTTCGATATATCATTTAAAACGATATACTAGCATCCGAAACAGTTACGGAAAAATGTAAGTAATTCACTGCAAGATAAAAATTTAAAGCACATATTAACCCTCCATTCCTGCAACTTCGTTGCGTTGTTTATTTGTCTTAGCTAAGTACAGACTAATTGTAACAGGATTACTTACCCATAACAATAGGAGATGACTGGCAAGTATGGAAGTACTTACCTGTTAATGTCTAACCGGTATTTTTTAATCTGCAATCTGCATACCATTGGCATCCATATGGAAATTGTCACGTATTATAAGCTGTGATATCGGAATGAGTGTATATCCCTGCTCCATAAGACCTGATATTACTGTATCAAGTGCATCTGCCGTGTATTTTGCACCATTATGCATAAGTATGATTGCACCATTAGAAAGAGCTTTATGTTTCGTTACCGTCTTTATTATATTGTCAACGCCGTAGTCTTTCCAGTCAAGAGAATCAACTGACCACTGTATTGGATAATAATTAATTGAATATGCTGTATTAATAAGTGTCGAATTATAATCGCCATAGGGAGGCCTGAACAGAAACATATTATATCCTGTAAGCTCTTTTACCTTCTCCGTAACTGAATTAAGCTCCTGCTTTTGCTGTTCTACATTCAATTCACTCATTTTTTTATGATTCTGACTGTGATTTCCAAGGTCATGTCCTCTTGAATATATTTCTTTTACCATATCAGGATACTCATTAACCCAGCCACCGGTCATAAAAAATGTAACCTTTACATTGTATTTGTCCAATATATCAAGTATCCTTATAGTATCATCAGCACCCCAGGCGGCATCGAATGAAAGCGATATATATTTTACATCATCCGTACCTGTATTGTTAATACCCTTAACATCACCATTATTATTGGCAGCCATATTATCTATATTATTATTTATATTATTATCTATACTATTATCATCCGCATCTGTGTTATCATTACCTGTCTGTGCCTGTTTTTTTAGCTTTCCAGGAATATCAACACAATATATTGGCAAATCCTTTTTCCCTGCCTTACTACTGCCTATAATATCACCTCCGCCAATTCCACTGCCATTATTGACAGATAATACTCCTGTTTCCTTAAGTTTTTCCGTTTCTGGAATTATATAAAAAAATACTGTAAGAAATGTAAAAATACAAAGCATTAGTACAACTCCTACAGTCTTTTTTATCTTATCCATAGTATGAATATCAATATTATATCTACCACTCATATTAATAAATTCCTGAGTCTGTTTATAATAATATATTCTATACTTTTTTCAATAATTCATATTTTGTTTAAAACATCATATATACACACGCAGCATTAAATGTCTTTAAACGTATGCTGCTTCTGGCATGCATATGTTTTATCATAAAATATTACAACTGTGCAGCTCTCTCAAGTGCCACATCAATATTTTTACAGAAATTTTCTTCTCCTACCTCAGCCGCAAATCCTGCTTTTTCCATCATCATCTTAGGCTGTTCCTGAACATGTGATAAAAGAAGTGTTATTCCTTTCTTCTGACATCTGTCATGAATCATTCTGAGTGAACGAAGTGCCGTAACATCCATTGCCGGAACACCTCTCATTCTAAGAATCAGGCATTTTGTCTTTTCTGTTACTGCAATCAGACCAATTTGATCTGCAGCACCAAAAAACAATGGACCTGTAATCTCGCATACACTGATTGATGATGGAATATCGCGCATACGCGCACGCTCTGCATCGCGAACCTCATCAGAAATCTCATCTGTATGACTCCAGTTACGCACACCAGTCTCATCACTCATGCGCTTCATAAATAAAAGACAAGCCAGTACCATGCCAACTTCAATCGCAACAACAAGATCAAATACAACTGTCAGCATAAATGTAATGACAAGCACTGCAATATCACTTTTTGGTGCCGTCTTTACAAGACGCACAAATGGACGCCACTGACACATGTTATAAGCAACAATAAATAAAATTGCAGCAATCGTCGGCATAGGAATCCAGCCGGCATATGGCATCAGCACAAGAAGCACTAAAAATAATACAACAGCGTGTACCATTCCAGCTACAGGTGTGCGGCCTCCATTTTTAATGTTTGCTGCAGTACGTGCAATCGCACCTG
>ERZ831634.2317-NODE-2317-length-16870-cov-5.120309_pt1 | contig 16870 bp, 19 predicted proteins | sample MGYA00519953_ERZ831634 | MGnify/ENA primary metagenome ERZ831634 (study PRJEB31850, sample SAMEA3708718) | human gut metagenome | biome: human gut; feature: human-associated habitat; material: faeces | place: China | collected 2014 ... | reverse complement strand
TGGGTTGGATCGTTAAGGTGTCCGGCCTAGACAACAAGTGGATCCCGGTAATCGTGGGGGCCTGCGGCGGGGTCTTGGGCGTTGTAGGGATGCTGGTCATGACGGATTTTCCGGCGGCGGACCCGCTGACCGCCGCTGCGGTGGGAATCGTCAGCGGCCTCGCGGCCACAGGCGTGGATCAGATTAGCAAACAGATGAAGGACTGAGGGCGGAAAGGAGCGCGAAGATGGAAAAGATGTTTGAGAAAATCATCAGCGAAGGGAAGAATTCCGGCAAGAGCATTGAGGAGATCAACACCGAACTGAAGGCGGCTGGGGCCAACTTCCACTTGAATCCCGACGGCGGCGTGGCCGGTTGGACCGATGCAGAGATGGGGGAGGGTTTTATCCCTGCAGAAGAGAAACCCAAGGAGGCCCGGCGTACCTTGGATATGCGCCGCAGAATGGAATTTGCCGGGACTGAGCAGATCCAGTGGATCCCCGGCGGCAGGTTTGCAGTCAGTTATGACGAGGACGGCTACGCCAAGAGCGCCGTCCGGCTCCATGACTGATGTATTTGCCTGCGCCAGAGCGCAGATCTATTACAACAGCAAACGGAAATCTCTGGCGCAGGTGAAGCGGGAGTCCGGATGCAGCCACATCATCAACGGCTATTTGTTTAACGGCAGCTTTCAGCCGGTTGGCTGGACGGTGATCGACGGCAAGGTCATCAGTCGGGACGCCTATCAGGACTGGGGAATTTCCATCGGTTCTGATGGGAAGCCCCAGATGCTGACGGATCGGGGTGGCAGTTTTCTTTCCGGGGTGCCTCTTTTGAAAAATGGGGCGAAGCTGGAGCGAAGCCTGACGCCGGATGTGGCCCGCTCCGCAGCCCGGACAGCTGTGGGCTGGATGCCGGATGGACGGATCTGCCTGTGGTGCGACAAGACCAACCTGACCCGGGAGCAGCTTCAAAACAAGCTGCTGGGCTTGGGTGTGGCGGATGCGCTGATGCTGGACGGCGGCGGTTCCACTCAGGGAATCTTTCCCAATGGCAAGGTCGCCAGTTCACGAAAGGTGCCGACGATGGTCCTGTTTCGGGCAGAGACAAAGCAGGCGGGAAACGCAGACCTGAAATGGGCAGGGAAATCTGGGATCCTGACGGAGGCCCAGCTTGCGGAGCCGGAAAAAGCCGTTACCCGACGGGAATTGGCGGAAATTCTGCATCGGCTTCAAAAATAAATTCAAAAAATCGGGGAGGCTTTTATGAAAGTTTCCCCGATTTTTTGCTTGAAAGCCAGTGCTTGACAACAGAGCGGAGCGGGGTATGATGAGATTATATCTTGCAAAGGGGAATGTACTATGACCAGAACAATCGGAATAAGAATAATCTGTGTGGCGGCGGCAGTGATTTTGGCGCTGGCTTCCATATTCGGCGTGGCCAAACTCACCACGGACCCGGCCTTTTACCAGAAGTCTATCGCCGCACTGGAGGAAAAGCAGGAGACGGTTTTGGAACTAACGGCGGCCTCCACAGCAGCATCGGCGGCGATCACGCTGCTGCCCGGCGACACGGCTACACCGATCGCGGACAAGCTGGCGGATCTCAGCGGCTATTTTCTCATCGTGCTCTGCGCCATTTTTCTGGAAAAATATTTGCTGACCATCACCGCCGCTGCGGCATTCAAGGTCCTGATACCGGCGGCCTGCGCCGCCTTTGCAGCCGCAGCACTGTTCCCCCGCCTGCGGCGGACGGCAGGGGCGCTGGCGTGGAAGCTGGCATTGTTCGGCGTAGCACTCATGCTGGTAATCCCGGTGGGGATCCGGGTCAGTGACCTGATTGAGGATACCTATCAGGCATCCATTGCGGCTACTATTCAGGAGGCCAAGGAGGCTACGGATACCATTCAAAGCAGCCAGAATGAAGGCTCAGCAACGGAACAGAGCGGTATTTCCGGATTCTTTTCCAAGGTGACGGACAGCATTACCGGTGCTGCGGCCGGTGCGGTGGAGAAGCTGCGGAATGTGCTGAACCGCTTTTTGGAGGCCCTGGCAGTTATGCTGGTGACTACCTGCCTGATCCCAATTCTGGTGCTGCTGTTTTTCGTGTGGCTGGTAAAACTCATTTTGGGCGTGGAACTGCCGCCACTGGGAATGCCCCGCCGCTCCGGTGAGAAAATCGGCGGAGGAGAGACTTGACATCCGGTTGCAATTCCGACAGATCTGTGGTATGTTAGAAAAACGGACCGCATGGAGCGGAACGTAAACGAAAACGCTCAAAGAAAGTTGAGGATCACCTATGTCAAACATTACAAAAACCGCCATGATCACCGTTTGCGGACGGCCCAACGTGGGCAAGTCCAGCCTGACCAACGCGCTGGTGGGCGAAAAGGTCGCCATCGTTTCCAACAAGGCCCAGACGACCCGGAACCGGATCTACGGCATTGTGAATCGGGAGGACACCCAGTACATTCTGCTGGATACGCCGGGACTGCACAAGCCCAAGTCCGCTCTGGGGGATTACATGGTGAAGGTCGTGACCTCCAGCCTCAGCGATGTGGACTGCGCGCTGCTGCTGGTGGAGCCCATCCCCCATGTGGGAGGACCGGAGAAGGCGCTGATCGACCGCATCCGGGAGGAAAAGATCCCCTGCATCCTGTGCATCAACAAGATCGACACTGTGGAGCCTGCGGAGTTGCTGCCGGTGATCGCGGCTTACAACGAGGTGTGGGACGGATTTGACGCCATCATTCCCATTTCTGCCCATAAGGGCGGCGGTCTGGACGATTTGATGCATGAATTGCAGAAATACGCCCAGGAAGGTCCTCAGCTGTTCCCGGACGGAGAGACCACCGACCAGCCGGAACGGCAGGTCATGGGCGAGCTGCTGCGGGAAAAGCTGCTGCTGTGTCTGGATAAGGAGATCCCCCACGGCACCGCCGTGGAGATCACCAAATTCTCCGAGCGGGATTCCGGGGTGGTGGACGTGGACGCCACAATCTATTGCGAAAAGGCCAGCCACAAGGGCATCATCATCGGTAAGCAGGGTGCCATGTTGAAGAAGATCAGCTCTCTGGCCCGGGCGGATATGGAAAAGTTCATGGGCACGAAGGTCTATCTCCAGACCTGGGTGAAGGTCAAGGAAAATTGGCGGGATAACCTGAACTATGTGCGGAGCATGGGTTACCGGGATGAATAACAACAAAGGGCCGGGAAGGATATCATCCTTCCCGGCCTTTTTTATTTGCTGCTGGTCAACTGCCCCAAAAGCGGCTCAAAGTCTACGCCATCCTGCTCTGTGAGTCCCTCGGCCAAGGTGCGCGCAATGCAATCACGGACAAAATCTGCGGCGGCTTGGGCGGCCTGAAAAAGGGGAACACCCCTTGCCACCCCTCCAGCGAGGACGCTGGCGAACAGGTCGCCGGTGCCGGAAAAGTCCTGCGGCTCCCGGGGAGTCTGTACAGCTTTGCTCTCGCCGCTGTCACGGTCAAAGCACAGGGCTCCGGTCTGTCCCGGCTCCGAAGAGTAGCCGGTGAGCACCACAGACCGCCGTCCACCCACACTTAACCGGCGAACCACCTCGTAGGCGTCGGTCCGCTGAATTTCCTCATAGGGACGGTCCAGCAGCAGCGCCGCCTCCGTCAGATTGGGGGTGATCACATCCGAGTTTTCCGCCAGCACCCGCATCCCCCGGCACAGTTCCGGTGTGCAGGTGCGGTAGGCGGTGCCGTGGTCGCCCATGACGGGGTCCACGATGACGGCGGTATCGGACTTTTTGAACGTATCAAAAAACCGCGCCACGGTGTCCACCTGATCGGCGCTGCCTAAAAAGCCGCTGTAAATGGCATCAAATTGCAGATCCATAGCGGCCCAGTGCTCCGCGATACGGCCCATTTCCGCCGTCAGGTCCAAAAAGGTGTTGCCGGAAAAACCGGTGTGGGCGGAGAGCAGGGCGGTAGGCAGGGGGCAGCATTGACAGCCCATGGCGGAGAGAACCGGCAGGGCAATGGTCAGCGAACAGCGGCCAAAGCAGGACAGATCGTGAATGGCAGCGATGCGGGGTGTGGACAAAGCAATCCCTCATTTCCATGCGAATAATTTCAGACCCCATTGTACCGCGTAAATTCTTCTTGTTCAAGAGGAAAAACTGTGTTATACTCTATGAGATCAAATATACGGCACGCGCCTGTGATGGAATTGGTAGACATGCGGGATTTAGGTTCCCGTGCTTTCAGCGTGTGGGTTCGAGTCCCTTCAGGCGCACCAGAACGAAACACCATGACGAAAAGTCATGGTGTTTCGTTTTATACGAGCTTCATACAAATGGAAAAACGGACAAAAAGGAGGATGGCAAACGCCATCCCCCTTTGCTGCACGATTCAGAAAAACTTAAACGCGCTTCCAGCTGGCGCCGTCCTTGGTATCCACGATCTCGATGCCCTGAGCCTTCAGCTCATCGCGGATGCGGTCGGCCTCCGCGAAGTTTTTGGACTTCTTGGCCTCGTAGCGCTGCATGACCAGCGCGTCAATGGCGGGATCGCCCTCGCCGGTGACGGTGTAGCCGCCTTCGGCCTTGGCGGTCTGGGCCTTGGCATTGGCTTCCCGCACTGCTGCGGCTTTTTCCAGCAGGGACAGGCTCAGTACCTGATCGTAGCTGTTCAGAATGGCCAGCTTGGTGGCGTCATTGGTCTTAGCCTTCAGGGCATCATACAGAGCGGTGACGCCCATGGAGGTGTTCAGATCGTTGCCCATCTGCTGGAGGAATTTCTCCTTGTACTCCTTGAGAGCAGCTTCATCCACGGTGCCATCCTCTGGATTCAGGGCGGCGATCTTGGCAATCAGCTTGCCGTAGGCGGCTGTGGCGTTGTCCAGATTCTCCCAGCTGAACAGCAGCCCCTTGCGGTAGTGGCTCTGCAAGCAGAAGAAACGATAGGCCAGCGGATCGTAGCCCTTTTGCTCCAGCAGAGAGATCGTCAGGAACTCGCCCTTGGACTTGGACATCTTACCGCCCTCCGTGTTCAGGTGTGCCACATGGAACCACTGGGGGCACCAGGGATGGCCCAGATAGCTTTCGGACTGGGCAATCTCGTTGGTGTGGTGGGGGAAGGCGTTGTCAATGCCACCGCAGTGGAGGTCCAGATATTCGCCGTTGTACTTCATGGAGATACCGGAACATTCAATGTGCCAGCCGGGATAGCCCACACCCCACGGAGAATCCCACTTCAAAGCCTGATCCTCGAACTTTGACTTGGTGAACCAAAGGACGAAGTCATTCTTGTTCCGCTTGTTGGTGTCCTCCTCTACGCCCTCACGGACACCGACAGCCAGATCCTCCTCGTTGTGGTCATTAAAGATATAATAACGCTGGAGCTTGCTGGTGTCGAAATAGATGTTGCCGCCGGCAAGATAGGCGTAGTCGGTGTCCAGCAACTTGGTGATGATCTTGATATAGTCATCAATGAGGCCGGTGGCGGGTTGCACCACGTCAGGGCGCTTGATGTTCAGCTTTTGGCAGTCAGAGAAAAACGCGTCGGTGTAGTATTTGGCGATCTCCATCACGGTCTTGTGCTCCCGCTTCGCGCCCTTGAGCATCTTGTCCTCGCCCTCGTCGGCGTCGGAGGTCAGGTGGCCCACGTCCGTGATGTTCATCACGCGGTTCACGTCGTAGCCGGCGTAGCGCAGGTACTTCTCCAGCACGTCCTCCATGATATAGCTGCGGAGGTTGCCGATGTGGGCGAAGTGATACACCGTGGGGCCGCAGGTATACATTTCCACATGGCCGGGGGTGTGGGTGGTGAATTCAGCTTTCTTATGGGTAGCGGAGTTGTAAAGATACATAACATTCATCCTTTCCGGGTATTTGTTTGACGCGGACACGGGACGAAAAAAACGCCTCCCGCGCCGGTTTGGCACGAGAGGCGATCAAAAAACCGCGGTTCCACTCTCATTTTTCACTCAAGGCCCGTAACGTGGGCAAACCGGAGGGCATCTGCATCCCCCGCGCTCCCGGATGCACTTCCCATGCCCCGCCGCAGGCACGCTTTCAGCCGGTGACGCGCCCTCTCTGCCCATTGGATACACGGTACTCTTTCCGTTCAACACGCTATTTTGACTTCTATCAATATAGCAGGCATCTTCGCCGGTGTCAAGCCCCGGCGGGCGGTTGGCGAGATCAGATCTTCACCAGCTCGTATTCCCGGCTGCCCAGACCGATCTTCTCGCTGTGGGTCAGAGCGGCTTCCCAGTCGGTGTCCGGATGAGCGGCCTTGAAATGATCCTCGCACTGGCAGGCTTCGCCGCTGCCGATGGCGGAATCGGGCATCTTGGGCTGGGCCAGCACCGCGTCGATACAGGCCTGATCCAGAGCCACAGGATCAAAGGAGGCGAACATACCCACATTGGGCACGATGGGCACATCGTTTTCGCCGTGACAGTCACAGTTGGGAGACACATCCATCACCAGAGACACATGGAAGCAGGGACGGCCATCCACCACCGCCTTGGTGTACTCGGCGATCTTGTAATTCAGGATGGAGGGGGCCTCGTCATACATGCACTGGATGGCGTCCTTGGGGCAGACCGCCAGACACCGGGCGCAGCCCACGCATTTGTCAGTGTCGATGGTGGCCTTGTTGTCAGGACCGAAGGTAGGCGCGCCGTGGGCGCAGATCTTGGCGCAGGCGTGGCAGCCTACGCACAGCTTCTGCTTGACGAAGGGTTTGCCGGAGTTGTGCTGCTCCATCTTACCCGCACGGGAGCCGCAGCCCATGCCGATGTTTTTCAGGCAGCCGCCGAAGCCCGCCTGCTCGTGGCCTTTGAAATGGGTCAGGGAGATGAACACATCGGCGTCCATCACCGCCCGGCCGATCTTGGCCTCCTTCACATACTCGCCGCCCTCCACGGGGACGGCCACCTCGTCATTGCCCTTCAGACCGTCGGCAATAATGATATGGCAGCCGGTGGAATAGGGGGTAAAACCGTTGACATAGGCAGATTCCATGTGATCCAGCGCGTTTTTGCGGCCGCCGATATACAGGGTGTTGCAGTCCGTCAGGAAGGGCTTGCCGCCCTGACTTTTTACCAGATCCGCCACGGTTTTGGCCCAGTTGGGGCGGAGATAGGCCATGTTGCCCGGCTCGCCGAAATGCATTTTGATGGCCACATATTTGCCGTCCATGTCGATGTCGCCGAAACCGGCAGTCATCATCAGCCGGGCCAACTTCTGGGGCAGGTTTTCCCGCCAACTGGGGCAGCGGAAATCTGCGAAATAAACTTTAGATGCCATAGTGCATTCTCCTTATCAGAGCTTTTGAGAACTTTCCTGAGATGATTATAAAACCTGAAGTTAACTTTATGTCAAGGACAAAAAAGGAATTCGATCTCTTTTTACTATCCTTCGTCCAGATCCACAGTCACCCGGTCAGTGCCGTGCTCATCGAATTCAGAGAGATAGGCGTCGATCCGCGCCATGAGTGCGTCGTAATTCTCCCGGGTCAGGGGCTGACCGTCCAGATCCCGCAGGGCCAGCTCCTCCGCCAGCAGCTCGTAGAAGATCGTATCCTCATACTGCTCGATGGCCTCGTGGATGCCGCCGTCGGCAAAGGCGCGGGAGGGGATAAGACTGCCCCGGTACCGCTCCACCAGCTTGGGCATCCCCTGAGGGACGCAGTGGGAGAAGACCTTGCCCTCCACCTGATCGTATTCCTCGATACGGTCATCACCTCGGGTGGAATTCAGCACCCAGTTTCCTATGTATACCAGATCCAGCAGATACCGGAATTCCTGATCTGTTAATTCGAGCTTCATAAGGAGCCACCTCCCATATCCCTTTGATGGAGGGTATTATAGCAGAACCCATCTGAAAATGCTACCTGAAAAAGCGGGCAAAAAGCCAAAAATCTGTCTCCAGAACCGAAAAAACCGCCGTCCGGCAAATTTCAACTGCGAAAAACGGCGCTTTTGCCCTTGCACAGCGGAAGAGGCTATTGTATAATATACTTTCTGAACGAACACCCTGGAAAAAAGGAGGCGAGCGGTATGGATAACCGTCCTATCGGGGTATTTGATTCCGGGTTGGGCGGACTGACAGCGGTGAAGGCCCTGCGGCGTCTGCTGCCGGGAGAGGATCTCATCTATTTTGGAGATACTGCCCGGGTGCCATACGGCGGACGTTCCCGGGAGACCCTTTTGAAATATGCCCGTCAGGACATCGCCTTTCTCCGGTCCTTTGACCTGAAGGCGGTTCTGATCGCCTGCGGCACAGTGACCTCCACCTCTCTGGATACTTTGCGGAAGGAAAATGATCTGCCTGTGTTGGGCGTGGTGGAGCCCTCTTGCCGGGAGGCGCTGGCTGTCACAAAAAATAAAAAGATCGGCATGATCGCCACATTGGCCTCCGCTCGCTCCGGAGCTTACGAACGAACTCTGAAGGGTCTGGACGCCGATGTGCAGGTGGTCAGCCAGCCCTGCCCGCTGTTTGTCCCGCTGGTGGAGAACGGCCGGTTTCGGCAGGGGGATGTAGTCATCGAGACGGTGGCCCGGGAATACCTGACGCCGCTGATAGAAGCCGGCGTGGATACACTGATTCTGGGCTGCACTCATTACCCCTTGCTGAAAGACATCATCGGGGAGATCTGCGGCCCCGGCGTCACCCTGATCGACTCCGGCGCGGCCTCGGCCCGGGCACTGCGGCAGCAGCTTGCAGCAGAGGGCCAGCTTACGGACCGGCAGCAGGGCGAAACCCGCTTTTATGTCAGCGACCGGCCGGAGGATTTTGAGAAGCTGGCGGCGGTATTTTTGGAAGAACCCCTGAGCCGGGGGGCGGAGAGGATCGACATTGAACAGTATTGAACAAGAAAAGCTCCCGGTGATGATCTCCGTCCGGGGAGAACAGTATTTTGATGATGTGGACCCCAACGCCACGGAGCTGATGACGGAGGGGACACTGGAACAGACGGAGGACGGCTTCCTTCTGAGCTATCAGGAGACAGAGCTTACCGGCATGGAGGGGACCCTCACCACCTTTGAAATCGGCCCCGGCCGGGTGATCCTGCGGCGCAGCGGCAGCGTCAACTCGCAGATGGTGTTTGAAGAGGGGCGGCAGCACACCTCCCTGTATGAAACGCCGTACGGTGAACTGTCCGTGGATATTCAGACCAGCCGCCTGCTTCATAACCTGACGGAGCGGGGCGGACTCATGGAGATCAAGTATTCCATTGCGGTAGAACACGTGGTCACGGGTCGGAACTGCTTCAAGATCCGGGTCCGGCGAAAATAAATGACAAATTTAACCGAAGAAAGGGTTTAACGATATGACGAATATGATCCAAAACGCGAAGGACCAGGCTGCGGCGCTGGCAATGGCAGCCTACAAGGCGGCTGCTGCGGACGGCACTCTGCCGGAGGCAGAGGTCAAGACCGCCCCCGTAGAGATCCCCAAGGATACCGCCAACGGCGACTATACCACCACCTTTGCTCTGGCTGCCGCCAAGGCACTGGGCAAACCGCCCCGCGTGATCGCTCAGGCGCTGTTGGATCACATGGATCTCACCGGCACCTACTTTACCTCTGCGGAGATCGCTGGCCCCGGCTTTCTGAACTTCCGTCTGGGAGACCAGTGGTATGCCGGCGTCATGAACGCCGTGGAAACGGAGAAGGACGTCTACGGCACCAATGACAGTCTCAAGGATCAGAAGATCATGGTGGAGTTCGTCTCCGCCAACCCCACCGGACCCATGCACATGGGCAACGCCCGGGGCGGCGTGCTGGGTGATACTCTGGCCTCCGTCCTCGCCGCCTGCGGCGCGGATGTGTCCAGAGAGTTCTACGTCAATGACGCCGGACACCAGATCGACAAGTTTGCCCGTTCCATCGAGGTTCGCTACCTCCAGCTTATCAATGGCGAGGATTCCATCGCCTTCCCGGAGGATGGCTATCAGGGCGAGGACATCAAGGAACTGGCCAAGGCCTATTATGACGAGCACGGCGACAGCCTGCTGAATGCCTCCGAGCAGGAGCGGCAGGACGCGCTGGCGCAGTTCGGCCTTTCTGTGAACCTGCCCCGCATGAAGACGGATCTGGAGCGCTATAAGATCCATTACGATACCTGGTTTTACGAGTCTACCCTCCACGAGAGCGGCTATGTAGCCGAGACTGTGGACCTGCTGACGGAAAAGGGCTGGACCTACGAAAAGGACGGCGCTCTGTGGCTGAAGACGGCCGATATTCTGCGGGATCACTTCCGCAAGCAGGGCAAAAAGGAAGCGGACATTGAAAAGCTGGATCTGAAGGATGACGTGCTCCGCCGGGCCAACGGCTTCTACACCTACTTCGCCGCGGACATCGCCTATCACCGCAACAAGTTCGCCGTCCGCGGCTTCGACAAGGTCATCAACATCTGGGGCGCCGACCATCACGGCCATGTGGCCCGCCTGAAGGGCGCACTGGACGCGCTGGGCCTCAATGGCTCTGAGCGGCTGGATATCGTGCTCATGCAGCTGGTGAAGCTGCTGCGGGACGGCGAGGTGGTCCGGATGTCCAAGCGTACCGGCAAGGCCATCTCCCTCCACGATCTGCTAGACGAGGTCAGCGTGGACGCTGCCCGCTGGTATTTTAACGCCAAGCCCGACACGCAGATGGAATTCGACCTGGGTTTGGCCGTCCGGGAGGACAGCGAGAACCCCATCTATTATGTAGAGTATGCCCACGCCCGGATCTGCTCCCTGCTGCGGGCCTTGGAGACTGACGGCGTGACCGTGCCGGAGACCGCCGACCTGAGCCTGCTGTCCGGCGAAGCAGAAAAGGCCCTCATCAAGCAGATCGCTCAGTACTGCGAGGAGATCAAGCTGGCGGCACGGGATTATGACCCCAGCCACATCAACCGCTGCCTGCAGGAGCTGGCGGCCTGCTTCCACCGGTTCTATACCGCCTGCCGCATCCGGGGCGAGGAGCCTCAGGTAGCTGCCGCCCGTCTCAAGCTGGCGGACGATACCCGCATGGTGCTGAAGAACGGCCTGAAGCTCATCGGCGTGGATGCCCCAGAGAAGATGTAAGGACCTTCGAAGTTACCCAAGCGTCTTTGAGAAAATGCGCAGACAGCCGCTGATGAGGCTGTGTATCAGATGACTTAGGGCGAAAGCGCAGCCTTATCATAGTGCATAAAAAAAGAGCCTTGCGGCTCTTTTTTTATATCCTGAAACGGAATTGACAGAGGAACCTTCCGGCGGTATACTCTGCGTATAAAATTGCTTGCGAAATGGGTAGTGCATATGGAAGAACATGAAACCATCGTGAAAAATCGAAGCGCCGCTCTGCGGGCCGCTTTTCCCGCCACCGTCCCGGTGATGACGGGGTATCTCTGCCTGGGCGCGGCCTTCGGCATCCTGCTGCGGACCGCCGGATATGGGATCGGCTGGTCTATCGCCATGAGCATGATCTGCTACTGCGGCAGTATGCAGTTTGTGGGCGTCTCACTGCTGACGGCGGCCTTCGACCCCTTTCAGGCGCTGCTGATGTCCGTGATGGTCAATGCCCGCCACGCTTTTTATGGCCTGTCCATGCTGGAAAAGTATCGGGGCACCGGCCCGGTTCGCCCTGTTTTGATCTGTACCCTGACGGACGAGACCTTTTCTCTGGTATCCACACTGGAGCCGCCGGAGGGCGTAGCTCGGAGGGACTTCTACTTCTGGATCTCACTGCTGGACTACCTTTACTGGCAGGTGGGCTGCACGCTGGGGAACGCTGTGGGCGGGCTGCTTACCTTTGACACAACCGGTTTGGATTTTACGCTGACGGCGCTGTTCATCGTGCTGCTGCTGGAACAGGTGAAGAAAAAGGAAAACCGGGCCGCCGGGATCATCGGCATGGTCTGCACCGCAGCAAGTCTGGCGGTGTTTGGCCCGGATAATTTCCTGATCCCCGCCATGATCTTGCTGCTGACCGTTTTACTGGGAGGGAGGAAAAGACTGTGCAAATGACAAGCGTTCAGGCCCTCATCACCATTCTGGCCATCGCTGTGGGGACGCAGTTTACCCGCTGGCTTCCCTTCTGGCTCTTCCCGGAGAAGAAGGACCCGCCGGCGGTGGTGCTGTATCTGGGCAAGATGCTGCCTCCCGCCATGATGGGCCTGCTGACGGTGTACTGCTTCAAAAATGTCTCCTGGCTCTCCGGGACCCATGGTGCACCGGAGCTGCTAGCCTCTGCCGCCGTGGTGGGGCTGCATCTGTGGAAACGGAACGTGCTGTTCTCTATCGCCGGGGGCACGGTGCTGTACATGGTTCTGGTGCAGGCTGTTTTCGCATAAAATGGGACAAACCGCATAAAATGGAAGCACAGCTTTTTGCTGTGCTTTCATTTTTTTGGGCGGGAGGTCATTATGGGGAGACGGTGGCGATTCTGGCCCCTGACGGGCTTTCTCACGGCAGCGGTGCTGGGTACCTTGGCCCACTTCACGTACAGGTGGAGCGGCGGGGCGCTGCTGGCGGGGGTGTTCTGCGCTGTGAATGAATCCGTATGGGAACACATGAAGCTGCTGTTTTTCCCGGTGTTCCTCTTTACGGCGGCGCAGTTCTGCATGGGAGAACGGGACGGCCTGCTGGCGGCTCGGGCGGTCAGCGTCACGGCGGGGCTGGCCCTGATCCCCACATTGTATTATACCTACACCGGCGTTTGGGGAGAGCACGTGCTCTGGGCAGACGTAGCTATCTTTTATTTGTCGGCGGCGGTCACATTTTGGCTGGATAGCCTGCTCCGCCGCCAGCGACGGCTCTGGGGGATGGGACGGCAGGTGGCGGGACTGGTGTGGCTGTGGGTGCTGGCATTTCTGTTTGTCTGGTGGACCTTTTCACCGCCCCACATCGCCCTGTTCCGGGACCCTCTGACAGGACTTTACGGGATACCGTAGAAAAACGGCGCCGTCCTTTATTGGACAGCGCCGTTTCTGCTATTTCTTGTAGAAGTGGAAATCACAGCAGTCACCGCCGGTCCCCAGCGTCTGGGTGCGGCGGAAACCGACTTTTTTCAGGTCACCGAAGGCGTAATTGTCACATTCGCAGAAAAAACGGCAGACTTCCGGACAGCCGCATGATACGCAGGTATCATGCCAGAGACACTGGTGGATGGTCAGGTCAAATTCCTCCGGCTGTTCCTCAAAGGTGCTGACCCAAGCGTCGCTGGAGGAGGTCGTTTTCCGGAAGGCCCAGCGAAATAACGAGAAGAAACGGGGAACCCATTCCAGACCGGTGTACCGGTCATGGGAGGCGGGCCCCTGTACCTCCCGCACATATTTTTCCATGAGCTTTTCAGCATCCAGCCCACGGCGCTTCAATACAGTGTAGACTGCGACCCGCGGCAGGATCGTGCTTTGCATAAGGGCGCGCCGAGAGGGGGAGGTCTCCTGAGAGCCGGCTAAAAACGATGCGGCTTGTTCCCGGCTTTCCGCCATGACCGCCGTTCCCTCTTTTTCCCACAGGACCCGGAGAAAGAAACGGTCCAGCATTTCCCACATGGCTTTTTCTTTCTTTTGTACGGACATAGGACCTCCTTTATTCACCGGCAGGCCGATCATCCAACTGAGCGGCCCGGGAGCGGATGTATTGTTCCAGAATATCCACGGTGCCGGGGATGTCCAGCCGGGCGCTGTTGATCACCAGATCGTAACATTTGGCATCGCCCCAGTCACCTTTGCAGTGCTGGTCATGGTAGATCCGCCGCTGCCGGTCCTGATGCTTGATGAAGTCCAAGGCTTCCTCCTCCGGCAGAGGGGTGCGCTTGACCCGAAAATCCAGATCCGCCCGGACGAAGATGGATATCAGCCCTTCCCGGTCCGCCAGCACCTCTTCAGCGCAGCGGCCCAGTACCACGAAGGATTCTCCGGCGTTAGCGTGCTGGCGCAGCAGCTCAAACTGCATCTGGGCCACGCAGTCCTCCGGGGCGCTGCTGATGCCCCGGACGGAGCGGCAGAACAGGGGGGAGTAAGGACGCTCATCGTAGCGCTCCAGCGTTTCGGCGCTGACGCCCTTGTCCTCTGCGGCTTTTTGCAGAATGCTCTTGTCGAGCAGGGGAAGCTGAAGCCGCTCCGCCAGCGCATGGGCGATATCCAGTCCGCCGCTGCCGGATTCCCGGCCGATGGCTACGATCAGTTGATGGGACATAGGAAGGACCTCCTTACAAAATGGTGGGCAGCAGCACCAGCGCGGCGTACAGCACCGGCTGATGCAGCAGATAGAGCAGCAGAGAGTGACGGCTTATAACGGACAGCCCCGGCAGGCGAATATCCGGCAGGGCGGGGATCTCCGGCCGCAATCGGTAGAGATAGAACCCGGTCCAGAACAGAAAGAGCCACGGCAGCAGGGCGAAATAGTCTGAGGACGCAAAGGCGGGGGCGGGAAAACCCAGACCGGCGGTGGCGAGATTTGTGTACCAGCCACGGGGCAGCCGCAGCAGCGGCACCCAAGCAAAGCCGAGATAGCCGTGGTTCACATCCCGTGCCAGCAGGAACAGGGAAAAGCTGAGAACAAGCCCCAGCCGGGGCGGAATCCGGGTCAACAGAGAACGGAGAGGGGCAGTCAGCAGGGCGGCAGTCCCTAAAAAAGTCAGCACGCCGAACCGGATCGGCTCCTCCGGCGTTACCAGAGTTGTTGCCAGAGACACGGCGGCACCACCGAAAAAGCTGATCGCTCCCCGGCGGATAGGGTGGCGGCTGGCCTGACAGCAATACCCGGAGAGCAGAATGAAGGTACAGCAGATGCTCTGCTGCCAGATATACGCCCAAAAGCCGTCCACGGCAGGCCCCGGAGATACACCAGATCCCAGCAGAGGTGATAGGCGATCATGCTGAACAGGGTCAGTCCACGAAGGGAATCCAAGGTGCCGCTGCGGGAGCGGATCGCGTTTGCGTTCATAGCACATCCATCCTTGCGGAAGAAGTTTCTTCCTCAAAAATACCACAATTCGACAGATTTTTCAAGATTTACCGGTCCTGCAAAACGGCGATACTGCCCAAAGCCAGGCCTAGCTGGACACCGGCCCGGAAAAAGAAGTGCTTGTGGCGGCAGTTGATGAGACCGTGGAGGTCCGCCAGCCCCAAAAGCTCTTTTCGCAAAGGCTGATCGTCGGTAAAGCGGTCCATCAGGGCATGAAACCGGCGGGCGTAGTCCTGACTGTCCGGCTGAAACTGATCCAGCCGCCGCTGCTCCTTCTCCACCAGATCCACCAGCAGTTGAATGGTATCGTCCTGTAAATTCATAAAAACACCCCTTCTTTTAATTACATCATTATACATCATGATATGCAAAATGCAAGCACTTGTTTTAAATATTGCATCATGTGTATACTATATAGCATAAGGTGGTGTATCTATGCCAGAAGTTGTTTTGGTAAACCGAACACGGTTTACTTCCTCATTGAAAAATGAATTGCTGGATCAGTTTGACCAGCTGGCAAAGGAGACGCGAATTCCTAAATCCCGCCTATTTGACGAGGCCATCGAGGACCTTTTGAAGAAATACGCGGCAAAGGACCTCTGACGATGGGGGAAACCGGGCAATTTCGCCTGTTTTCCCCGTTTTTCCCTTGCGCGAGCAGGGGAGATGTGTTAGAGTAGCTAAGTCTGTGTATATGAATTCAGGAGGAATATCATGCCAACATTAGAAGAAGAAATTTCCCGGCGGCGGACATTCGCTATCATTTCTCACCCGGACGCCGGTAAGACCACATTGACGGAAAAGTTTCTGCTCTACGGCGGCGCCATCGCGCAGGCCGGCGAGGTCAAGGGCAAGCGGGCCAAGGCTGCCACCTCTGACTGGATGGAGATCGAAAAGCAGCGCGGCATTTCCGTCACCAGCTCCGTGATGCAGTTCCAACACAACGGCTTCTGCATCAATATTCTGGATACCCCCGGCCATCAGGACTTCTCCGAGGACACCTACCGGACCCTGATGGCTGCTGACAGCGCCGTCATGGTCATCGACGGCGCTAAGGGCGTGGAGCCTCAGACCCGGAAGCTGTTCAAGGTCTGCGCCCTGCGGCACATCCCCATTTTCACCTTCATCAACAAGATGGACCGTGAGACCCGTGACCCCTTGGAGCTGTGCGAGGAGGTAGAGCGGGAGCTGGGGATCGACACCTATGCTATGAACTGGCCCATCGGCTGCGGCAAGGAGTTCGCCGGCGTCTATGACCGGGAAAAGCAGCGGATCCTGTTCTTCTCCGGCGAGACCAAGGGCAAGAAGGTCAACTCCATGGAGGTAGCCTTGGAGGACCCCACACTGGACGAGACACTGGGCGCGGAAAAGGCCGCCAAGCTGCGGGACGAGGTGGAGCTGCTGGGAGCCGGACGGGACTTTGATATGCAGGCCGTCCGGAACGGCACCCTATCTCCCGTGTTCTTCGGTTCTGCTCTGACCACCTTCGGCGTGGAGCCGTTTTTGGAGGAATTCCTGCGGATGACCACCGCTCCGCTGCCCCGCGTCAGCGATCAGGGCGAGGTGGATGTGTTCTCCCCGGACTTCTCTGCCTTTGTGTTCAAGATTCAGGCCAACATGAATAAGGCCCACCGGGACCGGCTGGCCTTCATGCGGATCTGCTCCGGCAAGTTTGAGCGGGACACGGAATATTACCATGTCCAGAGCGGCAAAAAGCTGCGTCTCAGCCAGCCCCAGACCATGATGGCCGCGGAGCGCGAGATCGTGGAGGAGGCCTACGCCGGCGACATCATCGGCGTGTTTGACCCGGGCATCTTCTCCATTGGCGACACCGTCACCGTCCCCGGGAAGAAATTCAAATTTTCCGGCATCCCCACCTTTGCCCCGGAGCATTTCGCCCGGGTCTCTGCCAGGGACTCCATGAAGCGCAAGCAATTTGTGAAGGGCACCGAGCAGATTGCCCAGGAGGGC
>ERZ831634.2274-NODE-2274-length-17176-cov-70.233106_pt1 | contig 17176 bp, 9 predicted proteins | sample MGYA00519953_ERZ831634 | MGnify/ENA primary metagenome ERZ831634 (study PRJEB31850, sample SAMEA3708718) | human gut metagenome | biome: human gut; feature: human-associated habitat; material: faeces | place: China | collected 2014 ... | reverse complement strand
TTTTATTTACTGCCAGAGCCGCTTAGGCTTGGCGAATTTTTAACGAACTATTGATAAGATAGAATACAAATTATCATCTTATTACTTTATTCCATTCAGCAGTTCCAGTTTGCCATCTGCAATCAATTTCAGTATCAGCTCACCAAATAATGTATTCTGCCATGCGAACCAAGGACGAGTAAACTTCTCTGCATTATCCTTATGGAAAGATTCATGCATAAAACCAGTTCCCGCATCCGTAGTCATCAGCATTTTTATACAAGACTGAATTTCTTTATCATCCTGACTGGTAAAAGCTTTCATCATAATACTCATAGGCCATACCATATCATAACCAATATGAGGTCCACCTATTCCTTCGCCTACTTTTCCTTTAAAGAAATAAGGATTATCTTCACTCCAGACAAAACGACGTGTATTCTGATAAATAGGGTCGTTTACATCAACATCTCCCAAATAAGGCATTGCCAGCAAACTAGGAACATTTGCATCATCCATTAACAGATAATTTCCAAATCCATCTACTTCATAAGCGTAGATCTTACCATATTTAGGATGGTTGTAAATCGCATACTTCCGTAAAGCTTTCTCAACTTCATCAGCCAAATCAGTACACTGCTTAGCTAATTCTGTTTTTTTATTAACCTGCTTTAAAATTTCTGCCGCTTTTCTCAAAGAAGTAACAGCAAAGAAATTAGAAGGAATCAGAAACTGGAAAGTAGAAGCATCATCAGAAGGGCGGAAAGAAGAAGCTATCAAACCTACAGGCTTCACCGGATTTCCCCATCCCTCATTCGTCATCGTATCCAAAGCACGTTCTGTTTTTCTTTGGAAAGAATATGAGCCACGTCCGTCTTTACGTTGCTGATCCTTAAAAGTAGTCAATATATTCTGAATAGCTTCAAGCCATAAATCTCCAAAGACAGATGCATCACCTGTAATTTTCCAATAGTGATAAGCCAAACGTAAAGGATAACACAAAGAATCAATCTCCCACTTACGCTCATGAAGTTCTGGTTTCATATCTGTTTTATCACTCATCCATTCTCCACCAACCGGACCATCATTAAACCCATTTGCATAAGGATCAATATTGATACATTTCCACTGACGAAGAATCACTCCTCTAAGCATTTTTTTCAAAGCCGGATCTTCATTAGCCAGATCTACATATGGCCATACTTGTGCGCCAGAATCACGTAACCACATGGCATGAATATCACCCGTATACACAAATGTATCATCATCCCCATCCTGAGTACGATAATGCACGGTAGTATCAAGGGTATTCGGGAAACAATTTTCGAACATCCATCTTAAATAAGGATTAGTCAATAGCTTCTTTACCTCTTGTATCTTAGCCTCAACAGCTTTCGAATGAAATAAACGTTTTGAAACTTCCGGACGTTGTGACACATAATCTTGTGTACTCTCACGAACTGCAACAGGAAATGGTTCTACTAACGAAGAAGCATAACCGTTTTCTGACATAAAGCTGGCTCCAATAAGTGTACACAACAATACACTTTTTAAACTAACTGAGTTTTTCATAACTATTATATTTTACTTTATTTTTGATAATCTTGCATACATTTCTATCATCGCAGCTTGAGTAAGTAACCACTTCGTATCTTTACTTTCACTTCTTTTCTCTACAAAGCAATCATCGTCAAACAGCATATTCTGATTGGGGTTATGTTCCCACATATATTGCAATGTTTTCTTAAAACTATTCAAATAAACAGGATTACGATCTACTTTATACAACTCCTCAAATCCCCTCAGCATAATGGCAACAAACCAAACATTTCCATTTTTTATTGCCTTAAATGATTCGCCATCTTCAGCTACAAAGTCTTCAAAAAAATATTGACCACATGCCGATGCCAAACGTTGCGCTTCTTCTAAATATAAATTCTCTTTTGTCAGATTATACAATAGCACTGAAGCTTGCAACATCTGTCCTGCATTATATTGAAACTTGGTTCTATTTACGCTACCATCCAAAGTAATATTATCAAAATAAAGAAAATCAGCAGGGTCTTGTAAATTCTTCTTCGTCCAATAATATAGATCCTGCCCCATTCTAAAAAAGTGTTTCTCTTTAGTCAATGAATACAACCGTAAAGCCAGCACTGCTGCCGGAGCATTCGAACATGTATTCTTAGATTCTTTTTTTTGCTCACACCAGTAAACTCCACCTCCTAGAATTGAATCGCAACCACTTTCTATAAAACTCCAAATATTGCGTGCTGAAGCTAAATAAGCATCATTTCCTGTTTGTTCATACAGATCCAAGAAGTCTAATCCTAACCAAAGATTATCATCATAAAAACGATCCGACTTTCCACTTTCTGTAAGATAAGATTGATAACAACCCGGTACACGCAATGAATCAAAGTAACATTCCAGGCCCGGTAAGATTACAGATTCAATCATGTTCTCATATTTCTTATCGCCTGTAGTTTTCTGCAAAGCATTCAAAGCTGAAAACATACCTGAAGTCGGCCATAAATAAGCAACTCTATTCTTACGTATGGTGTCAGCTCCTGCTAAATAGGTAACCAGATCCGCATCACGTTTAGGATATGTTTCATAAAACAGGACCTGACCAGGTACTTTATAATACATCAAAGTACTATCCATTAACGTCATGGCATAGCTTGCAAAATCAGATTCATGTTTTACTTTGTGACACCCACTAAATATGAATAAACACCCTATAAACAGGATTAAGATTTGGTTTTTCATATCTTTAATAATCTAATTAAACGCCTTTCATTCATTTAAGTTGTAGCAAAGATAATTTAACAATACGTTTTTTTTATATCCAAAACTGACAATCATGTAACGCACAAGAAATATGTAAATTGCTAAAGGCCTCCCTATTGTATACATCCATGACATAAATGTATTTATATATGTCAATTATGTTATTCAGCATCTCATACGGCATAGCATAATACTTTTCAGAATAGGGAGAAGATAAAAAAAGAAAAAGCCATAGCATGATCTCAGAAATAAATATTGCTATGACTTTTTATATAATTTATAATCTGTTCTTTTAGAGATTTTTTATTTCTCTTTATTCTGTAACAGTAAATTTCAAGACAGACACATCCTGACTATTTGAGCCTATCATTACATTAAAATCTCCCGGCTCACAGACATAATTCAGGTCGTAATCATAAAATTTAAGAAGTTCAGGAGTAATCTTAAAGGAAACTTTCTTACTCTCTCCTTTCTTCAAGTGTATACGCTGGAAACCTTTCAACTCTTTTACAGGACGGGTAATGCTGCCAACAATATCACGGATATACAACTGAACAATTTCGTCTGCATCGTAATTTCCTGTATTCGTAACTGTAATAGAAGCTGTCAGCTCACCATTTTGGTTATTCATAGAATCCGCACTCAACTGCATATCTGAATAAGCAAATGTTGTATAGCTCAATCCATATCCAAAAGGATATAAAGGATCATTCGAGACATCAATATAATTGCTACGGAACTTCTCAAACCATCTTCCTTCTGCAAGAGGTCGACCCGTATTTTTATGATTGTAGTTCATTGGCAATTGTCCGACATTCTGTGGGAAGGTTGCTGTAAGCTTTCCACTTGGACAAACGTCACCAAACAAGACATCACATATAGCATCAGCCGATTCACTTCCTCCAAACCAGACATTCAAGATTGACGGAACATGTTGTTGTTCCCATGTCATTACTGTAGGACGTCCTGAAAAATGAACTAACACAACAGGCTTACCTGTTTTCAACAAAGCATCCAATAAATCTCTCTGCGCATCAGGCATTTCCAACTCTGTACGACTACTACATTCACCACTCATTTCAGAAGATTCTCCTAATGCAGCAACGATGACATCAGCTTGTGCTGCAACATTCAAGGCTTCTTCTAATAGCTTCTTATCATCTCCACGAGGTATTTCACGCCCAAACATTGTAGCACGAGTCTGATAGTCGGCATCGTACATCAAATTACTTCCTTGTGCATAAAGAACATTAGCCTGATTACCAACAGCTCTTTGAAGTCCTTCCAGAAGTGTGCTATAGCGCTGAGGAGTAGCAGCTACACTCCATGTACCAGGCATATTGGTACGAGTGTTAGCCAAAGGACCAATCAATGCAATATTTCCTTTTTTCTGTAAAGGCAAGAGATTGTTCTGATTCTTCAATAAAACAAATGATTCTGCGGCTATTCTACGAGCTTCAGCACGGTGTTCTGCATTGTATAAGTCTTTAGCCGGACGTTTTAAATCACAATATTTATACGGATCTTCAAACAGACCTAACTTATATTTAGCTTCCAGCATACGACGACAAGCTGTATCGATATCCTGCATGCTGACTTTTCCTTCCTTCAGCGACTTTTCGAGTGTTCCGATGAAACCATCAGCTACCATATCCATATCCGTACCAGCCTTTAGTGCACGTGCAGATACTTCTTGTAAATCACCGATACCGTGATCAACCATCTCAGCAATTGCCGTATAGTCAGTAACTACAAAACCGTCAAATCCCCACTGATTACGCAGAACATCCGTCATCAACCAGCGATTAGCGGTTGCAGGTATTCCGTCGACCTCATTAAATGAGCTCATAAAGCTACCAGCACCAGCTTCTGCTGCTGCTTTATAAGGAGGAAAATATTCATTAAACATTCTGTTACGGCTCATGTCTACAGTATTGTAATCACGACCAGCTTCGATAGCACCATATAATGCAAAATGCTTTACACAAGCCATAACTTCGTCATTTCTCTCCATCTTCTCTCCCTGATAGCCTCTGACCATAGCTTTTGCAATCTCAGAGCCCAGATAGGGATCTTCTCCATTACCTTCTGAAACACGGCCCCAACGTGCATCGCGACAGATATCTACCATCGGGCTAAAAGTCCAGCAAATACCATCGGCACTCGCCTCAACAGCGGCAATACGAGCAGATTTTTCTATTGCTTCCATATCCCAGGTACAAGAAAGTCCCAAAGGAATAGGGAAAACTGTTTCATATCCATGAATTACATCCATACCAAAGAGCAAGGGAATGCCCAGACGGCTTTTCTCAACAGCCAGTTCCTGCATTTCACGGATTGCCTTTACTCCTTTCAGATTAAATAAGCCTCCTACTTCTCCGCGGCTGATTTTTCCGGCTACATCACTACTTTTAGCCTGTCCCGTTGTTATATTACCTGTTACAGGCAAGTTCAACTGACCTAATTTTTCCTGAAGAGTCATCTTGCTCATCAGTTCGGTCACGAACTTATCCATATTACCCTCATCTTTAGGCAACAGTGATTTCTTGTTCCCGGCAAACATAGTAGCCGACACACACAAAGAAGTCACTAAAAGGAATGTTGTCTTTTTCATTATTTCTTTCTAATTAAAATAAATCACTTCTTAACTTCAAAACCCAAATTCTTCAGTCCTGCCTGAATTTCAGGACAACTCATAAACAAGTTCCACAATAATCCGCTACGATAGTTTTCTATCATTGGCGCAATTGTACACTGATCAATGGCCAGATAATGCGGTACAGTCCAGTTATCCGTTTCTGAAAATGCATCATAAAAGCCATAAGTTCCCCATATGCTGTCACCTTTTGAATAGAAATATTTCAAGGCACGCATTGATTCTTCAGGAGTATAAGGGAAACTAGATAAAGCTGCAGTAGGAGTAATTACTCCCAAATCATTTTCACCCGGACAATGTGCAGCATATCCTTTCACAGAATAACTGGCTGTAAGTCCCCAGCAGTTTTCACCATAACCTTTATATTTCTTAGGATTCTCTACACAATATCTATAGTCGGATAAAGCATGATTCCGTACTACATTCCAGTAATCAGCATATCTATCTTTAATCTTACGAGGATCAAGTCCTATATACGAATAGTGAGCCCAGAATAACGGTCCTCCCAATTCTTCCGCACCATTATGCTTCAATTCCAGAGGCAGTCCATATGGTGCAGCTGAAGTTTTGATATCTCCTCCTCGCGCCCATCCATTATGATATGCAGAAGCAGGAACAGGATGAGTAGGTGAAGATGCAGCTAATACATAGACAATCAAAGCTTCATTATAGCCTTCGAGAGGAAAGTTCATTTCCCAGCCATAATTGGGCGACCAATGCCAATAGATGACATCCTTGCCATTCTGATACCAGTCGAACTCCATTTCATGCCACAATTTATTAATCTTTGTACACAACAGCTGCTCTTCCTGATTACCATTTTCGAAATACTGGCGGACACAAAGTAAGCTTTGCATAACAAAACAGCTTTCCACCAGATCGCCTCCATCATCTTTCGTTCCAAAAGGTTTAACTTTCCCTGTCGGTCCATCAAGCCAGTGGGGCCATACTCCGTGAAAACGATCGGCACGTGTAAGATAGTCAACGATCTTATGTAAGCGTGCCACTCCTTCTTCCCGAGAAATAAATTTTCTATCAATAGCAACCAGAATACCTGCGATACCAAATCCACTTCCCCCCGTAGTAACTACTGAAGAATCATTCTGAGGATAGTTCCCATCCAGATGAATACGTTCAGGAGCCAGACCGGATGTCTGTTCTGCTCCATCCCACATATAGTTAAAATGCACCTTTTGTATATAATCTAACATCACGCTGTCCGAAGCAAAAGAATCCGGACGAGATGCTGTCTGTTCGGTTATACTTAAAGTTTTTTCTTTGGACGTAGATGTGCATGAAAGCAAAAACAATGCACACAGACCACAAAAATATTTCCACATAAGAATTTACAGATTATCGGTTTATAATACTTTCAGGAGCATCACCTGCACATACGTGATAAACTCCTGAAAGCTACCTTCAAAAAAACTATCTACCTTTATTCATCCTTTGGCTCATTTTCCAAAGTAGAAGAGATGTCTATCTGAGCTGTAGGAACCGGATAATATTCCTTTCCAGAAGTCCATCCCAACGGACCTAATACCTCACTCAGTTTTCCGGTACGACGCAAATCGTTATATCGTTCACCCCATTCTAAAGCAAGTTCCATACGACGTTCGTCCATAATCTGGTCAAGTGTCACATCTTCCAGTTCAGGCATTCCTGCACGCTTACGAACCAAATTGAATGAAATATCACCATCTTTATTCTGACGAACTTTAGCTTCCGCATTCATCAAAAGGACTTCTGCATAGCGGAATACACGAATATTATTATTTGTTCCATACTCTGTGCGCCCTTCAGTCATCTGGTTAGACGGAGTATATGCCTTGCCATTGAAGCAATCTGGAGCAACATCACTAGCTGGTGCTTTAATGAAATCACCTTCCTGAGTAGTTTCACCTGCCATTAAGAAAGTAGTAGTAGCACGAATAGTCTCACCACGTTCTGCAGCCCACTGACGGAAAGCTTTGGTCGGACTGATAAAGCCCCATCCAGATATATTACCATCATTCAAAGGTCCCTGGAATGTGAACCAGCTATCCGAAACAACAACTTCTCCCGAACCATTTCCAAAGTCAGTAAACTGCATTTCGAACAAAGATTCATCGCAAAGCTTACCTGGAATCTTGAACAGATTGTTGAAATCACTGTACAAAGAGAATTTCTTACTACCAATAATATCATCTGTCAGTCTTTCAACTTCCGACCAGTTTCCCTGCTCCATATAAACTTTAGCAGCCAGCATTTCAGCTGTAAAAGCAGAAACAGCTCCGATACGGTCTGTATATTCATTAGGGCGGATACGTGGCAAATATGTCATAGAGTATTCCAGATCACTCAGCATATAACGATAAACAGCATTGACTGTAGAGCGAGTCATATCTGTCTGCTTATTGTCACGCAAGATAGTAACCGGGCCAAATAACTCTGTCAGACGATAATAGCAGTATGCACGAATAAATTTTACTTCACCTGTATATTCTTCATAACGTTTTCCATCTGCCTCCGAAACAATATTTACGGCATAATTATCAAGGGCTTCCAGTGCTGCATTTGCAACTTTGATGATATCATAGTAAACCATCCATGCTTCATTGGTTCCCCAAAAACCTGCATTATAATTATAACTCTGATCAATAGCCACCAAATCAGCCTGATCATCAATTCGTCCGGTAGAAACATCATCATCACGTACTACTGTAGCTCCCCATACAATCCAGTGAGAACCTCTCTGACGCAATTTGGCATAAACACCAGACACCGGCTGGTACATATTATTCAGGTTCGTATAGTCAACTTTCTCTTCGTCTACCTTATTTTCCGGCAATTTATCCAAAAAATCGGAGCAGGAAGACAATAATGTTGTGGCAGCAAATGCACACAATAATATATTTTTTATCTTAAGACTTTTCATAACTTAACGTGTTTAGCAATTTATTAGAAATCAATAGTCAAGCCAAAAGTATAAGTGGCTGCCAAAGGATAAACTCCCTCATCCCAACCAAAGTTTTGACTAATTTCCGGAGTAAATCCGTTAGATGTAAAGTAAGTAAACGGACGATCAGCAGTCAAGCTAAGTTTAACTCCTGGCAATGTATAGCCTCCCATACGGATATTACGGAAATTATATGCCAACATAATATTCTGTATGCGGAAGAAGTTTCCTTTTTCAACAAAGAAAGAATTTGTATGGCTATTGTTCCATGCTTTCAGCATACCTTTTGCTGACGGATAAGTATTGGTAGAACCTTCACCTATCCAACGGTTATCATAAAAGTCTTTATCGAAGTTGAAGTTTGCCTGAGTGTAACGTACAGCACGTTTACGGTTATAAATTTCATTTCCAGCCTGTCCGAATGTTGACAGAGAGAATTCCAGATTCTTATATTGGAAACCTAAATTGAAACTATAAGTCAATCTCGGAATATTCGATCCTAAAATCTGACGGTCCTTATCATCTATAACCTGGTCATTATTTATGTCTTCGTAAATAAAGTCACCTGGTTCCAGTCCATTCGCATTAGCTATCGGGTCTGCATCAATCTGAGCTTGATTCTGATATACACCCAATACCTTATATCCATAATACGACTGCATTTCTTCTCCTACCAGATTTATGGTACGGCTCTCAGCGCTACCGCCATAAATATAAGGAGCACCATTCAAACTCTTTACACGGTTACGGAGAGTAGACAAGTTTACTCCAGCATAATAGCTGAAATCTTTGCCAATTTTATCACTCCAGTTTAATTGAATATCAACACCACTGTTTTCAATTTCACCATTGTTTCCAGCTAAAGTTTGAGTACTGAAAGGCAAGGTTGTACTGATAACAGCATTCTTTGTCATACGATTATAATAATCTACATCAACATTCAGGCGGCTATCAAGTACAGCGAAGTTTACACCAACATTGAATTCTTCTACTTTTTCCCAACCTAACCAGCTAAAGTAGCTTGTATTCTGGAAACCAGGCAATGTAGTATTTCCAAATACACCTGAAGCAGATGTGCCAGTTACAATTGAAGCAAATCCATCACTGGCAGAAACATGGTCATTACCGAGCTGTCCCCAGCTGGCACGTACCTTCATGTAGTCAATTACTTCTTGCTTCTTAAAGAAATCTTCATCACTCATTACCCATGCAGCACCCACAGAAGGGAAATATCCCCATTTGTTCTGATATTTGGAACTACCATCTGCACGCATTGTCAAAGACAATAAATATTTTCCTGCATAATCATAACTAGCACGAGCAAAATAAGACAATCCACGATAGCAAGAACCGTCATCACTTACCTCACGTCCTGTTGCATTACCTTGAGTAAGATATAAATATTCATCATAGTCACCGGGAACATTGGTTGCTTTTCCTTCCAGCTTGCGCATCTGTTCCTGACGAGCAGACTGTCCTAACAAGACATTCAGATTATGACTACCCCAAGAATCTGTATAAGTCAATGTATTATCCCATATATAATTATAATAATTTGTGTCTGTCTTGGTCAATCTTGATTCTGAATTCTGTTGCAACGAACTTACCAGATAAGGCTGAACATATACACGTCCTCTTATCAATGAGAAGTCCTGGCTGTAACTTGTCTTGAATTTCAGTTTATTAGGAATTAAATTCAATTCTGCAAAGAAATTTGCCATAACCTGGAAGTTCTCATTCAGACTATTGTTATTGTATTTTGCAATAGCTACCGGATTCGAGAAGTTATTAGTAAGACCAATCTGCTGAGGAGAAGCAAATTTTTCAGGGAAAGCCTCATCATCCGAACGGCTATAATCGTATACCGGAATTAAAGAAGGCATATTGTATGCAGCCAGCCAAGCTGAATTTTCTGCATTGTACTGTTCTGAATTACTGATAACAATGTTGCTTCCTACTTTCAACCAGTCTGTTGCTTCAAAATCAAAATTTGCACGGAAATTCAGACGGTTATAACTGTTTCGGGTATCCATGATACCATTCTGATACAGATAATTTACACCCACTGCATATGTTGCCTTCTCACTACCTCCGGCAATATCTACTCCATGATTAGTCATCAATGCAGGACGCAGCAACTCATCATACCAGTCAGTATCAGCTCCAAAAGTCAACGAATCATAATTACCGCCGAATTTTTCGATAGAAGCTTTAACCAGCGGTTCATATGCCTGACGGTTAGCTTCAAGCACTAACGTAGCATATTCATGCGAATTAGCCATATCAAGCACATTGGTAGCAGTCTGTACACCTACATAACCGTTATACGTAATCCGCGCTTTTGTATTACGCTTACCTTTCTTTGTTGTAATAATCACAACTCCATTGGCAGCACGTACACCATAGATAGCTGCAGCCGAAGCATCTTTCAATACAGAAATTTCCTGAATATCAGAATTGTTCAAGAAGTTAATGTTATCGTAGAACATACCGTCTACAACATAAAGAGGAGAAGTGTCACCAAATGACCCCAAACCACGGATAGTTACTTTCGGACCACTACCTGGAGCACCCGATGAAACGACATTCATGCCAGGAACTTTACCTTGCAAAGCCGACATCGGTGAAGTTGTAGCCTGAGAAGCAATCTGATCACTTTTTACAACCGAAATAGGAGCAGTCAAATCTTTAGCTTTACTGGTTCCATAACCAATAACGACTACATCTTCCAACTTTTGAACATCATCAGAAAGCTCAACATTAACTGTAGTCTTACCATCGACTTTTACTTCGACGGTTTTCATACCAATAAAACTGAAAACCAACGTTCCGTCTGCTGGAACGTTTTCAAGAACATACTTACCATCTACATCACAGATGGTTCCGAGCGTTGTGCCTTTCACTACAATATTAGCACCAATTACAGGTTCCTTGAATGTTGCATCTGTAACAACACCTTGAACCGTTACCATTCGCTGTGCATAAGCGCCAACAACGAACAATAATGACATCAGAATGAATACTAATTTTTTTTTCATGAATTGATTAAAGTTATGATTCAAAACGATGGCAAAGGTGAACATAAACTTAACGATTCACAAAAAAAGTAATACGACGTTACTACTTCGAGGCCTTTTCACACTACTTTTTTACTACTTTTTTCAGCTAATCAACATTAATAATCAGGTAATTAAAGTATCACTTCAGTTCTATCAAAAAGTCAACCAAACTCATGCCATCGGGTACTTCCATACGCTTTCTGATACGATAACGAGCTGCCTCTACACCTCGTATTGTCAGATTTGTCATTTGAGCAATATCTTTAGTGGAAAGGTTCAGGCGCAAAAAGGCACAGAACCGTAAATCGGTTGCCGTCAAGCTCGGATAGCGTTCACGCAACGTACGGAAAAAGCGCTGATGAATCAAGTCAAAATTCTGTTGGAAAACTTCCCACGAATCCTCTTCTACTATATTTTCATTAATTTGCTTCAGTACCAGTTCCATGTTTTTACGCCCGCACTGCGATTTCGCCAACTGCTCCTGCACAACCAGACGAAGTTTCTCCAGCATTTCCTGCTTGGCAAATGTTCCTAATGCCATACTGGCAAGCTCTTTTCCCTTGAGCGACAATTCTGCCTCCAGCAATTTTTTCTGCTGTTCAGCTATCAGTCTTTGCTGCTCACTCAATTTAATATTCTGCTCTATTTTATGTGCTTCATATTCCTTTCTCTTCTTTTCAGCAACAACCTTTCCCCGCCATCGGGCCACACCGTAAACCAATCCTCCCAACAGCAAAAGATATAAAAACAACATCGGATAAGACATCCACATAGGTTTATTGATAACAAAAACATACTCCGTTTCATCCAATAAACGGCCATCATCACTATATACCCCAGCCCACAAAGTGTATGTATCAAACTCCAGACTACCAAAGTGAACGGACGGGAAGGAAGAATCTTCTACCAAAAGCTGATTATTGGCATACAGCTTAAATTTAAAACGAATAGCCGGCTGATCATAACACGGATAAGATAAAAGAACAGATATGTCACGATAATCACTGGAAATTGTCGTTTTCTGCGATAAATCCAATGCCAGTTCTTTACCGGATGAAGAAGAAGCCAATATTTGCCGGATTTTTAAACCAGACAAGGCCTTCTGACCTATATATTGCTCGTTGAAATGCAAACAAGCTATACTATTATTCAGATTCAAATAACAATCGTTTCCATCTACATATATTTTATTATTCCCTTCAATACAAGGAGAATTGAACATTTCTACCGGAATACGACGCTTAATTACAAATTTTCCTTCCTGATAAGCCAGAAGAACATATTCATGTGAATTTATCAGCCACAGCATTTCATTATTATGCACATCTACGGCTGTATGGGCATCTGTCAAAAACGGAACAGAAGTATTCAACAAATCATAAGGCTTGATTTTCCGTTCGATATCATCGTACATGAAATATCCTTCTGTATTGGAAAAGACGATACGCCCTCTAATCTTCATTACATGAATTTTGCCGGACTTCTGCTTGCCTCCCAACGTATGAATATGCTCCAAATCTTTTATGCGATGCAAATCATCATCCAGTTTGATACGATAAAGTCCATTGTACATGTGTGAAGCCCAGATTGTTCCAGTACCATCAACTTCCAGCGACTTAATCGGCGCATAAAAATCCTGTACATTATGCGATAGTTTCCATATCCCCGCTTGTTTCTTCCAGATACGCAACTCCGCATAAGAGGCCTCTACCAGCACTTCTTGTCCGTTAATAGACGCTTCAACAATACATGTACTATTTAACGCTCCGGGAACAGACTGAATACTTCCATTCTGTTCCACAAGCATCGTAGACATATCATTTCCAATAAATATCTGAGAGTCAATTTGTTTTACATACCAATTCTGACCAGACGTATGCGGAAGAAGATGAATTTCACTTGTACGCCTGTTATATTCATAAGCTCCCTGATTGGTAGCCAAATAAATTTTTTCTCCTACCCTTTCCACTCCATAAACCATACCGATACTCAAATCTCTGACAGAAGGAGTGAGCAGTGTTATAGAAGTATTGGTATGAACAAAAGAAATACCATCATCCAGTGCTGCCCAAAGATTATTTTCCCTATCTCCGAACAGTCCCATTACAGAATTATTGTTCAATTGATTATCCCTGTTAAGATGCCAAAGCAGATGTCCTTTCTTATCTACTCCATAAATACCATCCAGAATCGTACCAATAGCCAATATAGAATCTCCAACCATTACAGCCCGGTTGCCTTTTGCCCATCTCAACTGAGCGTCTATATCCGTACGAAGTGCAGAAACAGTTCCATGCTCATACACAAACAATCCACTGTCGACAGTAAGCAAAACCATTCCGCTATTTCCATAAGGCAATATTGCTACTACATTGTCATTACCTACAGCTGTGCGCTCCAAAAGAAGATGAAAACGTTGCCCGTCAAACTCATAGAAACCTCCATTAATCATCTGAGCATAAACTTTATCATGACAAGTATAAAAATACAAAGGGCGGAATCCACTTTTTCTGTCCATGTAGCTGACAGCTTTTCCGTCGTACGAATACCAGCCGGTAAACGACTGGAAATAGATTTTTTCTCCCAGGCGTATGATGTGCCAGATTTCATCGTTAGAACTTATTTTATCTTTAATCCCAGCACTCAAAGAATGATATTGCATTTGTCCATCCGTCTTCCGAATAAAGTAACCGAACTCTTCGAAAGAACCAATATATACTCTATCGCCATCAACAAAAACAGAACGGACAATATATCCACCGGGAACCCGGTGAAGTTCCCAGGAAAAACCATCGTAGACCAGCAAGCCATTATTATTACCAAAATACATTACTCCATCGTCACCTTGCGCACACGCCCAGTTCTGATGACCTCCCTCATAATCTTTTACCGTATAGTTTGTAATGGCAGGAATAAAATCAGCCCCCCAGACCTGAGAAAAGGGAAGAAACGAAAGTATTAGAAGTATCTTCAATAGTACTGACTTCATAGGAATTTTTTATAACATTTAAGTACAAAGATACACGATTTATTAAAATTCAATCATATCCATATACAGATTTTGCAGATAAAACAAAAGTCATTCATAGCTTGCTGTGCCACGAATGACTTTTACAAATTCCCGTTCTATATTCTCTTTCTCTTATTTACAATGTAATATTTCAGAACGTTCGGCTACTCCATTCTCATTGAATGCCTCCACGCAGAAATAATAATCCTGTGTTGTTGTAAGCGAACGCATAAATAATTCATTTTCATCGTATACCATCCACGAGCTATACAACTTATCTGGAGCAATTCCCCATAATACATTATATCCTTGTGCACCTGGAACAGGTTTCCAACTGATAGCTACATCTCTGCGGTCCGCCTGACGAACCAGTTTTAATCCGTCAACTTTTTTAGGAGCCTTTCCTGTTCCTTTACCAAAAATACGCAATTCTGATATGGCCAGATGAGGGGTAGGTACATGAAGATTACGGTAACGTACATATCTGACTTTTGCAGGATGTGCCAGTTCGACATAGTCATTCGGAGTATCTTTGTAGCTTCTACGACGATCTACCAGAATCTTCCAATTTTTACCGTCGGATGAGCCTTCTACATAATAACGATGATATAATCCTTCATAACGTCCATACATATTGCTCTGATAATCATGATAATTAATCTGTACAGCATATACTTCAGCTTCTTTCTGCAAATCAATCATCACCCACTGATTATCATTATTAGCTTCAGCAAGCCAAAAAGATTTTGTCTTTTCATCGGTCAAGGCAGCAGGAGTATATTCTTTTACATAAGAAAAAGCTGTGACAGGCTTCTTGTATGAAAGCAACATCCAACCGCGGAACTCTCCTTTTTTCCCTGGTACGGCTGGAGCATAATGAGGATAATCTCCAAAACGAGTATCACAGAACATAATACCGTCATTATCAAAACCCATAGGGAACATACAAAGACGACGCTCCCAATTTACATTGATAGACAAAGACATAGATGCAAAATGCCAGTATGTACTGTCAGGACCAAGTACACTGCTTCCATGACCTGCTCCATTCATAAAGCCACCAGGTTTATACGATACCGGATTATGTTTCTGATACGTATAAGGGCCCATTGGATGATCGGCTACATAAACTCCGTCACCGTATACATTAAATTCGGTTCCGGGAGAACCATATTGCAAATAATACTTTCCATTGTGTTTAGTCATCCAGGGGCCTTCTATAAAACCTCCCAGATCAGAGTCGCTTACATGATTTTCTCCAAATCGTTCCCAACCGTGATTTGCCAAATCAAGTCCAAAAAGCTCTTTCTTTTCTCCTTTTGGCAAGAAACGATGGTTACGATCCAATTCTATTCCTCGAATAGGGAAAACATTCGATGATCCCCAGAACATATAAGCCTTACCATCATCATCTATAAATAAATCCGGATCCTGCAAATCGTGCAAAATAGCAGGAACTCCTTTCCAGTTACCTTTCTTTGGATCATCTGTATAAAGCACACTCATTGACCCAGAGGGATCGCCGCATACATATAGCAATGAATCTTTATAATTATGTGCAGCAGGAGCGTTACATCCCTGCGGATACCAGTTGGCAGGAGCCGGAATAAAATTCCAGTTTTGCAAATCTGTAGAATGCCAGTAGCCATGTGAACGAGTGACAAACATATAATACTCACCACGAAATTCCACAACGGCAGGATCGGCTCCCGAACGATATGAAATATCCTTATCCGAATTGTAAATCATATACGTATAATCTACATTCAGCGGATTACAAAAAGTTTCCATACGGGTATTCTGAGCAAAAAGCGGCAAAGTCAAAGCCGCACAAGACATGGATAACAAAAGTGTATTCAGTTTCATAGCTATATAAATTTCGTTTCGCCAAAAGTAGATACATTTTTACGACTACCACTCATCGGCAACTACTACAAGAATACGTTTCCCTTGTTATCCAACCTACTTTTTACTACGTTTATCTTATGTATATCGTTATAAAACAAGGACTTAGATAAGCATCAGTCTATCAGTCTATACAAATGAAAAACAGGAACTTAATAAAGAGTCCCATCGAAGTTAATCAAGAGTTCAGAGTCAGGCTCATCAAATTCCACATAAAAATAATCATTACGGTCCGACCAGTCAAAAAGTTTCACATCATCCACCTTTTTCCCTTTTGCTGCAATAGTTTCTCTAACAGCACGAGGAACAACCAAAGAAGAAGAATCCTGATAATCCTTCGTCACATCAAACTCAGAACGTACCCATTTTCCTCCCTGAGTGATATATGCCTGCGCTTCTACTTTATCAAGTATAATATGCTGCCCGTTTTCTGAATACGTTCCACTATATATAAATTCAGCTTCATAAGCACCGACCAATATTTCCCATTTGACATTTTTCACATCCGGATATTTTTGTTGAAAAGCATTTACAACCTCTTCAGATGGAGTAAGAGTTACATTTACATCATTCTTGCTGCATGAAGGGAGAACCAAGAACAATGCTGTCATCAGCATTACAAATGTGATTTTTAAAGTTTTCATAAAATCTTAATTTTTCAGGTTAGGTTTAGTTACATAAAAAATAATACAGACAACATCATACAAAAATCTTTTGTTCAAGCAATTAGAGTTTATTAAGTTTTCATCCTTTTTTCTACAACTCCAATCCACCCAAACGACACGGCTCTTTCATTTAAGCTTAGATAAAGGCACATAATTCCCCCACCCACTTCT
>ERZ831634.2261-NODE-2261-length-17245-cov-5.962187_pt1 | contig 17245 bp, 18 predicted proteins | sample MGYA00519953_ERZ831634 | MGnify/ENA primary metagenome ERZ831634 (study PRJEB31850, sample SAMEA3708718) | human gut metagenome | biome: human gut; feature: human-associated habitat; material: faeces | place: China | collected 2014 ... | reverse complement strand
GCGAAAAGCCTCGACTGTATCGAAACCCTCCCACTTCAGTGGCGAGGTTGTTTAGTCTAAGGAGTTGCGCCGTGGCCGACCATCACGACGAGGAAGCCGCATGTCCGAAGTGCGGCGGCACGATCACCTTCACGCTCTGGGAGAATCTCGTCGCAGAGAAATATCCCGAAGCGGCGGAAAAGCTCATGAGGGGCGAGCTCTTCGCCTATGAATGCCCGCACTGCCATGCGACGGGCAACGGCTACTATCCGCTTCGCTTCACCGACATGACCGCAAAGGTCATGGTCGACTATCCCGCCACGACCGACCTGCGCGTCGCGGGCGAGATGGTGAACGAATTCAGGGAGAAGCAGAAGCTCTTTGCCGAGACGGGCTTCCCGCTTGACTACGACTACCGCGTCGTGATCGACCCGAACGCCCTCGTCGAAAAGGCCCAGATCTTCGCGGCCGGTCTCGACGACCGCGTGATCGAGGTCGTCAAGTGCTTCATGACCGACGCCTTCCTTGCGGAAAACCGCTTCTACCGCAAGGTGCAGCTGCGCTTCCTCAAGGGCTCGCCCGAACACTCCTTCTACGTGCTCGGCACCGAAGGGGAAGTGCTCACCCGCATTCTTCTCGACATGGATTACTACGCGATGGTGAGGGACGTGATGAAGCTCGACGAAATCGACGAGGCCGTCGTCAACGAGGCCTGGGCCGACGACTACATCCGCAGTCACATCGAGGACTTTCAATGAGCGGTGGAAACCCCTGAGGTCTATGCCTTATGGCGCAGACCCGTGTCGTGACCTATGATTGCCTGACGCATTCCTGACACGGCTCAACGGACGGACGCACCCATGCGCATCACCATCATCGGACTCGGACTCATCGGCGGCTCGGCCGCGCTCGCCTGGAAGCAGGCGCATGCCGAGGGCCGCTTTCCAGGCGGATCGCTCTCGATCACGGCGGTCGACACGAATCCCGCGACGCTCTCGCTCGCCCTTGAGCGGGGGATCGCCGACCGCGTGACGCCCTCGATCGCCGAGGGCGTGCTCGACGCCGACCTGGTGCTTCTCGCGGTCCCCGTGCTGGCCATGGGCGCCGTCATGAAGGAGGTCGACCGCGCCGCGCCCGTCGATGCCGTCATCACGGACGCGGGCAGCGTGCGCGGCAGCGTGATCACGGCCGTGCGCCTGAACGCGCGTCCAGAGCGCATCCGTCACTACGTGCCCCTTCATCCGATTGCGGGCGCCGAAAAGGCGGGGCTCGAGTTTGCTACGCCGACCCTCTACAGGGGTGCGACAGGCGTCGTGACGCCGCTGCCCGAATCCGATCTTGAGGATGCGGCCGTCGTCGTCGACCTCTGGCGTGCGGCGGGCCTCACGGTCGTCGAGATGACGCCCGAGGAGCATGACCGCATCTACGCGATGGTCTCCCACGTGCCCCACATGATCGCCTTCGCGCTCATGGACATGGCCGTCTCGTCCCCCGAGAGCCGGACGGCGCTTGCCGCCGCAGGCGGGGGATTTCGCGACACGACCCGCATCGCGGCCGCCGACGCGCGCATGTGGGCAGACATCACGAGGGCGAACCGCACGGCCATCCTCGACGGCATCAGCCGCTTTGAGGCCGCCCTCACACATCTCAAGGGGCTTGTGGCCGCCGACGACTACGAGGGCTACAGGACCTATTTCGAACGCACGGCCGAGGCGCGCAGGGAGATCAACTCGAGCCTGCCGCCCGTTCAGGCGGGCAAGTCGGGCGGAGACGCAGGGAAGGCCAGAGACCCTGCACGATAATTCAGAGCAGTTCGCGCCTGTACGCGTACAATTCATGCACTGCGCACCACGCGTGCGTTTTGACCGGCCAAGAACAGAGACAGAGTGAAAGGAGAGAAGAGATGAGCAACCGTCTGCCGCGAGCGCTGCTTGCCGACATTGCCGCCGTGATCGGCTCGGGTGACCACGCGTCCGCCCTGATGATGCTGGGCGACGAGTCGGGACCCGAGGCTTCGGCCGCCGTCTCCTCCTACCGCGCCCAGTGCGCTGCGGCCCTCGGGGACTTCGACGCCGCCGAGCGCCATTTGCGCGTTGCGCTTGACCTCGTCGAGCGCCGCATGACCGCCTTGCCCGCAGACGAGGCCGCGCGCGAGCGCCTTGCCGCCGCCCTCACGATCCTCCCGCCCGCCGATGCGCCCGTGACGCCGACCCTCGAGGTCATCTCGCCCGAGCTCACCGCCGTGCGCCTTCGCCGCATGCTCGCAGCCGTCTTCATGAAGGCGGGACGCGAACTTGACGCCGAGATGGAGCTCGCGCTCCTGCCCGTCGAGGCAAGAAGCCTCTGATGAACTGAAGCGGCCTGTTGAAGAGGCCTGAAAAACGAAAAAGGGACGGATTGCGGAAAAACCGCACCGTCCCTTTGTCATGTCTGAGAACCGCCGGTTGGCGCATCAATTGCGTTCCGCTTCACGCACGGCCTCGGAGGGCGTCTTCCTGCCCTTGACGACGTCGTCGAGCGCATTGCCGTAGTCCTCGAGCACCGAGAGCGCGCCGCGCACGAGTTCGGTCATGGCGCCGCGGGTCGGCAGGGGCACGCCCGTCAGGCAGAAGGTCGTCTTGAAGCAGACGACGCCCGTGTCGAGGTCCATTTCGAAGTTGCCGAGCTTGAGGCCGCAGTTGGCGCGCGTGACGAACTCCATCACGCGGCGGCGGTCTTCTTCGGCGACCTTGAAGGGCGCATAGGCGTGGCAGAGCACCACGTCCTCGAGAAGATGGATGTAGAGCGGGGTCTGGCCGATGCGGCTGTCAAGGTCGAACCCTGCGTCGAGCGTGCCGGTGCCGGCGTCGAACCCGTAGGTCCAGCCTTCATGCTCGAAGGCGAGCTTGAGAACGGTGGCGACTTCGGGCAGATAGGCCATGATGGACTCCTTCATTCAATGGGTGTGGCGACGAAAGAGTGTAGCAGGGCGATCCTTATCCGATGCACGGTTCCTTATTGGGAATTTCTCGTAGTTCTACGCAGAATGCTTTTTGGAGGTGATGAAAAGAGACGGGGCGGCAAGGAAAACGACTCAGCTTCTAGGTGAAATGTCTTAGTAGACCATCCGTATTTTTGCGGGTACACTACTCCCTGTGCGGTATGCCGGCGTCCGCAAAGCGGACGGTCAACCCAAAATTCAGATGCGGATTGCGTAGTAATACGCAGGAGAAGCCGCAGACAACATATCGGCATGCCTCAGACCAAAGCATCAAGACACTGACATGCAACCCACTTACGATCAGACGGATCCGACGTCCCCCGCCGGCTCCATTCCGCACTGGATCGATCCCGTCAGGGAGACCGACCTGGTGGCTCGCAGGCGCACGGTCCACAGGACGCCCGAAACGGGCTGGGCCGAATTCATCGCGACCGCCCGCGCTGCCGAATTCTTCACGTCGCTCGGCTTCAAGGTCATGGTCGGGCGCGAGTTCATCGATCCCATCTACGTGCGCGGCCGCTCAGAGGCCGAGGTGAGCGAGTCTGAGCGCCTTGCGAAGGCCGCGGGCGTTTCGCCCGTCCTGCTGCAGCGCATGGGCGGCCTCACGGGGCTGTGTGCGACTTTTGACACGGGGCACCCGGGCAAGACCCTCGCGTTCCGCGTCGAGCTCGACGCCCTCAAGATGAACGAGCCCGTCGATCCCGACCACATTCCCTACAGGGAGGGCTTCGCCTCCGAGCGTCCCGGCCTCATGCACGCCTGCGGCCATGACGGCCATCAGGCCGTCGCCTTCGAGCTTGGCCGCTTCATCGTGGCGAACAGGGACCGTCTGACGGGCCGCATCCGCTTCATCTTCCAGCCGGGCGAAGAGGGCTCCCGCGGCGCCTATCCGATCGTTCAGTCGGGGCTTCTCGACGACGTGGACACGCTGTTGTGCGCCCACATCGCGACCGACCTTCAGGCGGGCACCGTCGTGGCCGCCCCCGAGAAGTTTCTCTGTACCACGAAGATCGACCTTCACTTCGAGGGCGTGCAGGCCCACGCGGGCATGCAGCCCCAGCTCGGCCGCAACGCGCTTCTGGCCGCCGCCGACGCCGCGCTCATCCTCATGGCCCTGCCGCGCCACTCCGACGGCATGACCCGCGTCAACGTCGGTACGCTCCATGCCGGCGAGGGTCGCAACGTGATCGCAGCCCATGCGGACATGGAGGTCGAGGTCCGAGGCGAGAACGAGGCGATCAACCGCGAGCTCGCCCGCGAGGCCGTCACACGTGCCCAGGGCTGTGCCATGGCCTTCGGCGTCAAGATGAGCCACAAGATCATGGGCGAGGCCGTCGACTTCGTGCCCGACGACGGCATCGTGCAGATGATCACCGTCTGCGCCCGCCGCGCGCGCCATGTGCGCGAGGTCCGTCCCTCGGTGCCGCTCAACGGCTCCGACGACGCCACTCTGATGATTCGCCGCGTGCAGAGCCAGGGCGGCCGCGCAGGCTACTTCCTCGTGGGCGCGGGCCTTGAGGCCTCGCACGAGCATGCCGCCGTCGACTTCGACGAGCGCTACCTTGTCACGCTCTACGACATCTTCGCGAACCTCGTGATCGGTCTTTCGGGCAACTGGTAGCCCGAAGCCCGACCTCGGTCCTCTCATCCCGGAAAACCGGCCCCGCCTTGCGGCGGGCGCCGGTTTTCTGCTTTCCGGCGTGCAGGATTCGTGCGTTCTTTGTTTTTCGTTCATGAGGCCGCAGGGGCGGACTTAGCCTGGCTTCAATGCCCGGAAAAAGTGCTTTCGGAGGCTGTTTGTGGTGCCGAAACAACACTGGGAGTAGAGGAGACACCTTATGACTTATGAGAGACAGTTAGGTCGAGGCGCCTGAAGGACGCGCGATGCGTCGCGTTTGACGCGTTAATGCGACAGTAAAAATTTCACACGGCCTGAATGTTCTCTGGAAAAATGCCTCACAGGTCTTGAGAAAAGACCGGACCACGGTGCAAGCGCAGTGCAAAAGCGTGCGTGCCATCTCGACGGAGCCCCTCGGGAAGCTGCCGTCGCCGTTCTCGGTGCCTTTGCCGGCTCTGCTCTCGCTGCCGACGTTCAGCTCTATGGTCTCGTTGACCTCGGTCTCAACTGGACGCAGGTCGACAACGGCAAGACCACGACCGACAGCTTCGGCATGGGTTCCGGTCAGAACTCCGGCTCCCGCTTCGGCCTGAAGGGCACGGAAGATCTCGGCAACGGCTACAAGGTTGGCTTCAACCTTGAAAACAGCTTCAAGGCGGACGACGGCGCTTTCGACAAGGGCTCCCGCCTTTTCCACCGCGAATCCATCCTGTTCGTTCAGACGCCGTACGGCGAACTCTCCGCCGGCCGCACGGGCGGTCTTGATTCCGGTGTCGGCCGCTACGGTCAGATGGGCTCCGGCGCCACCGCCATGAGCACGGGTTGGGACAACATCGCGAAGACCAGCAAGGTCTTCCTCGGTCTCGGCGACCGCATGGACAACACGCTCACCTACCAGTCTCCGAAGTTTGCCGGCGTGACGGTTCTCGCCCAGGCCTCTCTCAAGAAGTCCAACGTCAATGACAAGGGCGTCGCCATTGAAACTGAGGAAGGCTCCTCCGACGCCGACCGCTACTACGCCCTCGGCGTGACGTACGGTGCCGGTGCTCTCAACGCCGGCCTCGTCTACAGCCAGACGGACTGGAACCGTACCGAACTCAAGGACCAGACCAACGACGACAACCAGACCGTCGTGTCTGCCTTTGCCAACTATGACTTCGGCATGGTCAAGCCGATGGTTGCCGTCCAGTACTTCGACGGCGGCAAGGATGTCGACGTTGCCAACACCGCCCTCAACAAGGGCTACGGCTTCGTCGTCGGTGGCACGGCTCCGCTCGTCGGCGGCACGCTGAAGGTTCAGCTCGGCTGGAACGACTACGAAGACGTGAAGACGGGCGCCACCGAAGGCAACAACATCATCACCGGCGTCGGCTACGAATACCCGCTCTCCAAGCGCACGTTCGTCTACACGGCCGCCGGCTACACGCAGGTCAAGACCGAAAAGGCCGGCGTCGAAACGAAGACCAAAACGTCCGAAGTCATGCTCGGCATGGTCCACAAGTTCTGATCACTGCCTGTTCGCATAGAACGTCAGTTTGACTGAACCAAGCACCCCGGTTCCGCAAGGAGCCGGGGTGATTTTCTCTGGCGAACGGGGTCGACGTTCGCAGGAATTCGGGGCGAAAAATCGAGGAAAAAGTCCCTCCGCAGACCCCTGAGTGAGCGAAGTCGACATTTCGTTCTACAGGCTGCCCACGTGTCGAATTCTCGGAAACAGGGCGATTTGTTGTAGGAATGCAACACTCCGGAGAGAAAGTCACGTTGCGAGGGTTAGCACCTATTTTTCTCCTTAAGGCTAGAGCCACAGGCATTTTCAATGTTTCCTCGTCTGTTTGTCCTCTGGAGCGCATTAGGAGATTGAAGAAGTTTTTGGGAGAATGTCCACAGGTCCTCGCGGACCAAAGACCAGATGCGGCTCGGACCAACTTAGCCGCTCTAAATTCGGCAGCGTCTCCAGTGAGAAGTCTGCCGGCCGCCGACGCATCACAAAAGACGATGCGCGGCACTCAATGAGGAAACAAATCATGTTCAAGAAGTCTCTCGCTGCCGTCGCCGTTCTCGGTGCCTTTGCCGGCTCTGCTCTCGCTGCCGACGTTCAGCTCTATGGTCTCGTTGACCTCGGTCTCAACTGGACGCAGGTCGACAACGGCAAGACCACGACCGACAGCTTCGGCATGGGTTCCGGTCAGAACTCCGGCTCCCGCTTCGGCCTGAAGGGCACGGAAGATCTCGGCAACGGCTACAAGGTTGGCTTCAACCTTGAAAACAGCTTCAAGGCTGACGACGGCGCTCTCGACAAGGGCTCCCGCCTCTTCCATCGTGAATCCCTCCTGTTCGTCCAGACGCCGTTCGGTGAAATCTCCGCCGGCCGTACGGGCGCTCTCGACGCCGGCACGGGTCGCTACAACCTGATGGGCTCCGGCGCCACCGCCATTGGCACGGGCTGGGACAAGGTTGGTTGCTCCAGTGACGTTCTGCTCGGCACGGGTTCCCGTATGGACAACACGCTCACCTTTAAGTCCCCGAACATGGCCGGCTTCACGGTCCTCGCTCAGGCTTCCCTGAAGAAGGACAACACGAGCAAAACTGACGGCGAAGAAGGCTCCTCCGACGCCGAACGCTACTACGGCCTTGGCGTCACCTATGGCGTCGGTGCCTTCAATACCGGTCTCGTCGTGAGCCAGGCCGACTACGGTCGCGCCGCCGTCAACGGCAACAATCCTCAGAACGACGACGACATGCTGACCGTTTCCGGCTTCGTCAACTATGACTTCGGTATGATCAAGCCGATGTTCGCTGCCCAGTACTGGGACGGCGGCAAGGACTACGATGGTGCCGCTTCCGTGAACATCACTTCTGACAAGAAGAACTACGCCACGAAGGGCTACGGCCTCGTCGTCGGTGCCACGGCTCCTGTCGTTGGCGGTACGCTGAAGGTTACGGCCGGCTGGAACGACTACGAAACCCTCTTCGAAACCGCTCAGGACGGCAATGGCGAAGGCAACAACTTCATGGTCGGCGTCGGCTATGAATACCCGCTCTCCAAGCGCACGTTCGTCTACACGGCCGCCGGCTACTCTGAAAAGAAGGTCGAGTGGAAGACTGAAGAAGACAAGACCAAGACGTCCGAAGTCATGTTCGGTATGGTCCACAAGTTCTAATAACTGCCCGTTCGCATAGAACATCAGTTTGACTGAACAAATCGCCCCGGATTCCGCAAGGAATTCGGGGCGATCCTTTTTCAGGGGCCGAATCCAAGCGGCTTCAATCAAATACAGAAGGCAGCGGTCCTTCGGGATCGCTGCCTTTTGTTCATTGTCGTGCTCTGACTTTCTCAGTTCCGGACGGGCCGGTCGAACCACCCCGAGAGCTCGTCCACAAGCTCGACGCGAAGCCCTGACGCACGCTCGCCGAGCTTCTTCCTGAGACCTTCGGCAAGGAGTCCCGGTGCCTCTGCATGCGAGACCGAAGTTCGCTCGAGATGAATCACGGGGCTGACGCCGTCCGGGAAGCGGCAGCGGAACCTCAGGCCCGAAAGCCGATCGTCCTCCTTCATGAGGGCTTCGACGGCGGCTTCGGCGTCGGCTGCGAACGTCAGGTCGCGCGACGCGGGCTTCATGCCGTAGGGAAAGCGGGTGAGCAGGCAGGGCCTTGCCATCTGGCCCGGATTGCGAAAGCCGAGTGCGGCGCCGAGCGAACGTATCTCGTCCTTGCTGATGTCGGCCTCTGCAAGCGGGGAGCGGATGCCAAGCTCCTCCAGAGCCTTGCGGCCGGGACGGTAGACGGCGAGGTCGGAGTGGTTCGTCCCATCGCAGAGCGGGACGTCGCCGGCGATCCTGAGAAGCTCCGTGAAGATGTGGCGCTTGCAGATGTAGCAGCGCAGGCGTCCTGCGGCGGCGAGGTCGGGCATGTCCGCAGGATCGAGTGGCACGAGCTCGGCCTCGAGTCCCATGGCTCTGGCTTCGGCGACGGCTTCGGCCGTCTCGGCGGGCGCAACGTGCGGGCCTGTGACGTGCAGGAGCCTCACGCGAAAGCCCGCTAGCTTTGCGAAGAACGCGAGGAAGCGGCTGTCGAGTCCGCCCGAATAGGCGAGCGTGACCGCGCCGTTGCTCGAGGCTTCGGAGAGCTTCGAGGCGAGCCGCTCAAGACGAGGATCGTCGAAGGCAGGCGTCATGGCGTTCACTCGGCTGCGGGAACGGGCTGGCCGAAGGCCATGAGCGTGCCGTTGGCGACGCCCTCGAAGATCTTCGGCGTGAAGACGGTGACGTGGTCGGTGACGACCATCTCGGGCCAGCCGCCGAAGCGTGCACCGAGCCCCAGCAGGACCGCCAGCCCCGTGGGCGTCACGGGCTCGCCTTCGCCCGACCAGGGGCGCACGGCGACGCCGTCGAGCATCGCGTAGAGGGCGGGTGCGGGATAGGGCACGACGCCGTGGGCGCAGTTGACGGTGCCGTCGGTCATCGGGAGGGGACTCGCGACGATCATGGCGGGATCGATCGTGGTCATGAAGTCGGCGATGAGCCCGACTGCGATGATGTTCGCCATGCGGCCCACCTCGTGGAAGTGGACGTGATCGGGCGTCGTGCCGTGCACGCGGGCCTCGGCGTTCGCGACCACGGACCAGATGGCGGCGGCCTTCGCCTTCGCCTCGTCGGAGAGCGTGCTCGCCTCATAGTGGCGGAGGATGTCGGCGGGCGTTCTGTGGACGTGCTCGTGCGGCGTCCTGATCGAGAGCGTGTGGCCGAGGATGCCGTTGACGGCGCGCGGGCCGAATTCGATGGCGGCGTCGACTTCGGGGAAGCGGCGCGCCATGTAGGCCTGTGCCGTTCCCGCGGTCTGGCCCGTCAGGGCGAGGAGGCCGGCTAGGAAAACGTTGGCGTTGAAGCCCGCATGGATGCGGACGGTGAGGATCGGGTGGTTGAAGAGGTCGGACATGGTCGGTGCTCCTCGGTCAGCGCGCAGCGCGCACGGATTCAAGCAGGGTGAGGACGCGGGCGGCGGCGCAGGCGGCGCCGTAGCCGTTGTCGATGTTCATGACGGCAACGCCGGGCGCACAGGACGCGAGGCAGCTCGAGAGCGCAGCGCGGCCGCCTTCGGCGATGCCGTAGCCCACGGACGTGGGGACCGCGAAGACGGGCTTCGAGGTGAGGCCGCCCATGACGCTTGCGAGCGCGGCGTCGAGTCCCGCGCAGACGACGACCACGTCGCCCTTGTTGATGTCGTCCCTTGCGGCCTGAATGCGCCAGAGGCCCGCAACTCCGCAGTCCTCGAAGAGGCGGACGGTCCAGCCGAGGTACTCGAGCGTGCGGGCGACCTCGTGCGTCACGAACGCGTCGGCCGTTCCCGCGGAGACGATGCTCGCAAGGCCCGTTTCATGGCGCTGGCAGGTGCGGTGCCAGGCGGTGCGGGAGAGGGGATCGTAGTCGTAGGCGGCGCGAAGGTCTTTGGGCACGCGTGCCCAGACGGATTCCGAGAGGCGCGTGAAGAGAATGGGCTTCTCGTCGTCGGACGCAAAGCGCTTGAGGAGCGAGAGGAGCGCGTCGTGGCTCTTGCCCTCGCAGAAGACGGCTTCGGGCAGACCGATGCGCACGTCGCGGTCGATGTCGAAGCGGATGTTGTCGGGCATGCTGGCCTCGAGATGTGGTTCTGGACAAAAAGCCTGCCTGGCCGGTGAGGCGCAGGCAGGCGGCAGTCGTTCGGATGCGGGGGCGTCGGCAGACGCCCGCCGCAGGAGGATCCTTATTCGACGCGGGGCACCGTGAGGGAGCCTTCGGGCATCAGGATCATGTCGGGCGTCTCGCCCACGTACTGCTTCGCGATCTCGAGGGCCTCCTCGACGGTGTCGACGGCGCCCGTGAAGAGCATGTCCTTCGCGAGCTGGCGGTCAAGGCTCGTCACGAGGATGTAGCGGGCCTTCTCGATCGGGCGCGTGATGGCGTATGCCTTGTTGGCGCCGATCTTGAAGTTGGCCTCGAGCTCGGCCTTGATGGCGGCCGGGGTCTTGAGGCGGCGGAAGGTTTCCTCGAGCACCTTGGAGCCCGAGCCTTCCTCGCAGTCGGCGAGCAGGATCACGACGCCGTCCTTCCTGACAGCGCAGGAGGCGTTCTCCATGGTCTTCTGCATCTGGTAGACGTTGATGTCCTTCGGATAGCCGCCGCAGGAGACGATCACCATGTCGGCGAGTTTCGGAATGACGCAGCCGTAGACCTCGTCGACGAACTTGCAGGCTTCCTTGTGCGCGGCGATATAGTCGCCCGCGAACATGCGCAGGAACTGGTGCTTGGCGTTCAGGATGGCGTTGAAGAGGAAGAGCGAGCGGCCCTTGGCGAAGAGCGCGACGCCCTCCATCTGGTCTTCGTAGCAGGGGTTGCCCGTCGTGCGGCCGAGCGCGGCGTTTTCGTCGAGCATGAAGCTGTGGTTGACGCGAACGGTCTCCATCGCGGCGCAGCCGGGAAGGATGGCCTTTCGGCCGCCGCCGTAGCCGGAGAAGTAGTGGTGCACGATCGTGCCCGTGAGGATCACGTGGTCGACGTTGCAGAGCTCCTTGTGGATGTGCACGGGCGTGCCGCGGGAGGTCGTGCCGAAGTATTCGAAGTCGTCGTCATTCGTGCAGATGCTGTTGTACATCTTGAGGCGGGAGGCGACGTTCTCGCCCACGCCCTCGACCATCTCCTCGTGCGTCATGGCGCGGTGGGTGCCGAGCGCGAAGACGATCTTCATGTCCTCGTCCTTCACGCCGAGACGGTTCATCTCGTCGACGAGCACCGGCATGAAGTCGAAGCTGTTGGCGACGCGGGTCGGGTCGTTGCAGATGAAGGCGACGGTGTCGCCGGGCTTGATGATCTCCTCGATCGACGGGCAGCCGATCGGGTGGCGGATCGCCTCGAGCACGCCGCCCCTGATGTCTTCCATCGGCGGGAACTCTTCGGTGCGGACCACCTTCAGAACGCGGTCCTCTTCAACGGTAAAGGTTTTGCGACCGCGCCCGTAGGCGAAGTCGTAGGTCTTCATGGCCATGTGTTGTCTCCTTGATTCGGCATGCGAGGGGCGGACTCCGTCCCGTCTTCAAAATGGTCTTCTCGGGATGCGGAGGTCATGCGAAAGCAGTAGTGCTTTCGAGGGTCCGGCTCTGCCGTAGATGCATTATAGGTGCCGCGCAATCCTTTTGAGAAAGGGCTTTCAAGGCAAAGCCCAGTCAGGGCGCGGAAGGTCAAGCCTTCGGGTCAAACTTACAAATCCAAGCCGAGAAAGCCCTCGATTTCAATCGATGGGATGAGAGGTACTCTTCTGGTTCGCAGATTGTCTACGAACCATGCGTTCTCGAAAAGGACGGTGTAGGACGGAAGTCATGAAAGCCAATATCGCCTACAAGTTCGAACTGATGCCTACCCGGGAGCAAACGCGAATCTTCGCTCAAGCCCACCGGGTGCCGGCGTTTTGTTTGGAACAAGACGACCGAATTGCAGAAGCAGAGGCTTGAACACAATCTGCCGTTTCTGAACTATGCGGAACTTTGTGAAAAGCTCACGTGCTGGAAACAGGAAGACGACATGTTGTGGCTTCAGGATGCGCCATCTCAAGCGCTTCAGCAAGGTCTGAAGGATGAGTGCGCCTCCATCAATGAGTTCAAGTCCAATAAGAAGGGCTTCCCGAAGTTTCATCCATCAAGAAGCACGAGAAACGAATTGCCGTTCTTCAAAAGCAACTTTGCCACAACAAGGAAGCCCGCAAGAAGCTAGCCGATTTGGGCAAGGCGGCCCCGTTTGACAAACGGGAGCCGAGTCGCAGGCGCAGGCAACTGAAGAACCAGATTCTGACGCACTATCGTCGTATCCGCAACATTCGTCAGGACTTCATGAAGAAAACGGCTCACACCATCGCACAGAAATACGGATGGGTGGCCATGGAAAATCTGAAGTTGAAGAACATGACGAAATCGGCCAAGGGTACGGTTGAGGATCCGGGCAGGAACGTGAAGCAGAAGAGCGGCTTGAACTGCTCTTTGGCACGCGTTGCGCCCTATGGTATGAGGATGGCCATCCTGTGGGCCTTGTTCAAGGCCGGCGGACGGCTCATCCTTGCCGATCCGAAGTACACGAGCCAGACTTGTCCCAAGTGCGGATACACGAGTTCATCAAATCGACCTACGCAGGCGTATTTCGGTTGCCAACTTTGCGGCTACACTGAAAACGCGGACGTCGTAGGTGCACTCAACGTGCTAAAGAAGAGCCGGACAGGCTCAGTTCGCCCGTCAAGTGAACTTGGTAACAAGTCAGCAGCGGGAACCGTCCTTTTCTTCGCGTCCTGACGCGAATACGAGGAATCCCGGGTATTCATACTCGGGAGGATGTCAAACTTCCGAGGTAGGGGACGCCCCGAATGGCCGGTCGGGGCACTCTCTCAAATGGAATTGCCTTCTGCAATCACTTCCCGTCGACGCTGTTGACGAGGTTCATGCGCATGATGGCGCGGTGCTTCGAGCCGTCGAGGCGCTCGAGGTCGAAGCAGTCGCCGTCGACCGTCGGAAAGCCCGCGAGGAAGGCGTCGATGCGGGCGACGCCCTCGGGCGGCAGGGTGCGGCCGATGAGCGCGGCGTTCCCGTCGACGTGCCTTGAGCTTCTCGTGCCGATGATCGCTGCGGCGACTTCGGGCCTCGAGAGCGTCCAGAGCGTCGAGACGTTCGCAATCGAAAGCCCGAGCGGATCGCCGATCTCCTTCATGAGGGCGAGAAGCGCTTGGAAGCCTTCCCAGCGGAGCGAATCCTCGATGACGAGCGCGTACTTGACCAGGGAGCGGTTCTCGAAGTGATCGGGCTTCGGCGCGCCAAGCCACTTCTCGGACATGAACCCGCCGGCGACGGTGCCGTAGCAGAGCAGTTTTACTCCCGTCTCGCGGCAGAGGCGCTCGAGCCGCATGGCGGGGCGGCGGTCGAGGACCGAGTATTGGCACTGGTTGGTGGCGACGGGGATGCCTGCGTCGATGAGCTTTCGAAGCTCGACGGCGTTGAAGTTCGTGGTGGAGATGAGGCGGATGAGGCCCTTTTCCTGAAGACGCACGAGCTCACCCGCCACGTCGACCATGCCCGGCACCGAATAGTCCCACCAGTGGAACTGGACTGCATCGAGTCGCTCGACGCCGAGGCGCCTGAGACTTCGCGTGATGATGTTCTCGATGTAAGCCGGCGTCACGTTCGCGAGGTCGTTGAGGTCGGGCACTAACTTCGTGTGAATCTGCGGCAGGCGAAGCCCCGCCTTCCGGCGCTCGCGGATGATGCCGCCGAAGAAGTCCTCGACGCCCGTGTAGATGTCGGCGCAGTCGAAGGTGTCGAATCCCATGTCGATGAGGCGGTTGAAGGCGCGGGACGCGTCGGCGAGGTCGAGCGGACGCTCGAGCGCGTGGCCCGCGGAAAGCTGCCAGCCGCCGTTGATGACGCGCGGCACGTCATAGTCTTCAGTAATGTGGATTCGGTCCATGAGGGGCGCTTGGGTCATGATCATGTACTCCTGGTTGTAAGGTTGCCGGACCGCTCAGGCCTTTGTGCCCAGCGGCACGACGGTGCATTCGGCGTGCGAGAGGATGCGTTTTGCGGTCCGACGGATCCTGAACTTCGCTCCGCAGTTGGGATCGGGACAGGCGATGAGCGCATCGGTCGTCATCCAGTCGTTCGGGGAGGTGGGGCGTTCCTTGGCGGGCAGTAGCGGGATGAGCGCCGCGAGCGCATACATCGAGAAGCGTCCGCCCTCGGGAAAGACGAGGTCCTCGCCTTCCACCCTGAACGCGTGTCCCGCATGGTGGCGGCAGACGAAGTCCTTTTCGTCGCCTTCAACGGTGACCTCGAGGTCGTAGAGTTCGAACGTGTCGTCAGATGTCATCGTCTGTTTCCTGTTTGTCAATCCTGAATGTCTGGCGTTATTCAGAGGGCGGTTGCAGTCTTGGCCTCTGCAGCTTCGGGTTCGGGCGTTTCCATCATGCGGCCCGTGCCCGTGAGCACCATGAAGCCGAAGACGAGGAAGAGCGCGATCGGGTAGAAGGCGGCGGTCATGAGCGTGAAGGGCGTGACGGCAGCCGCGCCCTCGAGTCCCGAGACGGCGGCCATCGTGATGAGCACGAAGGCCGAGAACGGCATCAGGACGGGAAGGCTGTTCGCTAGGCCCGAGAGGATGTGCGAGCGGCGGTACGGGTGCACGTTCGAGGCGCGGCCGATGTCGTCGGTGAGAGAGCCGACGAGTGCGACGGAGGCGGAGGTGACGGCTGCAAAGAGCGTCGTCACGACGAGCGTGGCGGCCGAGAGAAAGAGCTCGGTGCGAAGTGCGGAGGGGCGGCCCGCCGAACCCGCTTCAAGGGCCTTCGCCATCATGTCGGGCACGCCCGCCTCGCGCACGATGCCCGTGAAGGCGAAGAGCGTGACGCACAGCAGGATGATGGGCGAGACGTTGCTGATGCCTGAGATCAGAAAGCCCGAGAGCCTGCCGTCGACGGCCGCGAAGATCGTGGCGAAGCTGAGGCGGCCGATGAGAAGGCCCGTGGCCGTGCCCGTCACGACGCCCGCCGAGATCGCCATCAGCACGTCGCGGGTCCTGACCGCAACGGCGATGAGGACGGCGACGGGGACGAGCATCAGAAGGGCGGACGCGTCGCCCGAGAGCGCCGCCTCGGAGACGGGGAGGGATTCGCCCATGAAGGCGTAGACGGGCAGGGAGACGGCGAGCGCGATCATCGCGTAGGGAAGCCGGGTGCGCACGACGCCTGCGATGTCGGCGGGCGTGCCGTTGCGAAAGCGCTGGGTGACCGACGAGATGACGGTGACGTCGGAGACGGGCGCGAGGTTGTCGCCGAAGATGGCGCCCGAGAGGACGGCGCCCGCGAGCATGGTGGGATCCGCCCCGAGTGCGACGCCCGCAGGGAAGAAGATCGGCATGGCGGCAAGAAGCGTGCCGATGGACGAGCCCGTGGCGGCTGCCATCAGAGAGGAGGCGAGGAGCACGAAGACCGTGAAGGCGTGGCCCGTGAGGTGGAGCATCCCTCCGAGGAAGACGAGCCCGTCGGCGACGCCCGAGGCCTTCATCATGGCGGAGAAGATGCCCGAGGCGATCAGGATGAGCACGACCGTGCCCGTCAGCTCGGACGAGGCCCCGCGCACGGCGGCCTTCCAGTATTCGGACGGGGCTTTCGCGAGGAGCGAGCCCGAGAAGAGCGTGAGGACGCCTGCGGCTGCGAGGCCCGTGAGGTCGAAGGCGGCATCGGAGATGAAGAGCCTGGCCGTGACGGCCACGAAGAGTGCGAGCGGAAGAAGGAGGACGGCGGCGGAGCCGTGGAATCGAAGCGTTGTCATGTCGGGTGCCTGTCGGGGGATGGTTGTCGGAGGACGGATCGGAGTCGGATGTCTTCCTTTTGCCATCGTCTGCTGCAGGACCTTGCGCGCTCGTTGAGCCTTTGGAACATGTTGAAACCTCTGTGGACGTTTTCGTTGTGTCTTGTCCGTCGTCCCGGGGCTTCTGTGCGCCTGATGCAAAAAGACCCGCGGGAGTGCGGGTCTTTTGGACTGGAATTTGGGCAAAGCTCGCCCGACCCGCTCTAGAAAGAGAAGGAGCGCCACCAAAGGTGATGGTGAGCGGAAGGGGTCGGAAGGAGGATCTGCGTATTCATAACGGATATAGTATAGCGTGGAAGGCTTCGCTTGTGCATCAGGTGGTTTGCTTAGGGTGATCCGTCTATGGAAGGCTGCGGGGCGGGTCTGGGCAAAAAAAACGTCTTTGTGAACTTTGTCACAGAGGGGGCCTTCGGACCCGCCTAGACTCGATGTCAGGGATGAGGAGCACGGACCAGGCGCTCCCGGCCCTCAAGACACAAACAGGAGAAAAACCATGCAACTCAATCGTCGTCAGTTCCTCGGATCCGCCGCCGCAGCGGCCGCCTTTAGCACTGCTCCCGCCGTCATGACCGCAGTCGTCCAGAAAGATCAGGGGCACGATCAAAATTGAGAAAAACAATTACCGATCTTTTCAACGCTGCTTCGGACGGTCGACAAACCGGAGGGGAATGGGTGAGTTTGTGGAGCATCTCAAACGCAAGGCTGAAAGCTGTTCCTGAAGATCAACGGGGACAAGACGAAGGTTCGCCCAATCAGCTCCCCCGACGTCAAATCCCTTGGTTTTGGATTCTGGATTCAGCGAAAGGGAAACGGGGAGTCGATCGTGCGAGATCGGCCGCACAAGAAGTTCCGTGACAAATGCTTGAGTAAGCTCAAGGAACTGACTTCGAGGAGTAGGGGGCAAGGCCTCGACGCCTTTCGAAGAAAGCTCAAGGCATACATATATGGGTGGATTGGGTACTTTGGACGTTCGTCGATGGCGAAATTCGCCTTGAAAACAGACGAATGGCTGAGACGTCGCATCAGAAAGATCTACTGGAAGCAGTGGAAAAGGATCTCGACGCGATATAAGGCTCTCCGCATACTGGGCATCGAGGAAGAATTGGCATGGCAATGGGCCAACACGCGTAAAGCGAGTTGGCATATTTCCAATAGCCGAGTCCTCGCACAATCCCTAACGAACGACTTTCTACTCTCGAGAGGATGGGTGAGCCTGACTGCTGTCTATCGTGCAAGACAGCGGCTAGTGCAACCATAGGTAACCGCCCACTACGGATCCGTACGGTGGGGGGTGTGG